>Ga0066790_10000053_pt1 | contig 28732 bp, 18 predicted proteins | sample OrgsoiDNA2013050_FD_70963 | JGI IMG/M metagenome (GOLD analysis project Ga0066790, IMG submission 70963) | Permafrost soil microbial communities from the Arctic, to analyse light accelerated degradation of dissolved organic matter (DOM) -... | ecosystem: Environmental > Terrestrial > Soil >...
CCTCGACTTCTCGGCTCTGGGCGGCGACGGCCATCCTCTCGCGGAGCCGCTCGGCTGGGGAAACTTCACGCGGGCCCAGAAGCTGCGCGATGACCTCAGCACGCTCGGCGCGACGACCGTCGGGGCGCAAACGCTCGCCCAGGCCATCGTCGGCTGGTGGGTCGCGAAGACAGGACTGGGACTGGGCGTGGCCGGCACCTGGCCTACGCAGGACCCATTCTCGGCTGGCGTGACCGAGACGCCCGCAGGTCCGTCCGCTCCGTTTGCCCCGGGCGACACCCTGACCAAGGGTTCCGGATTTGACGTCTACGACCTCGCCACGGCGCTCGACGCGGCCGGCCTCGTCAGGGACGCGAAGGATCCCGCGAATCCGCCGCCGCTGGCCCTGTTCCTCGCTCTCCTTAACAGCGAGGGCTACCGCGACGGAGCACGAGCCGACCGGACCGGCGGTCTCGACTCGGCCGGCTGGAAGGACGCGGCGAATCCGCTGCTGACAAAGCCGAATCTGGCCGCAGCCGGCGTCCCGCCTGGCGGGGGACTCGAGGACGCGATCGCACGACTGGACTGGATCCTCTTTCCGTACGGTCTCGACATCTTCAACCAGGCGATGACATTCGACGCGAACTGCGTCGGATCGGCCAGGACCTCGTTCTCGGCGCACCTCGATCAGCTCACCGCGGACGGCGTCTACACGGGTGACCTGCCGTCGCTGTACGCCCACAAGTACGCCCTGGACCGACTCACTGGCCGCTTCTCGCCGGCCACGCTGCGCGCACAGAACCGGCGGCTCACGCGACGCCTGCAGCTACTCGGGATCGGCTGCCAGCAGGCGGAATACCAGGACCGGCATCATCGGCTCCAGCACGCGGACGAAACAGGGAACCCGTTCGAGGTCGTCGACGAGTTCGTCGCTGCCACCGCGCCCGCCCCGGGAACCGATGCGAACAGCGACGACCGCCGGAAGTTCATCGCCTACTACGCACTCGTCTACCTTGCTTTCAACGCCTCGCCAGCGACGTTCAGCCTGTGGGTGCGGGCGGCGAACGAGCATCGCGGCGCTGAGCCCGTGAGCACGTACCTGCTCTACTACAAGAACGCGCAGCCACGGCAGCTTGAGCCGACGCTGACCGGGGAGCTCCCCGGCACGACGCGTCAGCTTTATCAGCGCGCGAACATGCTGCGCTTCGCCGTTGCCCTCGACGCGTACCTCCGGATTGGCGGCGCGGCGGCCGATACGGCCGATCCGGGCGGGAGGACCTGGTGAGCCAGCCGCAAGGGACGCTAGCCCGCGCACTCCGGTTCGTGACGGAGGCACTCGCTCCGCTCGAGCAGGACCTCGGCGGGGCCGACAAGGCACTGGGCCTGCTGAAGACGCTCGGGGTGAACGCGCCGATAGTACCGCCGAGCCTGCTCGCGGTTGCGCCGTCGATCTCCTCGCTCGGCGCGAAGCTGACGGCGTTCGAAGCCGCGGCCACGGCCGACGAGACCTCCGCCGCGACGGTGGCAGCCCTGCTCGACCTCGCCTCGGCCGCAGCGGCCGCGTTCCAGGCGATCAGCGCTCTCCCGGCGAAACTGCAAGCAGATCTTGCCGCCTACCCGGATCTGCTCGCCGCCGTCGATCTCGGCGCGCTGGCCCGCCGCCTCGCCGATTATCTGCTGATTCAGAATGTTCTTCTGCACGCCCCCGCGATCTATAACCTGCTGCTCGCCGTCGGGGTCTTTCAGGTCGACCCCGTTGAGGACAGCGGCGACTTCATTCCGCCCTATGTCGAATACGCGATCCGCGGCGACCGCCTGCGTAACCTCGCCAAGGATCCGGCGGTCGTCGCGGCTGATGTGTACGGCTGGGCAACCGCCGACTTCGATGCGGTGCCGTTGCTCGAACGGCTCGAATACCTGCTTTTCTCGGCCGGGCTGACGTCAGATCTCTATGCGCCGGACGACGACGACGGTTCCGCCGTCCCCGGGCTTCCCGTCACGCCGGTCGGCCACGAGCTGCGCGTGCCACTGTTCGCCGACGCCAGCGACGGCGCCGCCGTGTCGCTCGCGCTCGGCCTGGCCGCTATCGCGCCGCCGGTCGCGGGCTGCGGCGTGGCGATACGGCCGATCGCGGTCGGAGCACTCAGCGAGTCCTTCGACCTTGGCCGCGGGGTCTCGCTCACGCTCAAGGCAGATGGCGACCTGACGGCGCCGCTCGCCCTGACGATCGAGGCTCCCGGAGGCCTGGCGCTGCAAACCGGCGGCGGCAGCGTCGTGACGAACGTGGCCGCGCAACTGAGCTGGCAGCCGGAGGACGGCTCGCGGCTGCAGGTGCTGCACGAGCCCGACTGGCTGACGATCGATGTCGCGGGGTTTGAAGCCGGGCTGACAGTGACGGACAGCGGCGGCACGGTCTCGCTGGGACTCGAAGCCGGAGTCCTCGACGCGGCGCTCACCGTGACACCGGCGGCGGCGGACGCCTTCGTGCAGGAAGTCTTTCCGGCGAACGGCATCTCGAGTCACTTCGCATTCGCCGTAACCTGGTCGCCCGGCGCAGGCGTCGCCTTCAAGGGCTCGCGCGGCCTCGCGGTTACGATCCCGGTGCATGCGTCGGTCGCGGGCGTGATCAGCGTCAACACGCTCTACGTCCAGCTCGATATCGAATCAGGGCCGGCCATGACGCTCGTCATCGCGGCCAGCGCGGGCGTCGAGCTGGGACCATGCTCGGCCGTCATCGACAAGATCGGGGTGAGGATACCGGTCACCTTCCCGCCGGGCGGCGGCAACCTCGGCAGGGCAGACGCCGAGATCGAGTTCAAGCCGCCGGACGGCGTCGGCCTGGCCATCGACGCGGGCCCGGTCTCCGGTGGCGGGTTCCTGTCCAATGACCCGGCAACGGGCCGGTACGCGGGTGCGCTCGAGCTGCGGATGGAATCGCTCGCGCTCAAGGCGATCGGGCTGCTGGACACCCGGCTGCCCGACGGGTCGGCCGGCTATTCCCTGATCGTCATCATCACCGCGGAGTTCGAGGCGATCCAGCTCGGGTTCGGATTCACCCTGACCGGCGTCGGCGGCCTGGCCGGGATCAACCGCACGGTCGTCATCGACGCGCTGCGCGCGGGGGTCCGCGCGCACCGGCTGGACAACATCCTGTTCCCGCCGGATCCGATCGGCCAGGCCGGCCAGATCCTGTCCGACATGGCCGCGATCTTCCCGCCCGATTCCGGTAACTACGTCTTCGGGCCGATGGTCAAGCTGGGCTGGGGAACCCCGGAGGTGCTGACCCTGGAGCTGGGTCTGCTGCTGGAGCTGCCACCGCCGCTGCGGCTGATCGTGCTCGGCCGGATCGCCCTGAACCTGCCCGATCCAGACGAGCCGCTGGTGCGGATCCAGATGGACAGCCTCGGCGTGGTCGACTTCGGCACCGGTCAGGTCGCCGTCGACGCCGTACTGTTCGACTCGAACATCGCCGGATTCGCACTCACCGGGTCGATGGCGCTGCGGGCGGCGTGGCTCGGCCAGCCCGGCTTCGCCCTGGCCATCGGCGGCTTCAATCCGGGCTTCACCCCGCCGGCCCAGTTCCCCGCCCTCGACCGGGTCACCATCGCGCTGGCATCCGGCAACAACCCGCGGCTGCGCCTGTCGGCCTACCTGGCGCTGACCTCCAATACCGCCCAGATCGGGGCACGCCTCGACCTCTTCGTCCAGGGGCCATTCGGGATCACCCTGCAAGGCGAGCTCTCCTTCGACGCCCTGTTCCAGTTCAGCCCGTTCCAGTTCGTCGTCGGCATCGGCGGCTCGGTCACGATCATGAGTAACGGCCAGCCGCTGCTTTCTGCCGCCGTCCAGGTCACGCTCACGGGCCCGAACGGCTGGCACGTCCAGGGCCAGGCGAGCTTCAGCCTGTTCGGCTTCTCGGTATCGGTCTCCTTCGACACGACCATCGGCAGCGCGCAGCCGCTGCCCGCGCCGCCTCCGGTGCAGCTTGCTCCGCTGCTCGAAGCCGCGCTGACCGACCAGGCGAACTGGGCGGCAGCGCTGCCAGCCGACGCGAGTACCCTGCTGACCTTCAGCGCCGCTCCCGTCGTCGGCAAGGCGCCGGCTCATCCGCTGGCCGGCCTCGCCGTGCACCAGCGAGTGCTGCCGCTGGACATCGCCATCCAGCGATATGGCTCGGCGACCGCGGCCGATCCGGGCAGCTTCTCGATCACGAGCGTCACCATCGGCACCGCGCAAGCCGCCGCGCTCAGCACCCTCGACGACTGGTTCGCGCCCGGGCAGTTCCTCCAGCTCTCGGATGCTGACTCGCTGCAGCGTCCCTCGTTCGAGCAGTTGCACGCGGGAGTCGCGGTGACCACGCCACCGATCGCGGCCGACACGGCGCCGCCGCCCGCGGTGCCCGCGCAGTACCGGACGATGGTCTACGACACCCTCGGCGGACCGCCCCGCGAGGTCGTCCTGCCCGGCCCGGCGAGCACTCCCGCCGTGGCTGCGCTCACGCCCGCGCTCACGTCCGGCAGGTCCGCCGCCACGGCTGCCGCTCCCGTGGTCGCGACGGCCCAGGGCAGTCCGGCGGCGAGCCGCGGCCGCGCCCGCTTCCTGGCCCCCGGCCTGCCCCTGCAGCTGATCGGCCCGCGGTATGCGCTGGCCGCCACCGCGACCCTGGCCGCCGTCGGCGCGATGCCGCCACCGGGCGCATCGAGCAGCTGGACGGCGACCGCGCAGAATCTCGCCCGGTACCTCGCGGCCAGCCCGGGCCAGGCCGGGCAGGTCCAGCTCGTCGCCGGATACGAGGTGCGCTGATGACCACGACGCCGTTGTCGCGCACCTTCCTGGCCTATGTCCGCCAGGGGCTGGCCGCGCAGATCGCCCAGCCGGCCAGCGAGACCGCGGCACCGCCCGCTCGCGGTGACCTCACCATAGGAATCCAGGTCAACGCCAGGGCGCCGGTCACCCTGGACCTGCAGACCTATGGTCCCGGCGACGTCATCGGCTTCGACGAGGGCCAGATCGGGCGCACCGAGCCCGCTCCCGGCACCCAGGACTTCGAGGCCGATCTGCTGGCGGCGGTCGAGTTCGCCCGGCCTGACCTGCCCTGGCTGCTGACGCCGGCGGCGCCCGATCCGGTATCCGGCCGGATTCGCCCGTGGCTGACCCTGGTCGTCGTCACGCAGGACAACTCCACCGTTACCTCCGCTTCCGGCGCACCGCTGCCGGTGCTCAGCTGCCCGCTGACCGAACTGCCGGACCTCACGCAATCGTGGGCGTGGGCGCACGCACAGGTCACCGGACAGCCCACCGCGACCGTCGACTCGCTGCTGACCACTCCTGGCGCGGCGCTGTCCCGGCTTATCTGCCCGCGCCGCCTGGCCCCCGCCACGGCCTACAACGCCTGCATCGTGCCCGCGTTCCTGGCCGGCGTCCTCGCCGGGCTCGGCCAGCCAGCGCCTGCCGGCAACCTCGCGCCCGCTTGGGGCGCCGGGTCACCGGCTGCCGTGCAGCTGCCCGTCTACTACCACTGGGCGTTCGCGACCGGCGCGTCCGGAGACTTCGCCACCCTGGCCGGCCAGCTGCGGCCGAGGGTCATCCAGGCAGAACTCGGCCTGCGAGACATCGACATCAGCGCGGCCGATCCCGAGATCCCGGCTCCCGACCCGGCGGACAGCGTCATCGGCATGTCCGGCGCGGCAGGCGGCGGCAGCTCCGCCAGCCCTGTCCCCGCCAGCCCTGTCCCCGCCAGCCCTGTCCCCGCCAGCCCTGTCCCCGCTGCCTTCCAGAGCGCGCTGGAGAAGGTCCTGGCCGGGGGGGCCACCGGCGTCGGACCGCCGGTGTACGGAGGCCTGCAGGCCGGGACCGGCGCCGTGCTGCCCGCCACCGGGACTGGCCCGCAGTGGCTGCGCGCTCTCAACCTCGATCCGCGGTACCGGTCAGCCGCCGGGCTCGGCACCCAGGTGATCCAGAACCTGCAGGAGCAGCTGATGGCCGGCGCCTGGGCGCAGGCGGCCCAGCTGGCTCAGGCCAACCAGTTGCTCCGGCGCGGCCAGCTGGCCAGGTCCGTCTCGTCGGCCTGGTACCGCAAGCACCTGCCGAGCTCCGCGGCTGGCCCGGCCGCCGACCGGCTGGTCCAGGTCAGCGGGCCTGCCCACGGCCGGATCCGCCCGGCCACCGCGGCGCAGACGATATCGGGGCAGGTATCGGTGAGCGCTCCGGTAACCGCCGCGGTCTCGGTCCCGTACCGGCGCGCGGCGCGCCCGCTCGGCCCGCTGGCCAGAAGGCTCGGTGCCGTCCCGGCCACTCCGCTGCCGCCGCCGCTCGGCCCCGTCACCGGCGGCAGCCTGGTGGTTACCCCGCCGCAGGCCACCCCGGCCGGGGTGGTCACGCTGGACTCGGTCGCCGGCGCCGCGGTGACCTACCGTGGCATCACGCCGCAGCTCGTCTCCGGATCGTCCGCCTGGTGGCAGGGCGCGACCGGCGGTTTCGCGGCGCCCCCGGACGGTTTCTGGTCCGACCTGGTCGCGTTCCGTGCCACCGGAACCGGCATCTCCTGGCGGGTCGGCCAGCACCTGGACTTCGGCGGGCAGGTCGCGACCGGATGGCAGGCCGAGCAATCCCTGTCGACCAGCCAGTCACCCCCCCAGGTCGTGGCCGGAACCATCTTCCGCACCGCCTTCGCCACTACCCCCGGCATCGCGGCGGTCTCGATCGATCCGCCCGCCGTCGCCCGCAGCTTCCAGCTGCACGTCGGCAGCGGCGTGGGAGCGGCCGGGGCCGTGACCTCCTGGGCGGCGGCCACACCGATCGGCACCGCGATCACCGCTCCGGTGCTCGGCGCCGACCTGATCGTCACCGACATCACCGGCCTGACGCTGCTGCCTGACCTGCTGCTGATCTGGGTCGAGCAGGGCTCCGGTACCCAGACGGCTAAGTTCCTCCTGGCGCCGGACATCGGCTCGATCCTCCCGTTGAAGCCCGCTCCCACCACGGGCACGCTCCCGTTTACCCCCGCCGGGGACTTCGGGGTCGCCGGCGGCGCCATCGGCCCCGCGGTTCCCCGCTCGCCGGACGTGCTGGTCTGGTGGATCACCGGGCCGCCGGGAGCGCGGACGGGCCAGTACGTCATCGGCTGGCAGTTCGGGGTGCCCGGCCCCCGGACGTGGAGCGCGCCGATGGCCATCCCGGGACCGCTCCCCGACACCACGGCCGGCCTGGGCGCCGCGCTCACCGACATCAATTCCTCGGGCCGGCCCGACCTGGTGCTCTACTACATCGAGCAGACTCCCGCGCCGCCGGGAACGCCGCAGCCCGCGCCGACGTCTCAGGGCCGCTACCTCATCGGCTGGGATCTGGCCGCCAATGGCGTTCCGGCGGGCGGGTGGTCGCGGACCCGCGACATCCCTGGCGGCTGGACCGCAACCGGGTTCGGCGGATCGGCCAGCGTCGCCAGCCTCGATCCGACCAGGCTCACCGAGATCTCCTCGACCGGCGCGAGCTTCCAGCAGCAGGCCGTCCTGCTCCAGCAGGCCCTGCTGGCGCCGGCCACGCTGCCCGCACCGCCGCCCGCACCGCCGCCGTTCACCTCCGGTCAGGTGGCGAGCACGGTGCGCGGTGCGCTCGACCCCGCGGTGACCGTCCCGGCCCGGCTGCTCCCGCAGGTCGAACTCGGTGGCGCGCCGGTGGTACCGCCCGCAGCCGCGGATCCGCTGGCGCCCCTGAGCCTGACGCCGAGCTTCCCGCAGCCGATGTACGCGCCGCTCCGCGACCTGGCGGCGGATATCCTGCTTCCCGCGGCCGAGTCGATTCCGCCCGACACTGTGACCCTGCTGCAGGCCGATCCGGCCTTCATCGAGTCCTATCTGGTCGGGCTCAATCACGAGATGAGCCGGCTGCTGGCCTGGCGCGGCTACCCGGCCACCGGCACCGGCACCTACTTCCAGCGCTTCTGGGACCGGCCACCGGGTTCGCCGGCCGCCCCGGACATCCCCCCGATCTCGGCCTGGGATCCGACCGTGCCACTGGGCGGGCACGCGACATCGGTGGGGGCATCCGGGATGTTGCTGCTCCTCATCCGCGGCTCGCTGCCGGCTCGCTGGCCTGGCCTGATCGTGCGGGCCAGCCAGGCCGCCTTCGCCTCGGCCGGCCCGGGCAGCCAGGTCAAGAATCCGACCGACGGGTGGCTTGACCCGGTCTTCCAGGGCAGGGTGGATCCCGACATCTCGTTCTACGGATTCGCGCTGACCGCAGCCGCGGCGCGGTCAAGCACCGGCCTGGGAACTCCGAATCCTGGCTGGTTCTTCGTGCTCGCCGAGCAGCCGTTCCAGCCCCGGTTCGGCCTTGAGCCGCTGTCGCAGCCCCCGGTCTATGCGGGCAAGCCCGCCACCTGGGGCGACCTCACCTGGGGGGAACTGGCCGCTGACGCAACCTCCTACGCCGCGCTCAGCCAGATCAGCGCGGTAAATCCGCCCGCGGCGCTGAACGGCCTGACCCTGAGCGGCGTCACCTTCGGGCGCAACGCCGCGCACATGGCCGCTATCACGCTGCGCTTGCCGTTCCAGGTCGCGATCCACGCCGACGAGATGCTGCAGGGACTGTGACGATGACCACACCACCCGAGCCGGCCTGGACGCTTACCGCCGGATTGCCGATCGTCTTGCTCCCGGTCCGGATCGAGACCCGGTTCAGCGGCGCGAGCCTGCTGGTCCGCATCTATCCCGACGACGTGCACCTCGACACCCACGAGCCGGCCCTGACCGCGGACGAGTCCGTCGCCGGAGCGCAGTACTGGACGGACATGGCCGCCGCGGCGGGCGACCCGGCGCACGCCGCCGCGGCGTGGGCGACGCTGGCCGCCCGGTTCCGTCCGGAGCGGGCGGCCTGGGTGGCCAGGGTGACCCAGCCGGGCTCGCCGGCCCCGGCCGGCCGGGCCGGTGCGTGGACCCGCGCCCCGTATGCCCGCTGCCTGCCCAGCCGCTGGCACGTCACCGGCTACCTCAGCGGCGCCGAGGTCTTCTCGGTCACCGGGTTGCCGATCCCTGATCCGCTGGCGGCAGGGCCGTCCCCGGCTGGCGCGCCACCAGCCGCGCCGGGAACGGCGCCGGTCGACCCGGCCATGGCGTGGATGACCGACTTCGGCGCCGCCGAGTCCGTCGGGATGGGGCTGTCCATTCCGCTGCCCGCCGCGGCCCAGACCGCCGGGGTGGACCGGCTCGTCGTGTTCGGCGTCCGGGACGACCTGACGCCGGCGCAGGCGCAGGCGGCGCTGAGCGGACTGCTGGACGCGCACTACTACACCGACGGCCTGGGTTTCGCGCCGATCGGCACGCCGACGAGCCAGACCTCAGGCGGGCCGTCCGGCTGGGATCCGGGCAGCCCCGGGTACCTGCAGGGATACCAGGTGATGCCCGGCGCAGCGCCGGCCGAGCCGGCCGCGGGGACCGGGGCGGCCGCCCTGGCCGCCGCGCTCGGGCTGACCCCGGCCGCGCCGACGGCGCTGGGCCGGATCGGTAACGGCGGGACCGGGCTGGACGCCGGGCAGGCCTGGATGAACGCCGCGGTCTGGCCGGCTAGCTGGGGCTACTTCCTGGTCACCCTGATGGCCGATGTGTTCACCCTGGACGGCGTCGCCCAGGTCAGGCGGCACTTCATCGACAACGTCCGCGCCCTCGGCCAGCTGCCGGCGCTGCGGGCCGGCCGCCAGCCGTACGGAGTGCTCCCGGTGCTCGCTCTCGGCGACTGGGCGCCCAGCGGCGACTCAGCGACCGATCAGCAGATCGTCAGCGTGATCAACGCACTGACCCCGATCTGGCAGCAGGCCGCAGGCCGCGTGCCGCGGGCCGCGGGCCGGGCGCCCGCCGGCACCGACCCGGATACGACGCTGCTCCGCCTGCTCAGCATGGAACCTGCCGCGCGGTCCTACCGGGCCCGCAGCATGCTCGGCACCGACTACCTGACCACCCTGTGGCGGTTCAGCCGGCTGCAGCTAACCGAGAACTGGCCGGACACGGCCAGCACAGGCGCGGCGGCGCTGCTGAGCACCCTCGGGTACCCGGTGGCACCGCGCCACCTCGGATCGCTGTTCGCGCCCGACGCCTACCCGCTCGGCGACGCACCGCTGATCGACGACCCGGCTGACCTGTCGTTCCTGGCCGCGCAGGACGCGCTCAGCCTTCGCCTGCTGCCCACCAGGGGCCAGTCCACCTCGCTCGGATACCGGATCCTGCGGCACTCGGCGATGGTGGCCTACGCCCTGGCCGGCCTGGCCGTGCAGTTCCGCGCCGGGCTGCTGCCGCAGACGGGAGATCTCGAACCCGAGCTCGTCGACATCGAGCCGGGGCAGACCCTCACCCTGTGGCGCCAGCTCAGCCGCACCGTCCCGGTACCCAGTAATCAGAACCAGCAGCAGGAGGCTCAGCTGAATGCCCCGCAGCAGCAGGTTCAGCTGAATGGCTACCTGTCCGGCGCGGGCAGTAGCTCCGATCCGCTGCTCGCCGACCTCGCCGAGTTCCGGCAGGACCTGACTAGCCTGGCCGGGCTGGACGCGGCGACCCTGGACACGCTGCTTCGCGGCAGCATGGACCTGGCCGGGCACCGGCTGGACGCCTGGCATACCTCGTGGGCGGCCAAGCGGCTGGCCGGGCTGCGCCAGGCCCAGCCGACCGGGATGCACATCGGCGGCTACGGCTTCGTCGAGGACGTCCGGCCGGCCGCGGCCAGTACGCCAGTCACCCCGCCGCCCGGAGAGACCGGCCCGCTGCTCGCCGATCCAGCGAACTCCGGCTTCGTGCATACCCCCTCTCCGGCGCACGCCAGAACGGCGGCGATCCTGCGCAGCGGCTGGCTGTCCCGGGGCGGCCCGGCCGGGGACGGGTCGCTGGCCGTGGATCTCAGCTCGCGGCGGGTGCATCTAGCGCGCGACCTGCTGGACGGCGTGCGGGCCGGGCAGTCCCTCGGGGCGCTGCTCGGCTACCGGTTCGAGCGTGGCCTGCACGACAGCCCGGTTCCCGACCTGGACGTATTCGTCGCACCGTTCCGCGCCCTCGCCCCGCTCACCGCGACCAGCCTGGTGCCCGGCGGGGCTGCGCAGCCGGCCGTGGCCGCGACCGGCGTCGTTGACGGGCTCGCCCTGGACGCCCTGTACCGGGCGAACCAGATTCCGTGGCCAGCGGGTACCGGCACGCCGGCGCCGGGCTCGCTGCCCCGGGCGGGCAGTGCCCAGCAGCAAGCCGTTCTCGCGGTGCTCGCCACCCTGGACGACGCGGTCGACGCGGTCGGCGACCTGGTCCTGGCCGAGAGCATGCATCACACGGTGCTCGGCAACCCGATTCGCGCCGGCGCCGGGCTGGCCGCCCTCGCCACCGGCGAGCTGCCGCCGCCCGAGACGGAGGTCACCCGGACCCCGCGCTCGGCAGTGGCGCACACCTACCGTGTCGCGATCGTGGCCAACCCCGCGGCCGGCGATGCCGCCGCCTGGCCAGCCGATGCCCGGCAGCACCGCGCTGGTGCCGAGCCGACGCTGAACCGCTGGGCCGCCGAGCTACTTGGCGATCCGTCCCGGGTGCGCTGCCGGGCCACCTATCTCGACCCGTCCGGCGCGGTGCTCGCCACCGACCAGCTCACCTTCGACCAGCTCATGCTTAGTCCGCTGGACGTGGTGTACCTGGCCGGTGCGGCTAGCCCGCCCGGTCCGCCCGGCCGGACGGAACTGGAGCAACGGCTGCGCGGAACCTTCGTTGCCAGGCGCTCCGCGCTCAGCGTGGCCCCCGGCACTCCGCCGGTCCTGGATCTCGGCCGGGATCCGTCCTGGCCGGCCTCAGCGCTGAGCGTCACCGAATTCGTCGAGCTGGCCAGGACGGGCCGCTCCGCCATCACCGGCGGCCGCGCGCTGGCCGGCGCGGACCTCTCGACGCCGGACGCCCCCGCACCGGACGCCATCGATACCGTCGAGCTCGGCGGCCGGGCGGCCACCGCACGCGCGGCCCTGTCGGCGCTGCAAGCGAGCTGGCCAGCGGCGGCCCCGGCGGCACCGGCCACCACGGCACCGGCCACCACGGCCCCGGCCACCACGGCCCCGGCCACCACGGCGCTGCGGGAAAGCCTGCTGCAGGCGGCCCACTTCGGCGTACCGGACGCGGTTCCGGTCACCTTCGAGGACACGTCAGCCGACGAGCAACTGCTGGCGGCCCAGGCCGCCTCCGTGCTGACCGTGGTCTCCGCCCGGCTGGCGGCCGCGGCCGCCGCGGCCGACCCCGTCTCGGAGCTCACCGCCATCTTCGGACCGGACTTCACGGTATTGCCGCACTTCGTGGCGGGCAACGCCGCCGTCCTCGCCGCGGCGCTCGCGGCCAGCCCCAGCCTCCAAGGCGGAGATGTCCTGGCGGCGACCACCTGGTGCGCGCGGATCAGCCTGGTCCGTCCGGGCGCTGGGCGGCTGCATGACGCGCTGACCGCAGCCGAGGCGGCCGGCGGCACCATCGGCCTGAGCTTCACTGTCGCCCAGCTTCCGTATGCCGCCGGAGACCTGTGGGTGGCGCTGCCGTTCCCCGCCGGGAGGCGGCCCGCAGGCTCCCGGACCTCGCTCGCGGTGGCGACGACCGGGGCGCTGGATGTGACCAGGCCAGTCGCTGGGCTGGTGGCCGACGAATGGGTCGAGGCGGTACCCGATCCCGCCCAGACCACCGGTGTCGCATTCGAGTACGCCGGTCCCGGTGCGACTGCGCCGCAGGCGATCCTCCTGGCCGTGGCGCCGGACACGTCAGCCGCGTGGGCCCCTGCCGCCTTGGCGGCCACGGTGTCGCAGGCCCTCGACCTCGCCAGGATCCGCGCCGTCGACCCCGAGTCCCTCGACCAGGTCGGCCACTTCGTGCCCGCCCTGTACTTCGCGGCCAACCTGAACGGCGATACCGCGTCGACCGACTTCACGACCGCCAGGCCAGCCCAGTAGGAGCATCCGATGCCTTCGATTACCACCTGGACGCGGCTAGAGCCCCGCACTCGCGCCGACGACCTGGACGCTGCGCTGCGGGCTCCCGTCGCGGATCCGGCCTGGCTGCTGGCCAGGCAGTGGCAGGTCGGCGAGTTCGCTGGCGCCGACGGCGGCTCGGCCGCCTCGGCCCGCGTCCGCGCCGAGGCGGCTCACCTCACCGCGCTGGCCCTGCCGGGCGGGGCCGCCCGCGCGATCAACGGGACCATGGCGGCCCTGGAGCCGCTGATCGAGCAGGAGCCGCTGACCGCCGCCGACCGCTGGCTGGCGGTCGAGACGGGCCCGCACTTCCTGCGCCTGCTCGGATTGCACGGCGAAGCCGGCCGCTACGGCCCGGCCTACGTCGCGGCCTACCCGCTCGCGCCGCCGCTGCCAGGCGATCCAGCGGTCGACCCGGCGACCGCCAGCCGGCTCACGCTGCTGGCCGGGCGGATTCCCGATGGGGGAGCGCTCGCGGCCGCCCTGCGGGTCACGGTCAGGCCCGCCGCCGGCCCGCCCGCCCTGCCCGTGTCGCCGCCGATCGCGGCCGCCGACGTCCCGGCGGTACTGGCCGCCGCCCAGGCCTTCCTCACCTGGTACGACGGCTTGGTGGTCGGGCCGGCAGCAGGCGGCGGCTGGGTCGCAGAACGGATGGAGTACCAATTCCAGCTGGCCGCCCGCAGCGCCGGCGCCGACATCGTGCTGGCCGCACCCGAGTACGACGGAGGCTTGGTCGACTGGGATGACTTCGTCATTCAGCAGGGCGCGACGCTGACCGGCGTGCCTGCCGCCGACCAGATCGTGGCGGCCAGCGTGCCGGTACCCGTCACCTTCCCCGGGATGCCGTCGCCACGATGGTGGGAGTTCGAGGACGCAGGGGTCAGCTTCGCAGGGGCCACCGCCGGACCCCAGGATCTCGGCCGGATGCTGCTGATCGAATTCGCCACCGTCTACGGGAACAACTGGCACCTGATCCCGCTCCAGGTTCCGGCCGGCACCGTGTGCACGATCGGCTCGCTGGTGGCGACGGACACGTTCGGCGTGGCCACGCTCATCTCCCCAGCCGCCGCGCACGACGCAGGCGCGCAGTGGGGGATGTTCCGGCTCTCCACGATGACCGCCGCCGGCGCGCCTGGCGCGCCGGCGAGCATGCTGCTGACACCCCCGACGCTCGGGCAAAGCCTGGACAGCGTCCCGATCGAGGAGGTTCTCTTGCTGCGTGACGAGATGGCGGACATGGCGTGGGCCATCGAGAATACGGTCGCCAGCCCGCTCGGCTCCCCGGTCAACCGGTTCGAGCAGGTGCGGGGACTGACGCCGCCACCACCGGCGCATCAGCCGCTGGCCGAGCTGGTGTACCGGCTGCGCTCGCCGGTGCCGGAAAACTGGATTCCGTTTGTGCCGGTCGGCGCCGATCCTGGCCGGCTGCGCCGCAGTGCGCTGGAGGGCGGCGCCTTCGGGGGCCCACTCACGCCGGTCGCGCCCGTGGGCGCGATCCTGCAGCCCGGCAGCCCGCTTCAGGTCTTCGGTGAAGAAATCCCGCGATCAGGAACCCGGATCACCCGGAGCTGGCGGTTCGGACGGGGTCCGGACGGTGTCTCTTACCTATGGGCGGGACGTCGCCGTTCCGAGGGCAGCGGCGAGGGGTCGAGCGGGCTCCGCTATGACCGCCTCGACGCCGGGCTGTTGCCCGGCCCGCCCGGCCCGCAGGGCATTCCCGGCCCGGCCGGCCCGCTGGGCCCGCCGGGGCCAGCAGGTCCCCCCGGGCCCCCCGGCCCGGCCGGCGGCGGCGGCGGAGCGCCTCCTCCGGTACATGCCAGTGTCGCCGCGAGCTCCCGGCTGATAGCGGCCGGGCATTTCGACGCCGCCGGCACGGCCACGCCGGCCCCGCTGTTCGCCTGGAATCTCACCGCTGCGCCGGTCCCGGACCAGCCTGGCGTGTTCCAGCTGGCCGTAACCGGGCCGGCGCCGGGCGACGCCCTCCTCATCAGGGGAAACGCTGTCGTCGAGCCCGGCGATCCGCCCTACACCTTCGAGGTTCTCTCCGTTGCCGGTGACCTCGCCATCCAGGTCCGGCCGGTCAGCGAACCCTTCCGGCCGCGTGGCTTCGTGGTGGAGATCAGCAGCTTCAGTCAGCCGAGCTAGGGTCTCCGCACCTTAAATCTGGTGGCGCGGCACTGTCGCGGTTTAGTCGTCAGTGGTTCGGATGTTGCGCGTGCCCGTGCGGGTAATCCGAACCGCTGAGCGATAACCGGTTTGCGGGCAGGCTGGAAGGGCCGTGCGCGGCCGCCTTAACCCGGCCGGCCAGGGCAGGGAGCGTTTCCGCCGGGTGGCCCGGAGCTGGCCCGGCCGCTCCAGCCGGATGCCACGCCCTGGCGGATCGCGGTGATCATCGACGCGGAACTGGGGATCGTGCTGCGACAGGTTCGGTCGTGCGGCGCCACGATCCGACGGATGACCCGCTGTGGCTCTTAACTCTGGCGCGCCGAGCGCGTAACGTGCGAAACGCAGAGGAGGTGCCGTGGCAGTTGTTGAGACGGTGCGAGGGCCGGTCGAGGTCGGCGACCTCGGCCCGACGCTCATGCACGAACACGTTTTCGTCCTTTCCACCGAGCATCTGCAGAACTACGGCGATGGCCTGTGGTGGGACGAAGAAGCCCGGGTGACGGACGCCGTCGCCAAGCTCCGCGCGCTGCGCGGCAAGGGAATCACGACGATCGTTGACCCGACGGTGTGGGGGCTCGGCCGCTACATCCCGCGCATCGAGCGGATCGCCGGGCAGGTCGAGCTGAACATCTTGGTGGCAACTGGCCTGTACGTATATGAGGAACTGCCCCAGCAGTACGCGTATCGCGGCCCGGGGCTGCTGCTGGATATGCCGGAACCGATGGTCGCCGACTTCATTCGCGACATCGTCGAGGGCATCGGCGGCACCGGCGTGAAGGCGGCGTTCCTCAAGTGCTGTGTTGAGGCGCCAGGGCTGACTCCCGGGGTGGACCGCATTGCCCGTGCTGTCGCCCGCACGCACGTCGAGACCGGCGCGCCGATCACCGTGCACACCTCCGGCCCGGCGCAGTCGGGGCGGCTGGCCGTCGCCCTGTTCAAGGAGGAGGGCGTCGACCTGACCAAGGTGGTCGTCGGGCATGCCGGGGACAGCAATGACCTCAGCTACCTCATGGAGCTGGCCGACACGGGGGCGACGCTCGGCATGGACCGTTTCGGGCTCGACTTGTTCAACCCGACCTCCGACCGGATCGCGACCATCGCGGAGCTCGCCGCGCGTGGCTACGCCGACCGGATGGTGCTCGCTCATGACGCGAACTGCTTCATCGACTACTTCGGCGCCGATCCGGACGCGGCCAAGGCGGTGGCCGCGCCCAACTGGCACTACGCCCACATCAGCGACGACGTGCTCCCGGCGCTGCGCGCGGCCGGGGTGACGCAGGCGCAGATCGAGCAGATGCTGGTGGATAACCCGCGCCGCTACTTCGGCGGGGGATCGTCGTGAGCCCGCCGTTCGACACGAGCGGGGTGACCCGCGGCCCGGACGGGATTAAGCGGTACGACGGGCTGCCGATCAGCCTGGTCCACATGCTGCGCGACACCGTCGAGCGTCATCCTGGCCGGGAGGCCCTGGCCGAGACCGGGGGCGGTCCGCGGCTGACCTACCAAGAGCTGTGGGACCGGGCCGCACGGGTGGCCGGCGGGCTCCGTGCGGCCGGCGTGCAGCGCGGCGACCGCGTCGCGCTGCGGCTAGGCAACGGTGTCGACTGGGTCCTGGCCTTCTTCGGCGCGGCCCTGGCGGGGGCGGTGGTCGTACCGGTCAACACTCGGCTGACCGACGCGGAGGTGGATTACGTCGTGTCGGACAGCGGCGCCGCGTACGTCGTCGCGCCTGGTCAGTCGCTGCCAGACGGTGCCCCGGTGGCCGTCGACGACCTGGGACCAGACGATCCCGCGGCCATTTTCTACACGAGCGGCACCACCGGCTTCCCGAAGGGCGCGGTCACCACGCACGCGAACTTCCTGTCGAACTGCGAGACCTGCCGGCGGATCCTGAATCCGAGCGGCGAGGATGCGCCGCCGCGGACCCTGATCTCGGTACCGCTGTTCCACGTGACCGGCTGCAGCAGTCAGCTGCTGTTCGCGATCTACCTGGCGGGCACCAGCGTGATCATGCCGCAGTTCGATGTCGGGGCGTTTCTTCAGGCGATCGAGACCGAGCGGATCGATGTGCTCACCACCGTGCCCGCCATCTACTGGCTGGCGATCAGCCAGCCGAGGTTCGCCGCGACCGACGTGTCTGCGGTGCGCGCGCTCTCCTACGGCGGCGCGCCGATCGCGCCCGAGCTGGTAGCCCGGATCATGAAGGCTTTTCCGATGGCGCGGGTGGGCAACGGTTTCGGGCTCACCGAGACGTCGAGCGTGGCCACTTACCTGCCCCACGAGTATGCGGCCGGGCACGCGGACTCGGTGGGCTTCCCGGCGCCGGTCTGTGACCTGCGGGTCGAGACGTCCCCCGGCGAGGACGTCGGCGAGCTGCTCGTCCGCGGGCCTAACGTTGTTCCCAGGTACTGGAACAAGCCGGACGCCAGCGCCGCGACCTTTACCGGCGGGTGGCTGCGCACCGGTGACCTCGCTCGCATCGACTCCGAAGGACTCCTCTACATCGTCGACCGGGCCAAGGACATGATCAACCGGGGCGGCGAGAACGTGTACTGCGTCGAGGTCGAGAACGCTCTGGCCGGTGCGCCCGGGGTGTATGAGGCGGCGGTGGTCGGCGTACCGGACGAGATGATGGGTGAGAAGGTCGGAGCGGTGCTCGTGCCTGTGCCCGGTACCACGATCGACGTCGAGGCGGTGCTGGCCTATCTGCGCGAGCGGATCGCCGACTTCAAGGTGCCCCAGTACATCGTCGTGCGGCCCGATCTCCTGCCGCGCAATGCCGGCGGGAAACTTCTCAAGCGCGTGGTCCGCGACGAAACCCAATGGACCGCCCCGGTTCGCTAACGCGTCACGAACGTAGCCGCCCATGCGGGTGCGGTAGCGTCCAGGTCGCGAACCCGATCAGCACTGCCTGAGGAAGGGCTCTCCCGCCGGGCTGATCCACGTCATGGCGCCCGCGGCTACCCACATCCCGCTCCACGGATCGGTCTTCACCTTGTAGAACCCGGCCGTGAAGGGCTGGTCCGGCCGTGCTGGCGTCAGGCAAGTGACCTCGATCGTCGACCCCTCGGGAATGCGGTGTCCCCGAGCCCTAGTGAACTTGCCATTTTTCTCCTTAAATATGGGCGCTCCGGCCGCGGCTTTTATGACCAGGGTGCGCTTTTTGACTGCTTCGGCATACTCGTGGGCGGGCGGCCCGGCAGAGGCCGCAGAGATGTTATTCGGGATATGCGCGACCACGATCGCCACGGCGATGACGAGGGATGCCGCCGTACCGCCGATAACGGCAATGCGCGCCACCCGGTGACGGGAACTGTGACTGCGCTTGTGCCGTCCGGTCCGTGCTGGCGCAGCCTTGCGGCCCATCCTCCGCCGGAGGTCCGCAAGGCCGGCCTGGGCATCAAAAGTCGTTGCGCGGTCTATTTCGTTAAAGGCCGTGAAAAGTACAGATCTTGCGATCTCGTCCGCTGTGCCGTCATCATCGCGCGAGTCGCCTCCCTGCCGCAGTTCACCGATGACGCTGAGCGATTTACCGGGCATCGGGCCCTGCCAATCCGCCGGGACCGCGGTCCTGGTCGCCCAGCCTGCGCCGTAGTGCTTGCTTAGCCCGGTGCAGGTGCGCGCGCACGGTTCCTGGCTCGATCCCGAGCATCGGCCCGATCTGTGCCTGCGGTATTCCCTCCACCAAGTTTCTTATAGCGACAGCGCGCTGCCGCTCGGGAAGCTCGCGCATCGCCCGGACCGCCTCGCTGGCCTCGGCAGCCTCCTCCACGTGGAAGATCGCGCCAGTGTGGCCTGCACGGAGGCCCGCCATCGTGCGCCGCGACAGGGCCAGCTTGCGGTACCTGTCGTGCATGTCATTGAGCGCTGCTCTGATTACATATTTCCGCAAGTCGCTTTGGGACATTTTCGACAAGTGCCCCCACCTTTTCCAAATGTCGAGGAATGCGTCCTGTACGACATCTTCTATCTCGTCCCGCATCTCCGGGCGCGCACCGTACTCGGCCCATATTCTAACGAATACTTCCCTCGCACAAGTCTTATAGAATGCCGTCAATTCCTCGTCCTGTTTACTCATTTTCCGGCTCCGGCGGGTTGTCTACCTCGCCGACAAGTACCCTGCCGGCGGAGATGTCGTTCTCGTCAGCACCCTCCCCGGTCACGCTAGCTTGTCTCATCTGACCGGCCTCTGTCCTTCGGTGAGCAAAATCAATGGCTATAGCTGCCGCGGCCCTGAGAATGATGAGAATGGATGTTCCGAGAACGTATGCCCAGTACTCCATTTCCCGTGCCTGCCTTCCGGGGGATTCTAAGAACACCCAGAGAGCGTGTGGCGGCGTCAGAATGTTTACACAGTCTGGCGGCCGATAACTGGGCGGGGCCGCGACGGGGCGCACACCATTTAGCTGAAAGCATGCCGCATGCCTGCCCCGGCCTGGCCCGGCCCGGGCTGCGGGCGGACAGCCGGTCGGCATCCCGCGGCACCCTGCTAGGCGGCGCTGACCGGCTGGCGCGTGACGTCTCAGCCGACGTCCGCCGGGCGTCAGGCCGAGTGAGTGCCCGCGAGCCTGTCGCCGTGCTCGAGGATCTCGGCTGCTCCCCGGATGACACAACGCAGCGGGTCATCCACGACGAGGGCGGGGATGCCGGCCGCCGTCTCGATCCGGCTGGCAAGACCGGGGAGCAGGGCGCCGCCTCCGGCGAGCCTGATCTTTCCCCGGACCATGTCTTCCGCGAGGTTGGGCGGAATATCCGACAGCAGCTCCCGCACCGAGTCGATGATCGTCGCGACAGGCTGCTCAAGCGCGGCCGCTACCAGCCACGCGGGAACCTGCTCTACCCGGGGCGTGCGACTCGCAGCGTCGACCCCGGCCACCTCGCCTGTCCCGGCCACGTCTTCGCCGAGCCCGAGAGTCATCTTGAGCCTCCTGGCGGAGTCGCGGCCGAGGATCAGGCCGAGCTCGGCCTTGACCGCGCGAGCAATCGCCTCGTCCATGGCGTTGCCGCCCAGGCGCAGCGACCGCGCGCGGACCACATGGCCGCCCGCGAGCACGGCCACCTCGGTCGTCCCGCCCCCGATGTCCACGATGAAGGCACCGGACCCGGCGGCCAGGTCGAACCCCGCGCCGGCGGCTGCGGCGACCGCCTCGTCAATCAGCCACACGGCGCAGCGGGGCCGCATGGCCGCGACTGCGGCTGCTAGGGACCGTCGTTCCACCTCGGTGGCCCCGCCCGGCACGCAGACCACGGCCAAGGGCCGCAGCAAGCGGCGATGCAAGCGGGCCCGGCGCAAGAAGGCCTGCAGCATGGTCGCCGCCGCCTCCAGGTCGGCAACCACGCCGTCACGCAGGGGATGGATGACCTCGATGTCAAGCAGTTCCTTCCCGGCCAGCACGTCTGCGGCATGCCCGACGGCGGCCACCCTGCCGGTGGCCCGGTCAACCGCCACCGCAGATGGCTCCTCGACAACGAGCCCGCGGCCGGCGACGCTCACGAGCGTGTTGACCGTACCGAGGTCAATCGCCACGCCCGATCGCAACCTCATGACACCACCCTCTGCACACCCACCCTCTGCACACCCACCCTCTGCACACCGACCTCTGCCGAAATTTCATCCGTCTTACCAGAACGTGCCCTCCGCACCGCTCGGAGGGTCGCCGGGATCGGCGCATGCCGTCGGCGAGGCCGGGGGAGCGGGCCGCTGCTGCTGCCGCTGACTGTATGTGCCGGGGGAGAGGGCTTCGGCTTATGTCTGCCGCGTGGAGTCAGGCGGAAGGCCCGAGATTGGATGCTTACGGCGGGTTTAACCTCGTCCGTACAGAGCAGTACGAACAACGTCATCTCGGCTGTGCCGACTGATTCTGAGGGGCTCATGCGTCGCTTAGTAGCGGTTTCTGTGGTGTCAGCGCTTGCCGCCGCGCTGCTGGCTATTCCGTCGCTGGCCAGCGCCGCCCCGGGCCGGGCTCCAGCCGTCGTCGGGAAGGAGCCGGTCGCGGTCGGCACCGGAGGAGCCGTCGCCTCCATGGACGTGACTGCCAGCAAGGCGGGCATTGCGGTGCTGAAGCACGGCGGCAACGCTATCGATGCCGCCGTTGCGACGGCGAGCACGCTGGGTGTCACCATCCCATTCGTCGCGGGGCCCGGCGGCGGCGGCTTCATGGTGATCTACCTGGCCAAGACCCACCAGGTCGTGACCATCGACGGCCGCGAAACCTGTCCGAGGGCCTGCACGGCGACGATGTTCACTGACCCGAAGACAGGCCAGCCGCTCGGCTACGACTACGCCTCGGATCAGCCGCTGGCGACCGGGGTTCCGTCCATGGTGTCCACCTGGGCGGAGGCGCTCCGCCTGGATGGCCGCAAGAGCCTGGCCGCAGACCTCCAGCCCGCGATCAAGGTCGCGAACCGCGGGTTTCCCGTTAACGCGAACTTCAGGCAGCTTACCGAGTCCGAGCTTCCCGAACTGCAGGCCTACCCGGCCAGCCGCGCCCTGCTCCTCACCCCGGCGGGCAACCCGCTGCCGGTCGGCTACCGGCTCCGCAATCCTGACCTCGCACGGACTTACCGGCTGCTAGCCCGCTACGGCCCGTCTTACCTCTACGAAGGGCCCCTGGGCCGGGCCATCGTCCAAGCCGATGATCACCCGGCCGTGACGCCGGGGAGCACTCTCGTCACCCTGCCGGGGATCATGGCCATGAGTGACCTGCGCGCCTACACCGCCAGGGTCCAGGCGCCGACGCACGTCCATTACCGAGGGCTAGACATCTACAGCATGCCTCCGCCGTCCAGCAGCGGGTCCACCGTCGGCGAGGTGCTGAACATCCTGAACGGATGGAACCTAACGGCCGAGCCGAGGGCGACGGCGCTGTTCCACTACCTGGAGGCATCCCGGCTGGCCTACGCCGACCGTAACGCCTATGTCGGCGATCCCCGGTATGTCGGAGTGCCGCTCAGCGGGCTCCTCAGCCCGGCATTCGCCGCGACCAGGCGCTGCCTGGTGCACCGCACGGCCCTCGTCTCCCCGGTGGCCCCTGGCCACCCCTTCCCGCCCTACGGGAGCTGCCAGAGCCAGCAAAACGGCCCCTCAGCCCAGGCGGCCTCCGCAGAGGGGCGTCATACCAACAACATCGTCACGGCGGACAAGTGGGGCAACATCGTGGCCTACACCAACACCATTAACTTCTTCGGTGGCAGCGGCATGACCGTGCCCGGCTACGGGTTCCTGCTCAACAATGAGATGACCGACTTCGACTTCGCGCCGCCCGCCCCGGCGGCCTACGATCCCAACCTGCCGGCCGGCCGGAAGCAGCCCCGGTCCAGCATGGGCCCGGTCATCGCGTTCCGCGACGGGAAACCGGTCTTCAGCGTCGGCGCGGCCGGCGGCTCGACCATCATCACGACGATCCTGCAGATCATCCTGAACCACGTGGACTTCGGCATGTCGCTGCCCGCTGCACTGGCGGCCTCGCGGGTGAGCCAGACCAATTCGGCAACCTCGCTGGCCGAGCCCGCCTTCTACAACAGCGCGCTGCGACGGCAGCTGACTCGCGAGTTCGGCGAGCAGTTCACCGTGGCGACAGGGCCGATACTCCCTCTTGGTCATTATCCGGGCGACGCGACGGCGCTCCAGATCCTCGGTCACGGGCGATTCGAGGCCGTCGCCGAGCCGGTCCGCCTCGGCGGCGGCAGCGCGCTCGTGGTGAATCCCTCGCCCTAGTCCCGCCATTCCCGGCGGCGAGCTGCGACCGGGCCGGCCGTTCCGCGATGATGTGAGTCATGGGGATATCGCAGACGACTCGATGCCGTGGTGACCTGGCCGCGGCCGCGCGGGTCATGGCCAGATGACGGAGCCGGGCTGGGACGCGGCGTACGCCCCGGGCGCGTCGGCGCCGTGGGATATCGGTCGGCCGCAGCCGGCCTTCGCTCGCCTGGCCGATAGCGGTCTGCTGTCCGGGCGGGTGCTCGACGCAGGCTGCGGCACCGGGGAGCACGCGCTGCTGGCCGCAGCCTGCGGCGCCGAGGCTGTGGGTGCTGACGTTTCGCCGCGGGCCATCGCGCGAGCGCGCGAGAAAGCCGCCGCACGCGGCCTGGCGGTCCGGTTCGAGGTCGCCGACGCGCTGGACTTCGGGGAGCTGGGCATGACCTTCGGCACTGTCATCGACAGCGGACTGTTCCACGTCTTCGACGACGAGGGGCGCGCCCGGTACGTCACTAGCCTGGCGTCGGTGCTGGAGGCCGCCGGCACCTGCTACCTGATGTGCTTCAGCGACCGGCAGCCCGGCGACTTCGGCCCCCGGCGGGTCCGCCAGGACGAGCTCACCGCGGCCTTCGGCCACGGCTGGATCGTCACCGACATCGCGGCGGACACCTTCGAACTCAACCCCTGGCCGGGCACCACGACCGCGCAAGCCTGGCTGGCCACCATCCGCCGCCTGTGATCCGCCAGCCCCGGCCCTGACCGCGGCCGGCGTCACTCAGGGCCCCGCCGAGGTCAGCCGCTGCCGGGAGCGCCGATCCAGACGGCCTTGATGTTGCAGAACTCGCGGATGCCCTGGACGGATAGCTCCCGGCCATGGCCGGACTTCTTGACGCCGCCGAATGGGAGCTGCGGATAAGAGGTCACGTTCCCGTTAATGAAGACCATCCCCGCCGCGAGATTCCGGATGAGCCGGTCCCGTTCCTCTTCATCGTTGGTCCACGCGTTCGCGCCGAGCCCGAACTCTGTGCCGTTGGCGAGCTCTATCGCGCCGTCGAGGTCCGCGACCCGGTAGAGGGTGGCCACCGGGCCGAAGACCTCCTCACCGTGCACGCGCATGGCCGGGGTGATGTCGACCAGCACGGTCGGCGGGTAGTAGAAGCCGGGACTATCGGGTGCGGCGCCCCCGCACAGTGCCCTCGCTCCCTCGGCCACGGCGTCGGCGACGAGCTTTTCCACGTCGTCGCGCTGCTGCTCGGAGGCCAGCGGGCCAACGTCGGTGCTGTCCAGCATCGGATCCCCGACGGTCTTGCTCGACATCTGCTCAACGAACAGGCGCTCGAACTCGTCATAGACCGCCTCGTGCACGATGAAGCGCTTGGCCGCGATGCAGGACTGGCCGTTGTTGAGGCAGCGCGCGACGGCGGCCACCCGGGCCGCGGCCCGCAGGTCGGCCGAGGGCATGACTACGAACGGGTCACTTCCGCCCAGTTCGAGCACGACCTTCTTGATCTCGCTGCCGGCGATGGCCGCCACCGACTGCCCGGCAGGCCCCGACCCGGTCAGCGTGGCCGCCATCACCCGGTCGTCGCGCAGGATCGCCTCGATCCGCGCGGAGCCGACGAGCAGGGTCTGAAATGTCCCGTCCGGAAAACCGGCCCTGGCGAACAGGTCCTGCAGGAACAGCGCCGTCTGCGGCACGTTCGAGGCATGCTTGAGCAGCCCGACGTTGCCGGCCATCAGGGCGGGGGCGGCGAAGCGCATGGCCTGCCAGAGCGGGAAGTTCCAGGGCATGATCGCCAGGACAGGCCCGAGCGGATGGTAGCTGACGTAGGCGCGCTCGGCCCCGACGGCGTCGGCGTCGGCGGGCTCGTCGGCCAGGAAGCCGGCGGCGTGGTCGGCGTAATACCGGCAGGCGGCGGCGCACTTGGCGACCTCCTGCCGGGCGGCGGACAGCGTCTTGCCCATCTCGGTCGTCATCATCGCCGCGATCTGGTCCCGCTCGTCGTCGAGGATCCCGGCCGCCCGGCGCATCCACCCAGCGCGGGCGTCAAAACTGGTCAGGCGGTAGCTGGCGTGCGCGGTCGCGGCGACGGCCAGGCAGCGCTCGACGTCCGCCTCGCTGATCTCGTCATAGGTCTTCACGGTCTCCCCGGTAGCGGGGTTGATGGTCGCGATCGTCACGATCTCCGCCCTTTCGCCGCGCGACAGCCTTCCGGCAGCGGCTCGACTTGGCCCCTGCCCGGATGGCGCCGGCCCACACGTAGCGGCCCGGCAGGATCCCTCTTCCCGGCGCAGCTTCGTCGGTACGCCAGCCGCCCGGAGGCGCTCGGCGTAGGCCTCGCCCTGGTCGCGGAGCGTCAAGGCCGAAGCCGTGGCCCTTCTCGCGCATCGAGGTTGACATGTGACTAATTAGTCACCTATCGTCGCAGGGGTGAACGCAGCACTCAGGACCCTCCCGGTCAGCCCCCCGAGCCCGACATCAGACGAACAGGAGAGCGACATGTCACCGACGGAAACCCGGACCGGTATCACCCAGGTAAGGACGGTGGGCGTCCCGGTCAGCGACCAGGAGGCGGCCCTCGAGTTCTACGTCGGCCGGCTCGGCTTCGAGAAGCGCCTGGACGTCCCCTACGGCAACGGCAACCGCTGGGTCGAGGTGGCGCCACCGGGCGCGACGACCACGATCGCCCTGGTTCCCGCCCGCGAGGGGATCCCCGCAGGCGTCGAGACCGGCATCCGCCTCGGCACCGCCGACGCTGACGCCGACCACGCGAGGCTGGAGGCCCGCGGCGTCGATGCCGATGAGATCCTGCGCTGGGCGGGCGCGCCCCCGATGTTCGCCTTCCGCGACCAGGACGGCAACGGACTCGAGATCGTCGAGCAAGGCTGACCGCGTTCCGCAGCGTGCCGGAGCGTCTCAGGTCGGGATCTGTGTGCGGGCGGGGTCACGAGCAGATCCGCGGTGGCCTGGTGACGCCTGGCTGCAGGACGAACCGGACGCGATGACCTGCGGTGTCCCTGAACCTTGCCGCGACGCGGGAGATGACCTGGATGGTGCCCTGCTGGTATGGGTTATCCCATCCGCTGGGCGGGTTGCCGGAGCCGTCTGACAACGGCCGGCTGGCCTTATACCAATGGCCGTTAATGCGCGCATAGCCGATACCGCAATGCGTATACAAGGAGTAAGGCACCCGACTAGCGTCCCCGGGTGACCTGCCGGCAGGTGTCGTTCCAGCGGCAGCGCCGCATCCGGCCAGGGCAAGCAGCCCGGCCGACGCAATAATGGCTCGCACTGTCATCTTCTGCTCCTTCATCTGGGTGGCTGCAGATCAGACGTGTCCGCGCACGTCGCGGTTCCGCTGCCGGATGGATAAGTGGCAGCTAGCGCAAACCTCGAGCGCGGGGGACGGCGGATGAGGCTGCTTTGACACGTCCAGGGACAGCGCCATGTTCCTCAGCGGACCTCTCGGTGTAGCGTCCGTGCCAGGCCGAGTATCAGCGGCAGGACGACCCATAGCAGCGTCGATGTCACGATCTGGCGGCCGTGGCCGGCCCACTGCCCGTAGAGGACCCATCCGTAGGTCTGGCCGGTGTTGACCCAGCGTCCGGCCGTTTCCAGTGCCGGGAGCATGAGCAGGCTCAGGGCGCCGCCCAGTGCGAAGTAGGTGACGATGGCGACCGCGGTGTTGTGCAGTAGGGCACCGAACGCGATGCCGATGGAGCTGGTGAGCAGGACGAACACGGCGAAGCCGGCCAGCTGCGGCCAGTTCCAGCCGACGGCGATGTCGCGGCCCGCGGCGCGGGCGGCCAGCACTACCAACTGGGCGGCCAGGAACGCGAAGCTCGCGCCGGCCAGGCTGATGCCCAGCCCGGTGAGGACCTTGGCGGTCAGCACCCGGCCCCGGTGAGGTTCCTGGGTGAACGTCGTCATCGCGGTCCGCTGGCTCCATTCGGCGGTCATCGCGAGCATGAGCACCACCGGCAGCAGCCGGGTCAGGCCGAGCCCGGCCCAGGCGAGGTAGGAGGCGCGAGACTGGGTCACGTCGTGGGGGAAGAGCAGCGGGATCAGCAGAGCGCCGATGGTGCTGACGGCGCCGGCGGCCAGCAGCCAGCGGGCGGCCCTGGTGCCGGTGGTCTTCTGCCACTCAGCCCGCAGCAGCCGGGTAAACGGTATAGGGAGAAACTGGGCCTTGCCCATCGGCTCGGCGTGCATAATCGTGGTCATCGGGTCGTCTCCTGGGTATGTGCCCCGGCGCCGATGTCCGTGGCGGGGCTGGTCAGCGCGAGGAACAGGTCTTCCAGGCCGGCGTGATCCGCTGGCCGGAGCTCGAGCAGGGACAGCCCGGCCGACAGGGCGAGCCCGGCGATCTGCGCAGCGTCGGCGCCGGTGCCGGTCTCGACACGCAGCGCGCCGCCGGCGGCGGCAGTGAACGGCACGGAGTGCTGCGTGAGCAGCTGCCGCAGCGCCGCCTGGTCGGCGGCTCGCACGACCAGGCCGCACGGACACCGGCCGCGTCTACGACCACGCCTGGAACTCGACCACTACGGAGGCCGTCATCGGACCGCTGACATCGGTCGACGGCACAGCGATCTGCACGGAAGGCGCGACCTCGGGTGTGCGCTGCAACATTAAGACGCTCGAAACCGGCCAGGTAGAGACGTTCACCAACGAGGACGGCTCGACGTTCACCGCCGCCAACGAATCGATGGGGCTTGAGGAATCCGCCGGCCAGCAGGCCGACGCGGGAGGCGACAGCGGAGGACCCGTGATCGTCAACAGCAGTACCTCAGGGCGGGTCTATGCCACCGGCACGATCAGCGGCGGTTACGGAAGCGTCGCCTGCAGCAGCGCGGATGACCAGGGCGTCAAGAAGGCCAGCTACGGCGAAGTGTGGTTCGAGGAAATCACCTCCATCCTCAATCTCTGGAACGCCACCATCATCACCGGCTGACCGGCTGACCGGCCGAGGTCTCGCGCCTACCGCGGCCCTCGCAGGCCGTCCATCACGAGGTCGAGTAGTCGGCTGACCCGCGCTTCCCCGGCGTCGCCGGGGTCGATGCGCCAGAGGAAGCCCATGAGGAGCAGGACGTCGTCGGGGTCGAGGCCGGGCCGGATGCTGCCGGCCTCCTCGCAGGCCCGCAGCAGCAGGGTGATGGCGCCGATGACCGGCCCGTAGGTCTCGCCGGCGAGGCCATCGCTGGTGGCGGCGTGCAGCACGTCCGCCAGGCCGTGCTTGATCTTCCCGTAGTACGCGAGGCGGTCGAACCACAACCGCAGTGCGTCCAGCGGCGAATGCTCATCGAGCAGCATGGGCGCGGAGTCCGCGAGTTGCTGGACGTCGTGGCGGTAGACCGCGAGCACGAGCGCCTCGCGGTTGGGGAAGTGCCGGTACAGGGTGCCGGGGCCGACGCCCGCTTTCTTCGCGATCGAGTTGAGCGAGGCGTCGCTGGAGGCGGTAAGGGCGTCGCGCGCGACCTCGAGGATGCGGTCGCGGTTCTGCCGCGCGTCCGCTCGCAGGGGTTCGCGCTGCCGCTGGATCATGGTTCCTCCGCGCACCTGGCATTGTCAAACGGAGACGTCTCCGCTAGCGTGGTCATCGAGCGGAGAGGTCTCCGCTTCAGTAAAGCACACCGCGAGCGTGGCCGGGACGCCGGGACCGCGGGAGGAGCATCGGCCGCTTCGCCGAGATCCGGCCCGCCGTCTTCTCCACCCGCCCGGCCACCAGCCCGGCCAGATCGTCGTAGTTATGACCCGCGGCACGCGCCCCGGCGCCCCGCCCCCGGCCTCATGCCGGGCGATCACCCTCTTCACGGTCTTCGGCGTCGTACCGCTGATCGCGGCCGCAGTCCACCGGAGAAGATCACCACTCACCCTGGCTGCGGCCGCAGTCAGGATGGCAACCTGGGCAGACTCGGCAGGCGGCGGATGGGAG
>Ga0066790_10000055_pt1 | contig 28620 bp, 20 predicted proteins | sample OrgsoiDNA2013050_FD_70963 | JGI IMG/M metagenome (GOLD analysis project Ga0066790, IMG submission 70963) | Permafrost soil microbial communities from the Arctic, to analyse light accelerated degradation of dissolved organic matter (DOM) -... | ecosystem: Environmental > Terrestrial > Soil >...
TGCCCAGGTCGGCCGCCTGGCCCGCTGCCTGCTCGAAGATGTCGTCAGGAACAGAGATCGCGGTCTTCATGCCTTTAGTATAACCGGGTATTACCGTGCGAGTCAGTCTGGTGCCGCGGCTCCCGGGACGCATACCCGCTCACCGCGGGCTAGAGTTCGCAGGGCAGGCCCGCTGCGCCCGGCGCGGCGGCGGCTGACGCTAGCGGTGATGTCAGCGGGCGAGTCCACCGCGGAGACGGCCGCCCGGACGCTGCGCCTGGCTGGCCTCGCTGCCCGGGCGGAAGCGGTGGCGCTGGAGTTGCGGTCGTAGTCAATGACGCAACTACTATCCGGGACGTACAGGACACAAAAACTCAGAAGACACTAAACGGCTTGACTGTCGCGCTTGTCATGCTCACCATTGTGCTCGTCTTTATCGGCATAGTGCAGCTTGTCGATTCCCCCTCCTCGGGCACCACCAGCCCAAGTGGTGTGCCACATGCGAACACGCCGACTACCAGTCGCCCGCCGGTTAGTCGGACTTCCCTTCGTCCGACGCCAAGCTCGGTGGTTTCGAAAAAAGGTGCGTAGCCTCGTGGATTATCTGGATGAGTGGGCATGTTGTCGAGAAGGATTTCTGAAAGTTTAGCCAGATCGGGCAGTAGCCGCGTCCTGCTCTTCCGAATCTCCACGGCTGAGAAGCCGACGGTCTTGCCAGCCACTCCCTTCTGCGGCCCCAATGCGGGACGATCGCGCTATCTAAAACGTCCTGCCCTGGGAGCACTGCGACACACCGAACGGGGCGATCTGTGAATGCATCTGCGCTTCGGCTAACCAATCATCTTGCGTGCGGAATCGGCAGGGAGACTGTGGATAGTGCTTCTGGCCCCGGTCCCCGGCGGTGACGCGGCGGGGCGTAGGGTCAGGGGTCCTGGGTCCCGGCCTGACCTCCGAATCGGCTGACGCCGCTCGGGTTGTCCTGCGAAACGATCTGTCGGCCGGGGTCCCAGTTTCCTGGCACTCACCGTGCTGCCGGTCTGATCTGCCCGTCCTGTGCAAGAGGCCGGGGTTCACAGGTCCGACGGCGAGCGAGTGCGTGCCACCCCTTCAACCTGAGAAAAGGGATGGCATTGACCATCGTAGAGACACGTGCCATCACCGGCGGCGTGGATACCCACGCTGACGTGCACGTCGCCGCCGCGCTTGATCCGATCGGCGGGCTGCTCGGTGCCGGGGAGTTCCCGACGACCCCGGCCGGCTATGCGCGGCTGCTGGGCTGGCTGGGCGGGTTCGGGACCGTCTGCCTGGTCGGCATCGAGGGCACCGGCAGCTACGGCGCCGGCCTGTCCCGCCACGTCACCACGGCCGGCATCCGGGTCGTGGAGGCGGCCCGCTCCGACCGGCAGGACCGGCGCCGGCAGGGCAAGTCCGACCCGCTGGACGCGGTCAGCGCCGCCCGGGCCGCCCAGTCGGGCCGGGCCCGCGGCGCTCCCAAGGGCCGCGACGGCACCGTCGAGGCAATCCGCGCGCTGATGGTCGCCAAGCGCAGCGCCCGCTCCGAGCGGACCCAGGCCATCAACCAGGCCAGGGCACTGATCCTGACCGGGCCCGATGACCTGCGGGCCCGCTTCACCAGGCACACGGCCGCCAGCCTGGTTACCGAACTGGCGTCGCTGCGTCCCCGTCCCGGCGACGTCGTCGGCTACGCCACCCGCATCGCGCTGCGGGAACTGGGACGGCGCGCCGAGTTCCCCGGCAGCCAGCTCGCCCGGCTCGACGAGCTCATCGTCCCCCTCGTGACCAGCCACGCCCCGAGCCTCCTCGCGCTGCACGGCGTCGGCCCCGACACCGCCGCCCTGCTGCTCGTCGCTGCAGGGGATCACCCCGAACGGCTGCGCAGCGAGGCCGCCCGGGCGCACCTGTGCGCCGCCGCCCCGATCCCCGCGTCATCAGGGAAAGTCACCCGCCACCGCCTCAACCCCGGCGGCGACCGCCAGGCCAGCCATGCCCTCTGGCGAATCGTGCTCACCCGGATGAGCGCCCATCCGCCGACCCGCGCCTACGTCGAGCGGCGCAGCAAAGAAGGCCTGTCGAAGAAAGAGATCATCCGCTGCCTGAAGCGTTACGTCGCCCGCGAGGCCTGCCACCACCTCCGCGCCGCCGCTGACTGACGCCCCGCAACCCGGGGACGGCCTGACCCTCGCATGTGTTCCCCCTATAACCTCAAGCTGATCCTCCAGCGTAACAGGACGCCGGCTCTCCGTGACTGGGCAGGCTGTCCCCGCCTGGCGGGACGCTGGGCATCTGGGTGCCAAGGCTGAGCATCCCGCGGGCGGCACGATCGGCGGCAGGCGCGTCCGGGGTGGCTCGGCCGGGCACCTACTGCGTCACCTGGTGCCAGGTGAGCAGGTCGTGCAGTGTCGTGATGCGGTCGCTAGGGGGCTCGGTGCGGTCAGCAGACCGGTCGAGGTGCACGGCCGACAGGCCGGCGGCCCTGGCGGCCAGTACGTCGAGGTCATAGTTGTCGCCTACCATCAACGTCTGCCCAGGGTCGGCGTGCAGGCGGCGGCACGCCTCGATGTAGGCCCGGCGATCCGGCTTTGCGGCAGGCAGTTGCGAGGAGGCAAAGACAGGACCGCAGAGATCGAGCAGCCTGGTCGCGGCGAGTTTCGCGGTCTGCTGGGCCTGGTCACCATTGGTCAGGACGGCGACCTGCAGGCCGGCCGCTGCGATCCGCCGCAGTGCTGGGGCGGCGTCGTCGAAGGCGGCCCAGGCGGCCTCGTACCTGACGAGGTACTCCGCGAACACCGCGTCGAGCCGATCGGCCTGCACGGTCCTGCCCATTACCGGCAGGAAGTCCGCGATCCTGCGCCGACGCTGTTCTTGGAAGCTGATCTGGCCCGCGCGCCACGCCGGGTAATGGCGCTCCTCCAGGTCGAGCCATACCGGGATGACCGCCTCGATCTCATCCGGGCGCAGGCCGTAGGAGGGCAGCCATGCACGCAGCGCGGCCACGGTCGCCGCCTCGTGATCAAGGAGTGTCCCGTCCAGGTCAAACAGCACGGCCACCAGATGCTGCGGCACCCGGCCCGCCTCAGCGTATTCCGCGGGAACGCTGCGGGCGCAAGAGCTTGTCGCGGCGCATCTCCTCCAGCGCCTCCGCGATGCGGCCGATGCCCTCGGTGAGTGCGGCCTGATCGGCGCTGATACTCACCCGGAAGCACCGCCGCGCGTGCGGTCCGAGCCGGCCGCTGCCCTCCGGCTTGGTGAAGAAATGCCTGCCCGGCACGACGAACACCCTCTTTGCCTTCAGCGCCTGATAAAGCGTCAGGTCGTCAAACCAGTCCTCGTCTATCCAGATCCAGCAGAACATCCCGCCCTGGCTCGCGTACAGCCGCCACGAGACCTCAGCCGGCAGCGCATCGAACAGTAACGTCTCGACGAGCTTCCTGCGGTGCGCGTAGAACGGGCGAATCGCGGCCGACACCATTGCGTCCAGCTCGCCGGAAACCAGGGCACGGGCTACGGTCGCCTGGACTAGCTGCGGAGCATGCAGGGCCGAGTTAGCTAGGAACGAGACCATCGGGTCGATGTGCTTCTCGTGCCCAATGGCGAATCCGATGCGCTCGCCGGGCAGTCCGGCCTTAGAGACCGTGAAGCAGTTGATGACATTGTCGTGCCACCGTGGCGTCCCCGGTGCCTCTCCGATGCAGGGAAACGGCTCGCCATAGGCATTGTCGATCAGCAGTGGCGCGTCAAGCTTCTCTGCCGTCCCGATGAGCCGGTCCAGCTCGCCGGCGTCCAGGCAGCGGCCTGTCGGATTACTCGGGCTAGACAGCATCATCAGCCCAATGTCTGTGCGGCTCTCCAGGGCCGGGAAGTCGAACTGGTAGCGAAAATAGCGTTTTTCTTCCTGGATGCAGCTGGGCTCGATGCCGACGATCCCGCCGGGCGTCATGCACAGAGCCTGGTACCCCGTATAGTCCGGCACCATCGGGAGTACCAGGTTCGCCGGCCGGGGGGCTCCTGGACCGGTGAAGAGCGCTGCCGCGATGAAACATAGCAGCTGGCTCCCCGGTCCCACGACCACGTTGCACGGGCCGATCTCCCAGCCGTAACGGTTATGAAAGTAGCCCACCACGGCATCGACGAGTTCGTCCGTGCCGCGCGCTGGCCCGTAACGGCAGCTCACGTCGCCGAACGAATCGACCAGGGCCGCCGCGGCCAGCCGCTGCCAGCCGGCCGTCACCTCAGGAATGACGGCCGGATTCCCGATGCTGAGGTTCAGCCAGTGCGTGCCGGCCGACGCAGCCGTCGTCGTCGCGATGTCATCCATGATGCTGCGTAGCCCGGACAAGCTCGCCATCTTGGCGCCGGTCTGAGAGAAGACCACTCACGACACCCCTTACCTATTTTCGTATCTGATCATAGTGCGCATATAGGAGATATAGTGTCAATGCTGTACTCTTCAGCGCATGGCCACTTCAACTGCGCGGGGGCCGCGCTGGCTGTTGCGGAAACCGGATCCGGAAGCCGATGCGCGGCTGTTCTGCTTTCCCTATTCGGGCTGCGGCGCCACGATGTACCAAGAGTGGCCGCGCCGTATCGGAGTAATCGATGTGTGCCTTGTCCAGCCGCCGGGACGGCAGAACCGGCTACGGGAGCCGCATTACGAGACCTACGAGCAGCTCGCGGCAGCGCTGATCGATTTCCTGCCCCCGTACCTCGACAAGCCATTTGCCTTCTTCGGGCACTGCGGTGGTGCCCTGCCGGGCGTGGAGGTAGCACTCCAGCTCGCTGCCGCCGGGCTGCCCGTGCCCCGGCGCCTGTTCGTCTCCTCGCAGGTCGCCCCGCACGATGGTCCGTATGGCCGGCTCCTGGGCATGGGCCGGGCCGAGCTGGCCGACGAACTTGGCGGGCTATTCACCAGGCTCGGCGGCCAGCCCACCGGATCGCTGTTCGAGCTGGGCCTAGATCTGCTGGTCAAGGACATCGAGGCCAACAAGCGATACCGCAGGCCCGCACCGCCGCAGCTGCCGTGCGGGATCACGGTCATCGGGTGGACCGATGACCGCGAGATCCCGATGCCGCTGATGGGCGGCTGGCGGAAGTTGTCGGAGGACTGCCGCTATGCCCTGCTCGACGGCGACCATTTCGAGTTCCTCAGTGCTCCGGATGCCCTGTGCGCGGAGATCACTCTCGACCTCACCGGGGCCGCCTGACCGCGCTGACCGGAAGATGCTTCATGCCGGCGATGAAGTTGGAGTGCAGGTGCGACGGCTCGCCCGTCAGCACGAAGCTCTCGAACTGCTCGAACATCTCCTGGAAGAAGATCCGCAGGCTGACCCGGGCCACCGCGTGACCGACGCAGTAGTGCGGGCCAACCCCGAAGGCCAGGTTCCGTCGCTCGGGGGTGCGCCGGATGTCGAACCGGTACGGATCGGGGAATGCCGTCCTGTCCCGGTTGGCCGAACCGAGCCAGGCCGCGACCGGCTCCCCGGCGCGAATCGTCACGTTCCCGAGCTGCACGTCGCGCTGGGCATAGCGCACGAAGTGACTCGCCGGAGAGCTCCAGCGCAGCGCCTCCTCAATGCCGCTGTCCAGGAGCTGCGGCCGCGCGCTCCAGTCGCCGTACGCCTCGTCATCCGTCAGCTCGAGCAGGACCGCGTTCGGCACGTGCGGGGTAGTGACGTTCGCGCCGAGCAGCAGGCTGTAGCAGTTAGACACGATCTCGCCGGCGCCCATCCGCCTGCCGTCCTCGAGCTTCATCGTCAGCAGGAGGTCGATCAGGTCCCCGCCATCGCCGTCCTCCTGGAGGCCGCGCTCGAGGCGCCGCGACATGGCGTCCTGGAACGAGGCCAGCAGCTCGCGGTGCGCGCGGTGCAGGGTAGCCTCGCCGCCCTCGGCGGTGATGAACTCAGGGTCATCCGGCGCGATAGCCTGGCTCGTCAGGTAAGTCAGCCGTGGCCAGTCCGCGCGGTCCAGGCCCATGAGCGTTCCAGTGACGGCCATCGGCAGCTGCCCGGTGAGCTCGGCGAAGTCGAACGGCACACCGTCCTGCACGGTATCCAGGAGCCCTCTGACTTCTTCGCGGATGTACTCACTATGGGTCTCGATTATCCGGCTGTTCAGGGCGCGCTGGATGGGCGACCGCATCCTCGTGTGCCGTGGCGGATCAGTGGCAGGCAGTTGCCGACGGCTGGCCGGGTCCTCCTTGCCGAGCAGGTTCAGCAGCGTCCCGTGCTCAGAGGTGAAGTCTGTATAGTCCCGCAGGACCCGGGAGACGTCGTCATACGTGGTCACCGACCAGAAGCCAAGACCGTCATGCCCCTGCTGCCAGTGCACCGGGTCACGCTCCCGCATGGCCCGCCAGACCGCGTGGGGATCCCCTTCGCCGTAAAGCACTGGGTCGGCCAGGTCGGCCTTCTCCAGGTCGACCGCTTCCTGGTCGGCTGGGCGCGACAGTCTCATCTGCTGTCCTCTCGTCTGGTCATGACGTGGCTGGTTCTTCCTGGATCGAGATCGCCTGATCGGCCCGGCCGCCCCGGCTGGGCGCGCCGTTCTGCTGATCGACCAGGGTGGCCAGCCCCGCTACCGTCGGGTTCTCGAAGAACAACCGGGCCGACGAGATGCCGGCCACGCGCGTGGCCTGTAGATGGGCTAGCAGGTCGGCGGCCACCAGCGAGTTCCCGCCGAGCGCGAAGAAGTCGTCGTTGACTCCCACCTTCTCGACGGCCAGCGCATCGGCCCAGAGGTCAGCGAGCAGAGCCTCGGTCGGCGTACGCGGGCCCGCGTAGTCGGTGTCCACGTCCCTGGGCGTGTACCCGGGACGGGGCAGCGCGGCCCGGTCCACCTTGCCGTTGCGGGTTAACGGCAGGCTTTCCATCACTACGATCGCGGCCGGGATCATGTGGCGCGGCAGCCGGTCGTGCAGCGCCACGCGCAGCTCGGGCAGCAGGTTGATGTCGTCTCCGTCCGGGACGACGTAGCCGGTCAGAACCTTCTCTCCCGCCGCGATGTCCTCGCGGGCGACCACGACGGCTTCCTTTACCCGCGGCTGCCCGGCCAGGACGGCCACGATCTCGCCTGGCTCCACCCGGTAGCCGCCGACCTTGACCTGGTCGTCGGCGCGGCCGCGAAATTCCAGCTCGCCGTCCGCCCCGAGCCGGACAATGTCGCCGACGCTGTACATGCGCTCGCCGGGATGGAACGGGTCGGGCAGGAACCGTTCTGCGGTATATCCCGGTCGGCCGACGAAGCCACGGGCCAGCCCCGCGCCGCTGGTATACAGCAGGCCCCATTGCCCGTCCGGAGCCGGACGGAGGTTCTCGTCAAGCACGTACACCCGGGTGCCGGCAATCGGCCGTCCGATCGGGACCCTCTCCCCGACCTCCTGCGTCACGGAGTAGCAGGTGGTGAAGGTCGTGTTCTCCGTCGGCCCGTATCCGTTGACCAGCCGCAGTTCGGGGAAGGCGCGCCGGACGCGGTTGATGTGCGTCGGCGAGAGCACGTCCCCTCCGGCCAGCAACTGACGCAGGCCGCCGAGGGCCGCCAGCTCACTGTCCACCATCCGGTGGAACAGCCCGGTGGTCAGCCACAAGGTGGTGATACCTTCGCGCTTCAGGCAGTCCGCCAGCTCAGATAGCGCCAGCGGGCCCGGCGGATAGATGACCAGGCAGCCCCCGTTCAGCAGCGGTCCCCAGATCTCGAAGGTGGCCGGGTCGAAGGTGAGCGCGCAGAGCTGCAGAAAGGTCTGGTCCGGGCCGAAGTCGGCGTACCACTCCTCCCGTACGAGCCGGATGACGCCGCGATGCGGGACACCCACGCCCTTGGGCTTCCCGGTCGAGCCTGAGGTGTAGCACACGTACGCCAGGTTGTCGGCCCTCGTGCTGGGACGACCAGCCGGGCCGCGGATCCGGCGGCGACTTCGGGCCATACGCGGCCGTCGAGGGACCGCACATGCGCTCCGACCGCCGGCAGCCGGCCGGCCAACTGCCCGTGGGTGAGCAGCACCCGGGCCCCCGCCTCCTCGAGCATGCCCTGGAATCGCTCCGCCGGCTCCTCCGGGTGCAGCGGCAGGTAGGCCGCTCCCGCCATGAGGATGCCGACCAGCGCGATCACCATCTCCAGCGATCGCTCCAGGCACACGCCGACGACGCTGTCGGCGCCCACGCCGAGCGCCCGCAGCTCACGGGCCAGAGCGTTCGCCCGGTCGCTGAGCTGGGCGTAGCTCAGCTCCTCGCTGCGGAACCGTAGCGCTGGAGCGTCGGGTCGGCGCCGCACTTGCTCGGCGAACACCTCTGTAATGGTCGCATTCTGCCATCCATCAGCGGAAGTCATCAGATCGCCTTCCTCCTCCTGCCCGGCGGTCATGCCGGCTCCCCGGCCTCCGCACGTAGCTGCACAGGATCTGCGGCGGGAGCCTCGCTCGTGGTATCACGAAATACGAAATGAGAAGGAGGGCATCGTCGTTGGCATGATTATTCTGGTTGGCATTCGGCTGATAGGGGAGAGCGAAGATCAGCCTGGAGCGCGGATTAGGCATGGCTACGCCATACCGACCTGGATCTGGGTCCACCCGCGCGAAGTAGACGGCAGTCGAGAAATAAAATAATCACAAACTAGGCCGGAGCGATATCCCGACCCAAAAGACTTTAGCGTCTCCTGGGCGCCGTTGGCCACTCATGCAGCCGGCGCGACCGAGGCTGCTTTCCTCGAACCGGTACCATCGTTAACGTTCGGGGCCGATGGCCGGACGGATGTGCAGGCAGCGGGAAGGGATTGGCGTGACGCCGAAGGTGACCCGGGCGCAGGTGCTTGCGTTCCGGCTGCGCCGCCATCATCTGAGCCGTCGGCTGAGCGAGGCGCGGATGGCGGATGCGGTCCGGGCCTGCAGTATCCGCAACAGCCCTCCAGGTTCCGCCGTGCTGGCCCTGCTGGCGCGGACCGGCGGGGGCTCGGACGAGCGGGTGACCGCGGCCCTGTCGGCCAGGACGATGGCCGAGGTGCTCGGCCCGCGAATGAGGCCGGCTCTCATCCACCGGGACGACGTCGCGGTCTTCACGGTCGGCGGTGTCAGCGTGGACGACGCGTCGCTGCGCGTCACGATAGGCGGGGGACCGAGCACGAACCTCGCTGGGGACGGCATTCGGCCGACCGACGCACTCAGCCAGGTCATCGACGCGACTCGCGACGAGCTCGCGGGGGGCGCCAGGGCGCGCGGGGACCTGAGCGCCGCACTGACGGCCCGGCTTCCGGACTCGATGTCGAGGTGGTGCAGTCGCTGCGACTCGCGGCACATCTACGAGACGCTGTTCCGCCTGCCCGGTGCGGTCGGCGTCACCTGCATCACCGTGCGCACCGAGCGCGAGGTTTCCTATGTCCTGACCGACGAATGGCTCGGCGTCAGCGTCCCCGATGTCGGCTCGCCCGCAGCGAGGGACGCCCGCGAGGAGCTGGTCCGGCGTTTTCTCCGTTGTTACGCGCCTGCCACCCCGGATTATTTTGCTGACTGGACGAGGGCTGGCGTCGCGGACGCCAGGCAGTGTTTCGCTGATCTTGCCGACGAGCTCGGCGAAGTGCGCTGGGACGGTGGAACGGGCCTGGTGCTGCGCACGGACGCCGCGGACCTGCAACGCGCTGAGCTGCCCGCCGGCGTTCGGCTGCTGCCGCCGAACGATCCCTACCTGCTGGCGCGGGATCGGGAGACACTAGTCGCCGACCAGGGACTGCGCAAGCTGATCTGGCCGGCGAGCGGGAGTCCCGGCGCCGTCGTGGCGGACGGCGAAGTTGCCGCCATCTGGCGTTCGCAGAAAAAGGGCACGACCATGCGCGTGCAGGTCAGCGCACCGCGGCGGCTGGCCAAGAGCGCTATCGGCCTGGTCGAGAAGGAGGCTGAGCTCCTGGCGCTGTCCCGTGCCTGTTACTCGGCGGAGGTAACGTTCGATCTGATGGCGTGACCTCGGCGCCGATCATGACACTGGCCGAGCACCCGGCATTCACCTGCGACTACGTCGGTCGTGGGCGGGGGCAGCCGACAGCCTGTGCAGGTCGGCCTCGACCATGGATGAGACTAGCTGCTCAAATGAGGTCAGCGGAGACCAGCCGAGTCGTTGTCGCGCCTTGCGTGCGTCCCCGCAGAGCACCCCAGCGTCGGGCCGGAGCAGGTCGTTGTCGACAATCACGTACTTTTCCCAGTCCAGGCAGACACAGTCAAACGCGATGCGCACGAGATCGCGCACGGAGTGGATGGCGCCCGTGCCGATAACGTAATCCTCGGCGCGATCTGCCTGCAGCATTGTCCTCATGGCGGTGACGTAGTCACCCGCATACCCCCAGTCGCGTTGCGCGCACAGGTTCCCCAGCCGGAGTTCCTGGTCGAGGCCCAGCGCGATCCTGGCCACTGCGACGGACACCTTTCTGGTCATGAACTCCTCGCTGCGGCGAGGGGATTCGTGATTGAACATGATCCCCGAGACGGCGAACATCCCGTATGACTCTCGGTAGTTCTGGGTGGTGTAGTGACCGTGTGCCTTCGCAGTCGCGTACGGACTGCGCGGATGAAATGGCGTCATCTCGTCCTGGGGACTGCTGGACACCTGGCCGAACATCTCGAAGGTCGACGCCTGGTAAAACCTGATTCCTGGCTGCGACGAGGTCGAGCCGTTGCTTCCGCTGACGACCCTGATCGCTTCGAGCATCCGTAACGGTCCGAGGCCCGTCGTCTCCGACGTCAGCATCGGCTGCTGCCAGGAACTCGGAACGAACGAGAGAGCGCCGAGGTTGTAGACCTCGTCGGGCTGCACCGCGTCGACCGCGGTGATGAGGCTGCCCTGATCCAGGAGGTCACCATGGACGATGTCCAGGTCGGGCAACTGGCGTCGCAGGGCCGGCACCATCGGATTGCGCTGTCCGCGGACCAGGCCAGTCACCTGGTAGCCGCATCGAAACAACTCTTCTGCCAGGTAGAACCCGTCTTGACCGGTGACGCCGGTTATCAGTGCCCTGTTGCGCAACGTCTGCACCCTCTTGTTCCCAGGTCGGAGACGATACCAACTGCATGCGGTTCGGGTAAAAGGGCACCGGGCAGGCCGTTCGCGCCGACCGCAGCCTGACGGCCGCCGCGGGGAGCGGGTGCTCCGCAGGGAGGCGCACCGGGCGGTCCCGCCCGGTCCTGCCGGGGCCTTCCTGCTTGACATCGCCGCGCATGCTGTGTTGCATTTATTGCCTTTACCAGGCCTTTGCTGGCATTCGTCCACCTGGGGGAGTCGCGGCACAGATGCGTAACGATGGCCAACTAGACGTGGACTTGCAGTTGTTACCCACGGTGACCATCCCGCTGGACAAGCTCGTCGCCGGGCCGGGCATCAGGGCCGCGGGCGTCAACCGCGCGCACGTGTACAACCTGGCGTCGTGCGGCAGTGCGCTTCCGCCGATTCTGGTGCAGGAAGGCTCGCTACGGGTCATTGACGGCCTGCACCGGGTCCAGGCGGCCAGGGACAATGGCGAAAACGAGATCTGCGCCAGGATCCTCGACGTTGACGACGCGGAGGCGTTCCTGCGGGCGGTGACCGCCAACGTAGCCCACGGGCTTCCCCTGACCCTTTCCGACCGCAAGGCGGCGGCTGCCCGGCTGCTGCGGATGCATCCCGAGTGGTCCGATCGTGCCCTCGGCCGGGCAGCGGGCATCTCCGGCAAGACCGTCGGCGTCCTGCGGACCGTCCCCGACTGCACAGGCAGCGACCACCAGGCCCGCGTCGGCTTAGACGGCCGCGAGCGGCCGATCGACGGTGCGTCACGGCGAGAGGTCGCGCAGGCACTGCTCGCCGCGGAGCCTGATGCGCCACTTCGGGAGATCGGCCGGAAGGCGGGCATTTCACCGGGGACGGTTCGCAAGATCCGGCGAGAACTCCACGAGGAGCAGGCCCAGGCGGCCGGCCCGCCGGGAGCAGGAGCGGACGTGAGAGCGCTCAGCGTTTCCCGGTCGCGTCACCACTTCCAGTCGTCAGGCACCGATCCCGATGTGATTCTGGAAAAGCTGAGACGTGACCCGTCCCTGAGATACCGGGCCCAGGGACGCGACTTGCTGCGCATGCTTCAGATGCAGCCCACCCGTCTGCAGGTCCTGGATGTCATGGGCAACATCCCCGCTCACTGGGTACCCGCCGTGGCGGCGCTCGCGCGCATTTACGCACGGGAGTGGCTGGAGGTCGCCGGCACGATGGAGCGTCCGGGCGCGGTCCGGACCCAGAATGTCGCTATCGGGGACCAGGACTCTGTCCTTCCGGCACGGCCCCCTGGCCCCTGGGCCCCCGGGCCCCCTGGCCGCTCGGCCGGGCCAGAGCAGGCCTGACCGCAGCGCGGTGTGCAACCGAGGAAAATTCCCGGTTGCACACCTCCTCAGTTGAACAGCGCCACGTTCGGTCAGGGCGCCCTCTGGGGTGCGGCCTCGGAGACGGTCTTCATCCTGAGCGCCGGAGAGAACACGACGAGTAGCAGCGGCAGTGGCATGGCCACGCTCGCGACCAGGATGGTCGCATGGACGCCGATGGCCGAGCCGAGCACGCCGGCGGCGAGCGCGGCCAGCGGCAGTGCCCCGAGGATGAGCGCGTTCAGCGCCGCGTTGGTCCGGCCGCGCACCTCGCTGGCGACCGCGACCTGCCGGAGCGTGGCGAAACAGATGTTGGAACCCACGAGCCCGAGCAGGGCGAAGAACCACAGCACGGTGAGGAGAGCGATCACCACCGGTGTCGGGCCGCGGACGAACGCCACGAACAGCAAGGCGAGCCGGAGCGTGATCATGAAGCCCAGGAATGCCCGGCCGTAACCGAAACGGTCGATCGCACGGGACACCAGCATGGCGCCGGCGACGCCGCCGAGGCTTCCTGCGGCGAAGATCAGGCCGATCCAGCCGCCGGACAGATGCAGGCTGCGGGTTGCGTAGACCACGAATAGCGTCAGCACGATCTGGGTGAGGAAGTTGATGGCGGCCGCGTTGATCGCCTGCGGTCGAAGATATCGATTGCTGAAAACCGCGGCGATGCCCTCCCTGATCTCCCGGAATACCTGTCCGAGGCCTGGCATTGGCTTCGCCGGCAACTGGGGCTCTGGCCGACGGATGAGAGCAAGACCTACCGCAGAGCAGAAGTAGGACACCGCGTCTGCGGTGACGACGAGCGGAATGCGCACGACGGAGATTGCCGCGCCCGCGATTCCTTTGCCGCTCAGGCTCAGCACATTGCGGGTCAGTTCGAGTTGGCTGTTAGCCCTGAGTAATAGCGACTCCGGCACCAGGTCAGGCAGGTACGACCGGTAGGTGATGTCGAAGACCATTGTCAGCACGCCCATCGCGAACATGCAGAAGTACATGAAGCTGATCCGGAGATCGCCGAGCGCGGCCAGCAGCGGGACCAGTCCGACGACGGCGCCGCGGCCGAGGTCGGCCGCGATGAGCAGCCGGCGCCTGCTGACGCGATCGACGACGACGCCGATGAACAGGGACAGCGGCAGCGCGGGAAGTGTCTGCGCGAAGCTCAGCACGCCGACCTGCAGCGTACTAGCTCTGAGCGTGATCACCGCGACCAGTGGGAGCGCCACGCTGGAGACGCTGGTGCCCAGCATGGAGACGCCCTGGCCGATCCAGAGCTTGATGAAGTCCGGTTGCGAGCGGAGCGAGGTCGGCGGGACGCTCTGGTCGACGCTGGCCGTCATGGAGCCACCGCGCGCCTCTCGAACTGCACAGGCAGGTGCTTGAGGCCCTGTTGGAAGTACGACGCGATAGGAGTCGGCTCGCCCGCTTTCTCCGGAACCAGGCCGCGGTCCAGGATGGCGCTCAGCAGGGTCGTCATCTCCAGTCGCGCGACATTGGCGCCCACGCAGTAATGCGTGCTGCTGCCGAAGCTGAGGTGCCGGTTCGGCTGCCTGGTCAGGTCGAACTCGTGCGGGTTGTCGAACACGGTTTCGTCGCGATTGGCCGAATACAGCCACGCGCTGACGTGATCGCCCTCGGCGATCGGCACTCCGGCAATCTCGGTGGACGTCAGGGCGACCCTGGCCAGGTTGAGGGTCGGCGTGGACCACCGCAGGATCTCCTCCACCGCCGTCGGCATGATCGACCGGTCGCGGACGAGGTGCTCGAACTGGTCGGGGTGCTCCATCAGAGCGAGCACGCCGCCGCCCATCGCGTTGCGGTCGGCCTGGAAACCGCCGAGCGTCATCGCGAAGCAGTTGACGGCGATCTCCTCGTCAGTCAGTGACTCCCCGTCGGGCCGGCCCTTGGCCATCACGCTGACCAGGTCGTCGGCAGGCTCCTTCCGCCGCGCTGCGACCAGGTCCATGAAATATCCGAGGAGGGTCAGGTTGGCCGTCGAGTAGCCTTTACGGCTCGACGTCGGGACGACCAGGTTCTCGTCCTTTACCCCGTGCGAGATGTGGATCTGCCCAATCAGGTACTGCCAGTCCGACTCGGGAACGCCCAGCAGCCCGCACGAGACGGCGATCGGAAGATCGCCGGCGATCTTCTCCATGAAGTCGAAGGGCTCGCCGACCGCGACCTCGGACACGATCTGATTGATGATGCGGCCCACCATCGGCTTGATGGTCTCGACGGCCCGCGGTGTAAGGCCGGGCGTCATCATCGAACGCAGCCGCCGGTGGACCGGCGGGTCGGTGGTGAATGTCATCACGCCCGCCGTGGGGTCACGACGGGCCCTGGTCGGGAGGATATTGCCGTACTCCGAGCTGAAGATCTCGGGGGTGCGCAGGACCGACACCACGTCGTCGTATCGGGACACTACCCAGAAGCCGGTGCCGCCGTCCGGCGCCTCGTACCGGTGGACCGGCGACTTCCGCCGCAGAGTCGCGAAGACCTCTATGGCACGAGACGTGGTGAACAGCGCTGGGTCCGCGAGGTCAATATCGTCGACGTTCATCCCCGCCCCTTCCGATCAGGACGTGACACTTCGGAATAGTGGTTGCTCCACGCAATTTTGTCACGGTGCGAAGCCCTTCCAACGGATATGCGCGGGGTTCGGCTCGTGTTGACCGGAAACGCCTGCGGGGCAACGATAGGCGCAAAGTCCGTGCACCGACACACACGCGGGAGACGGCTCATGTCCGACGGGATGGCCAGTGAAACCTATCGGGTGGTGCGGAATGACGAAGAACAGTATTCGCTCTGGTGGGCCGACCGGGAGCTGCCCGCGGGCTGGCACCAGGCTGGCCGGGTCGGCAGCCGGCAAGAGTGCCTGAGCTACATCGACGAAGTCTGGACCGACATGCGGCCGCTCAGCCTCCGGCGGTGGATGGAACAGCACCCCGATCAGTGACCGGCCGAAATCGTCGGAGTGAGTCGGTCGAAGGCGTCGGATGGGATAATCATGACTGCCAGTGAGGTGGCGCAGGGACCGGCCGGGGCACAGGCGTCGGCGGCGGCGGCGGAACCAGGTGTCGACGGCCGGATCGAATGGTGGGCCGGTTGGCTGCGCGGGGCCGAGCGCCTGAGCCTGCCCACAGACCCGGACGGTGCCGGGCGCCCCCTGGACGGCTGCGGTGTCGTGGCCCGGATCCTCCCGGCCGACGTGAGATGCGTGCTCCGGCGGCGGGCGACGGAACTCGCCGTTACTGAGCCGGACGTGGTGCTGGCTATCTTCGCCGCCTGGCTTCATCGGCACAGCGGTCAGCGCGACCTGCTGGTCGGCGTGCGGGTGCCGGACGCCGGCGAACCCCAGGCCGTGCTGCCGCTGCGCGTCGAGGTGGACGACGTTATGACCCTCGCGGAGCTCGCGGCGACGTGCCGGCAGTCCATGCTCGAGGCCCAGGCCCATGGCGCGCCGCTGGCGGACACCTGGGCCGCGGCCGACGGTACCGAAGCCCGGCTGCGCGCCGTGATCTCGGTGCCGTCGACGGCCGCGTCACGTGGGGCGTTCGGGCACCTTGGCGCCGGCGTGGAGCTGGCCGTCGAGGTCGCGCTCGGCGCGGCCGCGTCTGACCAGGACAGTCATATCGCGTTGAGCTACCGGACCGGCGCTGCCGATCCGTCGGTCGCCGACCGGCTGCTCGAGCGGTTCGACGAGCTTCTGCGCCAGGCGCTGGCCGTCCCCGGATCGCCGCTGGGCCGCCTGGAGATGATCGCTCCCGCTGAGGCGGCGCTTATCGCGGCCGCCGGCCGGGCCGCCGGCCGTCCGTTCGGGGATGCCACCGTGCCCGAGCGCTTTGCCGGGCAGGCTCGGCGGCACCCCGGTCGGACCGCTGTGGTGGACGACCGGGGAAACGAGATCACGTACGCGGAGCTCGATCAGCGCACCAGCGGGCTCGCGAGACTGCTCGTGGAGCGCGGCGTCCGCCCGGAAACCAGGTGTGCGATCGTGCTCGACCGGGGGATCGACGCGATCGTGGCGATTATCGCGACGATGAAGGCGGGCGGCGCGTACGTGCCGATCGATCCCGGCCTGCCGACCCAGCGAACGGCGGCGCAGTTCGCGGACGCAGGCGTCGAGATCGTCCTGACTCATTCGCGCCTGGCACCCGGGCTGCCCGGCGGCCCGCAGCTGGTGACGCTCGACACGATCGCCTGCGAGCCGGCCGACGGCGCCGTCGCGGTCACCCTGTCACCTGGCCATCTCGCCTACGTCATGTACACGTCAGGCAGCACCGGCCTGCCCAAGGGGGTCCTGATCGACCACGGCGCGCTGACGCATTTCGTCGACATGATCCACGAGTTCTTCCAGATGTCACAGCGGGATCGCGTCGCCCACTGCGCCGCCCTGTGGTTCGACGTCTCGGTTTTCGAGATCTTCAGCGCCTTGCTCGTCGGCGGCAGCGTCCACGTCGCCAGTGACGACACCAAGCTGACCCCTGGTGCGCTGCAGTCCATGCTCGGTGACGGAGAGATCACCGTGCTCATGAGCACGCCGAGCCTGCTGGAGGCGCTCGACCCCGGCGATCTCCCATGCCTTCGCGTGATGTCGATCGGTGGCGAGCCGTTCTCGCCGCAGCTGACCAACCGCTGGATGCCAGGCAGGCGGTTCATCAACGGGTACGGCCCGGCCGAGGCGACGGTGGAGGTGGTGGCGAAGGTGTGCACCTCGCCGGCGGCATCCTCGCCCCCGATCGGCAGGCCCCTCGCCAACCATCGCGCCTACGTGCTGGACGAGCGGATGAGGATGGTCCCGATCGGGATGGTCGGCGAGCTGTACGTGGGCGGTCCTGGACTCGCTCGCGGCTACTTGGCCCGGCCGGGCCTGACGGCCGGGGCCTTTCTGCCCGACCCGTTCGGCGAGTCGCCGGGCCAGCGGCTGTACCGCACCGGCGACCTCGTTCGCTGGCTGCCGAATCTCGACCTCGTTTACGTCGGCCGCTTCGACCGTCAGGTGAAGATCCGCGGCATGCGGGCCGAGCTAGGCGAGGTCGAGCACGCGCTGGCCCGCTGTCCCGGCGTCATGCGTGCGGCGGTGGCAGCCAGCCGCGACCACGCAGGAGACGTTCGGATTGTCGGGTACGTCGTGGCCGGTGACGGCGTGACGGCAACGGGCATCCGGGAGTCCGTGATGGACTGGCTGCCACCGTACCTGGTCCCCGCGGAGGTCGTGGTCGTCGACTCTTTTCCGACGACAACGAGCGGGAAGATCGACTTCGCGGCCCTGGCGGATCTGGCGCCTCCGGTCGCCGACCAGGCGGCCGCGGCGGGAGACGGGTTCACCGCCACGCAGCAGGCGGTCGGCGAGATCGTCAGGGAGATCCTCGCCGTCCCGTCAGCAGGCGTCGAGGATGACCTGTTCGCGGTCGGCGGGAACAGCCTGCAGGTCTTGCGGGTCCTGTCGCGGGTGCGCGCGGACTTCGGCGTCGTGCTGACGCCAGAGGACTTCTTTGAAGATCCGACCATTCGCGGCATCGCGGCCGTCATCGATGCCACAAAGGCCGATGCCTGATTCTGCCGGGACAACGGACCAGTGTGACGACACCGGCCCGCTGTCTTACCAGCAGCGGCAGATCTGGCTGGCCGACCAGAACGCACCGGAGATCGGCCTCTACAACGAGGCGTGCGCCCTGCACCTGCGGGGGCCGCTGCGGCTGGACCGGCTCCGGCTCGCCCTGGCGCGACTGGTCGAGGACAACGACGCGCTGCGGACGACGTTTCCCGTCAGGGGCGGCGAGCTGGTCCAGGCGGTGGGCTCGGTGGCGGTGGTACCGCTGGCGCCGGTCATCGACATCACCGGCGCGCCGAGCGACAGCGCCGCACTGGACGCGGCGCTGTCGCTCGCGCGCGCCCGCGTCGAATCGCCATTCGACACCGGGCAAGGTCCGCTAATGCGGTGTTTCCTGTTCCGGCTGGCGGAAGAGGAACACCTGCTGGTGCTCAACGTGCACCACCTCGTCTGCGACGGTTCGTCCTTGCGCCTGCTGCTCCGCCAGCTCGCGGCACGCTACGTCGGCCAAGCCCGGCCCGAACGCCGAGAGCTGGCGTGCTATCTCGACTTCGCCCGCGGGCAGGGCACCGTCGCCGGTGAGCAGGCGGCAGATCTGGCGTACGTGCGGGACCGCCTGGCCGACGCGCCGAGCGTGGTCGAGCTGCCGCCTGACAGATACCGCCGGCCGGTGAAGCGGTATCGCGGGCGCCGCGATGCCTTTCCCGTCGGACCGGCCACGGTGACGTCGCTCGCGGCGCTGGCCAGAGCCGCCGACGGGAGTCGGCTGGCCGTCCTGGCCGCCACCTTCGCCGGGCTGGTCTACCGCTACACGGGGCGTACCGACCTCGTCGTCGGCACCAGTGCCGACCCGAGACCGGAACGATTCGCGGAGACGGTCGGGATCTTCGCGAACCTGGTGCCGATGCGGCTGCGCCCGACCGGCGACAGCACCGTCCGGCAACTGCTCGATGGGGGCTGTGATGCCGCGTTCGACGCGATCGACTTCGCCGCCGTCCCGCTCGAGAAGCTGGTGGAGGCCTTACGTCCGGTGCGGGACCCGAGCCATCCGCAGCTGGTGCAGCTGGTCTGCGCCATCTGGGACCGGGACTATTCGCGGATTACGTTCGGGGATGTCGATGGCGCCCTGGTAGAGATCCCCCGCGGTCGGTCGCGATTCGACCTGATGGTTGAGCACGTCTTCGACGCCGACGCCTGGACGATGTTCGTGGAATACGACACGGACCTGTACGAGCCGGCGACGGTGGCCGACCTGGTGCGCCATTACACCAGGGTCATCGACGCCGCCGCGGCCGACCTCGACGCGTCGCTCGCGTCGCTCAGCATGCTGTCGTCGGCCGAGTGCGGCGCGGCACGGGCGGGGGCCATGCAGGTGCGCGACTGCGACGGTAACGTCCTCCCGGCCGGCGCCGTCGGCGAGCTGTTCCGGGTCGAGCCGGCCGGGGGCGCGGCCGAGCCGACGCCGACCGGGCAGGTCGCACGGCGCCAGCGGGACGGCAGCGTCGAGCCGCTCGGGCTGGCGTCCCGCCGGGTATGCCTCGGTGGTCTCGGCGTCCAGCTGGAGCGGCTTGAGGCCGTGATCCTGGCCAGTCCGGGCGTCCGCCGTACCGCCGTCCTCCCGCCCGCGGGCCCGGCTGACGCCCCGGCGGCTTTCGTGGTGCTCGACGGGAGCGCGAGCCCGGCCGCGCTCCGCGCCCGCCTTGCGGACCGGCTGCCGGGCTCGTCGCTGCCGACCATCACGCCGGTGCCGGAGATTCCCCTGGCCCCGGACTCGACCCCGGACGCGGCGGCGCTGCGCAGCATCGGGGCCGCCGGCACCGGAGCCTGCGCAGATGACGGCCTGGAGCAGACCGTGCTCGACGCCTGGAGCCAGCTGCTGCCGACGGCGCCGGTGGCCGTCGACGACGACTTCTTCGAACTGGGCGGCTATTCGATGCTCGCGGCCCAGCTGGCCCAGGATCTGGGTGACCGGCTCGGAGTCGACGTCAGCGTACGCGACGTATTCCTTAATCCGACGGTGCGGGAGCTGGCGGCTGCCCTGGCCGAGGATCACCCGGGCCTCCTCGCCTGGCGCCCGGGCACCGGTCGGGCGCCAGCCGGTCCCGGCGAGCCGCTGACACGATCGCCGGTCTCCGTCGCCCAGCTTCAGATCTACCTCAATGAGCGCCTGACGCTAGGTGCGGCGGATGACTTCAACAGCGCGTTCGCCCACCGGGTCACCGGCCCTCTCGACGCGTCGGCCCTTCGGCTGGCCTTCGACCAGGCAGTCGGGCAGCATCCCTGCCTGCGGGCCTGCTTCACGATCACCGACGACATGCCTGAGCTGCATTTCACGGCGACGGCGAGTGTGCAGCTGCCCATCGTCGAAGTCGAGCAGCTACCGGCGGACGAGCGGCTCGCCGAAGCCCTGCGGCTGGCCCGGACCGGCATACGGGAGCGATTCGACATCGATCGTCCACCGCTGCTGCGGGCGATGCTCATCCGGCTGTCGCCCGAAGACCACATTCTCGCGTACGCGCTGCACCATCTCGTCACGGACGGCGTCTCGATGGCGGTCATCCACCGCGACCTCGCCGAGGCGTACGCGGCCGCCGTCGAGGGCCGGCCACCGGAGTTTCCTGCCGCCGGCGCGCACTACGCGGACTACGTCTCCTGGGAGCGCACCTGGCTGGAGGGCGGACGGGCGGCCCGGGCCAGGGCATACTGGCGCGACACGCTCGCGGGCGCCTCCCCGCTAGACCTGCCGACCAGGGCGGACGGCCCGCGGGCGGACCTGGCCGTCGGAACGTGTCGTCAGGTCATGTCGGCGGATACGACGCGGCGCCTGGCTGAGTTCTCCCGCGGCCGCCACGCCACGCCCTTCATGGCGGCCACCGCGGCACTAGCTGTCGTGCTGCGGCGGTGGAGCGGGCAAGACGATCTCGTCGTGGGCACCCTGGTCGATAACCGGCCGCCTGGCGGCTGGCACGGCACGGTCGGATGCTTCGCCAACCTCGTGCCGCTGCGTATCTCCTGCCGCCCTGACCAGTCCTTTGGTGATCTGGTTGAACGGGTACGCGACGTCCTGCTGGGGGCCTACGAACACCAGTACCTGCCGTTCAGCGAGATCGTCCGGGCGACGGGAGCCGCGCGCAGCTTCGCCAGGATGCCCATCTTCCAGACCACTGTCCAGCAGGTTCGCCCTGAGGTGCTGACACTCCGCCTGGCAGGCTGCTCGTCGCGACCGATGCCCGCGAACGCCGAGGTGAGCCGTTTCGAGCTCACCCTGTTCGTGACCGACGATCCGGAGGGCCTGGTGCTCGACCTGGAATACGCGCTGGACCTGTGGGATGCCGCGGCAGTCGAGAGACGGGCCGCACAGCTCGCCGCGGTCCTCGCCGCGGGCGCAGGCGCGCCATCCAGCCACATCGGCGAACTGCCCTGCTGACCGGGCCGGTCACCCCGCCGCGGCGGACGCCTCCAGCGCAAGTCGATACCTGGGCTCGGACATCGCGACCGAGGAGAACCACGCCTGCAGCGCTTGGAGCTGGCGCAGGCGTGTCTCCTCGCTCGCCGGGTCCGCGGTCGAGGCGGAATTGAATGGGATGAGACTGCTGATGATCGACTGGAGACCGACGATCTCGGACATCGTCAGGCCCTTGCCGCGGAGGTAGGGGACGGCCCAGAAGTCATAGTTGTAGCCGGGCATCCACGTCGAGCCGGTCACGTCGCGGAACAGCTCGTCCGCCGCGTCGGCGCCCAGCGCCGAGTCCATCGTGGCGTGCTTCCAGTCGTAGCCCTGACCGGTCAGGCCGAGCGCCTGCGCCTGCTCATGGATCGGCGAGCGGTGGTTGTAGAACCATAGCTCGGCGCGGTAGAAGGTGGGCTGGATCTCGTTGATGAAGCTGATGGTGTTGCGAAGGCTCTTCTCGGTCTCTCCTGGGAAGCCGCAGATGAATGACGCGAACGTCGTAATTCCGCGCTGGTGCAGCTGTTCGACCGCGAACCGGTACTGATCGGTGGAGCTCGACTTGGTCATGTTGCGTAGCACCGAGTCGTCACCCGACTCGATGCCGAGGAACACCGCGCGGCATCCGCTGTGCTGCATCAGGTCATAGATCTCGGTATCCCGGGCGGCGGAACTCCTGAAGAACGAGTACCACTCGAATCCGAAGTCATTCGCGATCATCATCTGGCACAGGTCCTTGAAGCGCCCAATCGGCACGTTGAACGTGTCGTCGACGAACACGAGATGGCGGACCCCGCGGCGCGCGAGCTGCCGCAGCTCGCGCTCGACGGCTGCCACGCTCGCGACGCTGAGCGCGCCGGCGCGGACCGGGAAGTCGCAGAAGCTGCACTTGAAGGCGCAGCTGCGCGCGGTGCGGGTCTGGACGGTCAGGCCCAGCCCGCCGGGATCGCACAGACCCCAGTCGATGGTGCACTCGTCGAGATCGTTGCGCTCCGGGCGGGCGCGGGTAAACCGGAATCCCTGGCCGGAACGGACGTAGAGGTTAGGCACCTGCGCCGGATCGCCTCCCGCGATCAGCGTGCCGACCAGCGAGCCCAGCGTCGCCTCGCCCTGCGACTCCTTGACGTAGGAGTCGGCGTCGATCCACTCGAATACGTCACGCAGCGTCTCGGCGGGCAGGTCAGCGACGAGATTGTCGATGAGGGGCCCACCGACGACGATGTGGGATCCGGGGCTGGCCGCCCGGACGAACTGGCATATCTCCTGGACCGGCCATGGCATCAGGTAGAAGGTCGTCGTAATGGCGACGACGCGGGGCCGGCATTCCAGCAGCTCGGTCAGCGCACCTTGTTCGGGCCGGAAAAGGCTGACGTACTCCGCCGCATGCCCCTGGCGGCGCAGGTAGCTGGCCAGGTAGACCGCAGCCAGGTTCGGCACCTCGCCCACGTGGTAGTAGGGATCGGGTCCGACCCCGAGGAATCGCTCGGCGTAGTGGTTGATGACGTCCATCGGCGCCCGCCGAATACCGTCCACCATCAGGTGCTCGCGCATGAACACCCGCCGCTCGGGCGACATCTCGTCCTGAGCCATGATGCGGTGCTCGTGAAACGAGAGGGGCGGGTCGTTGTAGCCAATCACGACGCAGTCGAGTGCCGATTTCATCGTCAACCTCGTTCACATGATAGGGGCGTTATAAGGAAACTATCGACCGAGGGACGGTGCGGAAAGGAGAGGCGTTCATGACCGCGAACTCAGGACCGGGCCAGCCGTTTCTGGCCGGCGGCCCGGACGACCATGTCGTCGGCCTGGTCCAGGCGCAGGCCGCGCGGACGGCCCGGGCGCTCGCGGTCACCGACGCCGACGGCGAGATGTCCTACGCACAGCTGAACGGCAGCGCCAACCGGCTGGCCCGGCGGCTGCGCGCAGCAGGCGTGCGCCGGGAGGGCGCGGTCGGGCTTTACCTGGATCGCTCGCGAGACCTGCTGGTCGCATTCCTGGCGGTACTGAAGGCCGGCGGGACAGCCCACCTGCTGGACCCGCGGTGGCAGTCCGAGCGAACCAGCGCCGCGTTGTCCTGCGCCGCGCCGCTGCCGCTGCTCCTTCGTCCCGGCACGCCACCGCCGGCGGCGGCTGGCGTACGACTTATCGAGTGGAGCGTGGACGACAGTAATGACGGCGACGAGGTGCCCGACGCGCGGCTGCGGACGCACCCGGACAGCCTCGCTTACGTGGTCTACACGTCCGGCTCGACCGGCGGGCCCAAGCCGGTCGGCGTTACGCACCGGTCGGTCAGTCACTGCATACGGACCCACGTGACCGGGCACCGGATTACCGCTGCCGACCGGTCCAGCTGGCTGGCGTCGCCCGGATCCTCGGCCTGCGTCGGCGAGCTCTGGCCCTATCTCGCCTCCGGCGCCAGCGTGCACGCTGGTCCGGCGGAGGTCGTCGCGTCTCCCGCCGAACTGCGTGACTGGCTGGTACGCCACGAGATCACCAAGGCATTTCTCGCCACGCCCGTCGCGCAGGAAATCGGCATGTTGCCCTGGCCCGCCGACCCGCCGCTCCAGCTGGTCACCGTCGGTGGCGACCGGATGCTGCGCTGGCTCCCAGCGACACTGCCGTTCGAGGTCGCGGTCTCCTACGGGTCGGCCGAGGCGAACGGCGTCACGAGCTGTCTGGTGCCGTGGGAGGGCCGGTGCACCTCGCGCACCGCCACGGCCGCCGACCGCCGGTCGCCGCCGCCGGTCGGCCGCCCCTGGGCAGACGTCAGGCTGCTGGTGCTGGACGACCGGCTCAGGCGCCGGGACGCCGGACAGGTGGGCGAGCTGTACGTCGCCAGCCCCGAGCTCACTCGTGGTTACCTCGGCCGCCCGGGGCTCACCGCCGTCAGCCTGCTCCCGAACCCCTATGCCAGCGTGCCGGGGGAGCGCATGTACCGCACGGGTGATCTCGGCGCGCTCGACGAGACCGGCGTGCTGCATCACCGCGGCCGGGTCGGGCAGCTAGTCAAGGTACGTGGTCACCGGGTCGATCCGGGGGATGCCGAGGCGGCGCTGCTGCGGCATGACCAGGTCAGTGCCGCTGCGGTCGTGGCCAGCGAGGACCGCGAGGGCGGCACCCGGCTGGTCGCGTACGTCGAGCTGCGGGCGGCGAACGGCGCGCCGCCCGCGACCCCATCGGGGCTTCGCTCGTTCCTCTGGTCGCGACTGCCTGACCACCTCGTGCCGGAGTCGGTCACGGTGGTCGACCGCATCCCCCGCAGCGCCAACGGCAAGCTCGACCGGCGCGCCCTGCCGGCCGTGGCCGGGCCACCCGGGCGGGGCAACGCTGCCCCGATACCGGCCGGCGACGGGCGGGACCGGCTCGAGGCCCGGGTGCTGGAGCTGTGGCGGTCGATGCTGGGCGTCGAGGAACCGTGTCTTGGCGACCATTTCATCGAAGCGGGCGGAACGTCGATCATCGCGGGCCGGCTCATCGCGGCGTTGCGGCTCGAACTCGGTGTCTCCGTGCGGCTGCGGGAGTTCATGCGCAAGCCCACTCTCGAGTCGCTCATCGAGCAGGTACGCAGCCATAGCTGACCAAGCCCGGGCGGCGCGGCCCCGGAGGCCGTCCGCCGGCCTCCGTCACTCGAACAGCGCGTCCATCGTCTCGTGTGAGTCCGCACGCTGGAGGTCCGCCGCGCTCGCCCATGCGGTGTTGAGGATAATTCGCGTCGCGTCACGGTTCAGCGGCACTGTCCGGTGCAAGGTCGTGTCCGTGCGCAGGAAATAGATGTCGCCAGTGCGATGGTAATAGGTGCTGATCTGATATTTCACCAGGTAGTCGTACACCCTCGGATCGGACTTGACCCAGTCGGTGTGCGGTATGCACTGCAGCATTCCACCCGCGTCAAGATCGGGCGCTTCGATGATCCAGATCAGCGCGAAGCCGAAGTCCCCCCAGTGCCAGCCGTGGGTGTCGCCCATTTTCTCCTGCCTGGTCATGACGTACCGCTCCGGCTCGTAGGGGCAGGGCGCGACCGTGTCCCTGGCGAGCCGGGACAGGAACGCGAGCAGCGAGGGCGCCTGGTAGATCTCCGGGATCAGCGGGCTGTAGGTGGCGATGTGCTTCTGGCCGACCGTGCTCATCTTGCGCGGCGTGTTGGAGGTCTCCTTCAAGGTGATGTCCACCCGCCTCGCGTGCTCGAGCACGCGATACACCTCGGCGGCCACGGCCGCCTTGACGTCCTCAGGCACGATGCTGGGCACTTTGACGTAGCCCTCCCGGCGAAACTGCTGGGAGAGGCCGAGAACCGTCCGCTCGTCAGCAAACTCCTCGTTCAGGTGCTTGCGGATCCGCTCGTCGACACCGGTCGTCGCTTCGGTGACTTCGCCCATCGAGAAACTCCTAATGATCGTTGCGAATACCGTGGCAGCGCATGCCCCGAACCTTCATAGCCGAGATGGGGACTGTACCGGTAGCCACCGGATGCCCTGAGACAAGGCCGCGGCCGGATTGCCGGTGACCGGGTGACCACGCCATTGACCCCGTGTCAGGCAGCTCCTACAGTCCCGTTTAGCGCATCTTTCCAGTGAACTGTGCGGTGTGATTCGCGCTGGGAGCGGTATGACATTGCCGGGAACAAGCCTGTCTGGCGCGATCGACGGCCCGGTACGCCCGAGCCATTCGCACCCGCCGGAGTGGCCGGTCTACCGAGACGACACGATCGACGCGGTCGCGGCAATGCTGAGGAACGGACTCTCATTCGACTATGGCTATGGCGACGAGCTGGCCGCGCTGGAGGATGCGTTCGCGCGTTATCACGGCCGCCGGTACGCGCTGGCGGTCAACTCCGGCACGACCGCGCTGCTCGCGGCGTTCTTCGCGGTGGGCGTGGACGACGCAGACGAGGTCGTCTGCCCGGTGTTTACGTTCTTCAGCACGGTGACTCCGCTGCTGCTGTGGGGAGCGGTGCCGGTGCTCGCGGACGCCGGACCGGACACCGGTAACGTCACGCCCGAGGAGCTGGACGCGGTGCGCGCAGAACGCGCGACGGCCCTCGTGGTCACCCACCTGTGGGGCAGTCCGTGCCCGATGGACGACATCATGCCGCAGGCGCGCAAACGCGGGTGGCGGGTCATCGAGGACTGCTCGCACGCCCACGGCGCCGTTTATCGCGGTCGCCCCGTGGGATCTGCGGCGGACGTGGCGGTGTTCAGCATCGGCGGGCACAAGGCGGTGTCCGGCGGACTCGGCGGGATGCTGCTGACCGACGACACCGACCTGTACGCTCGGGCCTGCCTCTTCTCCAACTTCCGGCACCGCACCGATCTGACCGTCCACGACGAACGGTATGCGGCGTTTCTTGATACCGGCCTGGGCGGGAACTTCCGCATCAGCCCGGTCGCGGCGGTGCTCGCTCTGGAACATCTGCGCAGCCTGGACACGGCGGTCGCCAGGCGCCAGGCCAATATGCGCCGGCTCATCGCCGCGATCGCCGAGCTGCCCGGCGTCCGCCCGGTTCCGCTCGAACCCGGCTGCCACCCGGGCGCGTGGTACGACGGCGTGGTCGAGATCAGCGACGAGTCGCCGGTCGACCGTGACACGCTGGTCCGGTTGCTGCAGAGTGCCGGACTGAAGGTGCGGGCGCCCGCGACGCGGCCGCTGCATCACTTCGACCTGTTCCGGGGGCGCGGGCCGTCATGGTCACCGCGGATGGCCAGAGCCGTCGAGGCGGCGCACCGGGTCAATGACCGGCCGTTCCCGCGCGCGCAGTACTTGTTCGAGCACTGGCTGCGGCTGCCGGTCAACTTTCTGTACGAGGAGACCACCTCGCTGCCTGAATGGTACGCGGACGAGTTTGCCCGTGCGTTCGAGATCCGGGGGTGAGGACGCGACCATGACGGACCTGGCCACGGCCCGGACGCTGCACGTTGTGGCGCCGGAATCGCTCCGCGCCTGGTTCCGGCACTTTGTCCAGAACGGGGCCGGCACCGACATCCTGCACATCGGCACCGACCCGTCCGTGCCGGCCGCCGTGATCGTCGCCCGGATGCGGGAGACCGGCGCGACGCTCGCGGTGTTCCATTCCAGTCACGAGACGCTCCTGCGTGACTGCGCGCTCGCCGCCATGCTGCGCTCCCTGGGCTACGCGGTGCTGGCCCAGTCCGCCTTTGCCGCCCGGCTCGGCGTCGACAAGTTCCGGATGCGGTCCTTCCTGCAGCGCAGCGGCCTGAGCTCGCTGCCGTGGTGGCTTCCTGGCGACGTGGCCGCGGCCACGCCACCGGAGGCCACGGTGGTCGTCAAGGCCCGTAGCGGCACTCAGAGCGCCGGGATACGGCTGGCCACCCTCCGCACCGCCGCGCCATCGGACGGCGAGTTCTGCGAACTCTACGCGGACGGCACGGAGTACTCGGTCATGGTCTATCGCGACGACGCGGGTGATGCGACGCTTCCGCCGGTCTGGAAGGGCACGGTCAGTCGCGACCTCGTGCCTCCGTGGCGGCGGCTGCGGCTGTGCCCGGCGCCAGCGCAGGACCACGAGCTGGACGAGACCTTGCGCGCGCGCGGACTGCGGACGGCGGTGGCAGCGCGGTCGGCCGGGTGGGTCGAGGTCGAATTCCTGGTGACGGCCGCGGGCACGCCACATGTGCTGGAGATCAATCCCAGAGTCGCGGGGACCATGCGCATCGCGTCACTCGCCGCTGGGGTGCTGCCGTTCGGCATGCACCGGACCCCGGCGATCCGCGGGCACCTCGCCGCGGTCCGGTACGCCGCCGAGGTACCGCACGACGGGCCGGCGGTCATTGACCCGGTGCGGTCGATCTACAGCACCTCCCGCCTCACGCTGGCGGCACACAGCTACCGGGACCTCGCCGCGACGCTTAGTGAGGTCACGGGCGGTCCGGCCGACGCGGCGCTGGCTCGGCTCGCCGCCAGCGAGGACCGGGCCGGCCCGGCGGTGGCGTCGGCGGCATCGCAGCGGTGAGGAGCAGGACGTGACGTCTGACCGGCGGGAAGCCGTGCTGGCACCGCCGCTGCGCGGGTTCGCGGACTGGCCGCGGCGCGCGGCGGAGCGGACGAGCCTCGCCGTGGGTGTCGCGCCGTCCGCGCGCTGGCTGTCCGCGTGGGAGTTGCCGGATACGGTCGCGGGCGCCACAGAGTTTTGCAGGCGAATGCTGGATGCTGTCGGCTGGGTCGCCGCAGTGAAGGTGCAGACGCCGTTCTTCGACCGTTTCGGGCCCGCGGGATCGGCGCTGCTGGCATCGTTCTTCGCCGGCTGCGCGCAGC
>Ga0066790_10000058_pt1 | contig 28502 bp, 26 predicted proteins | sample OrgsoiDNA2013050_FD_70963 | JGI IMG/M metagenome (GOLD analysis project Ga0066790, IMG submission 70963) | Permafrost soil microbial communities from the Arctic, to analyse light accelerated degradation of dissolved organic matter (DOM) -... | ecosystem: Environmental > Terrestrial > Soil >...
GGTGGCATGTTCAGGCGTCCCTCACGGCCACCTCGTCAGGGCTGATGACGTTGTCTCGTTGAGCAGCGCCCGCGCGACGTGCTGCCGTCCGCGGTGAAGGCGAGCGGTGATCGTGGCTTCGCGGGTGCGGAGCGAGCGGGGGCCGGTCGATAGGACAGGCGGGGCAGGTCTACGGCGACTACCGCATCCTTGGCGCGCGCGCCGGGCTGACGCGTTGACGCGTCGGCGTCGGCTACGGAACCGCAGCGCTCGGCCAGCTGCTCGAGCGCCTCGCAGCTCGTCGGGCCGGCCCCGTCGATCGCTGCCCCTCCCCGACCGTCGAGTTGGGTCGCGAGCATCTGCGTGTGTCTTTTGTCCTTGCAGGTGTTTTTCCCGCCAAGCGTCCGCTCCCCCTTCCGAGCCTCACCCGCGACGATTTGGATCAGGCCGCGCCGTAGTGCAAACTGATAGGGCAAGCCGGAGCCGGAGCCACCGATCACGAGGAGACAGCATGAACCGAATCGCAGCTCTCGCCGTTTCGACGTTCGCCTCGGCAGCCGCCGTCCTCGCGTCGGCAGCCGCCGTCCTCGCCCCGGTCGCGATCGCCGCGCCGATCTCGAAATCGATCCAGTTCCGCAACACCAGCGGGAAGGTGACCTGCGGGATCGAGATTCACGCGACCAACAAGCCCGCCTCCGAGGTCCTGTGCGCGGCGCGGGGCATCCCCGCACCCAAGCAGAAAGGGATCGGCGATCCAGGCTTCGTCCAGCTCGGCGTGCTCGGCCAGCCGCAGGTGCTGCGGCTGAGCCAAAACTCATTCGTCGCCGGCAAATCCGTCAAGCTGGGTCGAGGCCGTCTTTGGAACCAGCTCGGCGTGACCTGCCACGTGGCGCAGACCACCGTCATGTGCTTCAACGGGGACAACCACGGGTTCGTGATCGGCAACGGGAGCTACAGGACGTTCTGAGCGACTCGGAGGTTGCGCGTGGTAGTAGCAGCCTCCGGCGCTATGTCTGCGGGCGCGGTTTCGGCCTCGGCGGTTTCGGCCGCGGCGATCAGCGCCTTCAGCTCTGCGACGTCGATTTCGACCGTGTGCGCCTCACCGTCAAGAACCTCTGGATCATCTGACTCGAGCTGAGGCGCGCGCACCAGCGCTTGAGAGCTGGAGGACGTCAGGGTCGGAGTTGGTTGCGCGCGCTGGGGAGCGGTGATCTTGGCTCGGAATTCGAGCTGGGTACCTGTCGTCCCCCACTCAACCGCAAATCGACCGTCGAGTCGACGCCCGATCCAAGCGATCGCGACCATCACTGCCCCGACGATCACGAGCGGCAGCGTCCAGACCGAGTTGGCCATCATCAACCCGCCAATCAGCAACAGGGTCACGCCGGTCACCGTCAGCCGTACCGACGGCCGCGATAGCCACTCGTAGAACAACGTGCCGACTGCCTGCACCTCCGGCCACGGCGAGGACTTCGGCGCCGGCGCGGGTGCCGGCGCAGGCGGCGCCGGCACGGGGGTATCGGGCTCCAAGCCCTTCGGTTCCGATTCGTTTGCGCCCTCTGAAACCATTGCCTCAAGTTCCTTGGGTATCGGCGATGTGCAGTCCTAAGCGGCTTACCTTTCGACCTAACTTCGGAGGCACCTTCTGATGGTCCCTTCCGGTGCACCGAATCTGTAGCGAACGTAAACCACTCGAGCGCTAAACGTCCGGGTCTCGACCAGCTCCAGGTTGATCCGCTCGGTGAGGGACGGGGAAGTACGGCGTTCCCCCGCCGAGTGCGACCGGGCTGACAAACCGCCGATACTCGTCGATCAGGCCCAGCTTGATGGAGGTGTGGGCCAGGCCCGCGCCGCCGACGGCCAGGTCCCGTCCCGGTTGAGTTACCGTCGCTTCCCGGCGTACCCACCTGGTCTCGCACGATTGGCGCTGGACGCCTATCCTCGCGCCCGTGCATCGGTTAGGGTCGTCACAGCCTCACTATCAGACAAAGGAGAGACCAGTGCGGATGCTGCTCAAGATGCAGATGGAGGTCGAAGCCGGAAATCGTGCGATCAAGGACGGCTCGTTCGGCGAGATGCTCGAGGGCGTGATGGGCCAGATCAAGCCCGAAGCCGCGTACTTCACGGCCATCGACGGTAAACGGACGGCCCTGATCTTCTTCGACCTACAGGAGCCAGCTCAGATTCCGGCGGTTGCCGAACCCTTCTTCATGGGTGTGAATGCGGCGATTGAGTTGCTTCCTGTGATGACAGCCGAAGATGTCCAGAAGGGACTGGAAGAGGCCTCCAAGGCGTTCTGATCAGTCTGGTCGGCAGCCGCGCGGCTGCCGACCAGACTCGCGGTCAAGGCGGTCCGCCGACAGCTCGGCCCGCCCCATCGCCCACGAGCTCAACGGCGCCGAGCACCGCCCTCAAACCCCGATGTCACCGCTATTTCGCAAGAGCGAGAAAAAGGTCGCGGCGGAGGCTGCGATGCAGGTCGAGATCGAGCGGCTCAAGGCGCTCAGCGCCGAGAATCTGGCCATGGCACTGCTGCCGCGCCTGGGACCAGATGAGGCCAACCAGCGGACCAGCGTGCGAGTCCAGCAGCTGTGCGAATACCTCGTCAGGGACTTCCCCGGTGCGGGGCAGCTCCAGCCCCTAAAGCTGATGAGCAACGTGAACGAAGCGCTCAAGACGCTCAACCGCGCTGGGCTCGTTTACCCGATCTCACACCAGCGCTCGCCGTTCTGGCGCATCACTCCGCTCGGCGCCACCGCGCTGGCCGAGGGGACGATCGAGCAGGCGCTGAGGAAACCCAGATAGCTCGGCGCTCGGCGCTCACCGCCGTACGAGGGCGTCCAGCAGGGTCTTGTCGCCGAGGTCGCTGCTTCCGCGCTGCTGGCTGCCCTCGATCGCGGGGCTGCGCGCAGCCCCAACGTGGTCGCGCACGAAGCTCACCATCTCGTCGGTGGCGTTTGAAAACTCGCGAGCGGTGCTCTGCAGAGGTGCGATCTGATCGAACTCGTCCATGGGGATTGCGGCCAGGTCGTATCCTCGCGTGAAGTACGTCACTTTCCGCAACCTAGCCATCACGTCCTTGGGAATCTCGTCCCAAATGCGTGACTCGAAGCTGGGCGTGCCACACCGCTGAAGAAACTCCCCGAGAAATGAGGGGGGCAAGGTGAAAACAGCGTCCGCGCCGGCGGTGTGCTCGAGATGCCAGCAGCGGTCAACCCCATCGACGACCGGGCCCATCCGCAGCGAACACAGCAGCATCTTGCTCGGGTACGCGCGCCGGCGGAAGATCCGCTGCGCCTGCTTGAAGATGGCAATGCCAGCCCAGCGCCGATCCTCGGCGGATAGCTGCACTCCGCTCTGCAGTGCCTGTGCGGTGAACTCAGGCGCGTTCTCCCATCTGGCGCACATGTCGGTCACGACAGACTTCCAGCCGGTGAGATCGGTGTCATTGGCGCGTGCCTCCGCCAGCCCGGCCTGGACCTGTTCCGCCACCGCGACGAATTGAGACACGGTGTACGCAAGCGTGCAGTTCGTGGAGATGCCGCGCCGCGTAAGGTCGCGCAGAACCGGCAGTCCCTCGCGAGTGCCCGGGACTTTGACCATCACATTGGGGCTGATTGCCGCCAGCTCGGACGCTTGGCGAAGCATCGCCTCGGTGTCAAACGCATATCGGGGATCCACCTGCGCGGATATGTGTCCGTAGCGGTAACCGGATGACTCGTGCAATGGTTTGAAGGCGGCGGCTCCAAGCCGCACGATCTCCTTGTACAAGGCCCAGAAGGTCTCCTCGACGTTCGCATTTGGCTCAGCGGCCTGATACGAGGCGATCCAGGCCGCCCAGCGGCTCGGATCGTCGCCGATCGCGGCCAGCGACAACGGCGGGTTGGTGGTGACGCCACGGAACAACGTCGCCGCAGGATGCTCGGGGTCCCACAGACGGAGTAGCTGTTCGGCCAGTTCCCCGCGATGGTCGAGATCGGCAGCCTCCAGCATCTGCACACGCCACGTTTCGAACACGAGCGGAGACGAATCCCACCAGATCTCCGTGCCCGGGTTCGCGGCCGCGAAACGCTCGAGGTGAGAACCGCTCATCGTTCTGTCATCTATGAGCACCATGCTTGCTGTTCCTCCGGATATCTCAATCGTTTCCGATCGGATCGACGCACCGATTCGGGCTGCGGGCTATAGCTCAATGCTCCACGTCGACGATCCGTTTCGCATCCGTTCGCATCCTCGCACGACGCGAAGCAACTACGGGTCGGGGCCAGTAGTTTGATCCGGGACCGGGGCGGCGCAGCTTGTCGATCAATCGCCGAGCACCCCGAATCTCCTACCGCAAACGCAACCCGGCCGGTTCGCCGGCGCGCGGGTTCGCACGTGTGCGCGTCACGAAGTCGGCTTCGTCAAAGCGAGCGAGTCGACGCTTGAATGCGTCGGAGAACGATGGCCACAGGGTGTGATTACGCCCATCCGGGCCCACATACCAGCTCTTACATCCGCCCTGGTTCCAGACCGTGTGTCGCAGGCGCGCCTGGATGTCCTCGTTGTAGCGCTGCTCGACGTCCTCGCGCACCTCAACACTCGCCAGCGCGCGGGCGTCCATCGTCCTCAGCGCATCGACGACGAAGCCGGCGTGCGCCTCGATCACGTTGATCATCGAGTTGTTGCCGAGCCCCGTATTCGGCCCCATGACCATGAAGTGGTTCGGGAAGTTGGCGACCGCCGTCCCGAGGTAGGCGCGGATCCCGCCGTCGTTCCATCGCTCCTTGAGCGTCCGCCCGTCGCGGCCGTAGACGCCAGACGCGTGCGGCGGATCAAAGACATGAAAGCCGGTCCCGAGGAGAATCGTGTCGAGCTGGACGTGTCGGCCGGTGTTGGTGATCACTCCGTCCTTCACAACCTCCCGGATGCCGTCGCTGACAAGCTCGACGTTCGGCTCAGCGTAGGACCGAAGGTAGTCGTTGCTGAACATGATGCGCTTGCAGCCGATCCGGAAGCTCGGGGTCAACCGCGCGCGGACCGCGGGATCCGGCACCTGCTTCTCGAGATGCCGGCGCGCGACGCGCTCGAGTGCCCTCAGTAGGCGCTGCTCGTAGACGAGCCCGAGCACAAGCCCTTCGGCCGAGTAGTACAGCGACGATCGGACCGCACGCTGCAGGAACGGAAAGCGTGCGAACAGACGCTTCTGAGTGTTGGAATGCGGGTGATCCAGGCGCGGCAGCACCCAGCCGGGCGTGCGCTGGAAGACGGTCAACTGAGACGCCAGCTTTTGCACTTCGGGAATGAACTGCGCCGACGAGGCGCCCGTACCGATTACGCCGACGCGCTCGCCGCGTAGGTCGTGGGCGTGATCCCAGCGGGCCGAGTGATAGCACGCTCCCTGGAAGTCGCCGAGCCCAGGAATGTCGGGGTACTTCGGCTCGACCAGTCCGCCCGCCGCCGCCACGAGCACCTCGGCGCTCAGCGACCCGCGGCTCGTTCGGACGTGCCAGCGCTGCTCGTTCTCGTCCCACCGGGCGCCTTGGACCTCGGTGTGAAACCGCAGATGGCCTTCGATCCCGCGCTCGCGGGCGGTCCGCCGTATGTACTCCAGGATCTCCGCCTGCGGCGCGAACATCCTGCTCCAGTTCGGATTCAGCTGGAACGAGTACGAATAGAGATGGGCCGGCACGTCGCAGGCGCACCCCGGGTAGGTGTTCGCCCACCAGGTGCCACCGAGCGCCGCGTCGCGCTCAAGCACCACGAAATCGCCGAAGCCGGCCTCGCGCAGCTTGATCGCTACCCCAAGACCTCCGAACCCCGCGCCGATGATCGCCACGCGCACGTCGCGCAACCCGCCATGGGCGCCGTTCGTCTCCACGGTAGCCATGGTTCCAGTCATGCCCCTGACGATAGCCCTTTATGACTGCGTGCGAGGAAGAACTCTCCCGTCCGCGCCAATTGCCACCGTGGAGCGGTGACCGTTGCATCGGCTGGCGCCGGCTGCCAGCGCCTGAGGTGCTGAACCAAACCAGGTTGTAGTGTCGTTCGGGTGGTCGTTTGCGCAAGTCGCTGCTATCGGGCGCTCGGCGCTTCCTCGGGACGCGTGGGCCGATGACTTCGGTCAGGTTGCGTGGCTGCTGGGTGGCGGTTCTGCTCGCGGCCGGCGTCAGCATCGGCTGGGCGTCGAGCGCCGGGAGCGCCGTCGCCGGCCGCGCGAGCCAAGCAAGCCGCGGGCGATCGCTGACGACGCTCCGGGGTATCCGGGTCTCGGGCCATAACCTGGTCAATGGACTCGGCGCCCCGATTCAGCTTCGGGGGGTGAACCGCTCGGGCACCGAGTACGCCTGCGTCCAGGGCTGGGGGATTTTTGACGGCCCGAGCGACGCCGGTTCGGTAAAGACAATCGCGTCGTGGCACGTGAACATCGTGCGCGTTCCGCTCAACGAGGACTGCTGGCTCGGCATCAATGGGATCAAGGCCGCCTACTCATCTGCCAATTACCGTGACGCCATCCTCAGCTACGTCGGGCTCCTGCACCGGTACGGAATGTACGCCGAGCTCTCGCTGATGTGGGGCGCGCCGGGTAGCTACCGGGCCACGGATCAGCCAGCTGCACCGGATCAGAGTCACTCGCCGGCGATGTGGGCTTCGATGGCCACCGCATTCAGGCACGACCCCAACGTGATCCTGGCTCCGTGGGGCGAGCCCACGGTTGGGTGGTCGTGCTTCATGCGCAGTGGATGCGACAACCAAGCAACCTTCGGGCCCAACCGCGCCCATTACCGGACGGCATCGATGCAACAGGCGGTCGACCGGATGCGTGGCGCGGGGTACGGAGGTGTGATCGCGATCCCGTGCATCAACTACGCCAACGCCTGCGGGAAGCTGCCCAACGGGTCGCTCTACCGCGGTTCAACATGGCTGCGGTCTCGCCCCACAGACCCCGCCAAGCAGCTGATCGCCGAAGCACACGTCTACGGCAAGAACTCGTGCGCGACGGCGGCATGCTTCAACTCCAGCATGGCGCCGATCACCAAGGTGCTGCCGCTGATCTTTGGGGAGACTGGTGAGACCTACGACGCCTCAGATTGCGGCTCGCATTACGTCTCGACGTTCATGGACTGGGCGGACCGCCACGGCGTTGGTTACGAGACCTGGACCTGGGACACATGGCGAAACTGCGGTGCTCTGATCGGCAGCTACAACGGAACCCCGTACTCGGGCTACGGGAAGCTAGTGCAGCAGCACTACGCAGCGCGAGCCAGGGTCGGCCAAGGCTAGGGTTCGCGGCTCAAGCAGGTTGGGTCTCGGATCGCCCTTCACCCTGACGAGTCAGCACCCGTGTTTGGACCCGCTCATCGGGTGCGGTGGGGTTGACCGGCGCCGTGCGGATCTGCTCAGGGTGCCGGTCGACGGTGCCGATACGGTTCTATGCCTCGGGCTGTGCGCGTCGCGTTGTTTGTCCTCGGTGGGTGGGTGGTCGCGTGCGAGGTTCACGCTCTCGGTGTCGGGTGGTTGCCGGTGGGGCCGGTCAAATGGCTGCATCTCGCCGTGATGGGCGCCGGGGCGGGCCTGTGCCTGCTGCGCGCGGGGCTGCGTCGCGATGAGCGCTGGGCGTGGCTGCTACTCGGGCTGGGTGTGAGCGCGTGGGTCGCCGGCGAGCTCTATTTCACCGCCGTGCTCTGGAGTGACGCCTCGCCGCCGGTTCCCTCGCCCGCGGACGTGGGCTATCTGTCGTTGCCGCCGCTCGTTTTCGCGGGAATTGTCGTGCTCGCCCGTTCGCGGATCCACGGCCTCCCGAAGACGCTGTGGGTCGACGGTTTGACCGCCGGCCTGGCCGCAGGCGCGGTCAGCGCGACGGTGGTGTTCCAGCCGGTCCTCGATGCGCTCGGGGGAAGTCGGCTGGCGATCGCGACGAATCTCAGTTATCCGGTCGCCGACCTGCTCCTGCTTGGCCTGATCTGCGGCCTGCTCGCCGCGGGTGGACGGCGGTTCGATCGGCGGTTTTGGATTCTCGCGGTCGGCATCTTGTGCTTCTGGACCTCCGACACGATCTACCTCGTGAAGGCCGCACAGGACACCTGGGTGTCTGGCGGACCGTTTGACCCGGGGTGGTGGATCATCGCGGTGTGCTTCGCCGCCGCCGCATGGACCAAGCCGCGGGGGCGCGGGATCGAGGTCCGCCAACGCGGCACGATCAGCGTGCCGATCGTGTTCGCGCTGATCAGTCTCGCGATCCTCGTCGCCGGGACGATCACGAACGTCACGGTGCTTGCGGTCGCGCTCGCCACCGCAGCGCTGCTCTCCGTGCTGCTGCGCCTCGTGCTCACATTCCGCGCGCACCAGGAGATGCTTCATCGCTCCAGGAATGAGGCATCGACCGACCCGTTGACCGGTCTCGGCAATCGCCGGGCACTCTCGGCCGCGCTCGAGCGGCGGCTCGATGACGCCAAGCCTGCGGCGATGATCCTCGCCCTGTTCGACCTCGATGGGTTCAAGAGCTACAACGACAGCTTCGGCCATTCAGCCGGCGACGCGCTCCTGCAGCGCCTGGCGACCGGGTTGGCGGCGGTCCTCGCCGCGCCCGCGAGCGTGTACCGGATGGGCGGTGATGAGTTCTGTGCGCTGCTGCCCGGTGGTGATGAGGGCGGGGCACTGCTACGCGCCGCCGCGGCGGTACTGACCGACCATGGCGACGGCTTCTCGATCTCGGCGTCGCTGGGCAGCGTCCAGTTGCCCGAGGAGACCAATGACGTCGAGGACGCGCTGCGCCTCGCGGACCAGCGGATGTATGCACATAAGCATGGGCACAGGCGCTCCGGCGCCGCAGATCAGGTCAAGCGCGCGCTGCTGTTGGCGCTGGCTCAGCGCGACCCAGAGCTTTCCGATCACGTCAACGACGTCGCCAAGCTCGCCGAGCAGACCGCCCGCGAGCTGCGCTGCCCCGCCGCGCTCATCCAACGCGTGCGCCTCGCCGCCGAGCTGCACGACATCGGGAAGATGGCGATCCCCGAGGCGATCCTCCGCAAGCCTGGGGCACTCACCGACCAAGAGTGGGCGCTCATGCATCAGCACACCGTGGCCGGAGAGAGAATCATCGCCTCTTCGGCTGCGCTCGCTGACGTCGCTCCGCTGGTGCGCTCCTCGCACGAGCGCTGGGACGGCGGTGGCTACCCCGACGGCCTCGCCGACGACCAGATCCCGCGGGGCGCACGCATCGTGACCGTCTGTGACTGCTACCACGCGATGACCCGAGACCGCCCCTACCGCAAGGCGATGAGCGAGGAAGTCGCGCTCGCCGAGCTGCGCGCCGGCGCCGGCTCGCAATTCGACCCCGAAGTCGTGCGCGCCTTCCTACGCCTCCACGCGCAGACGCGCCGCAACGTCACCACCTCCGACCTCGCCTGATCACGCGGGCCGCGGTTTGCCCCGCAACGCCCAATCGAGCCGCTCGGAACGCCATGCGGGGCAAAGCCCATCCCGCGGTTTCCATTCCAATCGCGTTCTTGACGTGCCTTCATTGAGCCTCAGCTGAGAATTCGGCGGCCCGCTCGGCCTGTTCGTCGGTTGGCCGCACCCCGGTGTAGAGGGCGAACTGCTCGAGCGCCTGGAGCTTGATGACCTCGGAGCCGATGATCACCCGCTTCTCGAGCGACAGGGCCAGGCGAACCAGCGGCGTGGGTACGGGCGCAACTACCACGTCGATGACGGTGCCAGCGGCCTGTACCACCGGCACCGGGAATGAAAGGTCATCCGGTCCTGGCGCTGCCGCGGACGGCGAACGTGTCGGTTATCGAGATCACCGGCTGGGCAAGGAGCCTTCGCATGGCGATGTAGTCGTTGTTATATGCCTGCAGCAACCCATCGGTATTCACAATCGTGTTCAGCGATCGGATTGCCCGTACGGATTCGTCCAAGCCGTCGACGTACCGTATGCACGCCTCCTTGTACGGCATCGAAACGCCACACCCACGGATGCCAAGTGCGCGGATCCCGCCGATCGCCGCCGCCAGATCGGTCGTTGTGAACGCCTTATAGACGTAGTCGAGGCCGAGCTCGTCATAACAAGTAGTTGTGGAACCGCGTTCCAATGTTGCTCGGCCTTCCGGCCAACGACATGCACAGCACCGTGTCCTTCGTGATCCTCCGGGACATCGCCCGTGGATTCTCTCAGCGCTGCAAGTGGTCTTAGGCTGAGGCGGTGAACACGAACACGGCGATCGCGGTCGTCCTTGCGGTCGCGTCGAGCATCCTCGCGAACGTCGCGTACCTGCGCGAGCACGATGCCGCCGCCTCGCTGCCGAACCTGTCGATGCGGCGCCCACTGCACTCACTGCAGCTGCTGCTCAGCAACCACGACTGGCTGCTGGGCTTCTCGATGGAGACAGGCGGGTTTGTGCTCTATGCCGGAGCGCTTGCGTTGGCCTCTTTGGCGCTTGTGCAGAGCATCGCGGCCGGAGGGATCGGCGTGCTCGCCTACGTGTCCTCGCGCGTAGCGGGCCGCCAGCTCGGCACTCGTCAGCTGATCGGAGTGAGCCTTTCGATCATCGGCCTACTGGCGCTCGCCGTATCGCTGGCCGGGAGCAGCGCCGCGGGCGCCAAGGGCTCGACTGCGGCGATCCTGGTGTGGATTGGCGCGACGGCCGCGATCGCCGGGCTGGCGCTCTTGCTCGGCCGGGTGACCGGCGCGCTCGCCGTCGCTGAGGGCATCGCCGCGGGCCTGCTGTTCTCGATCGGCGACTTGTCGACCAAGCTCGCCACCCAGGGCGGCGCGCGCCTGGCGTTCGTGATCACGCTGATCATCGGCTACACGCTCGGAACCTCACTGCTGCAGCTCGGCTACCAGCGCGGCGAAGCGCTCACCGTCGCCGGCCTCGCAACGCTGCTGACCAACGCAGTGCCGATCGCCGCCGGCACGCTTCTGCTCAACGAACCAGTCCCCTCCGGCCTGCTCGGCTGGCTGCGGATCCTCGCTTTCGCCGCCGTCACCGCCGGCGCAATCCTGCTGGCCGCCCCCGACCACCAGACCGCGCCGCAAGCATCACCGACGGGGGCCGGAGAGCACGCTGGAGCCTCGTGATGTCTCGCAGAGATCGAAACTCGCACCGTCCCTTTCCGGCTATTTGTGGATGCCGCCGCTGGGGATCGAACCCAGGACCTTCGGATTAAAAGTCCGCTGCTCTGCCAGCTGAGCTACGGCGGCCAGGCCTCATCATCGCGTACCCGGCGCACGCTGGCCCAAGCGTGTCGCGGGCACGGTCATACCCGGGCACGACGCCTACCGATACGCCACTGCCTCGATCTCCACCAGCATACGCGGGTCGATCAGAGCGCTGACCTCGACCATGGTCATCACCGGACGGATCGACGCGAACACGTCTCCGTGGGCGCGTCCGACCTCCTCGGAGCGGGAGATGTCGGTCACGTACACGCGGGTCTGGATCACATCGGCCATCCCGACCCCGATGCGCCCCAGTTCATGTTCCAGCTTGCGCAGAATCTCGACCGCCTGCTCGTACGGCGTTCCACCGCGGACCGCTCCGTCCTCGTCGACCGACGTAGTGCCGCCCACGATCACGAACGGGCCGGCCTTGACCACGCGGCCGAAGCCGAACTTCTCCTCCCACGGAGACGGAGGGTCACCTGGCAGGCGTTCGGTCAATGGCGGAAGTGGCGGCGGCCGGTGAACACCATCGCGACCCCCGCCCGATCGACCGCTTCGATCACCAGTTGATCACGCACCGAGCCGCCCGGCTGGATGATCGCCGTGACGCCGGCGTCGATCGCCAGTTGCGGTCCATCGGGAAACGGGAAGTAGGCGTCCGAGGCCATCGCGGCCCGCTCCACCCCGGAACGGGCCTTCTCCAGCGCTATCCGCACCGAGTCGACCCGGCTCATCTGACCCGCCCCAACGCCCACGGTCGCGAGATCGCGTGAGAACACGATCGCGTTGGAGCGGACGTGCTTGCACACCTTCCAGGCAAACGACAGCTCGTCCCACTCGGCCTCGGTTGGGCGTCGAGCGCTCGCGACGTGCCGCTCGCCTTGCTCCTCGACGAGGTAGTCGCGGTCCTGGACCAGCATGCCGCCGACCACCTGGCGCAGATGCGGGTCGACCAGATTCGGGCTCCGACGCTCACGGTCGTCAAGGATCCGCATGTTCGGCTTGCTCTGAAGCACGTCGACCACGGAGTCGTCATATCCGCGCGCGAACAGGACCTCCACGAACTGTCCGACGAGCGCTTCGGCCAACTCCCGGCTCACGCCGCGGTTCAGGCACACCACGCCTCCAAAGGCCGACATCGGATCGCACGAGAACGCCCGCTGGTACGCCTCCAGGGCGGTCGAGCCGATCGCCACGCCACAAGGGTTGTTGTGCTTCATGATCACGCACGCGGGCCGATCGAATTCGCTCAGCAGCAGGCGGCCGGCGTCGAGATCGAGCAGGTTGTTGAACGAGATCGGCTTGCCCCCGAGCTGCGAGATCATCGACAACACGTGCGTGCGTGCGCCCACCTGCTCGTAGTAGGCCGCGCGCTGGTGCGGATTCTCGCCGTAGGGCAGCTCGAGCACCTTCTCGAACGCGCGGACCATCAACGACGGGAAGTCCTCGCGCTTTTCCTGGAACCAGCGAGCGATCGCGGCGTCATAGCGAGCGGTGTAGGCGAACGCCTCCGCGGCGAGGCTCTCGCGCGTGGACGGCGAGAGGCGGCGGTCGGACTCGCGCAGCTCCGCCAGCACCGCGTCGTAGCTTTCGGGACTGACCACCGCTGCGGCATAGGCGAAGTTCTTCGCCGCCGCGCGGATCATCGTCGGTCCGCCGATGTCGATGTTCTCGATCACCTCGCCCTCGCTCACCCCACGCTGCGCCGCGGTGCGCTCGAACGGATACAGGTTCACACACACCATGTCGATGAACTCGACCTCGTGCTGGTCAGCGGCCCGCATGTGCTCCGGATCGTCGCGCAACGCGAGCAGGCCCGCGTACAGCTTCGGGTGAAGCGTTTTGACGCGGCCGTCCATGATCTCCGGAAACCCCGTCAGCTCGGAGATCGACCGCACCGAAACGCCGGCCTCCGCCAGCTCCCGCGCTGTGCCGCCGGTGGAGATGATCTCGATCCCAAGCTCGACGAGACCTCGCGCGAACTCGACGATGCCCGTCTTATCCGACACCGACAGCAGCGCTCGCGCGACCTGCCGCCCCAGCGGAGCCGGCTCGAATTCACCCGCAGTCTGGACCGTCTGCTCCATCTTTGATTACGACTGTACCGTGCCCAGTCGCCGCGTCAATCGAGATCGCGTGGGTCTCCTACCTGGCGATCAGAACGCGCCGGGGATTCAAGGGATCGAAGCTGACCGCGCCCCGGCTGATCAGCCGCACCGCCTCCGGGAGCAGCTCGTGTTCGATCGGCCGCAGATGCTCGAACACGTCGCCCGGATCACGTGCCTCGGGCAACTCGACCGCGCGCTGGAGGATCACCGGACCGCTGTCGACTCCCTCGTCAACGAAGTGCACGGTGACGCCGAACACCTTGACCCCGTATGCGAGCGCCTGCTCAACGGCGCCGAGGCCGGGAAACGCGGGCAGCAGCGCCGGGTGGAGGTTGATCACACGGTCCGGAAACCGAGCCAGGAAGTCCGAGCTGACCAGCTGCATGTACCCGGCGAGCACGACGAGCTGCGCGTCGCGTTGCTGCAGCCAGACCGCCATCGCGCGGTCGTGGGCGGCGCGGTCGGCGTGCATGCCCGGTGGAAACGCCTGGCGCGGTACCCCCGCCGCCGAGGCCCGTTGCAGCGCGGCAGCGTCCGGCTTGTCGGACGCGACCGCCACGATCTCGACGCCGTCACGTCGATCGGCTCGATCGAACAGCGCCTGCAGGTTGGTACCGGTACCGGAGGCCAGGACCGCGACCTTCATGCAGCCCGAAGCTTCGGAAACCGCCCGCCGGTGGAGCACAGCGTGCCCGCCTGCAGCAACTGGTCGACCCGTCCGAGCACGTCGTCCGTGCGAAGGTGGGCAAACGCGCCGTAGGCGGGCAACCCGTGGTAGGCATATTCGGCGATCACCTTTGACCTGCCACCACGGAGGATCTCGACCGCGCGCGTTCGACCGACCGGGGGGCGCGCCGACGCCACCACCGCGATGATCGCCAGGTCGAGATCGCCGGGCGAGATCGACGAGCTGGTCAACTGCGAACCTTCCGGCACCCGAATGCCCTCCGGCCGGGCACCCCTGCGCGCCCTCCCGGGCAGGCGCGGAGCGGCAGGCGTGGGCAGGATCGGCGGAGTCCCAGGCGCCACTCCGGGAGCACAAGCATCGCAGCAATCGACCGAGGGCGCCGGCGTCGAGCAATCCCCGAAGTGCGTCAACAGCGCCGCGCGCCGGCACTGCGAGCGCTCGACGTACTCCCACACGGCCCGGTATTGGCGCCAGCGGACCCGTTCGGCTTCACGGGCCGAGCTCAGGCACAGCGCCGCGGAGCGACGATCCCAGGCTCCGGTCCTCAGGCCCGCGGCGCGATCCGGCGGCGCCGGCTGGGGCGCCACGACGCCGGCCCGCGCCAGGTGTCCGATGATCGCCCGCACCACGTCCTCCTCGCCGCGTTCCCCAACGCCCCCGCGCGCCCCAACGCCCCCGCGCCCGCCACCGGCCCTGCGCCCTCCGGGCTCAGCCACCAGGCCAACCAGCTCTGACAGCGCCAGGTCGTAGCGCCCGTCAAGCCCCGCCCATTGCAAGCGCTCGGCCACGCGCTCGAGCACCTCGCCCGAAACGCGACCCCGCTGGATGAAGAACACGTGCAGGCCCTTGTCGCGCTGCTCGGCGAACAATACGCAGCGCGCGGGCCGGCCATCGCGTCCCGCCCGGCCCGCTTCCTGGTAATAGGCTTCCAGCGAGCCCGGAACCGAGGCGTGACAAACCGTCCTGACGTCTGATTTGTCGATGCCCATCCCGAACGCGTTGGTGGCGACGATCACCCGCGCCTCACCCGCCATGAACCGCTCCTGGGTCGCCGCACGTCGACCGCGGTCCAGCCCTGCGTGGTAGGCGAGCACAATCTCGCCCAGCGCCGCGCCCAGACTGCCCGCAAGCTGCTCGCTCGCCCCGCGGGTGCCCGCGTAGACGATCGCGGGCAGTGCGCCGGGCTCTGAGAGCGCGGCAGCAATCCGCCGCTGCTTGTCCATCCCCCCATGACAGGCCACCACCGCGAAGCTGAGGTTCGGGCGGTCAAACCCGGTGGTGACCCGCACGGCGTCACGCAGCGCCAGGCGCCGCGCGATGTCATCCGCGACGCGAGGCGTCGCGGTGGCTGTCAATCCGATCGTCGCCCGGGCCCCGACCCGACGCGCCGCGTCGGCGAGCGTGAAGTAATCGGGTCGGAAATCGTGGCCCCACTGGGACACGCAGTGGGCCTCGTCGACCACGAACAGGCCCACCTGAGCGCGTCCGATCGCCTCGGCGAACCCGGGCGCGGCGAACCGCTCGGGCGAGACGTACAGGAGCCGCAGCTCCCCCCTGGCGGCCCGCGCCATCGCCTCACCGTTCGCGGCGAAACCCCGCTGAGCGTTGACCAGCTCGACGCGCCCAGGGGCCACGCGGGCGAGTGCCGAAACCTGGTCCTGCATCAGCGAGACCAGCGGCGAGACGACCAGCGTCAGGTCGTCCCGCATCAGTGCCGGCAGCTGATAGCACAGCGACTTTCCAGAACCGGTCGGCATCACCACCAGCGCGTCACGGTTTGCCAGCGCAGCGTCAACGGCCGCGGCCTGACCGGGGCGGAACTGCTCGAAGCCAAAAGTCCGTCGAAGCGCCTCACGAGCATCCATCGGCGGCCGACGATACCGCCGCCCCCGGCGTCGCCCGGCCACTCTCAGCGCCGCTGGGAGTTTGTTTGAGTCCCGTGACGGCTCGGCCCCTGCCCGACACGAATCTGGTCCAGACTAAACCCGGGGTATTCGCGAAGCGAATACCCAACCTAATCGGCTCCTGCCGATTAGGATTTAGGCGAATCCCCGGCGGCGACCACTTAGGCCCCGACCAACGGGAGCTCGTCCTCGAACGCGAACTTCCCGGTCGCCTCCTCGGTCCCGGCCAGCGGATAGTCACCACTGAAGCACGCGTCGCAGTGGCTCTCGCGCGAGACGCCGACCGCCTCGTATACACCGGCCAGCGACAGGTAGTGCAGCGAATCGGCGCCCAGCTCGGCGCACACCTCTTCGACCGTACGGTCGTGGGCGATCATCTCCTCGCGCGTGGACATGTCGATCCCGTAATGGCACGGATGCTTGATCGGCGGCGCCGAGATCCGCAGGTGGACCTCCGCGGCGCCGGCATCGCGCAGCATCTGGACGATCTGGCGGGTCGTGTTGCCGCGCACGATCGAGTCGTCGACGACGATCAGTCGCTGCCCCGAGACCACCTCCGGCAGCGGATTGAACTTCAGCCGCAGCCCCTGGCGGCGCAGCTCCTGGCCGGGTTGGATGAACGTCCGCGCGACGTATCGGTTCTTGATGAAGCCGTCATCCTGGGGCAGCCCGGAGGCCCGCGCCACGCCGCGGGCGGCCGCGTTACCCGAGTCCGGCACCGCGATCACCAGATCGGCGTCCACCGGGGCCTCACGCCACAGGATCTCGCCCATGCGCGCGCGCGCAACCTGAAGCACCGTCCCCGCCATGCGTGAGTCCGGGCGGGCGAAGTAGATGTACTCGAACACGCAGAACGCCCGGCGCTCGGCGCCGGCGACGATCCGTGTCTGGATGCCTCGCTCGGTCAGCGTCACCACCTCTCCCGGCTGCACGTCGCGCAGGTGGCGAGCGCCGATCAGGTCAAACGCGCACGACTCGCTGGCGACGCAGTAGGCGGGGCGCGCATCGCCCTCGCGATCGATCATCCCAAGCGCCAGTGGGCGCAGCCCGTGCGGATCGCGGAACGCCACGACCGCGTCCTCGGTCATCACGACGGTCGAGAACGCACCCTTCAGCCGCGGCAGCACATCGGCGACGGCATCCTCGATTCGCTCCGCGGGATGGGTCGCCAGCAGCGCCGCGATGATCTCCGAATCCGAGGTGGAGCGGAACGGGACGTCCCGCCCCCGCAGCTCGGCATGCAGCTCGACGGCGTTGATCAGGTTGCCGTTGTGGGCCAGTGCGAGCGTGCGACGGTCGTCACGCACGATCGGCTGGGCGTTCTCCCACTCCGAGGATCCGGTGGTCGAGTAGCGCACGTGCCCGATCGCCATGTCGCCGACCAGCGAACGCAGCGTGTGCTCGTCGAACACCTGCGCGACGAGCCCCTGATCACGGATCGCCATGATGTTGCCCCCCCGCGCGGCCGTCGCGATGCCCGCGGACTCCTGCCCACGATGCTGCAGCGCGAACAGCCCGAAGTAGGCGAGTCGGGCGACATCGTGCTCGGGGGCATAGATCCCGAACACGCCGCACTCGTCGCGGGGGCCGTCGCGATGGTCGTCGAGGAGAGGCATCGGCAAAGCCTCCTACGTAGTGTTTCCCGCCGCAAATACGGGCCGCTCGAACACGAGGCAGATTACGGTCGGGAGCACTTACCCTAGCAACGGCTCAGAAGTACTCCGCGAGTCCGTGCTCGCGAGCTTCGCGGAGTGCGGAAACTGCGACCTCCAACCGCCCTGCGATCTCCAACTGGGTCCCGCCGACGACACCGATCAGCGGAAATCCGGCCAGCGCTGCACGGGACCCCGAGACGACGAATGCGCGTCCCGGCGCCTCCCCGAACAGCTCGAAGTCCTCGGGCAACCGGATCCGCGCGCCAATCCCACCGGCGATCGCGCATTCGGCCACTGCCACCGCGAGACCGCCCTCAGCTATGTCATGGGCATTTTGGAGCGCACCGGAGCTGACCCCAAGCCGAACCGCTGCATGCGCGTCACGGACAGCTTGCTCATCCATGGGCGGCAGCGCTCCGGCGGGCACCTGACCCTGGAGCTTGGCCAGTTCCGAGCCGATCAGCGACGGGTTGAACGGTCCCACCACGGCGATCGCATCGCCCTCGTTGCGGAACCCCAGCCGCCCAGCCTGCGCCGCGTCCGGCATCCGCCCGACGATCCCGACAACCGGCGTGGGGAAGATCGGTCCGCTGGGTGCCTCGTTGTACAGCGACACGTTGCCGCCGACCACCGGTACGCCGAGCGCGTCGCACGCCTCGGCGATGCCCTGCACGACCTGCTCGAGCTGCCAGGCGACGTGGGGCTTCTCGGGATTGCCGAAGTTCAGGCAGTTGGTCAGCCCGAGCGGCTCCGCGCCGACGCAGGCGAGGTTCGCGACGCACTCGTACACGGCCTCGACTGCCCCGCGGCGCGGATCGCAGGCGACGCGCCGGCCATTGCCGTCGATCGATACGGCGATTGCCGAGCCGCCGGGCAACGCCAGCACCGCCGCGTCGGCATCGTCGGGACGGCGCACCGTGCGCGACTGCACGATCGCGTCGTACTGCTCGAACAGGGGTTGGCGCGAGGCGACGTTGGGCGATCCCAGCAGCGCCCGCAGGACCTCGCCCGGGGTCTCAGTCCCGGCCAGCGTGGCGACCGGCGCGCGATAGAGCGGTGCCGGCGGCGGCGAGGATTGCAGGTCATATAGCGGGCAGTCGACGAGCACGTCGACGGGCAGATCGGCGACGACGCTGCCCTCGTCAAGTACCAGCAAGCGGTCGCTCGTATTCACGCGCCCGATTGGCGTCGCCAGGGTCTCCCAGTGCTCGCACACCGCGATCACCGCGCCGACGCGCTCGGGCTCGACCACGCACAGCATCCGCTCCTGGGACTCCGAGATCATGATCTCGAACGGCTGCATATCGGCTTCTCGGAGCGGCACGCGGGACACGTCGATCTCGAGCCCGACGCCTCCTTTGCCGGCCATCTCGGCCGCTGAGGACGTGAGGCCCGCGGCGCCAAGGTCCTGCAGCGAGGTGAGCAGCTCACGGTCCAGCAGCTCCAGGCAGCATTCGAGCAGCTTCTTCTCGGCAAACGGGTCGCCGATCTGCACCGACGGGCGCTTTGCCTGATCGGCCTCCCCAAGCTCGGCGCTGGCCAGTACCGATGCGCCGCCGATCCCGTCGCGGCCGGTGAGCGCCCCGAGCAGCACGAGCACGTTCCCCGGTCCTGCCGCCGCGGCGCGGATCAAGCGCTCGCGCGGGGCGAGGCCCAGGCACATCGCGTTGACGAGGCAGTTCTGTTCGTAGGTGTGCTCGAAGTAGACCTCGCCACCGATGGTCGGGACGCCGATCGAGTTGCCGTAGTGCCCGATCCCCGCGACGGCGCGCTGGAGCAGATAACGCGAGCGCTCGGAGCTCGCCGGCTCGCCAAACCGCAGCGAGTCGAGCACGGCGATCGGGCGCGCGCCGACCGCAAACACGTCACGGAGGATCCCTCCGACTCCGGTCGCCGCGCCCTGGAACGGCTCCACCGCGCTGGGGTGGTTGTGCGACTCGACCTTGAACGCCACCGCCAGCCCGCCGCCCACGTCAACCACACCGGCGTTCTCACCCGGTCCCATCAGCACATGCGGACCGTCCGTGGGCAGTCCGCGCAGCAGCTTCTTGGAGTGCTTGTAACCGCAGTGCTCGGACCACATCAGCGAGAACATCGCCAGCTCGACGTCGCCCGGCTCGCGCCCGAGGCGCTCGAGGATCAGCTGATACTCGAAGTCGGTGAGCCCGAGCTGGCGGTACCGGTCGGCGCTAGACAACGACGCGGTCGGCAACCTGCGCTCGAATCGACTCGAAGATCCCGATCCCGTCCGTGGATCCGGTCAGCGGATCCACCGCGTGCTCGGGGTGGGGCATCAGGCCGAACACGTTCCCGCGCTCGTTGCACACGCCGGCAATGTCGCGCACCGCGCCGTTCGGATTCTGGCCCGGGGCATAGCGCAGCAGGACCTGGCCCGCGGCCTGAATCCGCTCGAGCTCCTCCTCCGGCGCGTAGTAGCGACCGGTGGTGTGCTTGACGGGAATCGACAGGCGCCGGGCAGGCGGGCCGGGCTCATACGCCCGCGTGAACGCGCTGTCGCCGTTGACGACGTCCAGCTCGACCTGGCGGCAGATGAACCGCAACGAGGCGTTCGGCAGCAACGCGCCCGGCAGCAGGCCCGCCTCGCACAGCACCTGAAACCCGTTACAGATCCCGAGCACCAACCCGCCCTCGCGCGCAAACTCCGCCACCTCCTCCATCACCGGCGCGAACCGCGCAATCGCTCCCGCCCGGAGATAGTCACCATAGGAGAAGCCACCCGGGACGATCACCGCATCCACACCCTGAAGGTCCCGATCCCCATGCCACAGGATCACCGCCTCCCCAACCCGCCGAGCCGCGATCAGCGCATCAACCTCGTCGCACGACCCTGGGAAACGGATGATGCCGAACTTCATGCCGCAGCTAGCTTCATACGATCATCATCCGTTCCCTTCGGAGTTTCGCCCCAACAGACCGCGCCTGCCCGAATAGCTTCCCGGTGGCGAAACTCCCGCCGTCATCCGGATCCCGGCTGATGTGCCGAACTTCATTCCGCGAGCACCTCATAGTCCTCAATCAGAGGGTTCGATAACAGCTGCTCGCACATCTCGGGTATCTGGGTCGGATCCTCGACGTCGAGCTCGATCAGCCGTCCGACGTGGACGCTGCGCACCCCGGTGAACCCGAGCGCCGGCAGGGCGCGCTGGACCGCCTGACCCTGCGGATCAAGGATCCCCGCCTTCGGCTTGACGAGCACCCTGGCGCGCATCACGCCTCGGTGCGGGCCAACCACGCGTCGAACGCCTCGCCGGTGATCTTTTCGTACGCCTCGATGTACTTCTCGCGCGTGCGGGCGACGACGTCGGAGGGGATCGAGGGCGCCGGGGGGGTGCGATCCCAACCGGTCGCAGAAGCCCAATCGCGCACGAACTGCTTGTCGAAGCTGGGCTGCGGGCGACCCGGCTGGTACTCCTCCGCGGGCCAGAAGCGCGAGGAGTCCGGAGTCAGAACCTCATCGCCGAGCGTCAATCCGTGCCGCTGGTCCAGCCCGAGCTCGAACTTCGTGTCGGCGAGGATGATCCCGTTCGCTCTGGCGTGCTCGGCCGCATGCTCGTAGAGCGCGATCGATACCTCGCGGACGCGCTCCGCGAGCGCCCGATCGCCGATCAGCTCAGCCGCGCCGTCGAAGTCGATCGCCTCGTCGTGCCCGACATCGGCCTTGGTGCTCGGGGTGAAGATCGGGCGCGGGAGCCGGTCTGACTCACGCAGGCCCTTGGGCAGCTCGATGCCCGACACCGTGCCGGTGCGCTGGTAGTCCTTCCACCCAGACCCGCTCAGGTAGCCGCGCACGACGCATTCGACCGGGAGCATCTGAAGCTTGGCGACGACCATCGCCCGGCCTCGCACCTGATCCGGAACGCCGTCGGTGATCGAGATCAGATGATTCGGCACGATCTCGCCGGTCCGATCGAACCAGAAGGTCGAGAGGCCGGTGAGCACGTTGCCCTTATCGGGAATCGGCGTCGGATGCACGACGTCGTAGGTCGAGATCCGGTCCGACGCGACGATCAGCAGCTCCCCACCGAGATCGTAGATTTCACGAACCTTCCCCGAGGCGAGGAGGGGCAGGTCGTCGAGCACGGTCACGATCGCGATCCTAGCGCCCGGATCTGACGGCTCGACGCATTACTGGATCGCTTCCAAGCGCGAGACGATCTCCTCTGCGTAGCGGACGAACTGGCGGTAATCGAAGATCGCGTCGAGGTCCAGGGCGCCGCCGGCGGGATCGGCGGCGAGCAGGTCACGCAGCGACGTGCCCTCGTCGAGGGCACGTTGGGCGAGGCGCTGCACGATGCGGTACGCGTCATCCCGCGCCACGCCAGCCTCCACCAGTGCCAGCAGCACACGCTGGGAGAACAGCGCTCCGTGGGTCAGTTCGAGGTTGCGCCGCATTCTGTCGGCGTCCACGACCATCCCCTGGACCAGCGCCAGAGCTCGCCGCTGGAGGTGGTCCAACAGCTTGGTCGAGTCGGGGAGGATGATCCGCTCGACCGAGGAGTGGGAGATGTCACGCTCGTGCCAGAGCGCGACATCCTCCAGCCCGGCCTGCGCGTTGGCGCGCAGCACGCGGGCGAGGCCGGCTATCTGCTCGGACTTGATCGGATTGCGCTTGTGCGGCATCGCGCTCGAGCCCTTCTGACCCGGGGTGAACGGCTCGCGCACCTCCCCCACTTCGGTCCGGGCGAGGTTGCGCAGCTCAGTCGCGAATCGCTCCAGCCCGGCGCCGGCCAACGCGATCGCCTCCAGCAACTCGGCATGCCGGTCGCGGGCCACCACCTGGGTCGAGACCGGCTCGCGCTCGAGCCCCAGGCGCACCAGCACGCGCTGCTCGAACGCCGGGGAGGTCGCCGAGTAGGTCCCGACCGCACCGGAGATCGCGCCCACCGCGGCCTGCTCGAACGCCCGCCGCAGGCGGCGGGCGTTGCGATCCGCCTCAAACGCAAACCCGGCCAGCTTGATCCCAAACGTGGTCGGCTCTGCGTGGATCCCATGCGTGCGCCCGACGCACAGGGTCTGCGCGTGCACGCGCGCTTGCTCCGACAGCGCGATCACCAGTTCTCGCGCGCCCGGCAGGATCAGGTCTCCGGCTCGCCGCAGTTGGAGCGCGAGGCCCGTGTCCAGTACGTCGCTGGAGGTCAGGCCGTGGTGGATCCATCTTCCCGCCGGGCCCGCCGAGGCTGCCAGTACGTCGACGAACGCCGCCGTGTCGTGGTCGATGACGAGCTCACACTCGGCGATCGCCTCAACCGTGAATGTGGCGCCGCGAATCGCGTCGAGCTCGGTCGGAGTGGGCCCCTCCATCTCCTCGCAGGCGGCGACCTCGACCACACGCATCGCTTCGAAGCGCGCGTGGTCTGACCAGATCTTGGCCAGCTCGGGGCTGGTGTAGCGCGGGATCACGGGACAGGCGACCGGCTTGACTCCGCCACCGGAGCTTGCGCAGCCAGCGCGGCGCGCGCGTCTCCGGCGGCCAGCAGGATCGTCTCCAGCAAGCCGGGGAAGCGCGCCTCCAGGTCCGCGCGTCGCAGCGTGTTCAACCGTGTCGTGCCCTGTTGGCGCTGATGAATCACGCCGGCTTCCCGCAGAACCTTGAAGTGATGCGTACAGGTGGACTTGGTCACCGGGAGGGCGAAGCTGCCGCAGGTGTGCTCGCGGTCGCCCTGGGCGAGATCCGCGACGATCATCAACCGCACCGGATCGCTGAGCGCGTGCAGCACGGCCCCGAGCTCCAGCTCGGCGCACGAGGGGTGGGCAATCGGGTCCGGGGCTTGAAGAGACATAAGCTCATTGTACGACGCTCTTCGTACTACTTTTGCTATGGTACGTCAACCATCGTACAAGGATCGCAACCGAGGAGTACAGATGAGCAACAAGAGCAGGACCCCAAGGCCGCGGTCCTCGGGTGCGCTTCGCGCTCAGCGGACCGTCGCGGCCGTGTTCGCCCAGTACATCCACGACCTCTCGATCGCCGGCGAGTGGACGCCATCGGTTAGGCCAAGCCCGACGGCGCTGGGGCATTGCTGGGGCTGCGCCTAAACCTAAGCGGCTGAGTTCTGAAGTACGCGGCGGTTTGAAGTGGTCGTACCGCTGGCGGCGGATCCTGGGGTGAGGGTCCGCGCACGCCGAGGATCACCGCAGCGGGCCGCAGACCCCGGCAGGCGCCGTTGAGCCGGATGACGCGAGCGCGCCCGATCCGGCGAACCTGGATGCCGAGCGGCCGCATGCTCGCGCGCACGAACGTGACCGTATCTATGACGGCGACCACTAAGCGGCGAGGATCCGTGCGGCCAGCACGGCGGCGTTGCGCGCGTTGTCGACCCCGACACACGCCACGGGCACCCCGGGCGGCATCTGGGCGATCGCCAGCAGAGCGTCGAGACCGCCGGCGATCGACGTGCGGCTGGTGAGCGGAACTCCGATCACCGGCAACTCGCAGTGCGACGCCACGACCCCGGGCAGCGCGGCCGCGAGTCCGGCGCCGGCGATGATCACGCGCAGGCCGCGGAGCTTGGCGTTGCGGGCGTAGTCGGCGACGCTGTCCGGCTCACGGTGGGCCGACATCACGCGGACCTCGCAGCGGATACGTCGCTTCGTCAGCTCCTTCTCGGCCGCTTCCATCGCCGGCAGGTCGCTCTTGGAGCCCATCACGATCCCGACCACCGGTGGGTCAACCTCCAGTTCCTCGAACGCCGCCTTCGCCGCCGCGACCGCCTCGGGCCGCTCCCCGGCCGCGGGGGTCACGTCGTCAGGCTCCGTAGCCGGGTGCGGCAGGATCTCAGGCAGCTCCTCGCTCACTGCGCCCCGCGCCCGACCGCCCGCAGCGCGATGTCACGCCGCAGCTGCTTACCGGAGAACTCGATCATGTCGGCTGCAGCATATGCGGCGGAGCGCGCGGCAGTTGGATCGGCGCCCAGCGCGGTTACGCTGAGCACGCGCCCGCCGGCAGTGGTCAGAGCGCCCCCGGGGGCGCGCGCCGTTGCGGCATGGGTGACGTAAACCGCCGGCGGGACGGCGTCGAGGCCGCCGATCACGTCGCCGCTGGAGGCTGCAGCGGGGTACCCGCCGCTGGCCAGCACCACCGTGACTGCGGTCTGCGGTTGCCACTCCAGCTCGACGCCTTCAAGGCCGCCCGGCACCGTCGCGGCCTCCAGCAAGCTCAGCAGGTCAGATCGCAACCGCGGCAGGATCGCCTGCGTCTCGGGGTCGCCGAAGCGCACGTTGAACTCGAGCACCTTCGCCCCGTCGGAAGTCATCATCAGCCCCGCGTACAGAACCCCGTGAAACGCGATCCCGCGACGAGCGAGCTCGTCGAGCACCGGCTGGTGCACGGCCCGGCAGATCTCCTGCGAGCGCGCGTGATCGACCTCCGGCACGGGGGAGTAGGAGCCCATGCCGCCGGTGTTGGGACCCTGATCACCATCGAAGATCCGCTTGTAGTCCTGGGCCGAGGCCAGCGGCACGGCGCGCTCGCCGTCGCAGAGCGCCAGCAATGAGAGCTCCTCACCCTGCAGGTGCTCCTCGATCAGCACCCGCTCGGTGCGAAACCGCCGTTCCACCAGCAGCTCGTGCAGCGCCTCCTGGGCCTGGCGCTCGTTCTGCGCGATCACCACCCCCTTGCCGGCGGCGAGGCCATCGGCCTTGATCACGGTCGGATATCGCGTGATCGCGTCGAGACCGGCCTGGGGATCGGTGACCACCACGTACGCGGCGGTGGGCACACCGGCCGCCTGCATGATCTCCTTGCAGAACGCCTTCGATCCCTCCAGCGCGGCGCCGGCGGCGGTGGGCCCGAAGCAGCGGATCCCGGCGGCGGCGAGCGCGTCGCCCACGCCCGCGACCAGCGGTGCCTCGGGACCGACGACGACGAAATCGACGCCTTCCTCGCGCGCCGCGCGCACCACCCCTTCCAGGTCCTCGGCCGACACGTCGAGGACCCGAGCGTCGTGCGCGATTCCGGCGTTACCGGGCGCGCACAGCAGCTCCGGTCGGCGCGGCGAGCCCGCGAGCGCTTGAACGATCGCGTGCTCGCGGGCGCCGGCGCCGAGGACCAGTACGCGTTTCGCCCCGCCCGGCTCGCCGTGCGGCGGCCCCGCAGGAGCTGCCGACGGCTTCTCGCCGGAGTCAGATGGCGCCAATGAAATCGTCGATCGGGATCGCGCTCAGCGTTTCGTACTTGCCCGTCCCGCGCGAGCCGAGCTCCAGCGAGACTCGGGCGATCGTCTTCTCGTCCGGAGCCTCGATCACGTTGACAAAGTCGAAGTGACCGAGGGTTGCCCATTGCGCCTTGACCTTGGCCCCGAGCTGTTCGATCTCGCGATTGACCTCGCGGATTCTCCCTGGGTTGTTCTTGATCGTCTGAACCCCTTCCGGGGTGAGCGTGGTCAGCATGATGTACGTCGGCACCTGCACCCTCCTTCGTGTGGTTGGTCGCGATGCTGCCCGACTTGTACCGGATCTGCTCGAGAGGTGAGGATTAGGCGACGGCCGGCCTTCACGCGCCAGTTCCCGTTAGCTCGGGAGTTTCGCGCCAGCGAAACTCCCAATTGAATCTGCGCCAGCAGATTCAACGAGCTCCAGCTCACCCTCGGCTGCGTCCACTCGCACCGTGTCCCCGGCCGCGAAGCGACCCTCGAGGATCGCCAGCGCGAGCGGATCCACAAGGCGCTTCTGGATCACGCGCTTGAGCGGACGGGCGCCGTAGGTCGGGTCGTAGCCGAGGTTGCCGAGCAGGGTCCGCGCGTGGTCGGTCAGCTCGAGCTCGATCTCGCGCCCCCGCACCCGACGGATCAATCCGCGGACCTGAAGCTCGACGATCTCGCCGATCTGCGCGCGGGTCAGCGGCTCGAACTCGACGATGTCGTCGAGCCGGTTGATGAACTCGGGCTTGAAGTAGGACTCCACGCCGGCCCGGCCCCCGGGAATGTTCGAGGTCATGATCAGCACTACGTTCTTGAACGACACGGTTCGGCCCTGCCCGTCGGTCAGGCGTCCGTCGTCCATCACCTGAAGCAGGGTGTTGAACACATCGGGGTGCGCCTTCTCGATCTCGTCGAGCAGGACCACCGAATACGGCCGGCGTCGAATCGCCTCGGTCAGCTGACCGCCCTCCTCGTAGCCGACGTAACCGGGCGGTGCACCCACCAGTCGCGAGACGGCGTGCTTCTCCATGTACTCCGACATGTCGATCCTGACCATCGCGTCCTGCGTGTCGAACATGAACTCCGCCAGCGCTCGTGCCAGCTCGGTCTTGCCGACGCCAGTCGGGCCGAGGAACAGGAACGTGCCGATCGGGCGATCGGGATCCTGCAGACCGGCCCGCGAGCGTCGCAGGGCGCTCGCGACCGCGCTGACCGCTTCGTTCTGGCCGATCACGCGCTGGTGCAGCCGCTCTTCCATGTGCACGAGCTTCTCGATCTCGCCCTCCATCAGACGCGAGACCGGAACGCCGGTCCACTTCGAGACGATCTCCGCCACGTCCTCTGCGTCCACCACGTCCTTGAGAAATTTCGGTGTCGCCCCGGCGACCCGCAGCTCAGCCGATTCCGCGGCCGTCAACTGCTTCTCGAGCTCGGGGATGGTTCCGTACTGAAGCTCCGCGGCGCGGCCGAGATCGGCCTCGCGCTGCGCCCGATCGAGCTCGGTCCGCGCCTGCTCGAGCTGCTCCTGCAGCTCTGCGACCGCGCCGAGGGTCTCCTTCTCGCGCTGCCATTCGGCGTGCATACCGTCCGAGCGCTCGCGCTCCTCGGCGAGGGCACGCTCCAGCTGCTCGCGGCGCGCGACGGTCCCCGGGTCGTCATCGTCGCCCAGCGACTGCAACTCGATCTCCAACTGCATGATGTGGCGGTCGACCTCGTCGATCTCGGTCGGCTTGGAGTCGATCTCCATCCGGATCCGCGACGCCGCCTCGTCGACCAGGTCGATCGCCTTGTCGGGGAGGAAGCGATCAGCGATGTAGCGCTGGCTCAAGGTGGCCGCCGCGACCAGCGCCGAGTCCTGGATCCGGACCTTGTGATGTACCTGATAGCGCTCCTTCAGGCCGCGCAAGATCGCGATCGTGTCCTCGACGCTCGGCTCGCCCACGTACACCGGCTGAAAGCGCCGCTCCAGCGCCGCGTCCTTCTCGATGTGCTTACGGTATTCGTCGAGCGTGGTCGCCCCGATCGCGCGCAGCTCTCCGCGCGCGAGCATCGGCTTGAGTAGGTTCGCCGCATCCACGGCGCCCTCCGCTGCCCCAGCCCCGACGATCGTGTGCAGCTCGTCGATGAACAGCACGATCGCGCCGGCCGCGTCGGCAATCTCCTTCAGCACCGCTTTCAAGCGGTCCTCGAACTCGCCGCGGTACTTCGACCCGGCGACCAGAGCGCCGATGTCGAGCGAGATCACACGGCGGTCCCGCAGGCCCTCAGGCACATCGCCGGAGACGATCCGCTGAGCCAGGCCTTCGGCGATCGCCGTCTTGCCCACCCCCGGCTCGCCAATCAAAACGGGATTGTTCTTGGTGCGCCGCGAAAGGACCTGGATCACCCGCCGGATCTCGTCGTCGCGACCGATCACCGGATCAAGCTTGCCCTGAGCGGCGGCGTCGGTCAGATCGCGCCCGTACTTCTCCAGCGCCTGGAACTTGTCCTCGGGGTTCTGGTCGGTCACGCGGTGCGAGCCGCGGATCTCGCCGAGCGCCTTGAGCAACTCGTCATGGCTCGCGCCCGTGGATCGCAGCGCGTCGCCCCCCCGGCCCGGATGGGTCGAGAGCGCCAGCATCAGGTGCTCGGTCGAGACGTACTCGTCCCCCAGCTCGCGCATCTGGTTCTCGGCGCCGCGCAGAATCTGGACCAGCTCGCCAGAGCCACCGGCGGGCTCCTCGCGGCCCCCCGTGGTGGTCAACTTCGGCAGCGCATCGAGCGCGGGGCTCAAAGACTGGCGCACGGCGGCGGGCTCCACGCCGAGCTTGCGCAGCACCGGCGCAACGACGCCCCCGTCCTGCTCGAGCAGTACGGCAAGCAG
>Ga0066790_10000061_pt1 | contig 27677 bp, 21 predicted proteins | sample OrgsoiDNA2013050_FD_70963 | JGI IMG/M metagenome (GOLD analysis project Ga0066790, IMG submission 70963) | Permafrost soil microbial communities from the Arctic, to analyse light accelerated degradation of dissolved organic matter (DOM) -... | ecosystem: Environmental > Terrestrial > Soil >...
CACCTCCACCGCGATCACGGCCGGTTCCAGCGGTTCGGTGACCGCGCTGGTCGAGGGACGCTCCACCGGCCACGACGCGGCGAGCCTGACGGCGGCCGTGCCCGCGGGCTGGACCGCGCAGGCGACGCCGGCCCAGATCACGCTCACCCCGGCCACCACGGCGACCCTCGCGACCGTGCAGCTCACCGTGCCCGACAGCGCCAAGAGCGGCGTGTACCCCGTGGCGGTGACCGCGCGGGTCCCCGGTGGCACGTCCGCGACCGCGACCGTCGACGTGCAGGTATTCGGTCACTGGGCCAGCGGCACGACCGCGGCGGCATCGAGCGAGCATGCGCCCAACGTGGTCGACGGCGCGACGCGCACGTATGTCGCCTCGAACGCGATCGACGGGAACCTGGCGACGTTCTGGAACGACGACACGGCCGGGCAGTTCCCGGACACGCTCACGGTGACCGCGCCGTCCGCGACGACGCTGACGGGGGTCGGCTTCGCGTCGAACAGCGACGGCGTCCCGACCGCGTTCACCGTGCAGACCTGGGACGGTTCGCAGTGGGTGACGCAGGGCTGGGCGAGCCGGACGGGCTAGGACAGGCCGGCGGCGATCTGGCGGGCGGTTTCCGCCAGCGGCACGGCGACCTGGCGGGCCATCGACGCGGACATCCTGCTCACCGGGGCGGCGACGCTGACGGCCGCGGCCGGGCGGCCGCTGGAATTAAGGACGGCGACGCCGATGGAACTGACGCCGTCCTCGCTCTCCCCTGCGTTGCTGGCGTACCCGCGCTTGCGCACGCGCTCAAGCTCGGTCCGCAGGGCGGACTTGGTCGTGATCGTGCGGGTGGTCTGGGCCGGCAGCACTTCCGCGGGGTAGATCCGGTCGATCTCGCTGTCGGGCAGCGCCGCGAGCATGGCCTTCCCGACGCTCGTCGCGTGCGCGGGCAGGATGCGGCCGGTGCGCCCGGCTACCCGCAGCGCGTGCTCGCTCTCCACCGCGTCGAGGAAGCGCGCGTCGGCCCCTTCCAGCGTGGCCAGGTGGACGGTCTCGCCCACCTGCTGCGTGAGCGCCTCCAGGAACGGCCGGGCGATGGCGCGGATGTCCATGGCCCGGACGACGCACAGGCCCACGTCGATCAGGGCGGGCCCGGCACGGTAGGCGCGCGACGCGGGATCCTGGCGGACGAAGTCATGGTAAGCCAGCATCGCCATCAGCCGGTGGGCCGTGGACTGCGCGACGCCGAGTGCCTCGCGCGCCTCGGACAGCCTGATCTCGCCGCGATCGCGGAACATCAGCAGCAGGCGCAGGGCGTTGTCGACCGACTCGATCGGATATTGCGGGCGCGGCGGGCCGGTTCCGTCCGGCCCGGCCGCCTTCGACGCGGCAGGCACCTAACTAACCGTGGGCGGGGCGCCGCCGTCACGGAGCTGCTCCCAGTCGGGCCGCACGAGCTGGAACAGGTCACCGAGCGGCGTGTACAGCGGGCCGCCGAGCCGCGCCACCGGGTCGAGCGCGCGGGCATTCACGCGATGGCCGTCCATGACCCGCGCGTCCGCATGGAACCACACGACCTCGCCGAAGAACATCGTGCCGTTGCCGATAGTCAGGGTCTGCACCAGGCGGCACTCCAGTGCGGCCGGGGCACCGGCCACTCGCTCGGGCGCGACCAGCCGGCTAGGGAGCCCAGTCACCCCAGCCCGCGTCCATTCGTCCTCGTCCGGAGGCCATTCGGCGCTGGTGTGATTCGCGAGCTCGACCTGCTCACGACTCGCCACGTTCACCACGAACTCTCCAGTCTCCGCAATATTGCGCGCCGTATCCTTGAGCCGGCCGCGGCGTTGGCTGCTGGTGACGTGGATGACCGGGGGCTCCGAGGATACCAGGTTAAAGTACGAATGCGGGGCGAGGTTCCGCTCGCCATCCCCCGACAGCGTCGACACCCATGCGATCGGCCGCGGGACCACGAGCGACGTCAGCAGCGCATATACAGCCCTCGCCGCTAGGTCCGCCGTCGCCACGTCAAGACCATCCTGGGGCTTGTCGCCGCCCATGACTCACCGCCTCCCCGCAATCAGCGTTGTTCTTTTTCACGGAACTCATTTCTGCAAGGAGACAGGACTGTCATGGCGCACCTCGTCGCGGCGCTGGGCGTGCCGCACAGTCCGACGTTCCCGTCGGCCGTCCCGCGCGACGACCTGACCAGCGAGACGGCGCGACTGTTCGCGGGCCTGGCGCAGCGGCTCAGCCAGGCCCGCGTCGCACGTGCACGAGGTCGCCGCGCGCTAGCGGAAATTCGTCAGTGGTTCGCATCGCGCTTGCGTACGCCAGCGTCATCCGAACCACTCACGAAATCGGCTTGGCTGTGGGGGGCTCCATGCCGGGCGGCGCGGGCGGCTGTACCGTAGGCGCGCTCATCGCTCCCCTCCTCCGATGAGATCGCCGAGGTCGGCCAGCAACTGGTCCAGGCGCGCCGCTAGCTCCGGCGTGGCCGGCATCATCGGCAGCCGGTGCCGCGCGACGGGCAGCACGCCGGTGGCCTGCAGCAGGTACTTCACCGGGATCGGGTTGGTGTCCCAGAAGACGGCCTTGTTCAGAGCGTCCAGCCGGAAGTGCAGGTCCCGGGCGCAGGCCAGGTCACCGGAGTTGACGGCGTCGGCGAGCGCGGCGACCGGACCGGGCAGGACGTTGCCGGCCGCGTTCATCAGGCCCTGGGCGCCGACGGCCATCATGGGCAGCGACAGCTCCTCCAGCCCGACGAACACCGTGAAGTCCCGGCCGAGCCGGACGAACAGGTCCGTCAGGTAGCCCAGGTCGCGGCCCGCGTACTTCATGCCCGCCAGGGCGGGCAGGCGGTCGGCGATCCGCGCGACGCTGTCCACGCTGATGGTCACCGCGGCCCGGCCGGGAATGTGGTAGATGAGCAGCGGAAGGCCGGCGACCCCGCCGACCGCGGCGAAGTACTCCACCAGGCCGCGCTGCGGCGGCACGCTGTAGTACGGGGTGACGACCAGGACCGCCGCGGCGCCCGCCGCCTCGGCCTGCCGGGTCAGCTCGACGGTGTCGGCGAGGCTCTGGCCGCCGGTGGCCGCGACGACCGGGAGCCGGCCCGCGGCGGCCTGCACGGCCACCCGGATCAGCTCGGCGCGCTCGCTGACGGTGAGGCTCGACGGCTCACCGGAGGTGCCGGTGACGACCACGCCGTGGCTGCCGCCGGCGGCCTGCCGGTCGACCAGGGCACCATAGGTGTCGTAGTCGACCTTGAGGTCCTCGCCGAACGGCGTCACCAGCGGCACGAAGGAGCCGCGCAGTGCCAGTCCTGGCTGGGGTGTCACGGGGCCTCGCGGTTGGTCGACCACCCGGTGTGGGAGCCGATCAGGACGGGCGGTCGCTTCAGGTCCTCCTGCCAGAGCAGCGAGTCCATGGACAGGTTCAGCGGGCTGTCCTGCACGGTCAACTCGTAGACGTCGGCGTCGCCGGACGCATGGTTATGCACCGCCCAGCCCGGCGCGGACAGCATCAGGTCACCGGCTTTCCACGGATAGACCCTGCCGCCCACGACCGAGCGGCCCGCCCCCTGGAAGTAATAGTTAACGGCGGCCGCGGTGTGCCGGTGCGGCCGGTCCACGATGCCGGCCGGCCGGATCGTCATGGTGGCGAAGAAGTTGTGCGTGGTGCCGTTGGCTCGGCCGGTGGCCGGGTTGTACAGCAGGTACAGGCGGCGCCCCCGGTAACTCGGGCCGAGGGCGTGCAGCTTGTCGAGCTCGCGCTTGACGTCCTGCCACGGCCACAGCAGCGCCCGCGATTCCTGCACGGGCGGGTTGATGAGCCGCTCGTAGGACATGAGCTGCTCACCGCCCGTCGCGCCGGCCAGCGGCATGGCGTCGGCGAACGGGTTCTTCGCCAGGTCATCATCACGTTCCAGGGTCTGCGGCAGCGCCTCGCTGGGGGCGTCGTCCACGTAGTGGATGTTGAGCTTCTCCAGCAGCGCCGCGTTGGAGTAGACGAGCCGCACCTGCAGCTCGCGGGTGTCGTTAACGTGCACGTACGGCGCCATCGACGGGGTGTTCCAGACGTCGTAGGTCTCGAACTTCCGCTTCTGGCCGTCGATGACCACGCGGCCGCCGCCCTGGATGCAGAAGATCACCTGGGACGAGTTGTGCCGGATCGGGCCGGTCCGCTCGCCCGGCCTGAGGACCTCCAGGCTGACCTGGATGCCCGGCGCCAGGCCGGGCCCGGCGCCCTTGGACAGCGGGTGGACGATCAGCGACCGGCGCCTGCCGTCCGCCGGGCGCGGGACCTCCGCCAGCCGGGCGATCTCGGTGTCCATGTCGTCCTTCGGGACGATGATCGACGGCCACAGGTCATCAAGCTTGGGCGCCTGCAGCCCGGTAGCGTCGACGAAGGCGGCCTTGAGACCGTCGTTCTCGACCGTCATGTTGTCCTCCGATGCGGCGGGTTGGGGGTCGTGCCAGGCGGCGGATCTTCAGACACGGGCGGCCCCAGGCGCAGCACCCGGCCGACGACGGCATGCGCCGCGTACCGGCCCAGCAGCAGCAGCAGGACGGCGACCGCGGCCGGCTCGCCCAGGTGCGCGAGCACCGCCCGCAGTTCGACGAGACTCTCGTCAGATACGCCAAGGACCGGCACGACGCCAGCCGGGCTGGTCCTCGCCGCGTTCGACATCGAGTCCCCTCAGCAGAAGCTATTTCTGCATACTAGACCTTTTCCGCACAGCTCGTCTATCCTCCGGCGGCCGGGTAGCAGCCGCCGGAACGCTCGCTCAGGGCTCCCTGACTTGGGCTATCCCCACCATGACGGCCATCGGCAGCACGACGCCATACCCGGACCCTGGGTCGGCTGCGGGCCGACATTCGCGCCGGCGGTTCCACCTCGTGCTGGCTGGCCCGGGCACCGATCCGCGCCTGCGGTGGATTGCCGCGCACTGCCAGCACGTCGGCCGTTCCGCCGCAGGCCTGCGCAACTACTACTGTGTCCCCGCCGACATTGGCTAACGCGGGCCTGCGGGCCCGGACGCTCATGAAACTTTCCTGATCCGCGCGTCCTTTCTCCTGCTACCGCGCGGGTCAGCGCGCGTTGCAGCGCGACGACCCGCCGGGCGCCAGTATGCGTAACGGACCTGGTCAGGGTCACGCCATCGGCCGCCACCGGGGCACCGGCACGGGGCATAACGGCACCCGCCGTGGCCGCCGCGGGCTCGCGGACCCCGGGCCCGCTGCCCGCGCCTGTACCGGGGTCCGGCAGGAGCTTATGTTCGCGGCAGAGCGTCCGGCCTGGCCCGTCCCGACCCTCTGCACGTCACCGGGCCTGGACTGTCACGAGGAGGATCCCTGCATGAGACCAACGCTGCGCATCAGAGCTGGGCGTTTGCGGTTGCGGTTGCGGTTGCGCCAGGCGGTAACCACGTTAGCTGTGGTCGGGCTGGGCAGCCTCGGACTAGGTGCGGTAGCGGCCATGCCGGCCAGCGCCGCACCGGTGTGCCAGGTCGCCTACACGGTGGCCAATGACTGGGGCACCGGCTTCACGACGGGCATCACCATCACCAACAACGGCCCGGCGATCTCGTCGTGGACCCTCGGCTATTCCTACAGCGGCAACCAGACGCTGAGCTCGGGGTGGTCCGGCAACTGGTCGCAGTCGGGCAAGAACGTGACCGTGACCAACGTGAGCTGGAACGGGGCGCTGGCCACCGGTGCCTCCGCTAATTTCGGTGCCAACTTCAACTACACCGGCACCAACACCGCGCCGACGACGTTCACCCTCAACGGCAACACCTGCAACGGAAGTAGCGGCGGCAGCGGGATCTCGGTGTCGCTCACCAGCCCCGCCTCCGGGGCCTCCTTTACCGCCCCGGCCACCATCCCCCTCGCCGCGACGGCCAGCGAAAGCGGCGCGACGATCAGCAAGGTCGAGTTCTTCAACGGCACCACCCTGCTGAGCACGGCGACCGCGAGCCCGTACACCTTCAGCTGGACCAGCGTCCCGGCCGGCACCTACTCGCTGACCGCCGAGGCCTTTGACAGCACCGGCGCCACCGCCACCTCCTCCGCCGTCTCCGTGACCGTCAACACCGCAACCAGTCCCAGCGTGGTGGCGAGCCCCACCGCGCTGTCGGTGGCCCAGGGCGCGACCGGCACCTTCGGCATCTCGCTGTCCACGGCGCCCACCGCCAACGAGACCGTCACGATCGCCAGGACGGCCGGCAATTCCGGCCTGTCCGTAAGCTCGGGCGGCACCCTCACCTTTACCCCCAGTAACTTCGCCACCGCGCAGACCGTGACCGTCGCGGCCGATTCCGCCAGCACCGGAGCCGCTACGTTCACCGCGTCCGGGTCCGGTTTCACCGCGGCCACCGTCACGGTGACGGAGACCTCGACGATCGCCTCGGGCACCCTGCTCGTGGACCCGCCGACGTTCTCGGTGGCCCAGGGCACGACCGAGGTGTTCGGGGTTTCCCTGTCCTCGGCGCCCGCGGCAAGCGTGACCGTGGCGGTGGGGCGCACGTCTGGTAACACCGGGCTGGCCGTCAGCGCCGGGGCCTCGCTCACCTTCACCACGAGCAACTGGAACTACCCGCAGCCGGTGACGGTCACCGGCGACGCCGCCAGCACCGGGGCCGCTACGTTCACCGCCAGCTCGGCGGGGTACACCTCGGTCGCCACGACCGGTACCGAGACCGCCGCGGGCTCCACCACCGTGCCCGCGCATGCGGTCAACCCGTTCACCGGCTCGAGCTGGTACGTCAACCCCAACTACACCTCGGAAGTGGCCACCTCCGCAGCGGGCGCGAGCGGCACGCTCGCCGCTCAGATGACGCTGGTCGGGAAGCAGTCCACGGCCGTCTGGCTGGACCGCATCGCGGCCATCTACGGCGGCACCAACAACAGCGGCCGGCTGAGCCTGCAGGGCCAGCTGCAGACGGCGCTCAGCCAGGCGTCGGGCAGCACGCCGATCCTGGTGCCGATCGTCGTCTACGACCTGCCCAACCGCGACTGCGCGGCGCTGGCCTCCAACGGCGAGCTGTCGATCAGCAACAACGGCCTGCAGTACTACGAGCAGGACTACATCAACCCGATCGCGCAGATCCTCACCGACTACGAGCACACCAACATCCGGGTGGTCGCGATCGTCGAGCCCGACTCGCTGCCCAACCTGATTACCAACCTGAGCGACGCTCCCTGCGCCCAGGCCAACTCCAGCGGCGCCTACCAGACCGGCGTCCAGTACGCGCTGAACAAGCTGCACGCGATCCCGAATGTCTACAACTACGTGGACATCGCGCACTCGGCGTGGCTCGGCTGGCCCAGCAACATGGGCCCGGCCGTCTCGCTGCTCCACACGGTGGCCTCGGGCACCACCGCCGGCGTCAGCAGCGTGGACGGGTTCATCAGCGACACGGCGAACACCACGCCCACCATGGAGCCGTTCATGACCGCGACCGAGAACATCGGCGGCCAGCCGGTGGACTCGGCCAACTTCTACCAGTTCAACCCCTTCATCGATGAGCTCAGCTACGACCAGTCCATGTACACCAACCTGGTCGGCGCCGGCTTCCCGAGCAGCATCGGGATGCTCATCGACACCTCGCGCAACGGCTGGGGCGGCCCGAACCGGCCCACCGCGGCGAGCACGTCGACCAACCTGACCACGTTCGTCAACGCCTCCAAGATCGACGAGCGGCCGTTCCGCGGCGACTGGTGTAACCAGAACAACGCGGGCCTCGGCGCGTTCCCGCAGGCCAATCCGCTGTCGTCGTTCGCCAACCTGTACGCGTACGTGTGGATCAAGCCGCCGGGCGAGTCCGACGGCGACTACCCCACCGCCACGCACTCCCACGGTGACCCGCACTGCGACCCGAACGGAACCAACACCGACGGCAACGGCAACACCTACTCCACCGGCGCCATCCCGGGATTCGACATCCCGGCCGGCCAGTGGTTCCCGACCCAGTTCCAGCAGCTCGTCCAGAACGCATCCCCCGCAGTCCCCTGACCGGCGCGCTCGCCCTCGGGTGAGCGCCTGACCACGGCCCCGTCACGTGGCCCTTGCCGCACTGCCCAGCCGGGCGGCAAGGGCCACACGGCTGCTCCGGCCCAGACGCCGACGATCGGCGCCACTCGACTTTTTAAGTTGCCTATTGATTTACTTAAACAGCAGCCGCACTTCCCGTCCTCTTAACTCCCCGCCGTCTCCACCACGACGGGCCGACCCGCGATGTCGACGACGCTATGCCGATAGAATCAACGCATATAGCTAAAATTGTCCTATCTCGGTCAGCGCATCTCCCGCGAACCCAGGCCGCCGGCGGCTAACCGCGAATACGGATCACAAATAACAAAATTCATCTGGTTACCTTGTAGACTCATCCGCGTCATCGCGCGTCTACCTATTAGTTGACTTTTGCTTAAATGGCGTTCATGCTCCGGAAGGGGCCAGGGCCAGACGAGGACTGCGGGCCGGTCATGCCGACCTGCAGCTGCTTAAAGGCAGGAGCACGGTAGGTGCGCGAAGGGGGGCGGGCGTCTGTGCATGGCGTGACCGAGATGGTAACGCGGACTGGATCAGCCGATGCCGACGATGGCGCTGATGACCTGGGGGCGGCCCCGGAAGAGATGCGGCTTTTACGCGAGCTGTGTCATGACCTGATCGAGTCAGCCGCATCCATCAAGCTGCTGGCCCATGCGGCAGGTCCGGACGCTGTCCCGAATCCGTCGGTAGCGCACCGGCTGCGGCAGATCGCCACCGAGGCCGGGCGGATCGCCGACATCTGCGGGCAGGTGCTGAATCGGCCTATCCGGCTGGAGCCAATCCAGCTGGATGTTCTCGCCGCGGAGGCCGCGGACAGCGCCCGGTCACGGTACGGCGGGGCGATCGAGGTCGTCAGCGATCCGGTGACGCTGAACATCCATCCGGCCGTCGTCGTCAGGATCCTGAACAACCTGCTGACCAACGCGTGCCGGGCGGCCGGGCGAGGCGGCCAGGTCCGGCTGCTGGTCGCGCGCGACGTCGGCCGGGCCACGCTGTCGGTGGCGGATTCAGGCCATGGCCTGGTCCGCGGGAAGGCCGGACGGACGACACTCGGCCTGGAGATCATCGGGAGCCTGGTGCTCGGCTGCGGCGGGACCGTGCAGATGGGCGTCAGCGACCTTGGCGGGCTCTGCGTGACGATCACGCTGCCGTGCTCGCGGCCGGCCTGCGAGAACGGGAGCCCGCTGCGATGAGGATTGTCATCGCGGACGCCCACCGGGTCTTCGCTGAGGCACTGACTTCCCTGCTGAAGATGGCGGGCCACGAGATCGTGGGCTGCGCGACCGAGCTGGACGCGGCCGCGGGGATCATCAAGCGCGAGCAGGTCGACGCCTGCGTGATGGACCTCGGGCTGCCCGGCACCGGCCACCTCAGCGGCATCGCGCGGGTGGTGGCCCGCGCGCCCCGGACCGCCTTCGTCGTGCTGGCCGAGTCGGCCGACGCCGAGAGCCTGGCCAGCGTCGTCTCCGCGGGCGTGCGGGGCGTGGCCCTCAAGAGCGATGATTTCGTCGAGATACTGCGCGTGCTCACCGGGGCGACGTCGAGCCGGGCAGCCAACCGCGGCGCGCGCGGCGCAGTGCTGTCGCTGGCGGCGCAGACCGGGCTGGGGCCCCGCAACCGCAGCCGCAGCCGCAGCCGCCAGGGTGACGAGCGGGCCCAGTTCCTGACCCAGCGGGAGCGGGAGGCATTGGCCCGCCTCGTCCAGGGCGATAGCACGACGGCCATCGCCCGCTCGATGGGCGTCCGGGTCTCCACAGCCCGCTCGCACGTCGATGCGGTGCTGACGAAGCTCGGCGCGCACTCGCGCCTGGAGGCTGTCGCCTATGCGGTGCGGGAACGGCTCGTCGAGGTCGACGCGCCGGCCAGCGTCGATGGCGGGGAGAGCGACCGGTCACAGGCGGCCGGCGACTGATGCCCGTCAGGCTGCTCATCGTCGATGATCACCGGGTCTTCGGGCAAGGCCTCGAGGCCGTCTTCGGTGCGGAGCCGGACTTCGAGCCCACGGCCATCAGTTATCCGAATCAGGTAATCGGCTTGGTCACCGCCCAGCGGCCGGATGTCGTGATCATGGATGTCCGGCTCGGCGACGTCAGCGGCATCGACCTGACCAGGCAGCTGATGACCATTCCGGCCCCGCCCGCCGTGCTGGTGCTGACCGCCTATGCCGACGTCGCCACCGCGATCAGCGCCGTCCGGGCGGGCGCCGTGGGTTTCGTGGCCAAGGACGCCTCCGTCGAGCAGCTCGTCGGTGCCGTGCGGGCGGTCCTGGCGGGCGGCAGCTGGCTGCCGGCCGAGCTACTGGGCCAGCTACTGGACGCCTATCCGGGACCGGCCGAGGCGCCCCAGCGCAAGCTCATCCAGCAGCTCACCGCGCGCGAGCGGGAGGTGCTCAGCCTTATGGTCAGCGGCCTGGACCGGGCGGGCATCGCGAGCAGGATGTGCCAGTCGCCGCATACGGTGCGGACCCACATCCGCAATGTCACCGTCAAGCTCGACTGCCACAGCGCGCTGGAGGCCGTGGCCGTAGCCCTCAGAGCCGGGCTGCGTCCGGAGTTACTGTAGTCATCGGCGCTGGCCGCGGTCGGCGGAGGATGACCGCAACGGTGCCCGCCACGATGCGCAGATCCATCCCGAGACTGCGGCGGCACAGGTAGTCCAGGTCGACGGCCAGCTTCGGGTGCAGCTGGAAACTCACGTAGCGCTCCTCGGCATCGGCGGTCTCATCCTGCTGCGCGGCGGGCAGCTCGGAGTAGAAGATCTGGCCGGCGCCCGTCAGGCCGGGCCGGACTCGCAGAATGCTGAGCTCGTCCTGGCGGTAGCAGGGGATGAAATGCGGGACCTCCGGACGCGGGCCGATCAGCGTCATGTCGCCCCGCGCCACGTTCAGCAGCTGCGGCAGCTCGTCGAGCTTGGTCGTCCGCAGCCGGGACCCCAGCCAGGTCACCCGGGGATCAGCCTGATCCGTCACCAGCGGCCCCGCGCTGTCGGCGCCCGGCGCCATCGTGCGGAACTTGAGCATCGTGAACGGCTCACCTGACTTCCCGACCCGGGCCTGCTTGTAGAGCACCGGTCCCCGGCTGCTCAGCGCGACGGCGACGGCAACGGCCAGCAGCAGCGGCGAGACGAGCAGGAGCGCGACGCAGGCGACGAGGCAGTCGACCATGCGACGCGACCTGGTGTCGATCCTGAGCGTCGGGTGCGAGCTGCCCGGCTGCGGGCCACGGGAGGGCTCGATCCGGCGGGCCAGCCGGCGGGCCAGCAGAGTCAGCATCGCGGTAGTCGTCAGGTAGGTAATGGCCGACGTGATGGCACCGCCCATGGCGCCGAGCAGCGGAATCAGCACGACGTCCAGCGTCACGGTGATGGTCGCCCCGGTGCCCATGGCCACCGAGTTGAGCCCTGGCCGGCCGCAGCCGAGGAGGTAGGCGGACGCGACGGCGGCCGCCCCCTCGATGGAGAGGCCGATGGTGATGACCTCGGCGGGACCGACAGCGCCGCGAAAGGCGGCCCCGTAGAAAATGGGCAGCGCGATATAGCAGACGACGGCGAGGACCGGCGTCATGGCCAGCGTGAGCGCCGCGGCCCTCGGCAGCAGCCGGCGCGCCTCCTGCGTCGCCCTGGCCGGGCCAAGGCGCGCGAACCGCGGATACAGGACGTAGTTGATGGCGGTGGGGACGAGCCGCATCAGCTCGGCGAACTTCGACGCCACCGCGTAAATCCCCAGCACGGCGGGGCCCGCCAGCGCGCCGAGGAGCAAGAAGTCGAATCGCAGGTTCATCAGCCACAGCATGTTGCCGAGCTGGCCGCGGCTGCCGAAGGCGGCTATTTTCCTCGCGAGCGAGGCCGACGGCGCCCCCCAGCCGGCAAAAAACCCGCGCCACAGCAGGCGCAGCAGGCTCGTGAGCGTGGCAAGGCCGCCCGAGATGATCAGCGCGAGGATGACCGCGGCCACTCCGTGCTCACGGCCGGAGAGCAGCACGGCGGGATAGACGAACACGAACCACAGTTCCTCGGCGACGATGACCAGGTTGGCGCCGAAAATGTCACCGCTGCCCTGGCAGCACGCCTTGGCCGCGACGGTGCCGAGCTGGGTCGTGACGAGGACCGCCAGTATCATGACCTGCCCGATCGGCAGTTGCCGGAAGAACACGTGCTGGAAGGGCACGGCGCACGCGAGCCACGTAACCGTGCCGAGTGCCGCGCCGCCGATCGTCATCAGGGCCAGGGTGGGCCGCAGGCTGCGGTCGCGGCCATGATCGCCGGCCAGGAAGAATGCCGAGGCAGTCGGCAGCCCGCAGGACAGCAGCACGCCGAACAGCCACGGCAGCACGCGAACCAGGGCGTATTCGCCGACGACGGTCGGTCCGCCCACGCGAGCCACCATCAGGCTGGCCACCGATACCGAAGCCAGCGCCACGCCTTGCGCGCCAAGGTTCGTGACGGATGCGCGCGACACCAGCCCGGCAGCGCGCAGTTCGTGAGGAGCTCCGGTGGTCCGGGGAAGAATCGCCATCTGCTAACGCCTCGCATCCTTGCCAAGAACCGCCACCACGGCCAGCAGCGCCCACAGGAATCGGAAGTGGAAGATCTCCTCGTAGAAGGAATTGACGCTGAGGGCGAGCAGCCCGGCCACCAGCCCGGCCGGGAGCGGCACCGCCGCGGCGTAGCCGGCCGACAGCGGACGCGCGATGATCGGCCCGGCTCGGATTGCGGCCGAGGCCACCAGCAGCACCAGCCCGAGTAGGCCCACCACGCCGCGCTCGGCGAGGGCGGCGAGCCAGTCGTCGTGAGCCTCGTTGGCGTACGGGTACAGCCACTGCGTCAGCAGGGGCTTGGTGCTCGCCGGGCCGAGGCCGACCACGCCGTAGCTCACCTCATAGAGCTGCTTGCTCTCGGTGATCAGCTGTCCTCGCTCAGAGCTGCTCTGCGCGCTGCGGCCGATGGAGTTGACCAGCAGCGGCTGGTTACTGGTGGCGGCCCACTGCCGGATCGAGTTGAGCGGAACCGCGGTGAAGAAGCCTCCGACGGCCAGCCCGGTGACCAGCGTCGTTGCTGCCACCCCGACCCAGCCGCTCTTTCGGTGGCTGCGGACCAGCAGCAGGAAGAAGACCCCGACGCCGAGGGCCAGGACCCCGCCGTTGGACTCGGTCAGGGCCAGCGCTCCGAGCAGCATGATGTAGCCGGCGATCCGCATCCACCGCTTCGCCGGGGTGCGGGCGGCATAGACCACGAAGATCGTTGTGTCCCAGTAGGTGGCCGCGTAGTTCGGATCGCCGAAAGTGAACAGGACCCGGTTGCCGTCCGCGGCACTCAGCCCTTCCAGCGGGGTGATGTGGCCGAGCCAGGCGGCGATGACCAGGCCGGCCCAGAAGATCCCGGACCAGCACCATGCGGCCAGTGCCACCCGCATTGCCCGCGGCGCGGTGAGCACGTTGACGGCCGTCGTGCACCAGGCAAACAGCAGCAGGTCAGTCAGCAGCGTCAGCAGCGACGTGGTGGGCAGCGGGCCGAACAGGCCGGAGGCAGCCCCGGCGGCCACGAACAGGGCCATCGGGATGAAGTAGGGAGCCCGGAGCTTGTGGTGACCGCTGAAGGCCCAGATTGCGCCGGTGAGGATGGCCGTCAGCGTGAAGAGGTCCACGGGCGAGCTGTTTCCCGGCCCGCTGGGATGCAGGATGGGCTGGAAGATGAGGGCCGCGGTGAGCGCGAGCATCGCCGTCCGCTCGGTGCTCCCGCGGGCGGGCCCGCGCGGTTCCACGGGCTCCAGCAGCGACGAGGTCCGCCGGTCATGCCGGAGCGAGCGCTCCAGGGTGAAGGCCGTCGGGGTGAAGGTCATCTGTCGCCTCCCGCCCGCAGGCGGCGTAGCAGCAGCAGGTGATTCCGCGCGAAATCGGGGTGGTCGGCCTCGCCTGCGATGTGCGCGATCTCGGCGAGCAGCACGTCACGCCAGGACCGGGCGGGCACGCCGAGCCGCTCCAGGCCGTCCGACACAAAGCGCCGCGCCAGCTCGGGGTACCAGCCGGTGCCGTTGACCGCGTACTCCAGGCCCGCGCCCCACTGGCCCGCCCGCAGCCCGCGGTGCCCGGCCACCCGCCGCCCCGGCCGGGCGTGCCGGTCGAGGTAGAGCGAGTAGCTGATCACGAACCGGGCCAGGTCACGGGTTGGCGGCCCGTCCGGCCTGGCGCATTCCCAGTCGATCACCCCGCACACCCGGCCGCCGGCCATCAACAGGTTGCCCGGCCAGTAGTCGCCGTGTACGACCACTTGCGGCACCTGGTGGCCGGCCAGCCGGTCCCGCAGCGCTGACAGCTGATCGAGATCACCAGCCAGGCCCGGGTCGTCGCCGAAGCGGCGGCTGAGCGCTGCGGCGATGCCGTCCAGCGCGTCCGCAAGCTCGCCCTGGCCGCTCGACGTGCGGCGCTGCAGTTCGGCCAGCCAGCTCCCCGCGGCGCCGAAGTCGGCCCGCACCGCCGGCGGATGCGCAGTATGCCGCCAGGTGTGATAGGACGCGAGCATCACCCGGCCCGGCAGCGCCGTGGTGACCAGCACCGGCCGTCCCGCGTGCTGGGCCAGGGAGACGATCCGCGGGATCGTGGCCGCGATCGGCCCCAGCTCCTGGCGGCCAACGTGCGCCAGCCGGTCGGCCTCGCACTGAACGCTCCGCACTGCGGTGTCGGTCGTGGGCACCTTCGCCACGTAGCTGGGCAGATCCTCGCCGGGCCGGAACAGCAGGACCGTGACCTTGGCGTTCGGGTCCTTGGACATGGCCAGGCAGACGATCCGCCCGCCGACGTCATCGATCAGGCCGGCGAGCGTCCGGCGGGCATTGAGCGTTGCGGTCATCGCGTCCGCCCCACCAGTACCACTCCGCCCGCGCGCATGGCCGCGGCCAGCATCCAGGCCGGCCGGAAGCGGAGCAGCCGCAAAGCGGCCGTGAGGATCATGCTGAGCACCGGCCCGGTCCCCGGCGGGACTGACAGCACCGAGTCGGCGACGTAGCGCAGTACGGCCGGATCCTGGCTGGCCACCAGCACCGGGCGCCGCCGCGACGGGATCGCGACGTAAGTCCGTGGCGCCCCCGGCTCGCCGGCGTCCGCGCTGCGGCGCAGCGCCCAGGGCGAGGCCGCGATGGCCAGGCTCAAGCCGGCGGCCTGACCAGCCATGGCCTGGCGCAGCCGCCGGGCGGCGTGCCCGCGGCGTCGGGGAAGCCACACCGTCCCGGCGGGCAGCAGGGCGGCCCAGGCGACTGACTCACCGGCTGCGGGGCTCATGACAGAACGGCTCATGACAGAACGGCGAAGGGCCTCATCCGGGCCACTGGCCGGACGAGCTCGTGGCCGGTGAGAATGCCGAGGGCCTCGTTGACACCCTGGTCGTCAAGCTGCGGTACCTCCGCGGGCGCTGCGCCGTCGTAGCGGTAGCGCGCCGTCGTCCGCCCCTTCGGGTCGGCCCCGGACCGGCCGGACCGCTCGAAGGCGGAGATGATGCTGCCCGAGCCGTGGCAGGCGGAATACAGGCTGCGGTGCGCGCCCGAGGCAGGCACGCACAGGTACGACGACGTCCGGTTGGTGCCGGGCAGCAGCAGTGGCTGGCCGGTCTGCGCGAACGCCGGGTGGCCCGGCATGAGCTCTGCCGGGTAGGCCCGGCAGGCGTTGTGGCGGTGCACGAAGGCGCTCGCGCCGCCGACCTCTTCCTCATAGACCGAGTTGTGCGGTGAATCGACCACCAGCCGGGTCGTCGCGCCCAGCGCCGCGGCCGCCATCTCTCGCAGCGCGGCGTAGGTGGCCATCCGGTAGGCAAAGCCGTAGTTCATCGACAGCCGGGTGGCCAGCAGCGCGCGGCGCCCGTCGTCACCGTCGACGGGTATCGACGGGCAGCCCTCGGCAAAATAGGCCGACATGCGCCGGGCGAGCTGAGCGCGGGAGCGGGCGGTCAGCAAGTGACTCAGCGGCTTCTGGACCGACATCTCCGCCCGCAGCATCCGCGAGGCACTCTTGCGCTTGGCGTACAGCGCGCCGAGCTGGCCGGTCAGGACGCCGCCCCCGTTATGAAACTGCAGGGTGACCTGGCCGGCGTGGATGCCCAGCCGGTCCGCCACCTCGTGATCGAAGATCTCCTCCACCTCCTGGAGCTCCAGGAAATGAGTGCTCGGCCCGATGCTGCCGAAGCGCAGGCGGCTCATCTGGACGACGAGCCACGGCAGGTCCTTCTTCGCCTGCAGGGCTCCGCCGCAGGCCTCGATGTCGAGCCTTCCCCGCTCTTCGATGCGGTCCAGCTCGGCATCGCCGAGGCCGTAGCGCTCGGCGGCAAAGTCGGCGCCCTCCACCGCAGCGCGTAGCACCTCCGCGTAGGTCAGGTCCCTGCGCCAGCCCGGCGGATTGGGAAAGCGCTCGGCCACCTGGCGGTAGAAGCCGGTCACCGCCGCCGCAGACGGCCGGTCGACGTCGAGGGCCACCAGTGCCATGCCGCAGTTCAGGGCGGCGTCGGTCAGCGTCGGCCGGATCGCCCCCTGGGTCGCGACCGCGATGCTCGAGGGCATCTCGGACTTCGTCTTGTGGCAGAAGTCGGGCAGGACGACCGGCGGCGCCGCCAGATCGGTGTCCCCGGTCCCCTCGCCCAGCTGCTCGATCAGCCGCTCGTCGGCCGGCGCCGCCGCGCTGTCGAAGACAGTGAACTGGCCGCCGCGCAGATCGCGGGGGGTCGGCCCGGTGAGGACATCTATCTCCATTCTTCTTCCTTTCGGGTGCTGCGCTGGTCATCGGGCACTGTGGTCATCGGGCACTGTGGTCATCGGGCACTGTGGTCATCGGGCACTGCGGGCCGCGAGCTCGGCGCAGACCCGTTCCACGTCGGCATCGGTCAAGCTGGGATGCAGCGGCAGCGAGAGCAGCCGCGGGAAGATCGCGTCGGCGACCGGCACGCTGGAGCATTCGCCGGGGCCCAGCAGGTCGCGGAAATACGGCAGCTGGTGCACCGGGATGAAGTGAACCGACGTGCCCACGCCGACGTCGGCGAGCGCATCCACCACCGCATCCCGGTGCATGCCGAACTCGGGGTGGATCCGCACGATGTACAGATGCCAGGCGTGCACGTCATCGAGCGGCCGCGGGGGCAGCTCGATGCCCGGCAGGTGCGCCAGGAGCGCGTCGTAGCGGCGGGCGATCTCGGCGCGCCGAGACTGCCAGCCTGCCAGCGAGCGCAGCTGAGCCCGGGCGACGGCGGCCTGGACGTCGGTGAAGTTGGCCTTCAGCCCGCTTTCCTCGACGGTGTACCGCCAGCTGCCCGAGCGGTGATAGCGCCGCCAGGCGTCGCCGCTCATCCCGTGCAGCCGCATCCGGCGCAGCCGGTCGGCCAGCCTGCCGTCGGTGGTGGTGATCGCGCCGCCCTCCCCGACGGGAAGGTTCTTGGTGGCATAGAAGCTGAAGCAGGCCGCGGCCGCGTTGCTGCCGACCGGCCGGCCGGCGATGGTCGCGCCCAGGCCGTGCGCGGCATCCTCAACGACGTTGCGCAGGGGGATGCCCGCCGCGCAGGCGAGCTGCGCGCTGTCCACCGGATAGCCGGCCATGTGCTGGACGACCATGGCGGCCGCGCCGCGCCTGGCGGCGGCCGCGACGCCGTCGGGCGAGACGGTCAGGGTGCGCTCGTCGGCGTCGACCAGAACCGGCCGGAGCCCGGCGTGCACGATGGCCTGGACGGCGCCGCAGAAGGTCAGGGTGGGGGTCAGGACCCCGGTGCCGGGCGGGAGGTCGAGGGCGGTCAGCGCCATCTGGATCGCGGCCGTGCAGGAGCTGACCGCCACCGCATGCCGGGCATCCACCCAGGAGGCGAACTCCTCCTCGAAGGCCACCGACTCGGCGCCCGCCGTCACCCAGCCGCCGGCCATGACCCGCAGTGCCGCCTGCTGTGCGTCATCGGTGATGACGGTGCGGCAGAAAGGGATCTCCCGGCCGGCGCTGGTGATCGTCATGGCCCGACCACTTCCAGCCCGACCACTTCCAGCGGGGCCACTTCCAGCGGGGCCACTTCCAGCGGGGCCACCGGAACCGGCCGGGCGGCGCGGGCCGGCGCCAGGTAGGTCTCGTCGAGGATGGCGCCGAGCGCGGCTGGCGTCAGCTCCGCGCCCAGCTGCGCCCGCCCGGCGGCGCCGAGGCGGGCGGCCATGGCGGGATTGTCGATCAGGTGCCGTATCGCACGGCTCAGCAGTTCCGGCCGCCCGGCCGGGACGAGCAGGCCGGTCTCGCCGGCCACCACGATGTTGGGCACCGCGTTGACGGCAGTGGCGACCACGGGCCGCGCCGCGGCCATCGCCTCCACGATCGCGCAGGGGAGGCCCTCGTAGCGGCTGGCCATCGCGAACACGTCGAGCCCGGGCAGCAGGGCGCTGACGTCGGAGCGCTCTCCGACGAACGCCAGCCGCCCGGCAAGCCCGCGCCGGGCGGCCAGCTTCTCGGTTTCCGCGCGGAGCGGGCCGTCGCCGATCCAGACGCCGTACACGTCGTCGCGACCCAGCTGGCTCAGCGCGGTGACGAAATCGTCCGGCGCCTTCTGGAAGTCGAGCCGGCCGACGGTGCCCACGACGTGCATTCCTGGCGGGATGCCCAGCAGCCTGCGGGCCTCGGCTCGATCCGACGAGTCCGGCGCAGGTCCGGCCGTGACCGCCACGCCGATGGTGCGCACGCGCTCGGGCGGGGCGATCCTGAGCCGGATGGCCTCTGCCGCCACCGCGGGCCCGACGGCGAGGAACGCGTCGGTGATCTTGCCGAGCGAGCGCTCGATGCGCTGGTAGGCGGTGCGCCGCGGCCACGACTGGAAGTCATGGAAAGGGAAGCCGTGATAGGTGTGCACGATCCGCTGAACATCGGCGCGACGAGCGGCAAGCCGGCCGAGCGCCCCGGCCTTGGAACTGTGCGTGTGCACGACGTCGAACTTCCCGGCGGCGAGAAAGTCCGTCAGCTCGATGCGGGCACGACGGTCGTCCGCCAGTGCGATCTGGCTGCGCAGGCGCTCGACCCGGACCACCTCGAAGCCTGCGGCCCGCGCTTCCTGCGCAAGCTTGTCACCACTGCCGATGACGAAGACGACCTCATATCGGTCGGGATCCAGGGCGAGGGCGCCGCGCAGGGCGACGCCGCCGGCCCCTGCCATGAAGCGAGTGACGATCTGTGCCACCCGAATGCGCTCGGTCATCCGCTCATCTCCGCTCGTATGCTGGCGGGCAGCAGGCTGCCCAGTGGCGTTCCGGGCCGGTCACCGAGGACGACCTGGTGACACGGCAGGGCCGTGCTCAGGCCGCGGGCGACGCGGTCGACCTGCGGATGCGTTTCACCCAGCCCGGTGCCGAGCGCCAGCGCCGCGGCGAAGGCCCAGTAACGGCGGAGCTCGCCGGCCATGTAGGTCCCGGCGATCAGGAACCGCGCTGCCTCATCCGGCGGACAGGGAGCCACCGTCGCCGCCGCGGCGTTCCCGCGGCGCAGCACCAGCACCAGGTCGGGCGCTAGCTTGTCCACCCGGCTCGGCCACGGCGCCTCCCGGCGGCCGTGCGGCATGCGCCGGCCGCGACCGCCGCCGTGGTCGCTGACCCCGTGATCGCCGACCGGTACGCGCCGCGGCTCCAGCAGGCCCCACGCGGCCTGGCCGTCGCTGACGCACACGTTGTCGCTGGTGGCCAGGGCCCCGCGGGCCAGCTCCGCGTTCACCAGCGTGGACTTGCCCACGCCACCCGGCCCGGCGATGAGGGCGGTCGGGCCGCCTGCCGGGCCAATGGTGCACACCGAGGCGTGCAGCGGCACCCGGCCACGCTGCTGGCTCCACCACAGAGCCGGATATTGCAGCAGCACGGCCCGGATCAGCAGCCGCGATCGCGCCCGCAGGACCGCCGAGGCCGCGCGACCGGTCACCGGCGGCCGCCAGCGGGCAGTGACGTCCAGCCTCGGCCCTGTGGCGGTGACCAGCAGGTCGAGGCCGGACGAACAGGCATTGCGGATGATGACCTGGCCCGGCCGCCGCCACGCATCCCTGGTGAGCACCTCCCACCCGGCCGTATCGAACGCCGCAGCCGTGTCCTCGACCCTGACCCGCACGTCGGGCGGCACATCCCCGGCCACGGCCTGCTGGCCGACGATGCCTTCTGCCAGCACCCGGCTCAGCCACCGGTGCGCGCAGAACACCTCGACCCGCTCGCCAGCGGTGCGCAGCTCGGCCCGCATCAGAACTCGTCGGGATAGGGCGTTGCCAATGCCGCGACAAGCTCAGCCGGACTGGCCGGCGCGGCCGTGTAGTCCGGCATCAGGTCCTCGAGCATGGCTCGGACCTGCTCGTCCTCGCCGTCCGCCGCGGCGCAGTACAGCTTGTCGAGCCGCCCGGTGAAGTCGTCGGGCAGCCGCGCCGGCCGCGCCGCCCAGATCGCCCGGTTGACGGTCGACAGCCGCTCCTCGCTCTCGCCGAACAGGGTCTCGTGCAGCTTCTCCCCTGGCCGCAGGCCGGTGTACCGGATCCGGACGTCCGGCACGTGCAGCTGCTCGGCGTACCGGCGCACGAGGTCGACGATCCGCACCGGCTCGCCCATGTCGAGCACGAAAGTCTCCCCGTACTCGGCCATCGGCGCGGCCGACAGCACCAGGGCCACGGCCTCCTCCACGGTCATGAAGAACCGGGTCACCTCGGGATCGGTCACCGTGACCGGGTCGCCCCGATCGACCTGCCCGGCCACGACGGTGAGGAACGAGCCGCGGCTGCCGAGCACATTGCCGAAGCGCACCGAGCACACCTGCGTCGGCCCGGTGGAGTGCGCCTGCACGACCATCTCCGCGAGCCGCTTGGTGGCGCCCAGAATCGACCGGGGATCGGCGGCCTTGTCCGTCGAGATGAGCACAAAGCGCGCGGCACCTGCCTCGAGGGCCGACTGAACCAGATTCTGCGTGCCGATCACATTTGACTTCACGCCCTCGCACGGATGCCGCTCCAGCAGCGGCAGGTGCTTGTGGGCGGCGGCGTGGAAAATGACATCGGGCCGGACGGTCCGGAACACCTGGCGGATGCGGGCCCGGTCGCGGATGTCCGCGATGATCACCTCGGGGCCGTCGAGCAGCGCCTCACCGTCAAGCTCCAGCTGGAGGCCGTGCAGGTTGGACTCGTCGTGATCCAGCATGTGCAGCGATGCCGGGGCGTAGCTGCGGATCTGGCGGCACAGCTCCTGGCCGATCGAGCCACCCGCGCCGGTCACCAGGACCCGGGCGCCGGCTAGCACCGCGCGCGTGGGCGGCAGCAGGACGCGCCGCTCCTGGCGGCCTAACAGGGCGCTGAAGCGGACCGTGCGCATGTCCGCGGCCCGGGCGGCCCGCTCCATGGCGGACAGGAACGACGGCAGGAACCGCACGTGGGTGCCAGTATCGGCGGCATCGCGGACCAGGGTGCTCAGCCCGGCCGGAGGCAGGGAAGGGATCGCGACGACAACCGCTTCAAGGCTGTGCTCACGGACGATGCGGCGCAGGTCGGACAGCCGCCCGAGCACCGGAATCCCGGAAACCGAGCGCACTCTGGCGTCGTCGTCCAGGCAGGCCACCGGCCGCAGCCCATAGTCGGGCGAGCGTCGCAGGTCGCGGATCAGCGTCCGGGCGGCGGCCCCGCCGCCCACGATCAGGGTCCGGAGCCCGGACTGGTCCTGCCGGTCCCTGGCCCACGGCGCAGCCGGCCGCCAGCGCTCGCGGCTGACGCCGTCGACGGTCTTGACCTGATTCATAGTGCGGCCCCCAGATGGTTTTTCTCGCCGACGGCGGCCGCTGCGCCGGAAGACGCCTGGTCCGCCACGGCGGCACGGTCGCTGCCTGCTGCGCTCTTGTCCGCGGCCTGGCCGCCGGCGAAAATCGCCTCGTTCCGGACGGACTGCGCGGCCGCCCGGGCCGCCGCGCCGCGGCGCGGCGCGGCGCGGCGCCGGCGCGAGCGGCGCAGCCGCAGCCCGATGACGCCCAGCAGCGGCCAGCCGGTGGTCACGCCGAGGTCGACCGCCTCGTCCAGCGCGCGGCGCGGCGCGAACCGGGGAAGCACCAGGACCAGGGCCGGCTCCTCGGGGCGGGCCCGGAGCGTCAGGTCGGGCAGGGCGGCCACCGTTAGCCCGGTCCGGGCGGAGCCGGTGCTCAGCAGGTGCGGGCTGCCGGCGTCACGCGACCCGGCCGGGCTTCTGGGGTGCGGCCCGGCCGCCCGCAGGTGAGCGGGCAGCGTAGCGATACCGGGCACCGGGGAGTCGACCCGTGTCGGGCCGATGGTGCCGCCCGGCTCGGCGGTATCCGGCAGGTTCGCGTTGAGATGCTCCGCCAGGGCGGTGAGCGCCGCGGGCGGCACCGGGCCCGTGAGGACGAGCGTGCGCGCACCGAGGCGGTAGGCGGCCAGGTCGAGTCGGGTGGCGAGCTCGCCGTCGATGTCAGCCGTCTCCGCGTTCGTCACCTGGGCGTTGCCGAGCAGCACCAGGCTCAGCTCCCTGGCCGCCGCACGCGGCTCGGCGAGCGTGGGCCGCGACAGCTCGTGGATGGTCGCGATGAGCAGCCCGATCACCAGGCCGAGCAGCCCGGCGAGCGCGGCGTACGACGCGACGTGCCGGGACTGGGAGACCGCGTAGTTCGGCGCGCTGATGACCCCGGCGCCTTCGTTGACGGTGCTGCTCGCCAGGACCTGCTGGACGGACGTCGCGTTGGCCGTCAGCTGCGTCTCGACCGCGTTCAGTTCCGCGATCGACGCCTGCACCCCGGCGCTGGTTCCCGGCTCCCGGCTGGACTGCGCCGCAGCCAGCTGCTTGAGCAGCTTGCCGCGGGCGGCATTCAGCTGCCTGTGCTGAGTCGCCAGGGCGGCGAGCTCCTGGCTGGACTGCGCCCCCAGCCCGTTGAGGACGTTGACGACCGCCGCGGCCAGCGCCCGGCCGAGGCCGATGGCGACCCGCGGGCTCGTATCGGCAACGGTCAGCGTGATCACGGCTGAGGTGCTGAGCGAGCTAACCGAGATGTCATGCCGTGCGAGGGTGACCGCGTTCCGGTTGACGCCAGCCGAGTTGATGGCGGCCTGGACCACTGACGGGCTCGTCGCGACCGCGGTGACCCGGCTGAGAATCGCCGCCACCTGGGTGGACGCATCGGGCGCGGCGGCCTGTGCCTGGAGGCTGGCGGTGGCGGCATAGGTCACCGGCCTGGTTCGCAGGATCGGGGCCACGGCCGCCACCGGGACCAGCAGCAGGAAGATAAGCAGCCAACGATGCCGCCAGAAGATACGCCGTATCGCCTCATTTGCCTCCACCCAGCCGTCACCCCTTCTCCGCTTTGGCCGAGCCCTTAACGTAAAGGTGGATAATCGCCGCTACCTCGGCCAATGAAGGGTCTTCTTCTACGTCGTTTGCATGAGCAGATCTGCGCGGCGCCGTGCTTATGCTCGGAGGATGCCCGTCCAGATCCCGCCTCGTCGCCCGCTGCGGCTGACCGTGGCCGGCCTCGGAGTCACCTGCTGCGTGCTCGCCGCCGGATGCGGCCCGGCTACGGCGCCGGCGTCATCGGCCAGCCCAGCAGGCAGGAGCTCGGCCGGGGCGCCGCAGGGCGCGCGCCGGCTGGCGAAGATCCTGGTGATCATGGATGAGAACCACAGCATCGGGCAGGTGTTCCCGTCCCGCATGCCGTACCTATGGAGTCTGGCGCGGCGCTACGGGCGGGCGTCCGCGTGGAGCGATATCGGCCACCCCAGCCTGCCGAATTACCTGGCCATATTTGGCGGCTCGGCATTCAACGAGCCACCGGACTGCCTGCCCGGCCCGGGCTGCAGCTATCCGGGGCCCTCGGTATTCGGCCAGGCGATAGCGAAAGGCGAGACCGCCCGGTCTTACGAGGAATCCATGCCGGCGCGCTGCGATCGCACGAATAGCGGCGATTATGACGCTAATCACAACCCATGGGCGTATTTCCCGGCCGAGGCCAGCCGCTGCCAGGCCAATGACGTGCCGTCTGGCACGGTCACCAGCGGGCCGCTGACCTCCGACGCCCGCCGGGGGACGCTGCCGAACGTCGGGCTGATCACCCCGAACCTGATCGACGATGCGCACAATGGGACGCTGGCGGACGCCGACCGATTCCTGCGCACCTGGATGCCCGTCCTGATGTCGGGACCCGACTGGCGCTCCGGGCGGCTCGCCATCGTCGTGGCCTTCGACGAGGGGGAGACCACCGAGCAGGTGCCCGTGGTGGTCATGGCCCCCGGCGTGTCCGGCGTGGTCGTCCGGCGGCCGCTCAATCATTATGCGCTCACCAGGCTGATCGACCAGGTCATCGGCGTGGCGCCGCTGCGGCAGGCGGCAGGCGCCCCGAACATCGCGCCGCTCTTCGGGCTGCAGGCGCCCCCGGCGGCGGGCGCCCGCGCCAAGGCCATGCGCTATCGCGCCGGCGGCCCGCTGCGCTACCGGTACCTGACCGGCACCTCAGACGGACGCCGGACCAGGCCTTACGGGTACAACCTCGTGGACACCGGACCGAATCGCCACCTGATCGACGCCCTTCCCGCAGGGCAGCGGGCGCTGGTCTGGATCGGCAGTTTCGACAAGGCGACCTGCTCGTTCGCCCTCTCCGACGCCGCGATCCGCCGCCTCGTCGGCCCGCTCGCGGCGGACCCGAAGGTGGCAGGCTATTACCTCGACGACGAGGCCGACGACGCCCTTCCGGCCTACGGCGGCCACTGCCCGCAGGTCGCCGCGCAGGTAGCTGACCGCAGCCGGCTCGTGCACCGACTGGCGCCCGGTGCGTTCACCTACGAGGTGGTCACCGAGCCCGGCAATTTCGCGGCGTTCGCCAGGGCCACCGACGTGCTCGGCGCGGATCCGTACCCGTGCCCGCGCGGCGGCCGCTGCGACTGGTCGCGGATCCCGCGCTATATCGCCGCCCTGCGTGCCGCCCATGTGGCCCGTTACTGGGGTGTCCTGCAGGCCTTCTCCGCCTACGTATGGCGGTTCCCGGCTCCGGCCGAACTGCTGCGCATGATCAGGCAGTGGGAGCGCTCGGACTGGCAGGGCGAGCAGACCTTCGCGTGGAGTTATGCAGGCCACTCGCTGGCCCGCCAGCTCGCCCTGCTAGCCGTGCTCCGGGCGCTCAACAGCGGCACCATCAGGAAGTAACGTTGCCGCGGCGCGTCGCCGCCTCACGGCTCGAAGGCCGCGGTGACGGTGTAGGAGGTGGAGGCAGCGCCGAGAGTCGCCGCGGCGGTCTGGGGCCCGGCTGCCGTCGCCAGATTGTCCTCCAGGCTCGCTGACGCGCTCCCGTTCTGCACGTCAACCACATACGGGACACCCTGGCTGGCGCCCGGCACGATGCTGCCCGGCTGGCCCGCGGTGATGGTGGCCCCGATCACCAGGTCGTTGCCGGGAACGCTGGCCGTCGGGCCCATGCAGATGGCAGTGGTTGAGCCGTGACCCACGATCGCGGCGGCCAGCGGCGCGACGGTCGCCGCGCCGCGGAAGTCCGCGATGGCCTCCTGCAGGTAGGCGGCGGCGCTGGCCCGGACGGTGATCGTCAGCCCCTGCGGAGCCGCCTTGGCGTTGGCCAGGTACTCGAGCGCGATATCGCCGGTACCGCTGGTGAACGGCTCAGACGGCCCGCGGGTCCACGTTCCGTTAACGTTGTCGGAGACCTGAACCTGACCGGGTGCGTTGTACTGGCCGAACCAGCCCACCAGAAGGTCTCCCGCCGCCACTGGCTGCGACAGCGTGAGCGTCAGCGAAGTCTGCCGGCTGCCGGGCGAGGCTGCCGTCCCCTGCACGAAGGACGGCGATGTCGCAGGCGTATTCACGACGGCGGCGTTCGTCGGGGCGGACGTCAGCCCCGACCCGTCGACGGACGCGACGGTGTAGGTGTAGCTGATCCCCGGCGCGACCGTCGGGTCGAGGTAGGTCGTCTGGTTGGCCGCGGCGGCGCCGATCACGTTGCCGTTGCGGGTGATGGCGTAGCTGGTGAGGTCGCCGCTGCCAGGCGACCAGCTCAAGGCCACCCGGCTCGAGGCGGCGCTCAGCGACGACAAGGCGCTCGGCGAGCCGGGCGGGCTGGTGTCGGCCGGGTTGACCCGGAAGGTCGCGTCGACCGCGTACCAGTCGGCTGACGTGCCGAGGGTCGCCGTCCCCGGCTGCGGACCCGCGGCGGCCGCGAGGATGTCCTGCTCGTAAGAGGATCCGGTGGAGGTCTGGGCCCGGGCGGCGTAGCCGGTGCCCGGCGTCACGGTGCCCGGCGCGGACCCGGTGAGAACCGCCGAGTAGACCAGCTCGCCCGCCGGAACCGCCGGCGTGCTGCCCGTGTTGACCGCCGTGCCGACGCCGCGGCCCGAGGCGATCTGGTCGAGCGGGCCGGCCACGGCCATGCCGGCGTACTCCGCGGCCGTGCCCTGCAGATAGGCGGCGGCGGGCGCCGAGACGGTAATGGTCAGTCCCGAGGCCGACGCCCTGGAATCGGGCAGGTAATACATGGCGATGTCCCCGGTATCGCTCTGGAACGTCAGCGAACCGGGAGCACGGGTCCAGGCGCCGTTGAGGTTGTCCGACACCGTCACCTGACCCGCCACGTTGAACTGGGCGAACCAGCCAATCAGGAGGTCGCCGACGTGCACGGGCCGGGCGAGGGTCAAGGTCGCCGAAGTGGACCTGGTTCCGGAGGCGAACGCGGCGCCCTGCTGAAACGTGGCCGCGGCACCGCCTGATCCGCCGCCCGACCCGGATGCGGGCACGAAGGTCGCCGCCACGGCATACCAGTCCGTCGCGGTCCCGAGCGTGGCCGTGCCCTGCTGCGCTCCGGCCGCGGCCGAGGTCACGTCCTGCTCGTAGACGGACCCGCTGCCGGTACTGGCGCGGGCGGTGTAGGCGATGCCCTGGGTGGTGCCCGGCGTGACGCTGCCCGGATTGCCTCCCGTGGTCAGTGCCGAGTAGACGAGCTCGCCCGCGGGCACGGCGCTCGTCACTCCGGTGCTGGCGCTGGTCCCGTAGCCGCTGTCGAGCGCGGCCTGATCCAGCGGGCTGGTCGCCGACACGCCCGAGTACTCAGCCGCGCTCGACTGGAGGTAGGTCGCGGCCGGCGCGGTGACCGTGATCGTCAGGCCGCCGGGCGCGGCCGAGGAGTCCGGCAGGAAGAACAGCGCGATATCGCCGCCGCCGCTGGAGAAGGTCTCCGACACCGAGCGCGTCCACGTGCCATTGACGTTGTCCGAGACGGTTACCTGACCGGGCGAGTTGTACTGGGCGAACCACCCCACGAGAAGGTCGCCGGCGGCCACCGGCTGGCTGAACGTGAGGGTCTGCGTCGTGACCGGAGAGCCGGCGGCCAGGGCGGCACCCTGAACGTAGGCGATCGGGGTCGTAGTGGCGCTCGCCGGCGAGGCCGGCAGCCAGGCCAGCGCCAGGGCACAGACTGTCGACGCGATGGCAGCGACCCATCTACGCATAGTTACCAGCCTCCCGGCGCCGGCAATCCGTGATCAGCGCATGTAGACCTCAATTTTCGCTTTGCCCGCGCTCGGTCAACTCCTACAAATGGCGTACGAACAGCTACGGCAAATGGCGGAGAGAAAGCCATACAAGTCACGCTCAGTAGTACCTATGCTCCATATCGGCCAGGGGTCAGCGGGAACGTCGTCCTGAGCT
>Ga0066790_10000062_pt1 | contig 27630 bp, 17 predicted proteins | sample OrgsoiDNA2013050_FD_70963 | JGI IMG/M metagenome (GOLD analysis project Ga0066790, IMG submission 70963) | Permafrost soil microbial communities from the Arctic, to analyse light accelerated degradation of dissolved organic matter (DOM) -... | ecosystem: Environmental > Terrestrial > Soil >...
GCGCGGCGTCATCCACCACGATCTTCTTGGGTGGTTGCGACGGTGTGTTGGCCTGAGCGTTCTGCAGCGCCGCGCGCAGACGAGTGACCTCGACCTCTTTGGCTCCAGCCAGAGTCTCCATGCGGTCGGCCACCGAACGCCGCGCTTTCTCGAAGGCGCTGACGTCATTTTCGAGCGACTGGAACTCGTCTTTCGATCCGAACGCCCCCGCCGCCTCGGCTACCGATTCGAACACATCGTAAAGCGCGTCCAGATTGCGGTACAGCTTGAAGGTGGAAGTAAGGCTCTCAGGCGACGCTTTCAGCTCCGCAATAATCTCCGGCAAGGCTGTTTTCAGGTTGCGCTGGATGGATTCCGAATTTCCTTCAGCCTGCCGCTTGCTGCCCGGGTCCGTCTTCCATCGTTCAACACGCATCTTGGCCAAATCCAGCTGCGCCGCCTGCGATGCCTCTTCCAGTTGCGAGAGCAGAACGTTGATCTGGTTGGCGGAAGAATACGAAACCGGACCCTGCGCTGCGGGCTGGTTGGAGGAAACGACCTGGGCGCTCGCCGCCAGACAAAGCGGCAACAGGGACAAATGTCGAAATCGCAAAATGGAGTTTCGTTTCATTAAGGGTTGCCGCAGACCGTTACTCAGAATACTAACTTTCCCGGCTTTCGCAAAATCTGTTAGTGCTCAGTTTGAATGTCTCCCGTCTCATGTTCCTGGGTAGAGGCTCAGTTCGGATAAGTCGAACACACCGGCGTCCTCCTGAAGGACTTCAGTCCTGAAGGATCTCGCGGGCACCCCCACGGCTGACGCGAGGGTCCATATCCGGTGCGCGCAAGATCCTTCGCAAGCTCAGGATGACGCCATCAACGTCACACTAGAGATGCGAACGGCCGTTGCCGGGTTTGACTATAGATAGTTAGTAAGCGAGAATTGGATTCTCGTACATCGTTTCTGATGTGGGCCTGTGGCGCAGCTGGGAGCGCGCTTCCATGGCATGGAAGAGGTCGTCGGTTCGATCCCGACCAGGTCCACCAAATCTCCCAATACATTCAGATGTCGTGATCTGCCCGGATCACAGCGCATACCATTAAGATATTCCGCTATCCGATAAGAATCCAAAGAAGAAGACTGGTTGGACATCAACCGAACGTGAAGGCAAACGCCTGTACGCCCGGATCGAGGAATTCAATCTCGAAAGTCCGGTCCTCGACTGCTCCTTTTTGCCGGATCAGCTGATATAGACGGTGTCCTTCAACTGTGCCGGCACCGTTTGCATCAGTGTCGCTGCCGTGATCGTCGCCGGGCGCGGTGCCGTCCAGGGTGACCTTGAAGCGCACCGGTTTGCCATCCTTCGCCGGCCGAGCACAAGGTGCAGATCGCGCGCATGGAAGCGAAACACGACTTTACCCGAAGATGCCTGAAGCACAGCGCTTTCCGCACCGACCTTCCAACTTCCGCCGAGAGCCCACTGGTTCAGGGAAAGTCTGGGGAGAGGCGTGTAGACCTTGCGCGAATCCTGGGCCAGCGGCTCTGCGGAAGCGAAATTCTCGGCGCGCCGGTAGCCGATGTAGGTTTCCGGCGAACCGACGTTCTCTCCGCGTGAAGCCGCTTCGACGCCGCTGCCGGACACATTGGTTGTGCCTTCAGCGAGCGATGTCGCGCCGTTCTCCTTAAGCAGTTGCTGAATCACACGCTCGGACTCATCGTATTCGCCTTCGCCGAAGTGGTGATATCGAATTCGTCCCTTGCCGTCCACGAAGTAATGCGCCGGCCAGTACTGATTGTTGAAAGCCTGCCAAATTTTGTAGTTGCTGTCGATGGCGACGGGGTAGCTGACTTTCAAGTCGCGTACCGCCTTCTCCACATTGGCCCGTTCTTTTTCAAACGCAAATTCCGGCGTATGCACGCCGATGACGACCAGCCCCGCGTCCTTGTATTTCGCGGCCCATGCTTCAATGTAAGGCAACGCGCGCAGGCAATTGATGCAGGAGTACGTCCAGAAATCGATCAGCACAACTTTGCCGCGCAAGGAATCGCGGGTCAGGGGCGCGGAATTGATCCAGGCCACGGCGCCGTTCAGGTCTGGCATTGGCCCTTCGTCAGCCAGAAGGGTCGGAGACTCGGAAGCATTGACGGAGTGGACCGCGGGCGTCGCCGCGCCCAACGCGTTGATCAAGTGCGTTTCGGCTCTGGAAGTATTTACAAACGAGAACTTCGTGAGCAGGTTCGTGTCCCAGCCCAGTGCGATGGCAACCACTCCCATGATTACGGCGACACCCAGGGCGCGACGTATCCAAACTTCGAAAGCAAGCGACCGTTTCATGGCGGAAAAAGCCTTGTTGCCTGCGAACAGCGCGATTCCGAGAGAGCTTGCAGCCCCCAGCGCGAAAGACAACAGCAGGAAAGACGAACGAGCACCCGGGCCCTGAATCGCCGCACCGGTAAGGATCAGGCCCAGGATGGGGCCGGCACACGGGGCCCAAAGTAATCCGGTAGAGATTCCCAAAATAAATGATTTTCCAACGCTGCTCTCGGCCGTGGGACCACCTTGCAGGCGGCCACCGGCGCGAACCAGCGGTCGAGTCAATGCTTCGGCGAGCGACGGGAACAACAGGGTGACGCCCAGCACCAGGAAAACAGCCATCGCCACGTAGCGTCCGCCCTGGTTCAGGCGCACCACCCAGTGCCCGCCAAATGCGGCCGCGACTGCGACCAGCGAAAATGTTAGCGCCATGCCGGCAAGCAGCGGCAGGCCCGAGCGGCGAAACGGCTGATCGGCCCGGGCAAAAACAAATGGCAGCACCGGAAGTATGCACGGACTCAGAATTGTCAGTACGCCGCCGACAAAAGCCAAAAGATAGATCAGCATAGGAGAAGGCCCAGACTCATATGGGACTCACGAACGGCCAAGAGGTTACAAGTCGTGCGCTGAGCTTCTTCCGCTTGCGCGGCGGTTCGGCTCAGGGAGGTCTCTATGGCTATGGTAATATTTTTCCGCTTCGCGCGCGTTCTGTTTCTCACCGCCAATCTTCGGGAGTGTTCAATGCGATTCTCCGGCTTACGTAGAACTCTCTTGCCTGCCATCGTCGCGCTCACGGTATCGTGCCTAAGCAGTTCTTTGGCGGTCGCTCAAAGCCAGTCCAAAGCTGGCGCAGAGACCAAGAGCCAGGGATGTCCCAACGACGACAGCGGCTTAAAATTGCCCGCCGGTTTTTGCGCAACCGTATTTGCTGACGGCATTGGTCACGCCCGCCACCTGGTTGTGGCGCCGGGCGGAGCGGTTTACGTCAACACGTGGTCCGGCGAATACTACGACAACGTGGCGCCGCATGCTGGCGGATTTCTTGTGGCGCTGCAAGACAAGACGGGCGTGGGCAAGGCGGATGTAGTCGAGCGCTTTGGTGAAACTGTCCAGACTGGCGGTGCCGGTGGCACGGGCATCGGCATGTATAAGGACTCGATTTACGCGGAGATCAACGATCGAATCGTGCGGTACTCGCTGCCAGCTAGCGGCGTTGTACCGAACAGCGGTCCTGAAACCATCGTGTCCGGATTGCCGCTGGGCGGCGACCACCCCATGCATCCGTTCATTTTCGATGCTAAGGGATCCATGTACGTGGATGTCGCCACCGCCACCAATTCCTGCCAGCCGCAAAACCGGCAACCGAAAATACCGGGCGCGAACCCCTGCACCGAACTTGAGACTCGCGGCGGCGTCTGGCGGTACGACGCGAACAAGACGAACCAGATTTTTTCTCCGGCTGAACGCTACGCTACCGGAATACGCAACGCGGAAGGCTTTGCCTTCGACTCCGAGGGCCGCTTGTTTGTAACCCAACACGGACGTGATCAGCTACATACGAACTGGCCTGATCTTTACAAAGCGGACCAGGAGGCCACGCTGCCTGCCGAAGAAGTCATGCTTCTAAAGTCGGGCGGAGACTATGGCTGGCCCGAGTGCTACTACGATCCCTTCCAGCAAAAACTGGTGCTGGCGCCGGAATACGGTGGTGATGGAGGCAAGGCGGTTGGTCCATGCGCGAACAAACTCGGCCCGGCTGCGGCTTTTCCCGCCCACTGGGCCCCGAACGCGATGGTGCATTACGACAAAAAACAATTCCCGGCCCGTTATCATAATGGTGTGTTCATCGCCTTCCACGGCTCATGGAATCGAGCGCCTTATCCTCAGGGCGGTTACAACGTAGTCTTTCAGTCTCTCTCTGGCGACCATGCATCCGGCAATTGCGAAATCTTCGCGGATGGTTTTGCGGGTGGGGTCATGACTCCAGAGGGTGCCGCGCATCGTCCCTCGGGCCTTGCCGTCGGACCCGACGGCGCGCTTTACGTTTCTGACGATATAGGGGGGCGGATTTACCGAATTGTTTATCAGGGCGGCTCTGTGGGCCACGCTGGGCCGGTCACTCCATGTCCCAGTGCGACCGCTCCGGCAGGCGATGTCGTCGCCGCCCCGGCCAAGCCGCCGGAGGGCACGCATCCGGATGCCGGCGCCCCGCTTCCCGAAGGCGTGACGGCCGACATGGTTGCTCTGGGCGATCGCATCTACCACGGTCAAGTGGGCGCGGCAGCCTGCACGGGCTGCCACGGTGCGAGCGGTGCGGGATCACCGTTGGGTCCCGATCTAACCGGCAAGAAATGGCTGTGGAGCGATGGCAGCTTTGCAGGAATTCTGAAATCGATCACCGAAGGTGTTCCGAAACCAAAACAATACCGCAGCCCGATGCCTCCGATGGGCGGGGCGGAACTTACGCCCGATCAGGTAAGAGCGCTGACAGCGTATGTGTGGAGTTTAAGCCGTTAGGCGAGGTGTACCCCCCTGGCTCGGTCTCCGAACCGCTAGTGGGGGATACAAATCGAATCTAGAACTCAAGAGGTTGAAATGTCGCCGAATAGAATCCTCGTCAGTTCGCGATCACGGGTGCTCGTCGTAGTCCTCGTCGCTGCAGTCGGCGTCTTGGCCGCACAAGTGAAATCGGCACCTCGTTCTCATTTCGTCTTGTCCAGCCCGGATATGCGGCTTGCAGTGCGGGTTCCAAAGGAATATACCGCTAACGTTTTCGGCTGTACGGGCGGAAATCTCTCGCCCGCGCTGCAATGGAGTGGCGCACCTGCTGGAACCAAGAGCTTCGTCGTGACATTGTTCGATCCGGATGTACCAGAAACCGGATCGGGATGGTGGCACTGGGTGGTTTACGATTTGCCTGCGAATGTCAGCAGTTTGCCCAAGGGAGCGGGGGCCGAACACAGCTCAATCCTGCCCACCGGGACGCAGCAGGGCCGCAGCGACCTAGGGAATGATGCTTATCACGGCCCCTGTCCGGACAAGGGACAACCTGCCCACCACTACAGGTTCACGATTTATGCGTTAAGTGTCGAGAAACTGGATGTGCCATCTGAAGCCAGCGGCGCGATGGTGACATCGACTGCCAAGGAAAACGTACTGGGGAAGGCGGTCTTGATCGCCCGCTATGGGCGCTAGACGTCGACGCTTTTCGCACGCGACCTCGCTGTGAATCCTATGGACCGATCGGAAGAGGCAGTAGCCGCGGCTTTACTCGATGCCCAGGGAAAGGCCAAGGCGCTATTTGAGGCAATTGACACGCAGAATCTCATTCGTCCGGGCGTAGCCGAAACCGAGATTAACGAAAGCATTTATGCCCTTGCCGCGCGTCTGTACGGCATTTCCCGCTACTGGCACAAGCGTATCGTGCGCGCGGGGCGCAACACCCTGGCGCCCTACGACGAAAATCCTCCAGACCTGACGGTCAGGGAAGATGACATCGTCTTTCTCGATCTGGGCCCGGTGTTCGAAGAATGGGAAACCGATTTCGGACGCACCTACGTGGTTGGAAATGATCCACTGAAGCTCAAACTCTGTCGCGACATCGAAGAGGCGTTCGTCAAAGGCAAGGAGCATTTTTTTGCCCACCCTGATATTACGGCGGCCGAGTTGTACGGGTTTGCTGAGAGTCTGGCGGAGCAAGCCGGCTGGGAATACGGCGGACCCATCGCCGGACATCTGATTGGGGTCTTTCCGCACGAGAAAATTGCAGGCGACAAGATCAGCCTGTACGTTCATCCCAAGAACCACGGCCTCATGCGGACGCCCGACGCTGCGGGCCGCAAGCGGCACTGGATACTCGAGATTCACTTTGTGGATCGCGCCCGGGAGATTGGCGGATTTTACGAGGAGTTGCTTACGATTGGTTGAAAGTCGTCGTTTTTGTGGATGCGCGATGGTTCCGACTCTTCCAGAAGTTCGTGGCGTCAATCTTGATCCGCAAACTCGGTGCGAGCACTATCACAAGCCCACTGACATTATCGCCATCAAGATGAGGTGCTGTGGCGTCTACTACGCCTGTAAAGACTGCCACGCTGCGCTCGCCGATCACCCACTTCAGGTCTGGCCGGAGGGAGAATGGGATCAACGAGCGGTACTCTGTGGTACCTGTGGCGAGCAGTTCACCATCCATCAGTACATGAAGAGCGAGTCTCGCTGCCCAGGTTGCGGCGAGCAATTCAATCCTGGATGCCGCAGTCACTACCATTTCTATTTCCAGGTGCATGGCAACTGACAGGACGGCTATGACCAAACGACGATATTTATTTGCATGCACAGTTGCCTGTTTCCTGCTCTTCCTCATTCCGGAAGCGCTGGCACAAACGCTTCAGATCACTGATGCGGACGGTCATGCCACCACTGTCACCGCAGCACAGATCGCCAATTTGCCGCACGTAACTCTCGACGTGCGCGACCACGACAAGCCTGCCCAGTTCGAAGGTGTGCCCTTGGCTGCCCTGCTCTCAGTGGCTGGAATTCGCCTGGGAGAGGCGCTACGTGGACCCCGATTGAGCGAAGCGTTGCTGGTCGAGGCTGCAGACGGCTACAAAGTCGTTTTCGCCCTGGCGGAGGTTGATCCAGCGTTCGCGACCAGGGAAATCATCCTCGCGGACAAGCGAGACGGTAAACTTCTGGACGCCGGAGAGGGTCCATTCAGAATCGTGGCCCCGGGTGACAAGAGGCCTGCTCGGTGGGTCCGACAGGTGATCGCTTTGAAAGTCAGCACCGCAAAGTGAACGCCCAGAATGGCGAGACGGGAACACCAGAAACTGCAGATCACTGTAGAAGGACATTCTGCTTCAGATCCAGAGAGGCCTGCTGTAAATCCTCCGGCCTGCCCAGATCACGCCAATAATATTCGTCAGCTCGAAACGCGAGTATCTTCTCGCCTTGGCCAGCCAAGCGCAAATAGGAGGTGATGATGGAGAAAATTCCTTCTTCCGCCATCTTTGGGATGAGGCGAGGCGAAATTACGTGGATACCGCCAAAAGCCAGCGCCTGCATGTGCGGCGAAGATCGAACCAACTCAGTCTTTCCGTCGTGCCCGGATCGGCGGCCGCAGAGCTGGAGTTGTTGGTCGAAAAGCAGGTAGCGGGAAGTCTTGCGGTCTTGCACGGCCAGCGTGGCGAGCGCCTGATTTTCCATATGAAATTGCACCATGCGCCGCAGATCGATCGTGCTGACGACATCGACGTTGTGCAGGACGAGCGGCTCGTCCGGATGGCCGGGATCCTCACGAAAAAAATAGCCGGCCTTTTTCAGTCCCCCGCCGGTGTCCAGTAAAACATCTTCGCGGGAGATCTCAATTCGCATGCCGAAATTGTCATGGGCTTTCAGGTATTCCAGAACCATGTCGGCAAAGTGATGCACGTTGATAATCACTTCGCGAATTCCAAAGCCATGCAATCGGGTCAGTGTGATCTCGAGCAGCGTGCGGCCGGCGACTTCCACCAGCGCTTTGGGACGGTCGTCGGTGAGTGACCGCAGTCGCGTGCCCAGGCCGGCCGCCAGAACCATCGCCTTCATTGGCCGAGCGTCTCCAGTTCACGATGCCGCAATATCACCTCGACTCCATTTCGGCCGCGCAAACGCTTCGCCAGTTGCTCCGCCAGATAAACCGAGCGATGCTGCCCGCCAGTGCAGCCGAACGACACCATCAGGTTCTTGAAGCCGCGCCGCTGATACTCGCTCACGCTGGCGTCGACCAGTGACAGGACGCCCGCCATGAACTGGTGCACGCTCTCCTGCTGATTCAGATAGTCAATCACCGGCGCATCTCTACCGGTCAATGCTTTGAAGCTTTCTTCGCGGCCGGGATTGGGCAGGCTGCGCCCGTCAAAGACAAATCCGCCGCCGTTCCCGGTGTCGTCCTTCGGCCAGCCACGGTGAAATGAAAAACTAAAAATCCTGATCACCAGGTTCTCCGCATCGGTCGCCAGGCTCTGTAGTTTCTCCGATCCCAGCATGCTGTTGACCGCGTCCATCAGAGTGGGCAGCGCGATGGGCAAGGTGACGTTATGCAGCAACCAGCGCAGGTTCTTCAGCGCGTACGGGACGCTCTGCAGGAAATGAGATTTGCGCTCGTAGAAACCGCGAAAGCCATACGCCCCTAGGGCCTGCATGATGCGGACGTAAACGTAGGCGTAGTAATACTGCATGAACACTTCACGGTCGAGGTTAACGAAACCGGCGAGCGTATCGAGATAGTGATCGAGCAACTGCTGCCGCAGCTCGGGAGGCAAATCGGCCTTGGCGTCATACAAAAGCGAAGCTACGTCATATTGCAGCGCCCCTTTGCGACCGCCCTGGTAGTCCAGGAAAAACGGCTGGTCGTCGCGCCACATGATGTTGCGGGACTGGAAATCGCGGTAAAGAAAATAATCGTGCGCGGCGCTTAACAGGAATTTCGTCAAGCGATCGAAGTCGTCTTCCAGAGCTTGTTCGTTGAAGGGAATACCAGCCAGCCGAAGAAAGTAATACTTGAAGTAATTCAAGTCCCAGGCGATGGACTGGCGATCGAAGCTGGCGCGCGGGTAGCACACCTTGTAATTGAAACCGCGGCCAGCTTCCACCTGGAACCGGGGCAACAGCGCTATGACTTTGCGATACGCTCCAACCGTCTGCGGCGCAATGTTGTCGCCGCTGCGATTCTTCGAGAGAAACTCATAAAGCGTCGTGCTGCCGAGGTCCTCTTCGAGGTAGGCGCCCTGGTTCAGATCTTCGCCGTAGATTTCCGGAACCGGCAGACCGTGGCGGCGGAAATGCCGGGAAAATTCGAGGAAAGCGACGTTCTCTTCACGTACGTCGTACAGAATGCCAATCGCGCTGGACTTCCCAGCGCTGAGGCGGATGATCTTGCGGCCCGAACCGCCGAGCTGTCCCTGTAGCGGCTGCACCTGCGCGCATGGCGTGTGAAAATGCTGCTCAAAAAGCTGTTTAAGAATATCCATGAATATGCCACAAAGATAACATCGAACCGGGATGCGAAAACAGAAAGGACGGCAAGGGGCACTTCAGTGAGCAAGAGATTGCGTGGAGGGTGGCTGGCGCGAATCTCCCGAGGCTGCCTTGAAAACAACCGGCCGGGCCGCAATGATGCCCTTTCCTTCTTGAACCGCAATGAACTGGTTGGGCTCGACACTTGCCACGAAATCCTTCTGGCCGCTGGGCCACACGATGGTCAAACTCACCGTCTTGCCCGCCTCGGGTTTGCCCAGCCCGAAGGTGAGCGGCAGTTCGCTCTGCGACAAGTAGCTCGAACCGGTTTTCACCATGCCAAAAAGCCGCGTGCCTTTGTTGGTCTTCATTGTCACCTTTGCGCCGATGCCGTCACGGTTCGAGCGCGTGCCCACAGTTTTCACTCTGAGCATGTCGTTCTGGTTGCCGTTGTCATTGCGCAGCAATCGAGCCGGCCCATTGTTGGCGGTGATGAGCAGATCGAGGTCGCCGTCATTGTCGAAGTCGCCGTATGCCGCGCCGCGGCCGACGATGGGCCGTGGCAACGCAGATCCGAGCTTGGCCGTGACTTCCTCAAACTTTTTCTTGCCCAGATTGCGGAACAGATGCGGCGGCTGAGCATACTTGAGGGTGGGCTGCACCACGCTGACGTCATCGGAAACGTGGCCGTTGACGGCGAGAAGATCGAGCAGGCCGTCCAGATCGTAGTCAAAGAAGAATGTGCCGAAGGTGAGCGACTTGGTCGAAATCCTGGCAATGCCGGTCGCGGGAGCTTCGTCCGTAAACAGGCCCGATCCATCGCTGTGATAAAGCGCCATGCCCTCGTTGGTGAAATTGCCGATCACCAGGCTCTGCCAGCCGGAGTTGTCATAGTCGGCGGCATCGGTTCCCATCCCCGCGCGTACCGTGCCCGCTTCGCCGTACGCAATGCCCGCGGCAACAGCAACGTCGGTGAAAGTACCGTCGTGGTTGTTGTGGTAAAGCTTGTTAGGTTCGGTATCGTTCGAAACGAAAAGATCCATCCAACCGTCGTTGTCGTAGTCCAGCATCGCAACGCCGAGCGACTTGCTGGTGGGATCGTAAAGACCAGCGCGCCGCGTCACATTCTCGAAAGTCCCGTTACCTTTGTTGTGAAAGAGCGCTGCGCTCTCGCCTTTGTACCTTTGCGGCGTGCAGTAGGATTTGTTCTTATTGTCGAGCGAGCAGTATTGGTCGGTCTCAATCGACCATTCGATGTAATGGGCAACGAACAGGTCGAGCTTGCCGTCGTTGTCATAATCGAACCACAACGCGCTCGAGGAAAATCCCGGATCGGCCACGCCTGCTTTCGCGGTCACGTCCACAAACTTTCCATTGCCCAGATTGCGGAATAGATGGTTCGACCCGACAGCAGTGATGTAGATGTCGACGTTGCCATCATTGTCGTAGTCACCGACGGCGCAGCCCTGGCCGTAGATCTCGATCGCAAGTCCCGCCTGTTTGGTTACATCCGTGAAAGTTCCATTCTGATTGTTGTGATAGAGCGCAGGATAAGATTTCCCGGTGTGATGTCCGGGCCAGTCCCTGGAGTTGATCAGCAGGATGTCTTGCCACCCGTCATTGTCATAGTCGAGAAAGCAGGCGCCACTGCCCATGGTTTCCGGCAAGTACTTTTTTCCAAACGCGCCATTATTGTGCTTGAAGTGAATGCCGGCCTGGGCGGTGACATCGGTGAACTCGATCGGTCCCGAAGGCCGGGCAGGAACCGCGCTGGGGGCTGGCGCGGGCGGTGTTGCTGCCGGAACCGAGGTGGTCGCTGACGGCGCGGAACTGGCAACCGGTTGCGGCAAAGGACTTTCCTGCGGGCTCGAGCCTTGCTGCTTGCAACCAGCCAACACCAGAAGGGCAACCAGCTCTAAACAATAAGTGATCCGGACTCTCGTCATCAGCGGCTCAATTTCCTTCTACTATTCTCAGTGCCTGGCAAAAATCAGCGGGCCACCGCCAGTTTTCCCGAGCTCGCACGGCGTGAATCCAGCCAAATCTCGATCAGCATCGCCGTCGGCCCCACGATGAAGAGTGCATAGAATGGCGCGTAGACGATCTGGTACATCCGCATCACCATCTCAACCAGCGCCACCAGGAACACGACCACACACTGCCCCGTCTTCGATCGCACGGTAGTTTTCGGATCCGTAATCATGAAAAAAATAAATAGCTGATACATGGGACCCGTGATCGGCGCAATCTCCGACTGCCACGGGGTGCCCGTCAGCCAGCTGCGCATAAAGGCGAACGCGATGAAAGAGATCACATAAGTAAAAGTGATATGAAAGCGACGCAAACGCCAGATGATCACCGATCCCAACACCCAAATGACCAGCATGGGTAGAAGATAATTTCCCCACTGAATGCTCAAGCTGGCCACGGTCTCAGGCACCAGGAAAAGCATGGCCGAGATGCCGAAATTCGACGGGTTCCAGATATGCCGCCCTTTAATGCGCAACACATATTTGGACATGATGGAAATTGCCGCGCACAGGGCATAAGGCCAGTACGCCGGCGACCGCAGCAGAATTCCCACGCTGATGCCGCTGATGTATGCGCTCGCCGGATGCAGCCATTTGTGAAAGAAAATCTGGCCCAGCGCCAGTTCAGTCACGATACTCACGGCGATCGCCAGCAGCGTCCGCTGGTAACTTTCGAGAATACCGAATGACAAGTGCCCGACCAGCAGGATGCAGGTAATAAAAATCGGGGCAATGTAGCGATTGTCGAGACTGACGAATTGCTTCCACCGGACGGGCGAAGTCGGTGGTGGAGTCGAGGGCGCGGTCGTCGGCTGGCTCATGCAGGCTCCTTAATCTTGTAGAGTTGGCCGGCGGCAGGCTTGTCAATGGTCTGCAGCTTGCCCGAGGGCCAGCGAATTACGGTCTTCTCGATTTGCGGATATTTTCCCAATCCAAAATGCAGCCTTCGCTGATTTTGCGCCGCAAAACCGCTGCCGCCCGAAACCTCTTGTACTTGCTGCTGGCCGTTCCAGAACAGCGTGACCCGCGCGCCGATCGCGCTACGGTTGCTGGTGGTTCCTTCCAGCTCAAATTCGATCCACTCATTTTCCGGCGTCACCGTGTTCTTGTACACCAGCAACGGACCCTTCTGATTGGCCACTACAACGTCGAGTACGCCGCGGTTCCACAAATCCGCGAGCGCGACTGCGCGACCGTCATACGTGTCGTTGACGCCAACCGCCTGGGCCACGTCGACGAATTTGCCAGCGCCGTCGTTCAGCCACAGCCGCTTGGATTGATAACCCGACAGACTGCGGCCTTCAAACGCCGGCCAGTTCTTGGCATCGCCGATGATTGAACTATTGCCGCCGGCGACCCTGGAAAAGTCATACCAGTAGCTGCGGTTCCGATCGAGTGAGATATAGCCGTTGGTCAGATACAGGTCGAGGGTGCCGTCGTTATTCAAATCGCCGAACTGCGCGCCGAAACTCCAGCCGCCGAGTTCGACTCCGAAATCCCGCGCCAGATTCTCGTACTTGGTGGCCTCGCCGGAAGTTCCTTGCTTCGGTACCCACAGATTATTTCCCTGGATGAGAATGCCGTCCTCGGAAATGTTCGAAACGTAGACGGCGTATCTGCCCTGGTTCAAAATATCGCCGAAGGCTGCATTCATTCCGCTCTTGGGCGCAAAGCCCACGCCGGTCTGCTGCCCCACTTCATGGAACCGTTTTCCGTCATTGAAATAGAGTTCGGAGACTCCGTAGTCGTTCGCGACGAACAGATCAGGATGCCCAGTGTCGCGCAGGTCCGCCGCTGCAGCGGCCAGCGCCCAGCGCCGGCTGTTGATGCCAACTTTCTCGGCGACTTCTTCAAACTTTCCGTGGCCCAGATTGTGGAATAAATATTTCCGCCCGCCGTTCTTGGCATACTCAAAACTCTCAGGCATGATCCGCGTGGTGGCGATATGCCAGAGGTCAATGTTTTCGGAATAGTAGCCGCCTACAAAAAGATCGAGCAGCCCATCGCCGTCATAGTCAAACCAGATGGCGGTGTTGGCATTGATCCAGGGCGGCAGGCCGGCTTGCTCGCTTACCCGGGTGAAGCCGTGGCCCTGGTCGTTGTGGTAGAGCTCGGGGCGTCCCCACTTGATGAGGAAAAGATCTTCGTAGCCGTCGTTGTCGTAGTCGCCCCACACCGCTCCGGTGGAGACTCCGGTGCCCGGCTGATTGACATCTGCAATGCCGAGTTCGGGGGCCACGTCCTTGAAAGTGCCGTCGCCCAGATTGCGGTACAAGGCGTTCTTGCTGCCAATGGCGCTGTTGACCACATAAATGTCTGACCAGCCGTCGCGATCGAAATCGACGATTGACACCGACGCTCCCATCGACGCGACCTCCGGCATGATGGGATTCAGTTTGGGATCGAGCGCCGGGGCCTCATGGACAAACCGAATGCCCGCAGCCTGAGAAACTTCCTGGAGATAGAAGCCGTGCCGCGCCAACGCAGTTTTCGCGTCGGCGGTTGATCTCTCCGCGCGCCGCGCCGACAGCCGCTTGAATACAACCGGAGCCGCCAGGAGCGCGACAAAAATAATACCGAGAATGGCCCTTGCAGCGCGGGTGCCCCTCATTTGGAGAGTTCGCTCCGCAATGCATTCTTGAAAACCTGGGGGGTCACGTAACGTGTGTGATAGTTCTGCCAGTCCTCGGGATGCTGGCGATAGACCCACTCGTCCTCAAGCGCGCCGGGGCGGGTCGTATATTCATTCTTGGCGTGGTATGGCAGCGGCAGAACGGTTTTGGAGAAAGTTGAGTTGAAATCTCCATCTTTAATCCAGCCGTCGCCCTTAACGACGAAGTCGCGCACCCAACCTGCGGGAGGTGGTGGCTGCTCCGGAAAGCGTAAAGACATTTCGTCCCCTGAATTCACGATGACATAGCGGTCGTCAATCTTGGTAAGGAGTTCGCGAATGTCACCGTAGCGAGTGTAGTAACCGATCAGGTCGCGCCAGTGCTGCTTGGTTCCTTCAATCTGGTTGTAGTCGGGGACTTCGGGGGCGCCCGCGCCTACCGGCATGTGCATCACGGAGTAACCGCGATAGTGCAGATCGGCAACTTCCGGATCGAGAGTTGTTTCCTTCAGTGGAGCGTCGGGGACGCCCTGGGCCCAGTGAATGGCGTCCCAGTAAATTTCCAGGTTCGTGCGCAGTCGCACCTTGCGCGGTGTTCCAGGGCGAAAAACATTTGTCAGATTAAACAGGACCGTTTTCTTGCGGCCTGCCGGAAAGCCCAGATTGTCCTGCGCTGTGATCCAGCCACCATGGCCGTCGGGCACTTCAACGCTCATGCCATGAGCGCGCCAGCGTTTGCCCTGGGTAATGGCCACGTTCACTGACGATTCAGTGTCATGGATCGAACCTTGCGCGATCAGATAGAGCGGTCCGCTTTTCGGCGCATCATCGCCGAGGTCGACTTCAAGGAAATGATCCCGAGTGACGCCCTGGAACTGGCCACGCCCGAAACTGCTCACGGCTTTCCCGTCGAGTGTGCTGACCAGGTCGGTGACGTCCTGACCAGTGTCATCCATTGCGCGCGCGATGGCGTGCGGTGTGGCGACGGTGGTGATGCCAAGTTTCGCTGGCGGAATCACGAAGCGCTCATCCACAAAAATCTCAGTGCCTGCGGGATGGTCGACCGTCATAAGCGCCAGATAATCGTAGTAATAGACCTCCCACAGTTCAGCGGTAACGCGGATGTCGTAGAAGCCATCGTGAGGCACAAGCTGGTCGCGCCCGATTTTGTACCACTCTCCCGTCGCCGCGATTTGCGCCGAGCCCAGGGTGTTGATGCGCAAGCCGATGGCGGAGCCCCAGGGAACCGCATCCTTCACAAACTCCATTTGCTTTCCGTTGTAGGCGAAGAGGAAAGGACAGGAAGCCTTCAAACGCTGCTCGGTCACAACCTCCTGGTCGGCCTTCACCCCAAACTCGGCGCGCACCGTGCCGTTGGGCCAGATGACCCGGACCACTTCCGTCTCGGTCTGCTCTCCTAAGCCGAAATGAAGTTGCGGCCCCGTGATCGGCTGCTTTTGTACCAGCAAGCCGGAACGGATTTCGATTTCGCCGCCGACGCCGAACGGATTGATCCTCTGATCACCCACCGCCTGGACCGCATGCGGACGCACCACTTGCCAGTGATAATTCTTCGGGCTCTGATTCACTCCCTGCACCGCTTGTCCATCGGCAGAGAGGCCCAGAAGATCGAGATGGCCGTTGTTGCTTAAGTCTGCAGCATCGAAGACTAGTGCCGGGCTTGTTGAAAGAGGAAGAAGTGTGAAACTACCATTCGCGTCGCCGAGCCAAACCAGCGCACCAGTAGTCTTGCCGTTTTTAATCTGCGCGACGGGAGAGAGAAGCAGATCGAGCGCCCCGTTGTTGTCCAGGTCAGCGACGTGCAAACGCACCTCGCCCGCAAGATAACTGCTCGCGTTCGGAACTCTGGCAATTTCTGCTGTCTCCCAGCTCTGTCCTTCGTTTTTGTCCGAAATTCGGATGATGACGCCGTCAGCCTGAACGGCCAACAGGTCGAGAATCCCGTCATTGTTGGCGTCGGCTACAGCGACCGCTTTGACCGGCGGCAAGCCGGGCGGCAACGGACGCTCCTGGAACTGTCCCTGCCGAAGATTCATGAACACGTGAAGTTTGCCGGCGCCGTCAATGATCGCGGCGTCAGGATTTCCGTCGCCGTCCACATCCGCCCAGGCAAAGCCGGTCACGCCTGAAATTCCGGCAAAGGGATGAATGGGCAGGAACGTGCCGTCCCCATTATTTCGTAGGACTGTCGGGGCGCCGTCTTTTGCACCGAGCACGAGATCGAGATCGCCGTCCGCTTCGATGTCCACCGCCCACGCGCCCGTGTAGCTGGCATTGGCGACCGCCTTGGGCAGTTTGGCCTGCGCCGTTACATCCGTGAATGTGGTGGGGTTGTCTTGCCGCAGCAGACGCACGCCGCCGGAGCCGGCCAGCACCAGGTCAGCTTTGAAGTCGTAGTTGAAATCAACCGGCACGATGCCCTCGGGCAGCGGCGACATACTGGATGGCCCGCCGGGGAAGGGAATCACTGCGCCGCTCGACAGCCGCACTTCGCGGCCGTTCGCTGCGGCCGCGACTGGCGCGCCCGCACTGCCCAGCGGAATCGCTCCAGTCCAACTCCATTTGCCAGATTTACCCGGGGCAAGATCAGAAAACGGTTGCAGGTTGAAGGTGAGAGCGGTGTCTGCGGGCGCCGGCCGGAAGACGGGTGACTCGAGTCGCAGGAAGTGGGTGAAGGGTTCGGCCTCATCCCCAGGGGGCGCCTTGATGGCCGTCAGGCTCTGACGATATTCGGGCACGCGCATCATCACGTTGCGCAGAAATGTGGTCTGGGTCGCGGCGGGATGCAGGTCCGTGCCGGCTGCGGCAGCCTGCACGGCCGCAAGTTGGCGTTGCACCTCGGGCGGCCATGCCGACGAACGAGCGCTGATCTGCGCGACGGCCGACTTCAAAGTGGCAGCATCGCCGCGTTTGGCTGCCACCCGGCTCAACTCGAGCAGAGCCGCCAGATTGTCCGGTTGAGCGGCCAGGATTTTTTGCAATAGCTGTTGCACCTCCGCAGCGCCGTTTTCGTCGCCTTGGCGTTCCGTTTCCTCTGCCAGCCGGTAGATGGCGCGCAAATTATGCGGATTCAACTCTGCCGCTTTGCGCAAGTCGGCAATCGCCTCAGCGGAATGGCCGCGCTGGCTTTCGAGAATTCCCAGCAGGTCGTAAATACGATCGTTCTGCGGGGCCAGGTCGCGTGCCCGTTCAAGTCTTTGCGCCGCCGTGTCATAGTTTCTTTGCCGCAGCGCTAGCACGCCCCAGTTAGCCCACCCCGCAGGCTCGCTCGGCACCAGTTGCGTCACTTCCGAAAGCTTGCTTTCGGCATGGACATCGTCACCCACCTGCAACGCAGCGAGGCCGACGTAGAAGGCCGAAACAACATCGGCGTAGGCTTTGGAATTCTTGTCGGGCAACTTGGGGGCTGAGTGGCAGCCTGAGACGGATACCAGGGCGCATAAGACAAAAGCCAGAAGCGCTCGTTGAACACCGGTTGATCTTAGGATATGCATAGTTGGACGCGGTCACAATGGACGCGAAAAGTCGCGTCAAGACTCGTTGGCGTCTGAGTTTGATTTATTTTTCTTCAAGCGCCACAGCAAGCATACGAAGAACCCGATAACGCAAAATGCTAGAGCGAAAACGTACATCAGGAAGACGGTCGGAAGACCGCTACCGAGGCTTTGGTCACTTGGTTCCATCGCACTCCTACCGCATAGCCAGAAAACCAACCCAAGATGCCCGACAGAACTCCAGCCACGATAGAAATCAAAATGTTCTGAATCAATCTCATGCTTTCACCAGTTGACTTACGCGGTATCTCCTGGAGATCTAAGACTCCTGGCTGTCACTCTTTTGCGCAAAGCAAAGCATGTCACGCGACCTGCAATTTCTTCCTGCGGTTTCGGGAGCGCGTCATTCCTCGAAACCACAAAAACCCAACCGCAAGAAACGGTAAAAGATATAACAGAAGGTCCCACCGTCCGAAGCCAGGAGGCGTCGCCTCCACTCTCGACAGCATTTCTCCACTGCCTTGAGCGCTTTGCAAAACCAGCCGGACCCGCCAGAATTCATCGCGATCGAATTCGGCGAGGACTTTGTATTCTATCTGCCCCCGGTTGTCCTCGCGCGTTGCGGCGTAAACCACCTCGGGAAGTCTCCCGCTCTCCGGTTGAACCCCGATTCCAATCTTCAGATCATCGGGAATCTTGCTGCCTGGCAGCGCATCCACCAGCACAAAGAAAGTTCCGGTACCGACATCCGGATGGGTCCAGAGAGAGATGATGCATGGCCCAACTTTCTGATTTTCGATGATGGGGAAGGGAGGGCCGTTGTGGGCGCGAGCTGGTAATAACAACCCGAGCACAACCGCAAACCGAACCGATACTCTCCCGACCGTATTCATTTTTCTTGTGGACCGCTGTACCAAAGCATCAAAACCAAGATCAACTGCTAAGGCGGCGGGCGAAGGCGCCCGCCCTACACGATCACTAACCGCTCATTAGCGTTGCGCGCATCTCCATGGGCTGGAACATTAACCACATCGAAGCCAGCCACAGCACGAGGCAGACGCTTGCCCAGGGAATGAACGCGCGCAGCGGATTGCCTGGCGCGTCCTCTTCCGCCAGACCGTGCGTTACCACCAGCGATCCTGCGAATCCGAGCAGCAGGAATCCAATTTCTATGACCTGCACGATATTGGACGGCAGACCGGTCAGAGTCCAGCGCGGCTCTCCGAAGATCGGCCATCCCAAACTCGCGAGCGCGCTTTGAGTGACCGGAATCACGGTGTACAGTCCGGTCAGAAAATGGAAGCCGTAGTGAGCCAGCCACATCCCGAAGCCGATGGGGACAAGACCGTAGGTGTATCTCACCACCGACGGCAGCAATGCGCGCCGGCTGCCTGCCCACGCGCGTGCCCACCACGCTGCCAGTCCGAGCAGCGCGACCGGTTCAAGAATCAGAAAAAAAGTGAAGATGAGGCCGAGCACCGGGGCTTCGTGGGTTACATGCAGCATTCTTCCCAGCCAACCCTCCACGGCATAAACCGGACTGACCATGCCGAACGCGTTTAGCAGCGCCCCGAAAGTAAATACCACCGCCAGCGCGGCCAGATCCTTGCGACGGGAGAAATAACCGATGCCGGATCTTAGCGGATCAGTAAGCAGTTCGTCGCCGGGCATCCGGCTTAGTATTCCGATGTTGTCATGCGGGCAGGCGTGGACGCAGTCCAGACAGAACGTGCAGTCCATGTTACCCACCTTGCGGGGCTGAAACAGGGCCAGTTCGCAACCGCGGATCGTAACCAGGTCCGAGACGGGCTCGCGCCGGCCGCGAATGCAATCCTTGGTGTGGCAAGTCACGCAGACATCCTGACGCCGCACCTTCACCTCGAAGGGAGAAAGCGTTGAAGCGACAAAATTGAACTGTCCGATAGGGCAAACAAATTTGCAGAACGACGCGTGCTTGAAGAAGCCGTCCACCACAAGCACGGTGAGGAAGTAGGCGATGATCAACCAGGCGGTCCACCAGGGCGAAGACCAGAGATCGAACAGCTCGTAAGTAAAGAGGATCAGGACGAAGAGCGCTACCGAAACCCATTTGTTCCGCAGCATCCGCGGCCAGTTGTAGTGCGGCTTAAAAAAGCGCCTCGCTACCTGGCGCACCAACATGAAGGGGCAGGCGAGGCAGAAAAAATTCCCCGCACACAGCAGGACCAGCACCAGCACTCCGCGAAAGTGAAGCCAGCTAAGGGTCGTGGCCAAGTTCTTCGGCGCGAGCGTCGGTCCGAACAAGCCATGCAGGATCATCAATACGCTGACTATAAGCAGCGGCAACTGGAGCACAGGACGGGCATAGCGCCAGCGAAATAAGTGTCCCAGGCCGGGGACTCGCATTAAATCAAAAGTTCGGGAATCAGGCAGATCCAGAGCCGGAATGGATGATGGATTCAACAGCTTGCCTAGTTAGGTCGAACGCCGCCTACATGAACTGCCGTTCCAGCATCTGCCCGCTGGGGAGCCGGACGTGCAGCAAAACAACCCAATCTCCCGCCATCCCAAATCTGAGATGCGCTTGATATTGGCCCGGCCCGGTTTCCGCGGCATCTTCAAACACAGGCGCCATCCCCGCGTGCGACATGTCTGCTTCCAGGGTGATGCGAGCTCCAGAAACAGGTCTTGCACCGGCATCAACTAATTTGAGAACCACCGTCGCCGCCCCGACGCGCGGCGGTTCGGGCGAGACCTCATGCTCCACCGTGATCGCAGACGATAAGTTAGTCGGCCCGGAACACCCGACCATGAAAAAAATGGCAACGCAGGCGAGCAAAAGAAGACTGAGACGGATATGGGCTGGTCTTCCCACTATCGCACTGCACACCAACCGGTTAGAGTTGCAGGGAGTAGTTGATGAGTCAATAGTGGATTCATACTAGGTTCCGGTAGCGTTCTACCGCAGGTTCATTCACCGTTTATTGTGACTCTCGAAGTTTCCCAGGAATGCTAGGCTGGTGATGGAGTCTTCCAAATTGTTCTCGTCCGCCATCTTCCGCTGCCTGCTTGTCTTCGTGACGTTTGCCGCGCCCCGGCTCGCCATGGGCGAAACTGGAAACGCAACTACGAAGGTCGTGGCCGCCCGCTCCTGGGCCATTCGGCGGCAACCGGAACAGTTGGTGAACGGATCTCCCGTCGTGATTGAAGTCACGCCGCCCGTGCGACTGACGGCTCTCTCCGCAAAGTGGCTCGAGCATGAAGTTTTGTTCAGCTACGATGCCGCCACTAAAACCTGGTACGGGATTGCGGGAGTGAGTCTGGAAACTCGTCCCGGTATTTACCCTCTCGAACTAAAAGGCACAACCTCCCGGTCAGCGGCAACCACGTTTTCCCAGAATATTACGGTTCGGGCAGCGAAATATCCGACCATCGCGGTGACTGTTGCCAAGCGATTCACCGAGCCCAGCAAGGAGCAACTGGAACGCATTCACCAGGACAAGACGGTCAAGCAAGACGTGTTTCAGCATACTGATCCGGAGCGCGAGTGGTCGGGGAAATTCCGTCCACCGGTAGATGTCCCTGTGTCGGATGTTTTCGGTACCCGGCGTACTTTCAACGGCAAAGTTCAAAGCATGCACCAGGGACTGGATTACGCAGCCCCGACGGGCACGTCCGTTTCCGCCGCCAATGCCGGAACGGTTCTGCTGGCTGGCCCTTTGTATTTCGAAGGGAACTGCGTGGTGCTCGATCACGGGCAGGGGCTGCTGACGCTTTACCTCCATCTTTCGGAAATCAAGGTAAAGCAAGGGGACCGAATTACGCGCGGACAGGAGATCGGTTTGAGCGGAGGCACGGGACGGGCGACGGGACCGCATCTCCACCTGGCCGTGCGCTGGCAGGGCGTCTATCTGAACCCCGCCACCCTTTTGACTCTCAAGCTGCCTTGAGAGGGTTAACTTTCTACGAGGCTCTCATCAGGCGCGAGGCGCGCTTTACAGTCTGCCATCCATGACTCTTCCTGCCCCGGTGCCGCCGCGAAAAATGGGGAAGGAACGAATCGAGCTTCGCAAGTCCAGGTTTCTGACCAGACGGTGCAGGTAGTTGGCGTGCACGCCGAGGATTCGAGCCGCCTCGGTATAGCTGCCCTTGGCATCCTCCAGGGCGGTAAGAATAAGATGTTTTTTCAACTGCGTGACTGCCAGGTGATATTTCGCCTCGCGCACACCCGAGGTAGGGTCTTTCTCGGCAACCGACTCGGGTAAGTCTTCCGGACGGATGGAATCAGAGACGCCCAGCACCAGGGCCCGCTCGATTGCATTTTCAAGTTCGCGCACGTTGCCGGGCCAGTTGTAATTCATCAGCCCGGCCATGGCTTCGGGAGAAATCTTCTTGGCCTTTACTTTGCATTTCGCGGCGAACTTGGCGACAAAATACTCCGCCAAAACCGGAATGTCTTCCGGACGCTCGCACAACCGGGGCAGGACCAGAGAGACCACGTTCAAGCGGTAGTAAAGGTCCTCGCGAAAAGTTCGGGCCTTTACCGCTGCGGCAAGGTCCTTGTTGGTCGCCGCTATCAGACGTATGTCCACCGAGATCGGGCGGGAGCCACCCAGGCGCTCGAACTCTCGTTCCTGCAGCACACGCAGCAGTTTGACCTGCAGCGCCGGCGCCATTTCCCCGATCTCATCCAGAAACACTACGCCGCCATCGGCCATTTCCAGCCGGCCTTTCTTCTGGCTGGAGGCTCCGGTAAATGCGCCCTTCTCATAGCCGAAGAGTTCGCTTTCCAGCAATCCCTCCGGGATGGCCGCACAGTTGATGGCGACAAAGGGCCGGCCGGCGCGCGGGCTGTTGCGGTGAATGGCTCGCGCCACCAGTTCTTTTCCGGTTCCGCTTTCGCCGCCCACCAGCACCGTGGATTCTGTCGGCGCCACCCGCGACAGGAAATGGTAGACCTCTTTCATCGCGGCGCTTTCGCCAACCATGTTGTGCTGGAGATTGATTTCCGCCGCCAGTCGCTGGTTTTCCTGTTCCAGCCACAGCAGCCGACGCGAATTTTCCAGCGCCACCGCCGAGATGCCTGCAATGCTGGCCACGAGTTCCAGATGGTCGCGATCAAAACGGGTGCCCGCACTGGTGGTGTCGAGGTAGATACAGCCCAGCACTTTTCGAAACACGGTCAGCGGCACGCACAGCAAGGAGCGCACCTTAAAGCTCACCAGGCTGTCCACTCCGCTCAAGCCTCCGCTACTCGGCACGTCCGCCCCCAGGATGGCCACCCCCCGGTCCATCACCTGGCGCGTGATGGTGCGGCTTACGCGCAAAGGCTCTGCCCCCTTTGTCGATCCGGGATGGGTGAACAAAGATGAGAACTTCTCGTTGCCCTTGCCGTCCAGCAAGATTGCGCCGCGTTCGGCCGGCACCACTTCAAAAATCAGTTCCAGGATTTGCGCCTGCAATTGGTCGAGGTCAGAAATAGAATGAACCACGCGGCTGATTTTTAGCAGCGCGTTCAGGTTCCGTCCCAGCCGCGAAGCTGCCGGCAATTCTTTCAAGATGCGTTCCGGCTGAAGGTAGAGAACATCCTGCGGACGTATTTGTGCGGTGGCCTGGGTCAGGCTGTCGTCAAACTCGACACCGCGCGTGGTCGCTTCATCCATGTCCTCGTTCACGAGGAACACAAGAACAGATTCGCCCACCGAGATTTGGTCCCCGTGGTTCAGTTGTTTCTCCGAGACAACCCTGCCATTTACAAATGTCCCATTGCGGCTGTCCAGATCGCGAAGCGTGTAACCATCTTCCTCGCGGGCCAGTACGCAGTGCCGTCGTGAGAGCGAGAGATCACTGATCGAAAGCGAATTGGACGGATCTCGTCCGATTCGGATCTCCGCTTCTGTCAGGAAATAAATGGAGTCTGCTAAAGGTCCCGCCGCTACCTGAATTCTGGGTTTCACCGTTTTCGCCCCTCGATCGAGGTCAAAGGGTTTAGCACATTTTCCGGCCCTCCGGACAGCGCCACACGATCTTGTTCCACTATCCGAACAGATATACCTCTATCCGGTTGGATAGAGAGTGCCATCGGTTGATCCGAAAGCGTCTGCAGGAGCGGCACCTAAGACCAACAGAATCATTATGGAAGTGGTTGGAGCATCCGCCTCTAAATGGCTGGAAACGTGCTCTTAGGCAGGCAGCGTTGGCTTGGCAAAAGCGACGGGGGAAGCGCTTTCAGAATTTCTGCCGGGATACGCTGGTCGGGAATCCGGGGGACCCCCTCATCGGGTTCCCGATCGTTTCTTTTAATCCAGCCCTAACCATTGAGAACTCCAAACTGACAACCGAGAACTGATCTTGATCACCATCCCGCCTCTGACCCGGATGCCGCTACTCGCCAATGGCGGTCAAGCGTGGCGAATCCGTTGCGACCTCTTCCTGCACTGTGATTCCATCACGAAAGGTGACCGTCCTCCCGGAGATCGCCGGCACTCGTTCACCCGGCAATAGAATTCCCACCAGGTTCAGCGGATCGGCCGCCGACAACACAATCGTCTCTCCGGTGAGCGGCATCTTGCGAGTAGCTCGCAGCGATTCCACCGCCACTGGCAAGGCGAACTGTTCGCCGAGGAAACCATCCACAAAGCGCCCGCCTCGAATCTCGCCTCGATCTTCGAGCCGACGGAAAGCCATTTGCAGTTCGCGCCACTTGGGAAGATTGGTTTCGCGGGAGAGCAAATCACGAAAGACGATGCCGTAGCGCTTCAACAGCATCCAGCAGGTCGCTTCGACGGCGCGATTGCGATCCGCCGCCTGATCGGTGTACAAGAGCGCCCAACGCCCGGTACTGTGCCGCGGCCGTGCGGTCCGACCATTGCCCTGCCCGGCGCGTCGTTTAGGATCAATCAACGAGCGCAGGTTGTCGAAACCATCCGCAGTAATGAGCCCGCCCGCAACCAGTTCCCAGAGCCCAGTTTCGACCTCGGCTTTAAGTCTCCCGGTGCCGCGTACGATGTCAGCGAAGAAAGACGCTCCACGCTGGCGCAGGAAATCCAGAACTTGCCGGGCGCTTTCACTCAGACCGCGAGCCTCGGGCTGCTCATTGTCGGGACCGCGATCAGGGCTGCGGTCGGGACGATGCGGAGTCATCCAATCCGCTTCTTCGCGCACGAAGAATGTGATCGGGGCCACGCTGGTCGGAATCACACGCCCTTTGCCGGCTGCGGTGTCATCAAGAGTGGCGGGATGAGGCGACAACCGCCCCCAACCGACTGCGCCGGTAAGACAAAGCTGATCGAGCCACTTGGGATCGTAGTCGGCAACCCGCCGTCCCAGAATCTGGCGCTCCCAGGCGTTGGCTGGAATCTCAAATCCCTGGAGCTGGCGCAACACATCCAGCGTAGCGCGTTCCCCTTGAACTTGCGCTCCCGCCGCGACATGCTGCCAGCGCAAAAGCCAGCGCATGAATTGCGCGGCTGTGACCGGCTCAATCTGCTTGCGGAGCGTTGCCACTGTCAGCCGGTGAATACGAGCCAACAGCCGCCGCTCGCACCACTCCAGCTCGGGTCCGTGTGGCGCGGGCGCCCCCGCCCGCGATGCAGCATCGGTGAACTGTCCTCGCAGCACACCGCCGGAAGCTTCCATCCGCAGGAACGCTTTTTCAATCTCAGAAGCGGGAAGCCCAACCAGGCCTCCAAGCTGCGAAGCCGTGGCCGGACCTAAATGCGACATCCAGCCGGTGACGAGCGCAAGGAGAGCATCGTCAGAGGATGGCAAAGTCGCCTGAATCTCAGCGATGGCGCGATTAAATTTGGCGCCCGGGAACAGCAGCGAAAATGTCTTCGCCCGCTCCGCCGCCACCCAGTAACTCACCCCGGCGTGCTCAGCCCGTGCAGCGCGACCGTGATCAAGCAGTCTCTCGAAGTATCCCTTCCACTCGCCCCCACTACGACTCACGTGGGGACAGCCGCACTCGGCTGTCCGGTCGAGCGCGGGTCGACGATCGTCGCCGGCTTCATGGAAGCCGATCAAGCTTAGGGATGTGGCATCCGTTTGGGCGGGCGAGTCGCCCGCGTCCACACCGGCAGGGATGGCTTCCGGAAACGCAATCAGCGTGTGCAATACATCGTGCAGTTCATCCGCGTCGCGTACATCAGGCCAGGCTTCTTCCCGCACCTGCGCGATCGCTGCCGGATCGAGCTTGCCCACTTCCTCCAGCACCGATTCCGGCAGGATGCGCCGCATCTCCACGGCACGGGCGCGTCTTTCTTCCAGCGGGGCGTCGTCGAGATACGCGTAGGGATTCGCATTCAAAATCTCGTGCGAGAATTGCGAGGGTACCGGCGTGTCGACTGCCAGGCAGCGGATCCGCCCTTGCTCGATGCCGCTCAGCAGCGCCTTGAGTCCATCAATATCCATGGCCTCGGTGAGCACATCCTTCATCACTTCCTTCACCAGGGGATGATCGGGAATCTGAATGTCGCCAACGATATTTTCCTGACAGGCGGCCACGTCGGGGAACACCGACGCCAACAGGTCATCCGAGCGCATCCGCTGGATCTGAGGAGGAACCTTCTTTCCACCCTGAAAGCGCAGCAACGCCAGGGCGCGATTGGCGTCCCAGCGCCAGCGTGTGCCAAAAATCGGCGAATCGAGCGCCGCTTGCTCCAGGACGGGTTGCACGGTTTCGGCGTTGAGGAAATGAAAAACGTCAGCCAGCGGAAAGCTGTGTTGCTCGGCCAGCGCGATGTTCAGGCCGTTATCGGTAGCCGCGGCCTGCAACTCAAAATTGAAACTGCGACAGAAACGCTTGCGCAGCGCCAGTCCCCAGGCTTTGTTGATGCGTCCGCCAAAGGGTGCATGGATGATCAGTTGCATGCCGCCGGCTTCGTCGAAAAAGCGCTCGGCGATAATCGTGTCTTGCGTGGGGACATCCCCCAGCACCGCGCGTCCCTGCAGAATGTACTCGATGGCCTGCTCCGCGCCAGAATCGTCGAGCCCACATTCTTCTTTCAGCCACGCGACAGTTTCGGCAACGGCGGGCTGGCTCTGCGAAACGCCGATGGGAGAAACGTTGCGCAGACGGTCGCTGATCTCCTTGCGCAGGCCAGCCACCTGTGCCGAGAGTTCCTGGGTCCGCGCCGGGGCCTCGCCGCGCCAGAAGGGAACACTGGGCGCCGCGCCATGCGCGTCTTCCACCAGCACACGTCCCGACTTGCCTTCCACGCGCCGGATGCGCCACGACGTGTTGCCCAGAAGCATGATGTCGCCGGCATTGCTTTCCACCGCAAAGTCTTCGTCGAGCGTGCCGACAACGATGCCGTCCGGTTCGGCGACTACGGTGAAGAGCGCGGTCTCTGGAATGGCGCCGCCACTGGTGATGGCTGCCAGCCGGCTGCCCCGCCGCGGGCGCAGCTTGCGGTTCACTTTGTCGTGATGGATGTAAGCGCCGTAACGCCCGCGTCGCGATGCGATCCCCTCGGAAAGCATTTCGAGGATTGACTCGTAAGTCTCGCGCGAGAGATTTCGGTAGGGGTAAGCCCGCTTCACCAGAGCGAAGAGTTCATCCTCATCCCATCCGCCATCTTCTTCTTCTGGGTCTGTGTGGCCGGGCTGGTCCGTGTGGCGCGGGCGCCCCGCCCGCGTCTCGAGAGCGGCAATAGTCATGTGGGCTGCACCGGCCGATTCGGTTTTGCCTGCCCAAAGCTTCGTCTTCGAACCCTCAGTTTCTGATACAACTTCCGGCGTTCGCGGGCGGGGCGCCCGCGCCACACGTGCACTGCCACCTTCCGCCGCGCATGCCGCCACAATCTGCTGCGCCAGAATGTCCAACGGCTGATCCGGGATGATCAGCCGGTCCAGATCTCCTTGGCGGATGGCTCGCACCAGCGCCGCACATTCCAACAGATCGTCGCGCGTGCCGACAAAAAAGCGCCCCTTCGGAATAGCGCCTCTCCAGTGGCCGGAACGTCCCACCCGTTGCAGCGCAACCGCGATGGCCCGCGGCGAACTGATCTGCACCACCAGGTCGACGGTGCCAATATCGATTCCGAGCTCTAGCGATGCCGTCGCCACCAGTACCTTGACTTTGCCTTCTTTCAGTTTCTGTTCCGCGGAAAGGCGCAACTTGCGGGACAGGCTGCCATGATGGGTCGCGACGTTGTCCTCTCCCAATCGTTCGCCCAAATGGTGCGCGATGCGCTCCGCCAGCCGGC
>Ga0066790_10000066_pt1 | contig 27185 bp, 24 predicted proteins | sample OrgsoiDNA2013050_FD_70963 | JGI IMG/M metagenome (GOLD analysis project Ga0066790, IMG submission 70963) | Permafrost soil microbial communities from the Arctic, to analyse light accelerated degradation of dissolved organic matter (DOM) -... | ecosystem: Environmental > Terrestrial > Soil >...
CGCGCCGCCATGGCGTTATGCCGGTTATTTCCGGTTCATTCCCGCTGTTTCCGGACGTGGTGCTGAATCGGTGCTGACCCCGACGGCGATTATGTGGCTAGGCCGATGTCGGCTGCGACGGAGATCAGCCGTCTGTAGACCGTGGCTCAGCCTGCGCTGGTGCGGACCCGATACCGGCCACCACCGGTGGAAGACGGCCCGCGAGCTGGCTCCGTGCAGCAACGCGGGCTGCCCTCTTCTTGTGCCATCGTGTGTCGCTGCGGGCTGCGGGCTGCGGGCTGCGGGCTTGCGGCATAGCTGCGGTCAGGCCAGGGTCACCTGCTCATGATCAGCCACATCAGCACCGTGAACACCGCGATTACGACCGTCGCCACGAGGGCGATGAGTCCCGATGTCCCGGCCGCGAAGGCGCGGAGCTTTTCCCAGAAGCCGGTGCTCTTCCCGGCCTTGATCTCGCTGGATGTGGCGGTGGCGGCCAGGGTATTTTCCGCTGGGCCGGGCACGGTGACGGGGTTCGTGGTCTGCGTGACGTCGCGGCCGATTGCCACGTTTCCACTCCACCAGGTACCTGTACTCGCGGTGCACGGGCCTCGGCAAGTGCCTGGACATCAACGGCGGCGGCACCAGCAACGGCACCACCGTCGACCTCTATGACTGCAACGGCACCGGCGCCCAGGTCTGGCAGCCGCAAAGCGGGGGCGCCCTCTACAACCCGCAATCCGGCAAATGCCTCGACGACACAGGCTGGTCCACCACCCCGGGTACCCAGCTGCAGATCTGGTCCTGCACGGGCAGCGCCAACCAGAACTGGGCCATCCCCTGACCGCCCGGACCAGGGCGCCTCACGACAGCGGAATGGCTGGATGACCAGTGCGAAGAAGCCGGTCAGGAACGTCGACCTGTGGACGCGGCTGGAAGCGGCGGCCCTGAAGCACGACGTGCAGTGGTTCTGGGTCAAGGGGCACGCAGGGCACCCTGAGAACGAGCGCGCCGACCGGCTGGCGTGCCTGGGCGCCGACGAGGCCGCCGCCCAAGCGGTTGACAGCTAGACGGCGAACCCTACTGATCTTCCGTGACGTGACGTGACGTGACGTGACGTGGGCGCTCAGTCTCGGGCCGGGCCGCCCCAGCAGGGCAAAGGATTTCTCTGACCGCTCCCCACCTGCGGGGGGTCCCATGGCGCGCTGAAACTGGATGAAAGGGTTGACTCTCTCATCCGCTGCGCTCTACAGTCCGGGGGAAAACCTATTCCTTAGCGCCTGCGCTCCGTCCGAGAGCGAGATAGCCGATGAGAAAACATCTGGCCAGTGCGGCGGCGGTCATTCTGGCCGCGTCGGGATTGCTTCTCGGTGCGGCCGCGTCGCCGGGAGGTGCCTCCACCACCCCGAATGACCTCGTAGTGAATCTGGGTGCCTCCACGGGGCAGGTCAGCGGTGGCGCGTCGGGGAGCCTGTACGGGATCTACGACCAGGGCGTGCCGAGCAACAACCTGATCCAGGGCATGGGGCTGAAGACCACGGACACGAAGGCGCAGGACGGCCAGCAGCATCCGGGGTCGGACGCGCTTGAGATCGTCAAGCCGTTCGTCAGCAGCGGCGGCCGGGATGTCTACATCTACATGACCGACGTGTACCGCAACTTCCCGTACGAGCGGACCAGCTACGCGCAGTACCAGGGCTATATGAAGACCGAGGTCCAGCAGGTGCTCACGTCGCCCGACAAGAACCACATCGTGCTGGTGCCGTATAACGAGCCGGACGGCAACTGGTTCGCGGGCCTGACCGGCAACGCCAGCACGCTCGCCGCATTCGAGGCTGAGTGGCGGCAGACCTACCAGTTCATCAAGGGCCTGTGGCCGCAGGCGAGGATCGCCGGGCCGAACTTCAGCGGCTTCTACCCGGCCGCGCTCGGCTCGTTCCTGCAGTTCTGCCAGGCGAACAGCTGCCTGCCGGACGTGATGACCTGGCACGAGCTCGCGGTCCCGTCCGCCGTGCGGACCGACGTGGCGGCCTACCGGACGCTGGAAGGCACGGTCGGGCTGACCCGTCCGCTGCCGGTCAACATCAACGAGTACGCGGCCCGGTACCAGCTGACCAGTCCCGGCCAGATGGTGGCCTGGCTGTCCGCGCTAGAGGCGACGAAGGTCGACGGGGACCTGCCGTACTGGAACATCAACGGCTCGCTGGGCGACTCAGTGGCCCAGCAGAACATCCCCAATGCCCAGTGGTGGCTGTACAACTGGTACTCCTCGCTGACCGGCAGCACCGTGGCAGTGACCGCGCCGCACGGCAACACTGATGACACGCTGCAGGGCCTGGCCACGCTGGACAAGGCGAAGCGGCAGGCGCGGGTCATCCTCGGCGGCGGAGCGGCCGGGCCGCAGGACGTCACGATCAAGAACATCGACCCGGCCATCTTCGGCCACTCGGTGCACGCCACCGTCCTGCAGGACCGGTGGAGCGGCATGACGGGCTCCGCGGCCCAGCCGACCCGGACCTACGACGCGAACGTGCCGGTGGGCACGGACGGCTCGGTCACGCTCCCGGTGACCAGCGGCGACCAGGGCGACGGCGCGGGCGGCAACATCGCGTCGTGCACCGCCACCGGGCCCCGGGTCGCGGGCCAGCTCGGCAGCGCGGTGTCCCTGTGCGGCAACAACGAATACGTGAACCTGCCGTCCGGCATCGTGTCCGGGCTGACCGACTTCACCATCTCGGCCTGGGTCAATCCCTCGCAGAACACCCCCTGGTCTCGGGTGTTCGACTTCGCCACGGGCACCGGCAACTACATGTTCCTCACGCTGAACGCGGGCGGCGGCCCGCTGCGGTTCGCGATCACCACCAGCGGTGGCGGCGCGGAGCAGCAAATCAACGGCACCGGCAACCTGCCCCTTAACACCTGGTCGCACGTAGCGGTGACGCTGTCCGGCAGTACCGGGACGCTGTATGTCAACGGCACGGCCGTCGGCACGAACAGCAACATGACGCTGCACCCGTCGGACCTCGGTAACACGACCCAGGACTGGATCGGCCGTTCGCAGTATCCCGCCGACCCGTACCTCAGCGGGAAAGTCGACGACTTCCAGATCTACGACCACGCGCTGACCGCGGCGCAGGTAGCCGGCCTGGCCGGCGGGCAGCAGGGCGCCGGCAACGTCGCCGACTACCGGTTCGACGAGGCGGGCGGCGCGACCGCCACCGACTCCTCGGGCAACGGCCGAGACGGCACCATCATCTCGGCGCCGCAGGCGCCCCCCACTATGGACGCCTACGAGGTCATCCTGTCCCCGGGCGGCGGCTCGGCCACCCCGCCGGACGCCACCTGGCTGCACAGTTACCTGGCGTCCCAGGCCACGCTCACCGGCACCGGCTGGAACATCAACACCGAGGGCACGCCCAGCAACCTCGGCGGCTTCGCCACCGCGGGCGAGCAGGACGTGGGCGGCCTGCGCACCGGATCGAGCACGGTCATCACGTTCGACGTGACCGTGCCGCAGACCGGTGATTACAAGCTGTCCGTGTTCGACGGGAGTAACGCGGCTGCCACCGACGTCTCTGGTCCGACCAACATCTTCGCGCGGGCCGACGGCGGCAGCCCGCTGGAGGTGTGGCTGCCGGTCGGGTACAACTGGCCGATCTGGAACCACGCCGACACCACCATGCACCTCACCGCGGGCACCCACCAGATCAGCCTGTCCACGACCGGGGCGAACGGAGCCGCGACCAACGGCGACGCGATCATTAACAAGATCGACCTTCAGCTGGAGAACCCTGCCGTCACCGGTTCGACCAGCTACGAGGCTGAGCAGGCCGACCTGCGCGGCGCCACGGCGGACTATCGCGCGCAGGGCCAGTCCGGCGCCGGTGCGGCTGACATCGGGCGCGGCCAGGGCGCGACCTTCTGGGTCTACTCAGCTGCTGATGGCTACTCCGACCTGGCGTTCCGCGCCAGGGGCGACGGGGCGGCCAGCGTCGCGGTCAACGCGCACCCGCTCAGCGGCGGGCTGGCCGGTGCCAGCACGCGGAACTGGTCCACCCACACCGACCGGGTGTACCTGAACGCGGGCATCAACAAGGTGACGGTCACCGGCCACGGCGGTCAGCTGACGCTGGACAAGCTGACTGTCACTCCGGTGGCGGCGGACAGCCCCCAGGTGACGCCGGACGTCACTACCTACCAGGCCGAGGACGGCACGCTGGCCGGCACCGCCAAGGTCGACACCAGCTACAGCCAGGCGAACGGCGGTGTCGTCACTGGCGTCGGCAACGGCCCGGCGAACTCGCTCACCCTCACCGTGCACGCGCCGGTCGCCGGCACCTACGGGATGACCGTCCGTTTCGCCAACAACCAGCAGGTGGTGGCCAACCATTACAACCCGGACCTGATGACCTCCCCGGCCGACATCAGCGTCAACGGCGGCCCGACGTTCCACGTCAACTTCGCCAGCACCTTCAGCTGGAATCAGTTCTGGAACCTGACGATCCCGGTCCAGCTCCGGCGAGGTGCCAACACGATCAAGTTCATCGCCAACCAGCAGTACAACTACGACGGTATGACGATCGGCGTCATCTACTCGGGCAGCGACATCGGTGAGGCGCTGCGGTCGAGCACGGCGCCGAACATTGACCAGGTCACCCTGGCGCCGTTGCAGCTCGGTGAGGGATAGCTCACGACGTCGCTGGGGCCGCCGAAGCTGGAGTTCACCGCGGCCCCAGTGCCGTTGATCACCGACTCGATGCCCCCAGATCCGCTCAGGAACACAGTCAGCAGGTCGTGGAAGCCGACCCCCGGGGTATCGGGAGCCTGGAAGGCCATCGCGTTCTCGATGGGCACGCCCTGGTTGAAGAAGCTGTAGCTGCCCAGCCCGTACCCCTGGAAGCTAATCCGTGCTGACACCAGACCGCCCGGCACGCCGTCTACCTGCGGAAACTGCCGTCCGGTCCACGACCACCCAGATCGACGAGGGGACCAACCAGATCCAGCGGATGGTCATGGCGCGACAGCCGCTGAAGTAGCAGGTCAGGAGTGGTAAATCCACTCGGCGCAGAGCGGCGGAGCGCCCCGGCGATGATCACCCGGAGCGCCGGGTCGAAGTGACCGAGGTACTGCGCCAGCTCCTTGATGCTGGCGCCGCCATGGAGTATGACGCTCGCGTAGTAGGCCAGCGCGATCCTGGCCAGCCTCGACGGCGCATGAATCGCCGGCGGCTGACCGTCCTGCAACGCCTTCCAGGCCATCCACGCCCACGCCGACGGCCCCGACCTCCACCGGATCACCGTCCACCATGACGACTGGTGCCCGAGGTGGGCGGCAATCCAGGTGGCCAACCCGGACGTCGCCGTGCTCCTGGCGGCGGCCCGCCGGGCGCGCGGGACTCGCCGTTCTACCGGACCCGGATGCTGCGCCGTCGGTCATGACTGACCAGCGGGTAGCCGACGGAGAAGCGCTACATCTGCTAACCGGCGCGAGCACCGGGGACTACCCGGCCGGCTACTCGGTGACCGTCAGCCTCAACGGCACGGACTGGAGCGCCCCGGTCGCCACCGGAACCGGATCGGGCCAGATCACTACCATCAGCCTGGACGGCAGGCCAGCCCGCTACCTCCGCGTCACGCTCACCGCCTCCAGCGGCAGCTGGTGGAGCGTCGCCGACGTCCGGGCGTACGTGCGAGAGTAGGCCCCGGCCATCCCCGCACCCTCGCTGGCCGCCCACCTGTGGAAACCCGTCAGTGGTTCGGGTCGGACTGGCTGTAGCGGGCAAAATCCGAACCACTGACGGAATCGGCGATTTGGGGCGCCCGTTAAGCGGGATTGGGGTGGGCGGTGGGGGCATGCCGGGGCAGGTCCTCGGGTTTGCCCGTACCAGCGGGCTGACTCGTTAGGAGCCGAGCACGGCGGCCGTCGGGACGTGGGCATAGCGGCGCGCCGGGACCGCGGCCGTCAGGGCCGCGGTCACCACCGCCAGCGTCAGCGCGACGGCAAGCGTCAGGCCGCCGGGCAGCCTGCCGATCCCGGCGCCGAGGCCGTAGAGTCGCGCGGCGAGGTTGATCAGCCCGGTACACGCCGCGAGCCCCAGCGGCACCCCGATCGCCACGGCTACGAGCGCGAGCACGCTGGTCCGCGCGACCAGCGACATCAGCACCTGCGCGGGGGTCAGTCCCATGGCGTGCAGGACGCGGACATCACGCAGGTGGTCGCGCAGGCCGACCAGCGACGCGGTGATCAGGTTGGTCAGCCCGATCAGCGCCAGGACCAGGATCACGCCCGCGATCATGACGCGGACGACGCCAAGCTGATCCGCCGGATTGGCCACCTGGGTGACCTCCAGGCGGCCGGCCGAGTGGCGCTGCAGCCAGTCCTGCGCCGCGGCTGCGCTGGCGCCGTGCCGCATGACCAGGCTGTAGAACACGGGCGGCGCCGTCGCGCCCTCGTCGGCGAGCGTGTCCCGCCCGTACGCCAGCACCTGGCCGTCGTACTGCGGGTCGATAATCCGGCCGACGATGCGGAAGGTCACCAGCACACCGCCGAACGGCATCTGGACGAGTTCACCCACGTGGGCGCCGAGCGCGTCGAGCAGGCCCTGGGTCGCGACCGCCTCTTCCGGCGCATGGTAGAGGCGTCCCTGGACCACGCGGAACGGGTAGGGGTGCGCCGAGGTCCCCATCCCGAGCGTGGTGAGCGTCGTGGTCTCGCTGGGCAGCAGCGCGGTCACCTGCACGCCCCGGTACGCCGCGGCGACGTCGGGGTCGCGGTTGACCAGCTGCCAGGCGCGGGAGTCGGGCACCGTGCCGGGGTTCACCGTCAGGCCCGCCGCGAGCCCGATGTCGGCAGGATTGTGCTGGACCTCGTCCAGCGTCGACCAGAAGCCCAGCCCGATGGTGATCATGATCATCGGGACTGCCAGGCCGCCGATGGTCAGCAGCGCGGGCAGCCGGCGGACGAATGCGGCGCGCGTCCCCAGCACGATCGCCGGGGGCAGGCGTGATGCCATCGCGGCGCGCGCCAGCCTCGACAGGTGACCCTGCGGCGGCATGGGCCGGACCGCCGCGACCGGCCAGACCCGCCCGGCTCGCCAGCCGGGAACGGCCGTCGCGAGGATTACCGCGACCTCGATGCCGCCTACGATGAGCAGCGACCAGCCCAGCGGCAGCGTCGCCGCGCCCGCGCTCACGCCGGGTACCGCGCCCAGCAGCCGGGGGGCGAGCAGGCGCGCGGCCGCGAGCCCGGCCACCAGGCCGCCCAAACCCAGCGTCGCATGCTCGGCGACCAGCATCGTCATCACCTGGCCGGGCGTGAAGCCGATGGTCTGGAGCATGCCAAGATCGGCCCGCTGCACGAGGACCCGGCCGCTGGTCGCGTTGATGATGGCGAGTATCGCGGCACCGAGCGCCACCAGCCCGAAAAGCGCGAGTACCAGGCCGAGCAGCGGATCCCGCCGCGCCATGGACTGCTTCACCTGCTGCCAGGTGGAGACGTCCTGGACGACGTCGGCGCCCAGCTGGGTGACCACCTGCTGGATCACCGGCGCGGTGGCGGCCGGATCGGAGATCTGCAGGCCGACGACGTCGTAGGTGTCCCCGCTGAGCGGCTCGACCCGCTGCAGGACGCCGGGCAGCACCCACATCAGGCCGGGGGCCTGGTCCGGGTAGAAGCCCTGGTCCGACGTTTCCGCGATGCCGATTACCCGGACCCGGCCGACCGGGAGCCCTTCGGTGTTGTCAAGGTCCAGCATGCTGCCGTCGGTCGCGTGCAGGGCCTGCGCAAACGACGACTCCAGGACCACACCGCCCGGCTGGGCCCGGGTCAGCCAGCGTCCCGACTCGATCAGCGGGCGGCCGATGGCGGGCAGTCTCTGGCCCATCCCGCGTAGCTCGACCGGCTGTTTCACCTTGTCCTGCACCACCGTGGCCGCCGCGGCGCGATAAGGCCCGGCGATGGCCGTGACCCCCTGGACGCGAGAACGCAGTGCCCCGACGTCGCTGCCCGGCGCCAGGCGGAGCCAGATCTGCGCGCCCCGGGTGGCCGAGAACAGGCCCTGCCACGGGTTGGTAGCGCCCTGCAGCAGTGCCGCCGACAGCAGTAACGCGATGACCACGCCGGCCACGACGGCGACGACTGCCAGCGCCTGACCACGGCGGGCCCGCAGGTCAGCGCGGATCCAGCGGAGCGTGGCCGACACGAATCAGCCTCGCAGCCGCAGCACAGCCGGCAAGGTCGCTGACGGCCGGGCGGCCGGCGGACGGCGCGGCGGGCGCATGGCGGCGTCGTCGGCTACCATGCCGTCGAACAGGCTGATCACCCGCTCGGCGGCGCAGGCGACCCGGGCGTCATGGGTCACCAGCAAGATGGCCTGGCCATCGGCATGCGCACGGGTGATCAAGCGCAGCACCGACTGGCTCCCGGCACTGTCCAGGTTGCCCGTCGGCTCGTCGGCGAGCAGCAGGCTCGGCCGGTTGGCCAGCGCCCGAGCCAGGGCCACCCGCTGCTGCTCACCGCCGGACAGCCGCGCGGGCGCGGCGTCGGCCTTGGCGCTCAGGCCCAGGTCGGCCAGCAGCTCATCGCGGCGCTCGCGGGCCTGCCGCTTGTTCGCGCCGCCCATCAGCGCGGCCAGCTCCACGTTGTCCGCCACCGTCATGTTCGAGACCAGGTTGAAAAACTGAAACACGAAACCGATGTGGCGCCGCCGCAGCACGGCCCACTTGGCCTGGCTCAGGCCGTCCACCCGGCGGCCGTCCAGCCAGATCTCGCCACTGGTCGGCCGCTCGAGCCCGCCCAGCAGGTGCAGCAGCGTTGACTTGCCGGAGCCGGACGGGCCCATGATCGCGGCGAACTCGCCGCGCCGGAGCACGAGGTCGACGCCCCGGACGGCGGGTACGGAGACTCCGTCCGCCCGGAAGGTCTTGGTAATGCCGCTTGCTTTCAGCAGGACTGACTGCCCGAGGTCCGCCTCGTGGTGAGTGGCCCCGTGGTGAGTGGCCCCGACGCCTATCACACCAGCTCCTCCTGGCACCGCTCCAGCCAGTCCAGATCCGCCTGGAGATGCAGCATGGCGCCTTCGATCAGCAGCCGGGCGATGCCCGGCTCGGTCACGCTCGCGAGGGCGGACAGGCTGCGGATCTGGTTCAGGTAGTCCCGGCGCTGGCGGTTGATGAGGGCGAGCCGGTCGGTCGACCCGGCGAGCGGGCTGAGGGCGAGCTTCATGAAGAAGTCGTCCCGGATCCGCGGTCCGTGGCTGGGCCGGTCCACCCAGGTGGCGAGCGCCTCACGGCCGGCGTCTGTCAGCTCATAGACCCGCTTGTTGGGCCTGGTCTGCTGCACGACGTCCTGGCTGGCGACCAGCCCGCCGCGCTCAAGCCGCTGCAGGGTCACGTAGATCTGGCCGATGTTCGGGGAGGGGTACGCTTCCCCGAATATCTGCTCAAGGAGAATCTTCAGCTCGTATCCGTGCGCTGGTTCCTTGGCCAGGAGTGCTAGCAGCGGCATCCGCAAGGTCCGCCCCCTCTCCTGGCCAGTGGGCTCTCGGTGTCATCGTCGCATACGTTCAGCGCCACCGCACGGTCCCGCGGGCGGCAATCTGCACCTCGTCAGCGTACTTAACGATAGTAAATAACGTGTAAGTATCTTCGCGCAGCCGCACCGCGCTGCGGCGGCTGCCTCGCTGCAGGCGGCTCACCAGCGCTGATGCCACCCTGGAGACTCTGCGGAGGCCGTGGACGACGCCAGGCGGCCGGGCGCCGAGGCGGCCAGCGGGGAAACAATCCGTTGACGGCTTACATAACAGAGGTATATAACACGCATGTACTAGCTAGCGGGCGCCGGGCACAACCCGGCCCTGCCGGACTCACGCGCTCCGCGCGAGCCGAGACCGCTGGCAGAGGGCGGGACCGATGCCGCATTTAAGCGCTGGCGCACGACTGGCCGCGAGCATGGCCGCGACCGCCGCGTTGCTGACGGCGGGCTGTGCCGCCTCGGCCACGCCCACCGCGGCCGTGACACCGGTCAGCGGCATCGGACCGATCACGTTCGCCACCGGCAAGCTCGATACCGGCTACCTGCCCCGCCTGGTCGCAGAGTGGAACTCGGCGCATCCGCGGCAGCAGGCCACGGTCATCTACCTGCCGGACGATTCCGACGAGCAGCATGCCCAGCTCGTCGAGAACCTGCAGGCCAAGAGCGATGTCTACGACGTGATGAGCCTGGACGTCATCTGGACCGCCGAGTTCGCGTCGAACGGCTGGATCAGCCCGGTCAGCCAGCGCCTGGTCCCGCTGAGCGATTTCCTGCGCCCGGCGGTGGACACCGCCACCTATGAAGGGAAGCTCTGGGCCGTCCCGTTCACCAGCAACGCGGGCCTGCTGTACTACCGCAAGGATCTCGTCAAGGCGCCGCCGGGCACCTGGGCGCAGCTCGCCAGCGACGCCGAGTCGATCGCGCCGCGGTACCACCTGGCCGGCTACGCCGGCCAGTTCGCCGCCTACGAGGGCCTCACGGTCAACTTCGCCGAGGCCATCCAGTCCGCGGGTGGCAGCATCCTGTCCCCGGACGGCAGCCGGGCGACGATAAACACCCCGCAGGCCAGCCATGCGCTCAGCTACCTGGTCGGCGGGTTCCGGCAGGGCTGGATACCCCTGGCCGCGCTCGGCTACGACGAGGCGGCCTCGGCCCGGGCCTTCGAGACGGGCAAGCTGCTGTTCCTGCGCAGCTGGCCCTACGTCTATGGCGAGGCGAGCACGCCCGGGCCCGGCAACCAGGTGGCCGGCAAGTTCAGCGTGACGACGCTGCCGGGCCCGGACGGCCCCGGGTCCAGCTCGCTCGGCGGGGCCAACCTCGCGGTCAGCGCATTTTCCCAGCATCAGGCGACCGCGCTGGCGTTCATCAAGTTCCTTACCAGCCTGTCCAGCGAGCGGCAGGTGCTGATCGACGCGGCGCTGCCGCCTGTGTGGACCCAGCTCTACGGCAACCGCGCGCTGATCCGCCGGTTCCCGTACCTCCCGGTGCTCAAGAAGGCGATCTTGGCTGCCCAGCCGCGGCCCAAGATCGCCGACTACAACCAGCTCAGCCTGGCCATATCCAGCGCGGTGCACCGGGCACTCGCGCAGCAGGTATCGGTCCCCCAGACGCTCACCGGCCTGTCCGGCGAGCTGAACCAGATAGTGGGAAACGGCTGACCCGGGACCAGCCCGGGTCACTGCGGAAACGAGAAAGAGGAGGTGGCCACATGCACGTATGGCCAGGGAACGGGCGCCGGCAGGCGCTCGCGGCGACAACGGTGTTCGCCACCGCCGCGCTAGGGCTGGCCGCATGCGGCAGCTCGGGATCAAGCGCGCCGGTCGCGGCCAGTGCCAAGCAGACGATCGTCTTCGCCGAGTCGGGCCTCGGCACCGAGGGCCAGCAGACGCAGACGGCGATCAACGCCTTCCAGAAGGCGAACCCGAATATCAAGGTCAAGATCGACGTCCTGTCGTCCGACTCGACGACCTACCTGTCCCAGCTGGAGAACTCCTTCACCGCCGGCTCGCCGACGCCGGACGTCTTCGAGTCGGACGTCACCTACCCGGCCAAGTTCGCCCAGGCCGGCTGGGTACTCAACCTGACCAAGCTGCACCCCGACCTGAGCCAGTTCTTCCCGACCGAGGTCGCCGCGGGCACCTTCAACGGCGCACCGTACGCGGTGCCGTGGTTCGACAACCCCGAGGGCCTCTACTACCGGACCGACCTGATCAAGACCCCGCCGACGAGCCCGGCTCAGGTGGTGTCCGACGCGCAGAAGGCGATGAAGACGGACCCGTCGCTGAAGGAGGGGCTGGCGTTCGAGGGCGCCAAGTACGAGGGCGCGATCACCGCTTTCCTCACCGTGGATTCCGCTTTCGGCGGCAAGCTCGATCCGCAGAACGTGCACACGCCGGGCAACACCGCCGCCCTGACCTGGCTACATGACGCCATCTACAAGAACAAGATCGCCCCGACCGCCGTCACCGGGTGGCAGGAGGGCCAGGTGGAGCAGGAGTACGTGTCCGGCCACGCGGCTTTCTCCATCAACTACCCATTCGTGGAGTCACTTGCCACCTCCGCCCCCGTCAAGGGCAACACCGGCTACATCCCGTTCCCGGCGGGTCCCGGCGGCACGCCCGGCTCCGCGCTCGGCGGCGAGATGCTCGCCATCAACGCCAAGACCGCCCACTCGGCCGCGGCCTGGAAGCTGATCCAGTACCTGACCAGCTCGCAGGTGGAGGTCGCCCGCGCCGAGGTGACCGGTGACCCGCCGTCGCTGCCCAGCGCCTACACCTCGGCCCTGTACGCCAAGGCCCCGTACTTCCAGAACGTCAAGACGCTCAACACCTACTCCCAGCCCCGGCCGGTCAACCCGAACTACCTGACGGTCTCCAATGACCTGCAGGTCATGCTGTCCGAGGTCTTCGCCAACACCAAGTCACCGGCGGCGGCCATCAGCTCGGAGGCCGCGCAGATCAAGTCCGACGCCAGTGCCACGCCGTCGTCCTAGGAACCCGGACGGTACTCGCTGATGACTACCAACGTCAGCGCGCGCCGCATCCTGCCGCGGGGCGCACGCCCCGCGGCAGGGGGCCGCGCCGCAGCTGATCGCCGCCTCGGGTACGCCCTGGTGGCGCCGGCCGTCATTCTGCTGCTGGCGATCACCGCCTACCCGATCATCGCCAACCTGTGGAACTCCTTCCACTTCGACAACCTCAGCTACGGCGACCTGCCGCACAAGTTCGTCGGCGCGCAGAACTACACCAAGATGTTCACCTCGACGCAGTGGATCGCGGCGCTGGAGCGGACGCTCGCCTTCACCGTGGTGACTATCACCCTGGACATCGTCGCCGCGCTCGGCCTGGCGGTGATGCTGAACCGCAAGTTCGTCGGGCGGGGCCTGGTGCGGGCGTCCATCCTCGTGCCGTGGGCCGTGCCGACCGTGGTCTCGGCGCTGCTGTGGAAGACGATGTTCGACCCGCGAGCGGGATTCGTCGACTACTTCCTCGGCGCCGTTCACCCTGCCTGGTCCAATCTCACCTGGCTGAACGCTAGCGTGTGGCGATCGTGGGCGGTCATCTTCGTGGCCGACTCGTGGAAGAACATCCCGTTCGTCGCGATTATCCTGCTGGCCGGCCTGCAGGTCATCCCGAACGAGGTCTACGAGGCCGCCCGGATCGACGGCGCCACCGGCTGGCAGGCGTTCCGCCGGGTGACGCTGCCGCTGCTCAAGCCGGCCCTGGTCGTCGCGCTTATCTTCCGCACCCTGCAGGCGCTGCTGGTCTTCGACGTCATTTACATCATGACCGGCGGCGGCCCCGGCACCTCGACCGAGACGCTGTCCTTCTTCAACTTCTACACCTTCATCGACAGCACCGACTTCGGCTACGGCGGCGCGATCTCGGTGGTCCTCGTCGTGATGGCACTGATCGTCGCCGGCGGCTACGTGCGGTTCTTCAGGACGGAGCCATGATGGCCAGCCGCAAGATCGTCAAGGAGACCCTGTTCTACCTCGGCGCGGCCCTCGTGGTCCTGATCGCCCTGTTCCCGTTCTTCTGGATCCTGCGTACCTCGCTGGAGTCCAACTCACAGGTGGCCGCCGGCGTGGGCGGCAGCAACGGCATCATCCCCGCGCACCTGTCCTGGAGCGCCTACACCCGCATCTTCAGCCAGCAGCACTTCCTCACGCCGCTGATCAACAGCGTCATCGTCGCCCTGGCGGCAACGGTGCTGACGGTGATCGTCGGCTCCCTCGCCGGATACGCCCTCGCCCGGATGGAACTGCGCGGCGGCGGCGCCATCCTGGCGTTCATCCTGCTGGCCGGCTTCTTCCCGCCGCTGGCGATGATCGGCCCGCTGTTCCTGCTGTTCAAGGACCTCGGCGTGCTGGACAACGTCTACCCGCTGATCGTCGTCTACTGCGTCTACACCATGCCCATCACGACCTGGCTGCTGAAGAACTTCTTCGAGCAGATCCCCCGAGAGCTGGAAGAGGCCGCCCTCGTCGACGGGGCCACCCGGCTGCAGATCCTGCGCAAGGTGATCATTCCCGTCGCCGTGCCCGGCGTCTTCACGGCGGGCATCCTCTCCTTCATCCTGGCCTGGAACGACTTCATCTTCGCGGTGTCCTTCCTGCGAACGCAGTCGCACTTCACCGCGCCGCTGGCGATCGTCACGTTCGGCGAGAGCCAGTTCCAGGTCTTCTACAACCTGATCGACGCCGCCGTGGTGATCATCTCGATCCCCATCGCGCTGCTCGTGCTGTTCGCGCAGCGGCGGATCGTATCGGGCCTGACCGCGGGGTCATTCAGGTGACGGGCGCCGGCGCAGGCACCACGACCGACGCGTTAGCCGGCCCGCGGGAAGATCCGCGGGGCAGCAGGCCTACCGCTCAGCTGACCCGGTACCGCGTCGATCAGCCGGACGCCGGGCGGCAGCGATCCGGCAGCTCGTCGATGGCCGCGCCGAGGATGGTGATCGCGCGCCGGAACTCGGCGATGTCGATGTGCTCGTCATCGCTGTGATCGAGCGCGCCGTTGCCCGGCCCGTACGCGGCCATCGGGACCGTCCAGGTCTCCGACACCGTGTTCATGTCGGAGGTGCCGGTCTTGAGGGTGGGCCGCGGTTGCCCGCCAGCCTTGCGGATGGCGGCCGACAGGCAGCTGGCGACGGGGTCGGAGCGCTCGACGCGGACCGCCGGGATGCTCCGGATCAGCTTCACCTCGCCTTCTGCGGCCACCCCGCGGAGGCGGCCCAGGAAATCGTCCACGGCGAAGCCTGGCGGCACCCGGCAGTCCACCTCGACGCGGCCGGTCACCAGGTCGCCGTTGATGCGGCGCAGCGTCGCGGCGGGCCGGTAGAACGAGCCGTGGTCGCAGTCGGGGCCGAGCGCGTCGAGCACCCGGTGCCAGAACGCCACCGCGAGCTCGCTGGCCTTCGGCACTGGCTTGGTGGAGTGGGCCGACGGGCGCTCCACCCAGAACTCGAGATCGAGCTTTCCCTTGTAGCCCAGCACCACGCGGTCCCAGCCGCCCGGCTCGCCGACGATGAGGGCGTCCGGCGGCGGCAGCGTGGCGGCGAGATGATGGCCGCCGCGCGAGAGCCGTTCCTCCTCGACCGCGCCGATCACCCGGATCGTTCCGGGGAAGCCCGGCCGCTGCGCCGCGGCGCAGATCATCGTGGCGAGCGGCCCCTTCGCGTCCACCGCCCCGCGCCCGTACAGGCGCTGCGAGTCCCGCCGGACCGGCAGCACGGGGCCGACCGTGTCCAGGTGGCTGAGCAGCATGATCACCGGGTCGCCGCTGCCGCCGCCGCCGATGTCACCGATGACGTTGCCGGCCTCGTCGCAGTGCACGCGGAAGCCGAGCTCCCGCATTCGCGCACGGAGAAACTGGGCCAGGCGCTGCTCATCGCCGGACAGCGAGGGAATTTCCAGCATCTCGTAGAGAAGATCTTCGGGCATCATGTGCGGACCTCCATGACTGTTCCGCTGACCTGCGTCAGCGGCCGGGGCGTTCGGCCATCGCCGATGATGACCTCGGGAACGCCGCCGCGCAGGGCCTCCCGGGCCGCGATGATCTTGCGGTGCATGCCGCCGGTGACCGCATGCGGTACCGAGCCGTCGGCGGGCAGCTCGCACCGGGGAAGCACGCTGCCGGAATCGCCGGCGTCGGCCAGTACACCCGGCGCCGACGTCAGCAGCAGCAGGCGGTCGGCGCCCAGTGCCCCCGCGATGGCCGCGGCGGCCCGGTCGGCGTCGACATTGAGCGGGTGCCCGTCCTCCCCTGCGGCGGGTGGTGACACGACCGGCGTGAGACCGCCGCCGAGCAGCAGTCGCAGCACGTCGGCGGCGACCGCGACGACCCGCCCGCTGTAGTCGTCTCGTACCAGGAGCAGGCGGCCGTCAACGACGCTGCGCTGGGCCGTTTTCCGCCGTGCCCGCAGCAGCCCGCCGTCCAGCCCGGTCAGCCCGACCGCGCGAACCCCGTGCGCGGCGAGGGCACGCAGCAGGCGGGGCTTGGCGCGCCCGGTCATCGCGAGGGTGATCACGTCGAGCATGTCCGGGTCGGTATGCCGGCTCGTCACGCCGCTCGGGGACAGCAAGGTCCGGGCAGGGACGCCGAGCTCGGCGGCCAGCCTGGCGATGTCCGGGGCGCCGCCATGGACGACGATGACGTGCTGCCCCTGCGCCCGTAGCCGGGCCACGTCGGCGCACAGCTGGCCGGGATCCAGGGCACCCCCGCACTTCACCACGGTCAGGCCGGTCATCTCGGTGTCATCTGTCGGGGCCGCCTCTTCAGGCCGGGTGCAGTCCGGGGAACTCCAGCCCCAGCCGCTCCGGCCATCCCATGCGGACATTGAGGCACTGAACGGCGTTGCCCGCGCCGCCCTTCATCAGGTTGTCGATCGCGGCGATGACGGTCACCCGGTCACCGTCGGCGGCGAACCCGATGTCGCAGTAGTTCGAGCCGGACAAGACCTTGGGATCTGGCAGCCGGTAGGTGCCCTGCTTATGCGCCACGATCCGGACGAACGGCTCGGCCGCGTACCGAGCCCGGTAGGCCCGGCGCAGGGCCCTTTCGCCGGTCCTTTCGCCGGCAGTTCCGGTGGCCGTTCCGGTGGCATGGCAGACGACCTGGGCGCCGCGGACCGCCTCCACCGCGGTGACGGTCATCCGGGCGTCGAACCCGGTCATCTGGGCCACCTCCGCCTCATGCCGGTGCCGCACCGGCGCGTACACGCGCATGGCGCGGCTGCGCTCGGCGTGGCTGTCACTCATTCCGGTCATCGAGCCGGCCCCGCTCGACCCCGTGAGCGCGGTGATCTGGACCGTCGGCTCGATCAGCCCGGTCAGGGGGGCCAGCGCCAGTGCCGCGGCGGTGGCCATGCAGCCGGGCACGCTGATCAGGCTGGCGTCGCGCAGCGCGGCCCGGAACAGCTCCGGGCAGCCCGTCACGAAGTCGGCCAGCCGGTCCGGTGCGGTGTGCTCCGTGCCGTAGTAGCGCAGGTAGGCCCGGGTGTCGCGGAGCCGGAAATCCGCGGACAGATCGATCACGCACGGCGCGTCCAGGGTGGGCAGCGCCTTCATCGCGACGGTCGGCGGCGTGGCCAGGAACACCACCTCACAGTCGTGAAGCTCGTCCATGGAGCAGAAGGACAGGTCGGTGACAGCCCGGAGGTTGGGGTGCGCTACTTCCAGCCGCCGGCCGCTGAAGCGGGTCGAGACCGCATGGGCGACCGTCGTTTCGGGATGGCCGATCAGCAGCCGGAGCAGTTCGCCGCCGAGATAACCCGCGGCCCCGACTACTCCCGCCCTGATCACGCCGCGTCCAGCAGGTGCGTGACGATGATGTCGGCCACGTCTATGGCCTCGCCGTGGGCATCGGAGAAACCACGGAATTCCGGCGTGTGATTGACCTCCAGTACCTGCAGCCCGTCCGGGCCCTCGACCAGGTCGATCCCGAGGAAACCGCCACCGACCGCCCGCGCGGCGCCCATGGCGAGCTCGCTCAGCTCGCCGGACAGCGGGCACGGCTCCGACCGGCCGCCGCGGGCCACCCCGGTACGCCAGTCCTCGCTGTAACGGTAGGTGGCGCCGATGACCTCATCCCCGGCGACCAGCACCCGGATGTCCCGGCCCGGCTTGTCGACCAGCTCTTGCAGGTACACGATGTGCTGCTGCGGGGCGGCCAGGGCGGCCCGGTGCTCCAGCACCGCGCTGGCCTCCTGCCGGTCCCGCAGCACGGTGACCAGCCGGCCCCATGATCCGGTCAGCGGCTTGGCCACGACCGGGAAACCCAGCTGCTCGGCCGCGGCCAGCCCGGCCGACGGGGTGAGCGCCAGGGCGGTGCGCGGCGTGGGCAGGCCGGCGGCCTGCAGCAGGAGGGAGGTCCGGGCCTTGTCGCCGCAGGCCCCGATCACTTCCGCCCGGTTGACCGTGCGGGTACCGCGCGCCTCCAGCAGCAGGCACGCGTAGAAGCCGCGGCTCTGGGAGATTTCCCGGCAGAGCGCGGCATCGAACTCCAGGCCGTCTCCCGGCGGCCCGCCCAGCCTGGCTGCCAGCTGGCGGGTGTCCAGGTGGGTGTACCGCACCGAGCGGCGCTCCAGCGCTCCGAATATCCGTTTCTCCTCGAAGCGCACCCGGGAGGCGAGGACGGCCAGGGACTTCACTCCCCCCAGTCTTCCTCGATCTCGGGAGCCGCCGCGAGGGCTAGCGGCTCCAGGCTGATCACCTCGAGTTCGAGCGAGCATTCGGGGCAGCTAGTGATCTCACTCAGGCGGGGTGGCTGCGCCAGGTCGACGGCGCCTTCACACTCGGGACAGGTCAGGGTCATCCCATGCACCTCCGGTGATCTTGCCGGCGTCAGCCAGGAGGGCCAGCGCGACGGCGGTTATCTCCTTGTGCGAAATCCGGTAGTGATCGAGCAGGTAGGGCTGGTCGCCCGCCACCTCGGCGAAGGTGTCCGGCATCCCGATCCGCGCCAGGCGGGTCGGCGCGTGATCGCATAGCGTCTCCGCGATCAGCCCGCCGAAGCCGCCGGAGCGCCAGTGCTCCTCGACAGCGATCAGCGCGGGCATCCGCCGCGCCTCTGCCAGCACCGCCGCGGTATCCAGGGGCTTGACGGTATGCACATTGATCACCGCGGCCTGGACGCCATGTCCGGCGAGCTGCTCGGCTGCCCGCAGCGCGGCCAGGGCCGGGTACGGCCCGCAGGTGAAGACGGCGATGTCGGACCCGGCGCGGAGCCGCTGGGCCAGGCCGAGCTTCGTCGGGCCGCAGGCGACCGGCGGCGTGGCCGACCGGCCCAGCCGGATATAGACCGGGCCGGGCAGCTCCAGCGACTGCAGCACCGCCTCCTGCGCAGCCGCCGAGTCGGCCGGCACGATAACGGTGAACCCCGGCAGGGCCCGCATGATCGCGAGGTCCTCCAGGCTGTGGTGGGTGGGGCCGAGATGCCCGGCGGCCAGCCCGCCATGGGTGGCGACGATCCGCACCGGCAGTCCGTTATAGGCAATGTCGATCTTGACCGCCTCCAGCGCCCGGGTGGCAGCAAAGGTGGCCATCGTGTTGACGAAGGGAATCTTCCCGCTGGCCGCGAGCCCCGCTGCGACACCCATCAGGTTGTGCTCGGCGATGCCGAGGTTGACGTAGCGGTCGGCTGCGGTCCCGAAGTCGGCTCCGGTAAACAGCCCGGTGTCACTGTCCAGGCAGTAGATCCGCGGATCGCGTGTCATCAGAGCGATCAGCAGGTCACGGTAGGCCACCCGGGCGGGCTGGGCCGGGCGGGCGGGCTGGCTGGCGGGCGGGGTCAAGGAGACCCTCTCCGCTGCCGCGCCCGCAGGACCGCCAGCGCCCGGGCGTGCTGGCGCTCGCTCAGCCGGGCAAAGTGGCTTTCCGGGCGGCCCTGGATGAACGGCAGGCCACTTCCCTTGACGGTATGGGCCAGCACGACGACTGGCTGGCCAGGCTCGGTGGCCAGGAACGCGGCCCGAAGCTCGCCGGGATCGTGCCCGTCCACCTCGCGGACGGCCCAGCCGAAAGCGCGCCAGCGGTCCGCGAGCGGCTCCAGGGCCATGGTGGCCTCAGTCTCGCCGCCGAGCTGGAGGCCGTTGCGGTCGACGACCGCCATCAGGTTGTCCAGGCCGAGGCTGCTGGCGGCCATGGCCGCCTCCCAGACCGAGCCTTCCTGGAGTTCGCCGTCGCCCAGCACGACGAAGCAGCGGCGGTCCCGGGCGGCCAGGGCGAATCCGTTGCCGAGGGCGAGACCGTGCCCGAGCGCGCCGGTAGGCATCTCCACCCCCGGCACGGCCCGGCCGGGATGGCCCATCAGCCTGCTCCCCGGCTGGCCGAAGGTCGCCAGTTCGCTGACCGGGATGAAGCCGCGCTCCGCGAGCACCGCATACAGCGCGAGGGCCCCGTGGCCCTTGCTGAGAATGAGGATGTCCCGGTCAGCCGCGGCAGGGCTTTCCGGGTCTAGCCGCAAGACCCCGAAGTAGAGCGTGGTGAGGATCTCGACCAGCGACAGCGAGCCACCGAGATGACCGCCCTCCGGGCCCGCGCACATATCCACGATGTGCTCGCGCACCCGGTCCGCCACGCTGGCGGCGGTCATCCCTGCCGCCGGGTGGCGGGTAAACAGGCGCGGTGCACGAGGGCTAAGGCGCGGCTCTGGGCGAGTATGGCCAACATACGACGATGTTACGCCCGTTACGCAATCGCCTGAAAGTGACAAATTTTCTGATATAGATAGTGTTTGCCCAGGGTGCCCACAGGTAAAATCACCCCGAGGGAGCGCTGCGACACGTGTACGCCAGGAACGAGCCCGCGCTGAAGATCATCTATATCACCGGCTGGTTACGCAGCGGCAGCACCGTCATCGGCAATGTCCTCAACGAGATCCCCGGCTTCTGCCACGTCGGCGAGCTGCATTTTCTCTGGAAGAACGCCGCTGGCAGGGGCGTGAACAGGCTGTGCGGCTGCGGTGCGACGCTGACCGAGTGCCCGCTCTGGTCGGCGGTCCTCCCACTCGGCCGGCCACCCGCGGTGTCCGCACGCGCGCACGCCGATACCGTCATCCGCCGTCAGCGCGCCTGCGTCCGTACCCGGCACACCTGGCGCGTGCTGCGCCGGGGCCTGCGGTGCGCGCAGCTCCGCGAGCACGCCGCCCTGATGACGCGCACCTATCACGCCATCGCGCAGCGGACGGGTGCTGGCGTGATCGTGGACAGCTCGAAGCTGCCGGGGGAGGCGGCCCTGCTGCCGCACCTGGCGGCGGTGACCCCCTATTTCGTCCACCTGGTGCGCGACCCCCGGGCCGTCGCCCAGTCCTACCGCCAGCCGAAACAGTACGTCTACCCGATGTCCTCGGGCCGCAGCACGGCCTACTGGAACGGCTTCAACCTGGCATCTGAAGCGGTAACGCGGCGCTATCGCGCCCGGTCGGTCTTCCTGCGCTACGAGGAGTTCATCGCGGACCCCCGCGGCACCATCGACGCGCTGCTGCGGCTGTGCGGCACCGATGTCACCGCCAACCCGATGCGGAGCAGGACGATCGAACTGCACGCCAATCACACGGTCACCGGCAACCCGGATCGCTTCCGCGCGGGCGCCACCCGCATCCGGGATAACGACGACTCCTGGCGGGCCGGTCTTCCGAAGCCGGCCAGGCTGGCGGCGGAAACGCTGTCGTGGCCGCTTTTCCGGCGGTACGGCTACCAGTGCGGCGACCGCGGCGCCGCGAAGGAGAGCCCATGGATCTCGGCTTAGCGGACAAGGTCGCGCTCGTCGCCGGCGGTTCGAGCGGCCTCGGCTTCGCGGTCGCGCGTGAACTGGCCCTGGAGGGCGCGCACGTCGCGATCGGCGCCCGGGACCGCGATCGGCTGGCCGCCGCCGAAGGCAGGCTCAAGGAGGTGGCGCGCGGTCGCGTCCACGCCACGAGCATCGACATCACCGACGGCGGCGCGGCGCGTCGCTGGGTCAGCCAGGTCGCCGCCGACTTCGGCGCGCTGCACATCGTGGTGGTCAGCGGCGGCAGCCCGCCCACGGGCGCCGCCTTGAGCTTCGAGCCGGCGGACTACCAGGCGGCGCTCTCGCTGGTCCTCCTGCCGGCGGTCGTCCTGTCCCTGGCCGCGGTGCCGCACCTCAGGGCGGCGCGCTGGGGCCGGCTGCTCTTCGTGGCCTCGGAGACGGCGAGCGTTCCCGTCGCCCCGCTGGCCCTGTCCGGGGTGACCAGGGGCGCGCTCACCCGGTTCGCCCAGTCCCTCGCGCCGCAGCTCGCCAGCTCTGGCGTCACCGTCAACGTACTGGCCCCGGGCGCGACCCGCACCGAGCTGGTGGAGCGAGCGGCGGCGAAGCTGGCCGCCGACGGCGACCTCGAGGCCCAGCTGCACGTCATGGGTCAGCACAGTGCCCTGGGCCGGCTGGCCCGCCCGGACGAATTCGCCGCCGTCGCCGCCTTCCTCGCCAGCGAGCGGGCCTCGTTCGTCACCGGGACGGTGCACCTCATCGACGGCGGCGCCAGCGTGATGTCGCCCGAGTTCCAGCAGTACACGGCTCCGAGCACGTACGCCTGACCGTCGCTAGCTCACCAGGGAGGAAGCCATGCCGCAGCTAGAGCAGGTCAAATCGACGATCGCCGAGGTCGTCGCCGCGCGGAAGAACGAGAAGCTGCCGGGCGCGATGTTCGTGGCGGCCTGCGCCGAGAAAGGGCTCGGCACCTGCGTCGAGTACGACGTGACCATCACGGAGTCAGCGACCAGCTCCCGGCGCAAGCCTCGTCATCCCGCGCGCAACATGCTCAAGGTCGTCGATCTGTCCCGCGACCCCCGGCAGTTCTACTGGCAGGAGACCCCCGGCCAGCCCGGCGATCCCGACGTCACGGAGGGCGACCTGCGGCGCGAGGCGGCGAACCGCTTCCGCAAGGCTCCGATTCCCGAGCTCCTGCCCACCACCGCCTGGGTGCAGGTCCCGCCGAACCTGTGGGAGGACCCGGAGACCTTCGAGTCCTTCATCAACTACCGGCTGATCGTCCGGCTCGGCACGGCCGAGAACCATACGATCATCCGCGGCGAAGGCGGCCTGCTGAACATCCCGGGCATCCCGCGGATCACCTCGGCCGGGACCCTCGGCTCGGCCCTGCTGGCCGCCTGCAATGAGGCCGAGCAGATGGGCGGCACGGCCGACGGGCTGATCATCAATCCCGTGGACTTCTACCGGCTCCTGGGCCAGGGAACCCTGATGCAAGATCTTGAGAATAACGGGGTCTTCATCGTGCGCACCCGCTTGGTGGACCCGGGGACGGCGATCGTCGGCGACTTCGGGCACGGCGCGATGCTGTTTGACGCCGGCCGGTCGGTGATCCGCTTCGCCGAGCCCCCGCCGGGAACCTTCGCGGAGCCCGGCCACGCGCTGATGGCCCAGATCTACGAGCGGGTCGTGGTCAACCTGCCGGCCAACTTCTTCATCGTCAGCCTCTAGGGCGACAGGCCGTCGATGCCCTCTCCAGCCAGCGCGGCGCCGCCGCGCAGCGATCCCGATGTGCTGGTCGTCGGCGGTGGCGTCGTCGGCCTGTTCTGCGCCTACTACCTGCGCCGCTCCGGGGCCACCGTGGCCGTGGTGGAGCGCGGGGCGATCGGGGGACCGGGGTCGTGTTCCTACGGGAACATCGGCTTCGTCGGTACGCAAGGCTCCGCTCCGCTGGCCGAGCCCGGCATGCTGACCGAGGGGCTGCGCTGGCCGGCCGATCCGGAAAGCCCCTTCTCCGTCAGGCCGCGCCTGGACGCCGGGCTGCTGTCCTGGCTCTGGCACTTCCGCCGGTACTGCAACGAGCCGGCGGCACAGGCCGCGTTCCGGGTGCTGCTCGCCATGAAGCAGCGCAGCCTGGACATCCTGACCGGCCTGTGCGCGTCGGGCCGCCTCGCGCCCACCTTCACGGCCCCCGGCATCGTCGTGGCCTGCAAGACGCCGGAGGGGTTCGAGAAGGCCTGCCGGTCGGTGCCGCGGGCGGTCGCGCTGGGAGTGCCGCTCCGGGTCCTCGAGCCGGGGGAACTGGCCGTGCTGGAGCCGGACGCCGAGTTCGATATCTGCGGCGCCCTGATCAACACCGAGGGCGCGGCCCTGCACGTGCCCGACTTCATCCGCGAATTCGCGCGGACTCTCGCGAGCCTGGGGGTGGAGTTCTCCCCCGATACCGAGGCCGTCGGCTTCGAGGTGGCGGGCCGCCGGGTGGCGAAGGTCATCACCACCCGCGGGGATTTCGCACCCCGCGAGGTGGTCGTCGCGGCCGGTGCCTGGTCGGTGGCCTGCGCGCGGAAGCTGGGCGTCGGCCTCACCATGCAGCCCGCCAGGGGCTATGCCATCACGGTCAAGGCGCCGCGGGGCGGGCCGCGGCGGCCTGTCGCGCTGAGCGAAGGGAAGGTGTCCCTCCTGCCGCACGGCGACCGGCTTCGCTTCGGCGGCACGCTGGAACTGTCCGGCATGAACGGCGCGGTCTCCGGCCGGCGCGTGGACGGCATCCGGCGGACCGTCAGCGCCTATCTCCCGCGGCTGGAGACCACTCAGACCCTGGAGACCTGGAGCGGCTTGCGCCCGTGCACACCTGACAGCCTGCCCTTCATCGGGCGCGCCGAGCGCTACGGCAACCTTTCCGTGGCGTGCGGTCACGGTTCTATCGGCATGGGCCTGGCGCCGGCCAGCGGCGAACTGATCGCCCAGATCATCGCCGGCGAGCAGCCGGATACCGACCCAGCGCCCTTCCGGGTCGGCCGCTTCGGAAACCGGGGCAGGCGGGGACCGTGACGTCGATCGGCGTTATCTGCCTGGATACTTCCTTCACCAAGATTCCGGGGCACATTCGCAACCGGAGCACCTTCGGGTTTCCCGTCGTGTATCAGGTGGTGGCCGGGGCGACTCCGGAGCGGGTGGTCAGCCATCCGGATCCGAGCCTGCTCCAGCCGTTCATCTGCGCGGCGCAAGCACTCGAGGCGGCCGGGGTCAGCGCTATCACCAGTGCCTGCGGCTTCCTCGCCCTGTTCCAGCGCGAGCTGGCCGACGCGGTCGCCGTCCCGCTCTACTCCTCGAGCCTGATGCAGCTGCCGATGGTGTACCGCATGCTGTCAGCGAACCGGAAAGTGGGCGTGCTGACCGCCAGCAAGACGTCCCTCACCCCGCGTTATCTCGAGGCGATCGGCGGCGAGTCCGTGCCGGTCTGTATCGCGGGCATGGAAGAGCAGCCCGAATTCCGCGAGGTCATCCTCGAGGGAAGGCGGGACGACCTCGACCCCGCGCGGCTGGGCCGCGAGGTGCTGAGCCAGGCCGAGGTGCTGGCGCGGGATAACCCCGACGTCGGGGCGCTGGTGCTCGAATGCACGGACCTCGTGCCATTCGCCCGCGCCATTCAGGCGCGAATCGGGGTGCCGGTCTTCGACATCGTGACCCTCACCGGCCTGGTGCACGCCAGCCTCGACCGCCGCCCGTTCGGCGAGACATGATTGAGCAGGATATGGCAGAGCAGGACATGACAGAGCAGGACATGCACCTCATTCCCCTGCCCGGCACCGAGTGGACGGTGTGGCGAGACGCCGTGCTGCGCTCGGCCGGGTTCCCCGCGGCCGGGCTTGACCGGTTCGCCGCCCCGGAGTGCGCGGCCGTGGCCGACGCCTTCCTCGACGGGCGGGCGAGCGAGCAGGAGCTGGAATCGGCCCATGGCGCGGCGCTGGCCGATGCGAGCAAGTGCGCGGCGGACATCGCCGCCGACCCCTTGTTCCGCGAGGCTGTCACCTGGCAGAACCCCGCCATGGTGCCTGCCCTCGCCAGCGTCCACGAGGGCGCCGCCACAGCCGAGGCCGGGAAACAGTCCAGCCGCCGACGGGGAAAGCGACGGTCCCGCGAGGACACCATCGCCCGGTACTGGCAGCGCTACTGCGGCAAGAACGACACCATTGGCTTCTTCGGCCCGGTGACCTGGGCACGGCTCGATCCGCAGGGCCCGGCGGTCCGGGTCCGCTGCGGCGACGCGCTGGTCCGGTCCCGCGAGACGTTCTACGAGTTCTGGGCCTTGGCGACGTATGCCGAATGCCTCGCCGCCGACCCGGTCGTGCGGCCCTGGCTGCCCGTGGGCATGCACCCGGACCTCACCCTGGACGGCCGCCGTCTCCTGCGGCCGGGCCTGCCGCCGCTGGAGCTATCCGCGGCGCAGACGGACCTGCTCTCCCGCTGCGACGGCCGCACGCCGGCGGCGGCGATCGCCGCTCACCCCCGCCAGGCCGAGGAACTCGCGCTGCTGGAAGACCTCGCCGCGCTGGACGTCGTGTGGTGGGGCGTCGACATGCCCTACAACCCGGATGCCGAGGGGGTGCTGCGCGCCACGCTGGCCGCGATACCGGACGCGGCGGCGCGCGAGCGGGCGCACCGCGGCCTGATCCGGCTGGACGCCGCCCGTGCCGCGGTCAGCGCGGCCGCCGGTCACCCGGACCGCCTTGCTGCCGCCATCGGCAGGCTGGACGCCGAGTTCACGGCCGTGACCGGGGCCAAGCCGGAACATAGCCAGGGAAAGATGTACGCGGGCCGGCGGCTTTGCTACGAGGAGACCGTCCGCGATATCGACGTGACCTTCGGCCAGCCGCTGCTGGACGCGCTGGCCGGCCCGCTGGGCCGGGTGCTGCTGCCCGCGGCCAGGTGGCTGTCGGCCACCCTGGCCGATGCGTACAAGGCGGCCTTCCGCTCGCTCTACGACGAATTACTGAACCCACTGCTCGACCTTCAACCACGGGCCCACCTGGAACCACGGGCCCACCTGGAACCACGGGCCCACCTGGAACCACGGGCCGACGGCGTGCCGCTGAGCCAGTTCTGGGACGCTGCTCAGCGCCTTTTCAGCGGCGGCGACCTGCCGGTTGATGCCGTGGCGGCCGAGCTGACCCGGCGCTGGAACGCGCTGTTCGGGCTGGACCACCTGGCGCCGGGCACCAGCCGGGTGACCGTGTCCAGCGCCGTGGCGGCCGACCGGGCGGCCGAGCTCTTCCCGGCGCTGCGGCCGGGCTGGCGGGCGGCCCGGATCCACAGCCCGGACCTGCACATCTGTGCGGCCAGCGCGGATGCGCTGGCCCGCGGGGAGTTCACCATCGTCCTGGGCGAGCTGCACGCCGGATGGCCCACGCTGGACTGCGCGGTGTTCACCGACCGGCATCCCGACCCGGCCAGCCTGCGCGCCGCGGCCGCCGCGGATATCGGACCGCAGTTCCGCCCGCTCTACCCGACCTGGTGGCCGCGGTACACCGGGCGCATCGCTCCCGTCCTCGGGGTCACCGATTACCAGCTCGCCTTCACCCATGCCCCGGGCGCCGATCCCGCCCGGCTGCTTCCGGTCACCGCCCTCACGGTGCTGGAGCGCGGCGGCACGCTGGTCGCCGCCACCGGCGACGGCCGCAGCTGGCCGCTCTTCGACGTGTTCGCCCTGCTGGTCGGCTGGGCCGGGCTAGAGGCACTCAAGCGGACCAGCGCTGGGCCGCACAACCCCAGGATCACGGTCGATCGGCTCGTGGTCGCCCGCGAGACCTGGCGCACGACCATCGGCGAATCCGGCCTGACGGTTCCCGGCCGGCTGCCCGAGTACCTGGCTGCCCGCCGGCTGCGCCGCGCCCTCGGCCTTCCCGACAAGGTCTTCGCCAGGATCGGTACCGAGGTCAAGCCGGTC
>Ga0066790_10000067_pt1 | contig 27157 bp, 25 predicted proteins | sample OrgsoiDNA2013050_FD_70963 | JGI IMG/M metagenome (GOLD analysis project Ga0066790, IMG submission 70963) | Permafrost soil microbial communities from the Arctic, to analyse light accelerated degradation of dissolved organic matter (DOM) -... | ecosystem: Environmental > Terrestrial > Soil >...
CCGCCGCTCTTCCCCAGCGGTCCTGACGGGATTTGAACCCGCGACCTCCACCTTGACAGGGTGGCGAGCACTCCGAGCTGCTCTACAGGACCTTGCGTTGGCCAGCTTATGCCAGCACGTGCCCCCAACGGGATTCGAACCCGTGCCGCCGCCTTGAAAGGGCGGTGTCCTAGGCCGCTAGACGATGGGGGCTTGAGGCTTTCGCCGCTTTGCCCGTGGCGTCCGCCGTCGGGGACTGCCCCAGCATAGGGGACAGAGGCCACAACCAGCAAAGCGCTACGGGACTGAGTTTACCGGCGAGGCTGCGGCCGCCGCTCCGGCTGGGCGCCCAGCGCCCGTAAAGATCCATTCAGGCGGAAAAGCCGCAGGTAAGAGGGCCTCTGTTGGATGTCGGCGCGACCAGCCGGTTCGATCCCCTTGCCAACAAGCCCAGAATTCGACACCGTAAGTGATGTATGGATAACAGAACGGGGTCACTACCGCGGCCCCGGTCACGCTGGCCAACCCTGCGGCCGGCGGCGAACGGCGGGAAGCCGGATAGGGGGCTGCTCATGAGGAACAACGACTGGATACACGAGGAGCGCGGGTAGGCGCGCGTGCCGTCAGACAGGCGTGCCGGGTCAGGCACGCTCGGATCACCGCCGGAGCCCCCTGCGCCCGACCACCCCGCTCCGGGCCACCGAACGCCGGCCACCGGTACCCGCGTGCCGCGGGCTGTTCCATGCGCCGATGACATACCAGCGGCGCGCCTCCATGATGGATCACGCGCCCCGACCGCGGGGCACGCAGCAGCCGTCCCGCCGACGCCCGCAGTCCCCGTCGGCAACGCCGAACCGCAGCATGGGCGTCACCGCAGGGCGCAGGAGAAACAGGCCTCCTACCGGGAGGTCTTCGCGGTCCGCGAGTTCCGCGGGTTGTGGTTCGCGCAGGTCGTTTCCTACGCGGGCGACCAGTTCGCCCAGGTCGCCATCGCGATCCTGGTCTACCGCCGGACCGGCTCGCCGCTGCTGACCGCGCTCGCCTACGCGCTCACCTACCTGCCGCCGATCGCGGGCGGGCCGCTGCTGTCGGGACTCGCCGACCTGTTCCCGCGCCGCCGGGTGATGATCGTCTGCGACGTCATCCGGATGGTGCTCGTCGCGGCGATGGCGCTGCCGAGCATGCCGCTCGCGGGCCTGTGCGCACTGCTCTTCTTCACCGTACTGCTGGGGGCACCGTTCTCGTCAGCGCGGGCCGCGCTGCTGCCGGACGTCCTGCCGGATGACAAGTTCGTGGTCGGCTCGGCGATCGGGAACATCAGCTTCCAGGTGAGCCAGATCCTGGGCTTCGTCGCCGGCGCGGCCGTGGTAACCGCCCTGAACCCGTACCGGACACTGGCCACCGACGCGCTGTCGTTCGCGCTGTCCGCAGTGATCGTGACCGGCTGGGTGAAGCGGCGCGAGTCACCGCGCCGCGATCAGGGGAAGCGCCCTTCCCTGTGGGCGGTGTCACGGGAAGGCGTGACCATGGTCTTCGGCAACCCGATGCTGCGGACGCTGCTGCTCTTCGGCTGGCTGGCCGGCTTCTGCATCGTCCCCGAAGGGCTGGCGGCGCCGTACGCGCATTCGCTGCACGGCAACGCCGTAGACGTCGGGCTGCTCATGGCCGCGATGCCAGTCGGAACGGTGATCGGCGCATTCACCTTCGGCCGACTCGTGCCGCCGTCCGGCCGGCTCCGGATGATGGGCTGGCTGGCCATGGCCTCCTGCGCGCCGCTGATCGGGAGTGCCTTCAACCCGCCGCTGTGGGCCGTTCTGGTCCTGTGGGCTCTGGCCGGCGCGGGCGGCGCGTATCAGCTCGCCGCGGCCGCGGCGTTCGTGCAGGCCCTCGCCCCGGAGGGCCGCGCGCGGGCGTTCGGCCTGGCTCAGTCGGGCCTGCTCGCCGTACAGGGCCTGGGCATCCTGGCCGGCGGGGCCGTCGCCGATGTCGTCGGGGCCCCGGTCGCAGTGGGCCTGGCCGGCCTGCTCGGCCTGTGCGCGGCGGCCATCCTGGCCATGGGCTGGAAGCTGCGCCGCGGTGACGTGATCGCGGCCACGCGGGCACGCTCAGCGGGTCAGTAGCAGACCGCATCCCTCCCCGCAGCCGTCCAGCGCGCCCGGGCTCAGAGCGCCGTCAGGCCGTCCGGGCCCCCATTAGCGGCTCAAGCACCGCTCGTCGTCCCAGCGGGCTCAGGCCGTCGCCCCAGCTGGTTCAGCGCTGCTTGTTGATGAGGTTCTCCACGATCGACGTCTTCTCCCCCTCTTCGGGGATGACCGCCCACGCGATGAGGTACAGCAGGGCCCCGAGGCCCCAGAAGATTGTGAAGATGGCGAAGCCGAGGCGGACAAGGGTGACATCGACGCCAAAGTAGGCGGCCACGCCGGCGCACACGCCGGCTACGAGCCTCCCGTCACGGCGACGATACAAGTGCTTAGTCCCGCTGGCTCCGTGGCCATTGCTCTCGCTCATGGTTTTGATCATGCCCGTTGCACGGGCCTTCTGACATAGGGAATTTCCCCCTATTAATAGTCTGAGTGCTCAAGCGCCGAGAGGAGCCGCCGATGTCATCCGCCACATCTGACGCTTCAGGGACCAATCGCCCTGTCAGTCACACATCCGGCCACCGCAAGCCGGCCGATATCGACCTGCTCTGTATTGACGACCAGCTGACTTCGGATGAACGCCTCGTCCGGGACACGGTGCGCGACTTCGCGTCCGACCGGATCGAGCCGCATATCGCCGACTGGTTCGAGGAGGGCACGCTCCCGCGCGACCTCATGCCCGAACTGGGCAAGCTGGGGCTGCTCGGCATGCACCTGACCGGCTACGGGTGCGCCGGAATGGGCCCCGTCGCTTACGGTGTCGCCTGCCGCGAGCTCGAAGCGACCGACTCCGGGCTGCGCAGCATGGTCTCGGTGCAGGGGTCGCTGGCCATGTACCCGATCTGGAAGTACGGCTCCGAGGAGCAGAAGGCGCAGTGGCTGCCGCAGATGGCAGCGGGCGAGGCGGTCGGCTGCTTCGGCCTCACCGAGCCCGATCATGGCTCGGACCCGGCCGGTATGAGTACCCGCGCCCGCCAGGATGGCTCCGACTGGCTGCTCTCGGGTACCAAGATGTGGATCACCAACGGCAGCATCGCCGACGTCGCGGTGGTCTGGGCCGCCACCGAGGAAGGCGTCCGCGGGTTCCTCGTCCCCCGCGACGAGCCCGGCTTCACCACCAGCGACATTCACAAGAAGATGGCGCTGCGCGCGTCGATCACCTCTGAACTGCACTTCGATGACGTGCGCCTGCCCGCGGACACGGTGCTGCCCGGCGTCACCGGGCTGAAGGGGCCGCTATCCTGCCTGGCCGAGGCCCGCTTCGGCATCATCTGGGGCTCCACTGGGGCGGCACGCGCGTGCTACGAGTCGGCCGTGGAGTACGCGCGGACGCGCGAGCAGTTCGGCCGGCCGATCGGCGGATTCCAGCTCACTCAGTCCAAGCTCGCGTGGATGGCCTCTGAACTGGCGTGCGCGCAGCTACTGGCGCTGCACCTCGGCCGGCTCAAGGAGACGGGCCAGTTGCGGCCCGAGCAGGTCAGCCTGGGCAAGATGACCTGCGTCCGGACGGCCATCGACATCGCGCGGCAGGCCCGCACGATCCTCGGGGCCAACGGCGTGACACTGGAGTATCCGGTCATCAGGCACGCGAACAATCTCGAGGCGGTCCTCACCTACGAGGGCACCCAGGAGATCCACGAACTGGCCATTGGCCAGGCGATTACCGGGCTGTCTGCCTATCGCTGAGGTCCGCTTCGGCCCGTGCGGCTGGCCCCACCCGGCCGCACAGGCCGCTGCACGATCGCGCAGACATCGGTACGCTTCATGGTTGAGCGTGCCAACGCGCGTCGGGGCGTTAGCTCAATGGCAGAGCAGCGGGCTTTTAACCCGTGGGTTCAGGGTTCGACCCCCTGGCGCCCCACCAGGAGGTCTTCACGTTTTAGTGAGGCCTATTTTCGGATTTGGGTCTGACGTTTCGTTCCCGGCGCCGGGTGTGAGGGCCTTCGTGGTGGCAGGCTGCCTGGCCGGGGTGTTCGGGGCAGCGGGTTTTGCTCTCCGTGCCTGGGTCGGGTGGTGCCGGTGTGTGTGCTGGCGGGCGGGGCTGGGTGGCTGCTGTTGTTGTTAGGGCGGTCCGGTGATGAGGGCATGCCGGGTCGGCAGCGACCCGGCTCCTGGCGGACCGGACCGGGCTGACCGGGGCGCTGTCGGGTGCGCTGGCCCGGCCAGGGATTCACCCCGGTGCATGACCGGGGCCGGCCACCTCGCCACCGTGGACGCCGCGATCGCGCAGGTCCCCGCCAGATACCGCCGCAAGATGCTGATCACCTGCGACGGCGCCGGGGCAAGCCACGCCCTGGTGGACCACGTCACCAGGCTCGGCTCCCGCCCCGGCCACCAGGTCCGCTATTCGGCCGGCTTCGATTTCGACGAGCGGATCCGCGCGGTCCTGCCCCGCCTGCCCGAGACGGCGTGGACGCCGGCGCTGGACGCCGACGGCGCTGCGCGGCCGGACGCGCAGGTAGCCGAGCTGACCGGGCTGCTGCGGCACAGAACCCAGCGGAATACGCTAAGCCTCCGGCCGTCTCGCAGCGGCCACTGCCGGCGGGCCACGCCAAAGGACGTTGCGGCGGTGTAATCGCCGAAGGCCGTAAAAAGCATCCCAAGGTGGCGTTGTATTTATGGATGGTCGCGATAACTGGAGCACGCCGGGGAGAGATATGCGCGTTGCAGGTCGGCGATATCGACCTGGAGCGCGGCAGTGTCCACATTGCGTTCAATCACCTCGTCAAGAACGGCCAGCGGGTCCGTAAGGACACCAAGACCCACCAGGACCGGCACCTCGCTATCGACCCGGTAACGTGCGCAATGATCCGCGAGCACCTGGACGCGGCCCGGGCCAGTCTGGCCGATTTCGGTCTTGAGCTTCCTGAAGACGCTTACGTGTTCTCGAATGACCCAAAGGGCGCTAGCCCGTGGAATCCTGACTGGGCTACTCACAAGGCAGGTGAGCTGGCCGCAGCAGCAGGCGTCAAACTCAACATCAGAGGACATCGACGCGATGCAGCGGGCCCGGGCCGACCAGCTGCGGCCGACCCGGACCTCCGCTCCGAAGTACCTCATTCCGCCGTCAGTACGCCGGCTGGGCGTTCCCTAGAACCTCACAGATGATCCCACCGGCAACACCAAGCGGTCCGCCGATTACCTCGCCGAGCACACCGGCGCCACCGCCGCAGCCTACGGCTGGCCCGACACCTCCCTGGTCGAGACTATCTCCGCCGTCACCTGCCGGCGAGTTGTCCAACGGGGAGGTCGTGGACGGGGTTGTCGCTTCCGGAGTCGACTCGCCGTTAGCAGCGGGCACAGGAGTCGTTGCCGGTGGCACTGTAGAAGTGGGCACCGGGGGGGCTGCGCCGAGGGCCTGCTTCGTGGCCGGGCCGACCACGCCGTCCTGTGAAAGGCCGTGCGCCTGCTGGAACGCGACGACCGCTTTATAGGTCTGCGAGCCGACCGAGCCGAAGGTGCCGTCCACGGCCAGGTGATTGCCCTGGATGAGGTTCAGGTCGGTCTGCAGCTGAGCCACGCAGCCGCCGGTCGGATAGCCGGGGTGCAGGATCGGGCAGTCGGCTAGATTTACCGTCGGGAATGATTCAGTCCGGGCGGCGAGCGCCGCATGCTTGAGCGTTGGGCTCGTACCGGAGCTGGCCGTGATAGCTACCGCGGCCAATGCCAGGCTTCCGGCCGTGGCGGCGGATAGGATGTGGAATTTTCTTTTCTGCATGGCTGATTTTCCTCCTAGAATTGAATAGGGGATCCGAGGACGCTGGACATATCCCTGTGGTGCGTGCCGACGGCTCCTGGATTTGGTCTTGAAAGACTTGTGAGCACAATGAGCTGACGGCTCGCATCACCGGCAAGGTCTATTGGATCCGGCGATCTTTCACGCGACCGGGGGCCGACCAGGGAGCCAAGGCACATAGTCGCGATACCCGCGACGCGCCTTGCAGTCGTCAAAGGATTTCTTGAAGGCATCCATAGCGACCTCCATCTTCCGGCCTTTGCCTTTCCCTTGCGGGCTGTGACTGGATATACGACAGCCTTTCCGCCTACGGTTCATCACCTGGTAAGAAATTTTTCCGGCCTTGGACATCTGGATGGGTGACCGAGACCTGCGAGGGGACCTTGCCGAAGGGCTCCCGATGTCGGGATTGCCCGTGCATACTGGGGAAAGTCGGTGATCGCGGGCCTCTCGCCCAGCCCGGCCCGGTCGCTGATTGGATCAGGACCGAGCTGGATTCAGAAGAGAATCGAGAGTAAAAGTAGAAAACATCTAGACCCGTTGAACCGTTCGGCAGAGAGGCGTCGTAAGAACCTGGTGGGGGGAACTAACGGTGTCGGTGACCGACGCTGCGGACTGGCCAGCGGCCGAGGAGGCGGATCTGGTTGCCCAGATCGCTGCCGGAGACGTCGGAGTTCCGGTGGCCAAGCTCTACCGGAGGTATGGCAAACGGCTATATCGCTTTGGAGTGCAGCAACTCGGCGACGGAGGCCTGGCCGAGGAGATGGTTCAGGAGACGTTCGTGAGGCTATGGCGCACGGCAGGCAAGTTCGACGCTGACAAGGCCAGCGTCGGCACGTACCTGTACGTCATCGCCCGCAGTGCCGCCGCCGACATCCGCAAGCGCCCGTCGTCCCGTCCGCTGATGCCCGTCGACGACGTAGACGTCCCGCCCATACCCGACGACGTTGATCAGATACTCAACAGCATGGTCGTCCGGGAAGCTCTCGATGGTCTCGGGCCAGCGCACGCCGATGTGATCCGTCTCGCCCACGAAGAAGGGCTGACGCAAGCACAGATCGCCGATCGCCTCGGTCTGCCGCTCGGCACGGTCAAGACCCGGACCTTCCACGGAATGCGGGCCCTGCGGACCGCTCTGACCGAGCGAGGTTTCCATGCCGTATGACGCCCAGCACGCCCTCGAACATCCCGAGACCGCCGCATGGGCCCTCAGAGCCCTGGACCCCGGCGATGCCGCCGCGTTCGAGGAGCACCTTCAATCCTGCCAGCAATGCCAGGAACAGGCCGCCGAGTTCGCTCCGGTAGTCCGAAGCCTCGCCCTGGCCGCACCAGCAGACATCCCACCGCCGGACCTTCTGAACAGCACTCTGGCCGCGGTTCGCAACGCCGCCCTAGCCGAGGGCTCAGCCGAACCCGAGCCGGAACCCGATCCACGGCCCGAGCTCGATGTGCCCGAGCATCACCCAACGAGCGCAGCGAGCCGTCGGCCAGCAGCCGAGGATCAAGCCTCCACCCGGATCTACTCAATTGCCCAGTATCAGCCTCCGGCCCCGGACGAGACCCCGGCCTATTCCGCACACGTGGCCAAACCGCCAACGACCGAGGACGACGCCCCGGCCCCGGTCATTGACCTGCCCTGGTGGCGGCGCCATCGAGGCGGCCTGACCAGTGCGGTTGCCGTCGCGGCCGTCATCATCGTCGCCGCCATCGTCGTCTTGTCCCGCCTTGGGGGAAGCCAGAGCACAGTCGCGATCCCACTTCAGGCCACCACAGCCGCCAAGGTAAATGGCGTAGGAGCGGCGAGCGGACAAGCAACGGCCCGGCAGGCCGACCAAAGCTGGACCTACGTTCTGAAGGTGCGCGGCCTCAAGCCACTGCCCGGCAACGACGTCTATGAGTGCTGGTATGCCGCTCCCGGCAGCACCCGGCGCCACCCCATCTTGATCAGTGCCGGCACCTTCGTTGTGAGCAACTCGGGATCGACCACCGTCACGATGACGGGCGGAGTGGATCCCCACGACTTCCCCACAATGGAGATCACGGCTGAGGCACCAGGGAACGGCGCCCTGACCGGAGCAGTCCTGCTCACCGGCCGACTGTCGACAACATAGCGCCCGGCACGGCCCCGACCGGGCAACGGGCCAGCCGACGACGGCATCACCGACGCCGAGGCCCAGTCCCAGCTGAGCCTGTGGGCGATGGCCGCCTCGCCGCTCATTCTCGGCGTCGACCTGACCAGCCTGAACTCCACCGAGCTCGGTTACCTGAAGAACACGGCGATCGTCGCGGTGGACCAGGACGGGATCGACGCCAGCCGGATCGTCAGCAACGTTAACCAGCAAGTGTTCGCCAAGACCGAGCAGAACGGCGACGTGATCCTCGGCCTGTTCAACTACAGCGGCAGCGCGAGCCAGACCGTGACCGTCTCGCTGGCCGCCGCCGGAATCCGCGGCAGCGCCACCGCGACCGTTCCTGCCGGGCGGAGTATCCGGGGCTGCGCGGGCAAGGGCCGGCCTGGCGAGGAACAGCCAGGGCGGCCCCGGTCAGCTGCTCGTCAGCTCCGGCGGGGAGCTGCCCGGGCCGATCTGGGTTTTCAGCGCGGCGAGCTCCTTGTCCACCTCAGCCGCCGACCCGGCTTCGTCGAGTTCTTGCTGGATATCGTCGGTGTCTCCGCCGACATCTTCGAGCACGCCCGACTGGAGCAACTCGTCCAGCGCGCCAGCCCGGGCCTGCATCGCGGCGATCTTGTCCTGGGCGCGCTGCACCTCCGCTCCCGAATCGCCAATGGTGCTGGAGATGCCCGCGGCGCTCTCGTCGGCCGAGCTCATCGCGCTCGCCGCGGTGTACTGGGCCTTGAGTACTTCCTTCTGCGTCCGGAAGTTGTTCACCTTCGACTGCAGGGCGGCGAGAGTGCGCTCGAGGCTGGCCTCCTGCGCGGTGAGCTGTTGATGCTGGGGCTCCATGCCGTCGATCTGGCCCTGGGCGGCGGCCTTGCGGGACAGCGCCTCCCGGGCCAGATCCTCATTGCCCTGCGACAGCGCCGCGCGGGCCTGGTCGTCCAGGTGCGCCACGGAATGCTGAAGCTGCTGCTCCTGCAGTTCAATCTGCTTGCGCGAGGCGGCGATGGCCACCAGTGACCGGCGGACCTGGGTGATCTGGTCCAGCATCTGCTCGTAGGACAGATCAAGCATTTCGTCGGGCTTCTCGGCGGCGTCGAGCGCCTTGTTGGCCTTGGCCTGGACTATTTCGTGGGCCCGCTGAAAGAGGCTCATGGCGGTCTGCTCCTCGTCGATGGTGGGCCCGGGCCTAAACGAACCCGCGGCCGGACGGTCCCGGCCGACGCTGCTCGTACCGGCGCTGATCCCGTAACCAGGCTACGCCGGCCACCGGAAGTTCCGGCCGGGACCAGAGCACGTCTGACCGGGCGTCGTGCCGCAGTGACGTCCGGCCTAGATCGACATGCCGCCGTCCAGGTGCGCCCGCTGCCCCCCGCCTCGGAACTGAGGACGGGACGGTAGCGACCGGGAACCGCACGGCTACCGGGCTGAGATCCCGCCGTCCACGGGGATGATGGCACCGGTGACGTAGGCGCTGGCCCGGCTAGCCAGGAAAACCGCGATCCCGGCCATGTCGTCGGGCCGTCCGATACGCCCGAGCGGCGCGTGGGCGGCGATCTCGTCCCCGTGCTCATGCAGCGTCTGGGCCATCATCTTGGACTCGAACGGCCCGGGCGCGACCGCGTTGACGGTGATGTGCTGCGGGCCGAGTTCGATGGCCAGCACGCGGGTCAGGTGGTGCAGGGCCGCCTTGGCCGCGGAGTAGGAGTAGTTGGGCACGAGGGGGACGCAAAGGCCGTCGATCGAGCCGATGTTGATGACCCGGGCCGGATCGTCGGCGGACGCCGCCTTGGCCAGCAACGGCAGGAAGGCGCGGGTCAGGAAGAACGGCGACTTCAGATCCAGGTCCAGCACCTTGTCCCAGCCGGACGCCGGGAACTCCAGCAGCGGCGCGCCCCACGTCGCGCCGGCGTTGTTGACCAGCACATGCAGCGCGCCAGCGTGCCCAGCCACCTCAGCGGCCAGCCGCTGACACTCATCCTCACGGGACAGGTCGGCGGGGACCGCCCAGACCTGCTGCCGGTACTGGCCGGACTGCGCGGATGACGCGTACCCGCGCAGCTCGGCGGCGGCCTCGTCGCAGGCATCGGCCTTGCGCGAGGAGACTGCGACCGACGCGCCCGCCTGTACGAACCCGCGCGCGATCATCAGGCCGATGCCCCGCGAGCCGCCCGTGACGACCGCCGTCTTTCCCGTGAGATCAAACAGCCCGCTCACCTGATCACCGCCGTTGCTCGAATCCGGATACCGCGAGGCGAACAGCGACACTACTCCTCGCAGCCCGCGCCGCCGAGACCCGAGAGCTCCTGCCACCTCCCGCGGGCCGCTCCGGGCCCGGTCCGGCGGCAGCTAGGACCCCATCTCGCTGACGTGTGATTTCGTAGCAGACGGAAAGAAGTTCAGCACCGGTTCCGGGGATGCCCCCGTGCCGGTGTCCGCCCACGGTAAGGAGCTCTGCCACGTCCGCGCCACCCGACCTGCGGCAGATCGCCGCCGACGTCTTCGGTTACACGGCCCTGCGGCCGGGGCAGCACGAGGCGGCCGCGGCGCTCGCCACGGGGCGTGACTGCCTGGCCGTCATGCCGAGCGGCGCAGGCAAGTCCGCGATCTACCAGCTCGCCGCGATCGCACTCGGCGGCCCGGCCGTCGTCGTCTCGCCGCTGCTGTCACTGCAGCAGGACCAGGCCGAGCACTTGCGCTCGCACGGCCTGACCGCCTTCACCGTGAACGCCTCGGTGCCGGAAAGCCGCCGTACCAGGGCCTACGGCCTGCTCCGCTCCGGCGCGGCCGGTTTCGTCTTCCTCGCGCCCGAACAGCTCGCCCGCGCTGACGTCCGCGACGTGCTCGGTGCGGCGCCGCCGCGCCTGCTGGCTGTGGATGAGGCGCACTGCGTGAGCGCCTGGGGCCATGACTTCCGCCCTGACTACCTGCGGATCGGCGACGTGATCGGCTCACTCGGCCGCCGGCCGGTGGTCGCGGCCCTGACCGCCACCGCCGCCCCGCCGGTCCGCGAGGAGATCGTCCGGCGGCTGGGGCTGCGGGACGCGGCCCACGTCATCCGGGGCTTCGACCGGCCGGAGATCCACCTGTCGGTGCGGGCCTTCCACGAGGCTGGCAGCAAGGAGACCGCCGTCGAGGAGGCGGCCGTCGAGTTCGGCGGTACCGGCATTGTCTACGCCGCCACCCGCGAGGAGACCGAACAGTACGCGGAACGGCTCGGGGTCCGGCCGTATCACGCGGGGCTCAGCCGGGCGGAGCGAGAGGCCACCCAGCGTGCCTTCATGAGCGGCGAGACGATCGTGGCCACCAGCGCGTTCGGGATGGGCATCGACCGGCCCGATGTCCGCTTCGTGGTGCACGCCTCCGTGCCCGGTTCACTCGACGAGTACTACCAGGAAATCGGCCGGGCCGGACGGGACGGGAAGGCGGCCACCGCCGTCTGCTTCTACCGGCCCGAGGACCTCGGCCTCCAGCGGTTCTTTACCGGCGGCCTGCCGGAGGAGAAGCTGCTGGCCGAGGTGGCGGCGGCCACCCAGATACCGGTCTCCGTGCGTGAGCTGGCCGAGCGCGCCGGCCTGTCCGAACGCCGCCTCACCGGTCTGGTCAACCTGCTCGAGGCAGCCGGTGCCGTCCGCCTGCGGGACCTCATTGAGCCCGCCGACGGCGCACCGCCGCCGGCTGAGGCCGCCGCGAAGGCCATCGAGATCGCGGCGCAGGGCCGTGCCATCGAGCGCTCACGGGTGGAGATGATGCGCCGCTACGCGGAGCTGACCGACTGCCGGCGGCGCTTCCTGCTCCGGTACTTCGGCCAGGGCGCCCAGGACCCGTGCGGGCGATGCGACAACTGCGACGCCGGGCTGTCCCGTCCCGCGGAGCGCGACCATGGCGCGTTCGCGATGGGCATGCGGGTCGAGCACCACGCGTGGGGGCGCGGCGTGGTCATGTCCGAGGACGGGGATCGCCTCACCGTGTTTTTCGATGAGGCCGGGTACCGGGAGCTGCTCACCGCGGCTGTGCTGGACGGGCACATCCTCACCCCAGCCGGAACGGAGGCGTGACCATTACCGGAAAGCCGCCCGCCCGCACATCGAATGGAGACGCGGTGACCACAGCCGACGTCGCCGGGCTCGTGCGCAGCGCGGGAAGCTCGCACATCGTGCGGTCCGGATGATGTGCGAGGGGCCGGTTAGCGGGTATGGGCTTCAGCATGGATGCCACCGGCCGTGACCGCCGCGAGAACACCGGGGAAGCCCCCTCTGGCCCCGGTGAAGCCACCTCTGAATCCGGGGAAGCTACCGGTGTCCCGGATGCGGCGAGCGTCGCGGAGATAGTCGGCGAGGTGAGCGAGTCGGCCGAGCGGCCCTCCCGCGGACGGCCCGTGACCGACGTCGCCCGGTCGGCGCTGGCCCGCGTCGCGCGGGGCGGCGCGGGCGTCACCCGCCGCGGGACGGGCGCCGTACGACGGGGGCCAGACGGCGCCCGTCGCGGGACAGGCATCGCGAAGCGCGGGACGAGCGTCACCCGGCGCGGAACCCGCTTGGCCGGGCGCGGAATGCAGGCGGGCAGCCGCTGGCTGGCCAGCGAGGTGCTCGCGCTGGCCCCGCGCCTGCCTGTCCGGGACCAAGCCACCTTGCGCGTCCAGTTTCCCGGCAAGTCCGCGGACGAGGTCGCTGACGCGCTCATCGATGGCGCGGCCCGCGCGTCGGCAGCCGTCGGCGCGACCGTCGGTGTCTGGTCCATCCTGCCGGTCGCGCCTGCCTTCCCGGCCGAGATCGTCACGGAGACGCTGACGCTCGTCGGAATCGAGATCAAGCTCATCGCCGAACTGCATGAGGTCTATGGCGCGCGGCCGCCCGGCGATCTGGCCAGCCGGATGACCGCCTACGTCGGGGCGTGGGCGCACCGCCGCGGGGTCGCGCTGACGCCTGGCGGAGTCGTGCTGGCCATCGGCTCGCCGCTCGGGCGCCGGCTGCAGCGCCGTCTCGCCGCCCGGGCGGGCCGGAGCGCTGTCTCGCTGGGGCCCCTGCTGACGGGGGCCGCCGCCGGGGCGCTGCTCAACCGCCGGGAAACTCGCCGGCTGGGTCGCGAGATCCGTGATGACCTGCGCAAGAGGTCCTCGTCCAGGGCCAGCTGGCCCAGCTGACCGGGCCCGAAGGGCTTGTAACGCTCATTACCTGGGCTTTTTGCCCTCGACGCGCCGCAAAGTTGCCGAATCTGCAGGCCGCGTCCCGTCTAGGGTGGGGCCAGGAACATTTCCATGATCACCTCCGAGGCCTTCCCATCTTTAGGCGGTACTGATCCATGAGGGTCACGATGATGCTCGCCGACCACGCTCAGGTGGCCGACGGTAAGTTGTTCATCTCGGGCGGCGGCTGGTCCGTCTGCGGTCCCGGGCCGGTGGCCTGCGGGGTGGCGGTGCTCTTCCACATCCCCTGGCAGCACACGAACGAGAAGATCTCCTTCACGCTGCGGCTGCTCGATGAGGATGGAGCGCCCGTCACCCAGCCGGGGCCCGGTGGAGGCCAGGAAGTCCAGGCTGGTGGCCAGTTCGAGGCGGGGCGGCCCGCGGGACTGACCCCTGGCAGCGAGATCAACGTGCCGATCGCCTTCAACACGGTTCTCCAGCTGCCCCCGGGCGCACGGTTCACGTGGGTGCTGGAGATCGACGGGCAGGCCGCCGAAGAGTGGCGGCTTTCGTTCGCCACGAGGGAACCTCAGGCATCACAGGTCCGGCCCAGCTAGGGTCACACCACGAGCCACCTGCGCATCTTGGCCGCACCGGCGCGGTAAAACCGGAGAACATCCAGCGATAAGAAGGGGGAGCCGCGTGAGCGGATTCCGGAAGTTTCTGCTACGGGGCAATCTTGTAGACCTCGCGGTGGCGGTGGTCATCGGCATCGCCTTCGCCGCCGTGGTGACCGCCCTCGTCAAGGACATCATCACGCCGCTGATCGCCGCGATCGGCGGTCAGCCCAATTTCGAGACGCTGACCTTTACGGTCAACCACAGCAAGTTCAGCTACGGCGACTTCATCAACGCGTTCATATCGTTCGCGGTCATCGCCGCAGTGGTCTACTTCCTGGTCGTGACGCCGGTCGGCAGGCTGCTGGACCTGCTGACCCGCAGGCAGGCAGCGGCCGAGCGCGAGTGCCCCGAGTGCCTCAGTGCGATCCCGATCGCGGCGCGCAAGTGCATGTACTGCACGACGGATCTCACACCGCCAGCGACCCCGGCGGTGCCCTGACCGGACCGCCGGGCCGGTAGCGCGGCTGTAGCCGCTAAGCGATCGGCAGCGGGGTCCCGCCTCTCCTGGTGTCTGGGCCCGGCCCGGGGCCTGGCCGTGCCGGGCCCAGACGTCTTGGGGAGAAGAGGGCTTGTCCCTCTGGTAGTCAGCTTGGCCTTCGTACCTGACACCAAGCTGAGACAAAGCTGCGAAACCCCTCAACGGCTGACGCCGACTGGACGGACAACGGCGGCCGGGCACCTTCCCCCGTATCCGGCCCTGCCTGTCACCGGCCCGTGGCTGGCCGGCCACGGGCCGCCGGCGTCCTCCGGCGAGCCGCTAACGCCCGCTGCGCGGCCGGTCCATAGCCGAGTAGGCAGCCGGTTCGGCCACGCCCCAGGTGGCCAGCTGCTCCGACGCCTGTCCCGGCAGCTCACCCGACGCCCACCCCGCCAGCTCGGCGACCAGTGAGCCGGACGGATCGTGCGGATGACCCGGAACGACCGGAATCTGGTGAAAGACCCGGGTGGCGGAGACCGACCACGGCCCCGGCCCGGTCATCACCGCGCATTCCGCCCCGGTCGGCGCGAACGGATCCGCCGGGTCCGCCATGCGGGCCATCGGCTCCGACGGCACGTCGCGGGGCGCTGGCGCGCTCCCGCTGGCCAGCAGGTGAGCCATGCCGTTAACCGGGTGCGGTCCGGTTTGCGCCACCCCGGCGCAGTCATGACTTTCCAGGAAATCCGCGAAGTACTCGGCCTCCGCGGCACCGACGCCGATGACCACGCGAGGCTGTCCCATCGGCTCCTTCTGTGAGTACCCTACGTAGCTCGCCAGCGGGTCCGAAGGCCCCCCGAGCCCGTGGAGCGCTCGCCAGCGCTCCCATGCCTGTTCCAGCCGCGCCGCGGCGTAACCGGCACGCGCGACCATCTCTGGATCACCCATCGTGCGATCCCTCCCCACGAACGCGACGCAATGTCGCGTCCCCCGGCCGAGGCCGGCCCGACCATACGTTGCGTCCGCTCGTTTGAACGCGACCCAGTATGCCTAATACCGTTGTTCAGCAGGCGTGATCACAGATATTGACTTAATCACTACCAACTGCAACTGCCATCGGGCAGTCGTCTGCCCCGGTCTGCCTTGGTGTGCTGAGCCGGATCGGCCCCGGCAGTGCGTATCCGCGAGGTGCGGCGCTTATTGCTGTTGCCGGCGAAACACGGCCCGAAGTGGCACTTTGTCCACCGGGGCCGACCCCCCTACTGGTTGAAAGACTGCCGCCGCGCGTGCGGTGCGCCCGGCAGATAGCTGCCCCCCTGACGCATGGCTTAGGCACGCGAGTGCGGCCGCCGTCACTCTGAACGCTGCTGCGGAATGCCGGCCAGCAGTGCGCGGACTTCGGTTTCCCGGTACCGGCGATGCCCACCGAGCGTACGGATGGATGTCAGCTTGCCTGCCTTAGCCCATCGCGTGACGGTCTTCGGGTCGACTCGGAACATCGTCGCCACCTCAGCCGGCGTCAGCAGCGGTTCTGCCTCGGGTGTACGTGCAGCCATTTGCGGCCTCTCCTCCTGGACCGAAACTTGCGATCCTGCGTTCGTTCCTTGCGTGGAGCTCCGAACCGGAGCCTGTCGTTGATGTCCCATATGGTGTACAGAGACCATATTGCCATCACCAGCGGTGACAAGTCGACCACCCGGCGCAAAGTTTTCTGTCTCGTACTTCTGCAAGCCCACCGGGTCCCTGTCACTGAGTGTAAGTGTAGCGATACTTAGAGTCGCATCGTGGCAGATTCGGAAATACTGCGACCGGAGCCGCCAGGTGCCCGAGTACGGCAAGACGCGGCCAACCCATCATGAGACGGTCATAGCGGCCTTCCGGTTGACAGCATATAGTCACCTAAGTTCATACATGCGTAACATACCGGGGACGGCCTGCCGCGCAAGGTGAGCGAGCAACCACAATCAGCCGGCTCCAGGGTGGATACGCCAAATGATTACGCTCAGTAGCCGAGATCGCCCGAGCGGCCGCGTACGGCCCGTAATCGGCCCAGCCCCGATGACAATTCCCGGCCGGCACCAGTGATCAGTTCCGGGGTATGGGCCCGGCGCTCCCGCCCCGCGATTACCGAAACAGCGGACCATAATTGGCACCGGCCACCCCGCCGTGAGCTCCAGGACGGCGCTGGGACGGCGCCGGGCAGCCGCCGGTCCCTGCCCCCGGCGGTGGCCTGGCGGCCCGCGCTCAGTTGGCTGACTCGGCCGCGCGCAGCGCCTGCCAGCGGCCCGCGGCCCGCCGGTACATGGCGATCGCCAGTTCGGGCTCATCCTCGGACAGGCCACGGATGGCAGCGCCGATCTCGGCCACCGACTGGTCGCTGCGGAGCGCGCCGTCGTCCAGCAGGTTGACCAGACCGCCGTAGTCCAGCTCGATTACCGACTGGGGGTAGAACTCCTCCAGCCAGCGCGCGACGTCCTCAAGCTGAGCGGTCACCGCCAGGGCCCCCCTCCTGACCCGCTGCGGGCGGCCCAGCGGGCCGTGCAGCCCCCGGCGCACCGCTCCCAGGGCGCGGGCCAGCCGGCGCCGCGCCTGCGCCATCGCCGTCGCGTAGATGAGGCTGCGTGCCGGGGAAGCAGTGGCCGGGCCCGCGGTCCCCGTTTCCCTGCCCGGGTCCTTGCCCGGGCCGAGTGCGAGCCACCGCTCGGCCGGGCTGAAAATCGCGAACCAGGCCAGCGGCACGCACCAGGCCGTCGTCTGTATATAGGTCTTCAGCGCCGACGCGTCCCCATATGTCTGCGCCAGCGCGCGGGCCGCCCGCTGCGCCTCATGGGAGGAAAAGGCGTCGGCCAGGGGCGGGCGCGCCGTCGCACGCAGCTGACTGAGCGCGAGCCACGATCGCAGCTGGGTCTGCCATGGGCATATATAAGTGACGCCGTCCGCCCAGCGGATGTACGCATCTTCACTTTCGGTGTCCGGGACGACGACCGGCGGCAGCGCGGTGATCCGGCGAAGGGCTTCGGAGTATTCGGCCTGCAGCGCGTTGAGCCGTCGCGGGCGGCGGGGCGACGCGGCATATGCCACCCAGCGTGACAACTCAGGCTCCTCGAACGCGGACAGCGGCTCGTAGACCCGAAGATACGCGGCGTAAGGCATCACCACCGCATGGTGACATATCAGAGGCCACGAAAGCTGGCTGAGCTGATAACGACATCATCACTCACCCTGACCCGGCCGTAAACTCGCAATTTCCGGCGTAGGGGGACGTCACTCTGCGCGAGCAAGGCCGGGCTGCAGCACGCCCCGCGGGCAGGGCCGCGCCATAAGCTGTGGGGCAGATCCCGCGCCGAGCAGGGGTGCGGGCGCGATCGGAAGAGTCACCACAGTGACGCATGTGTTCACAGCACCTCACAAGGGCATGGGCGGCACCGACCGGACCGGCCACGAGCAGGTCGCCTTCTGCCAGGACAGCCAGAGCGGCCTGAAGGCGATCATCGCGATCTACTCCACGGCCCTGGGCCCCGCCCTCGGCGGCACCCGCTTCTACCCGTACGCCAGCGAGGATCAGGCCCTGGCCGACGTGCTGCGGCTGTCGGCCGCCATGGCCTACAAGAATGCCCTGGCCGGCCTGGATCACGGGGGCGGCAAGGCCGTCATCATCGGGGATCCAGCCGAGCTGAAGACCGAGGCCCTGCTGCGCGCGTACGGACGGTTCATCAGCTCCCTCGGCGGCCGCTACATCACCGCTTGCGATGTCGGCACGCGCAGCGAGGACATGGACCTGATCGCCCGGGAATGCTCCTTCGTCACCGGGCGTACGCCCGCGTACGGGGGCGCCGGCGACTCATCGGTCCTGACCGCGTTCGGCGTCTTCCAGGGGATGCGCGCCGCCGCCGGGCACGTATGGGGCTCGACCAGCCTGCGCGGCCGCCGGGTCGGCATCGAAGGGGTCGGCAAGGTCGGCCGTAAGCTGGTCGACCATCTCACCGACGACGGCGCCGAGGTCGTGATCCGCGACGTCAGCGAGGCCGCGACCGATAGCGTCCGGGCGCGGCACCCGGACGTGGAGGTCGTGAGGGCCACCGCGGAACTGCTGGCCGCCCGCCTCGACGTGTTCTCACCGTGCGCACTCGGCGGTGCCGTCAACGACGACGTGGCCGCCACGCTGAGCGCCACCATCATCTGCGGCGGGGCCAACAATCAGCTCGCGCACCCCGGAGTCGAGAAACTTCTCGCCGACCGGGGGATTCTGTACGCGCCGGACTACGTCGTGAACGCCGGCGGCGTCATCCAGGTCGCCGACGAACGGGACGGCTTCAGCTTCGAACGGGCGAAGGCGCGCGCCGAGCAGATATTCACCACTACAACGCGAATTTTCGAGATCGCGGAGTCCGATGGGGTGCCCTCCTCCACCGTGGCGGACCAGCTCGCGGAGCAGAGGATGTCCGATGTCGGAAGGCTCCGGGGCATCTGGCTGGGCGGCTGAGACGCGCAGGAGCACATTCCGGGCAGCGACGCGGGCAGGGCGCGGCAGCGCCGGGAGTTCATCAGCGTAGGCATGGGGCCCGCAAAGCAGGTACGGTTATACCTGTACGGACGCTGGTGCGCGCCACACTCTCAAAGGGGGGTGAGGCGGGTCAGTTTGTTGTGCGGAAAGCCAGCAATGCAGACATCGTGGGGCCTGACCAGGCTCCGGACGTTCGAGGGGGTCGAGCCAATGGGGCGCGGCCGAGCCAAGGCCAAGCAGGTGAAGGTTGCCCGCCAGCTGAAGTACAACAGCGGCGGAACGGACCTTGACCGGCTGCGTGCGGAGCTCAGCGTGGGAGCGGACCAACGTGACCGGGAATACGACCCGGTCAGCGCAGACCACGACGAAGCAGAAGACGACGCCGAGGAAGACGACGAAGAAGACGAGTGGCCGGCTTCGTCGTAGCATCCGGTATGACCGCCTGAGCAGAACGCGCTGCCGGCGAACGAGCAGGACGCTGGTTCGCCGGCCGCTGGCTCGTAGCTGGTCAGCGTGTCTGCTGCCGTACCCGTGATGACCCGCGTCGCACGGTGCGCCCCGTGCTTCAGCCCGGATGCGTGCCGGTCAGCCGGGCTTCGCCGGTGCCGGTGACGATCTCGCCCAGGACCCAGGCGGGCACGCCGCGAGCAGCCAGCAGGCCCAGTGCCTCGTCCGTATCGGGACGGCTCACGACAGCGGTCATGCCGATTCCCATGTTGAACACGTGCTCCATCTCAGCGGCCTGCACGGCGCCCGCGCGGGCCAGCACGCCGAAGATCGCAGGCGGCGGCCAGGTCCCGCGGTCCAGCACCGCGTCCGCGCCGGCGGGCAGGACACGGGCGAGGTTACCCGCCAGGCCGCCACCGGTGATGTGCGCGTAAGCGTGCACGTCGCAGCGCTCCGCGAGGGCGAGGCAGTCGCGGGCATAGATCCGGGACGGAACCAGCAGTTCCTCCCCGAGCGGGCGTCCGAGCTCCCGCAGATCTTGCTCCAGGCCAAGCCGCGCCCGCTTCAAAATCTCCCGGACCAGGGAAAAGCCGTTGGAATGCAGCCCGGACGAGGCCATCGCGATCACGGTGTCACCCGGCCTGACCCGGCTGGCCCCCAGGATCGCGTCCGCCTCCACGGCGCCGGTCGCCGCGCCCGCAAGATCGAAGCCGTCCGCACCGAAATGCCCGGGATGCTCGGCCGTCTCACCGCCGAGCAGGGCACAGCCCGCCGCCGCGCAGCCGCGCGCGACACCGGAGACGATCGCGGCCACCCGCTCCGGCCGGACCGCGCCGCAGACCACGTAGTCGGTCATGAACAGCGGCTCCGCCCCGCATGCGGCCAGGTCGTCCGCGACCATGGCGACCAGGTCGATCCCCACCGTGTCGTAGATGCCGAGACGGCTCGCGATCACGACCTTGGTGCCGACGCCATCCGTCGAGGTGGCCAGGACCGGGTGGCGGTAGGCCGCGAGCCGGGACGCGTCGAACAGCCCGGCGAACCCGCCGATGCCCCCCATGACCTCGGGCCGCGCGGTGCTCGCCACCGAGGACCGCATCAGGTCGACGGCGCGGTCACCGGCCCCGATATCCACGCCCGCGGCCGCGTAGCTGAGACCGCCGGGAGCCGTTCCACCGGGAGCACCGGCGGCCGGAGCGCCCGGGGCCGGCCCGGGGATACCGGTCGCCGGGACGTCCGGGCCCGGATTGGCGCGCTCCGCGGCGCTGGGCACCTGATCATTGGGCCCGCCGGTCACGGCGTGATCTCCTCGAGCGCCCGGGTACCCGGCTCGCGCAGGAACTTCCCCCGTTCGGACTCCTCGACGGCGACCGGGTAGATCCCGTCAAAGCAGGCCCGGCAGAGCCGGTCCGCTGGGAGCGTGGTCGCCGCGACCAGGCCGTCCAGCGAAATGTAGCCGAGCGAGTCGGCCCCGATCGAGCCGCAGATCTCCGCCACAGATTCGTGGCCCGCGATCAGCTCGGCCCGGGTCGCGAAGTCGATCCCGAAGAAGCACGGCCAGCTGACCGGTGGGCTAGAAATCCGCACGTGCACCTCGGCCGCGCCCGCCTCGCGCAGCATGGCCACGATGGCGCGCTGGGTGTTCCCGCGCACGATCGAATCGTCCACCACCACCAGGCGACGCCCCGCGACGACCCCGGCCAGCGGGTTCAGCTTCAGCCGGATACCCCGCTGGCGGATCGTCTGGCTCGGCTGAATGAAGGTGCGGCCGACGTAAGAGTTCTTGACCAGGCCCTGGCCGTAGGGAATGCCACTGGCCTCGGCGTAGCCGATCGCGGCGGGCGTGCCCGACTCGGGGACCGGGATCACCAGATCAGCGGCGGCGGGATGCTCGGCCGCGAGCATGCGGCCCACCTCCACCCGAGTGGCCTGCACATTCCGGCCCGCGATGGTCGTGTCCGGCCGCGCCAGGTAGACGTACTCGAAGAGGCATCCCTTGGGCTTGGGCGGCGCGAACGTACGGGACCGCACGCCACGCTCGTCGATGGTGATCAGCTCGCCCGGCTCGACCTCCCGCACGAAGCGCGCGCCGATGATCTCCAGCGCCGCGGTCTCGCTGGCCACCGCCCACCCGGACGCAAGCTGGCCGAGTACCAGCGGCCGGAATCCTTGCGGGTCCCGCGCGGCGAACAGCGTCCGCTCGTTCATGAAGACCAGCGAATAGGCGCCCCGCACGAGCGGGAGCGTGGCCAGGGCCATCTCCTCGATGTCGCTCGCGCGGACGTCCGGTGCGGCGCCATCCCCGCCCGGAGCGCGATCAGCGGACGGAACGGGCGGCACCGGGGGTTCGTGCTGACGCGGGGGCTGACGGGCGAACAGCGCGGTCAGCACGTCCGTGTCGGACGTCGCCGCGGGCCGCCAGTGCTCGGGGCCGGCGTCGGTGTCCAGGAGCCGGGCCAGTTCGAGCGTGTTGATCAGGTTGCCATTGTGGCCGAGCGCCAGACCGCCGTCCCGGGTGGAGCGGAAGGTCGGCTGGGCGTTCTCCCACACCGACGAGCCCGAGGTGGAGTAACGGCAGTGGCCGATGGCAAGGTACCCGCGCAGCGTATTGAGCGCGGACTCGTCGAAGACCTGCGCCACGAGGCCCATGTCCTTGTAGACGACGATGCGGTCACCGTCACTGACCGCGATACCGGCTGACTCCTGGCCCCGGTGCTGGAGCGCATACAGCCCGTAGTAGGCGAGCTTGGCCACGTCCTCATCCGGCGACCAGACGCCGAATACGCCGCAGGCGTCGCGTGGCGGCCGGTCGGAGGGATCGAGATCATCCGTCAGGCGGCCGTCGGGCTTTGGCACGCCACCAGTCTAGTGAGTAGATGGCGCGCCGGAGCCGCTACCCGCGTCAACGGGCAGGTAGGGCGCGAGGTCAGCGCGTGGACCGCTGGCCTGGACGGCACCGGCGCCCACTGCGTCGGCCCACGGGAGCCGGCCGGTCGCCAGCCGGATCCAGGTGACGGGATCGGTTTCGACAACGTTGGGCGGCGTACCGCGGGTGTGCCGCGGGCCGGGCACGCATTGCACCGCGGCCACCGGAGGGACCCGGACCTCAACGGCACGGCCGGGCACCGCTGCCGCGAGGACGGCCAGCAGGTACCTGACCGCGACACGGAGGGCGTCCGGCGGCGGCGGAGCGCCAGCGTCCAGCGCGCGGGTCACGGCGGCCACGCTCTCCGCGTCACGCGGATCGGGGCCCCGGGCCGGGCGCCGCGGTCCTCCTCCCCCGTTGGCCCCGCGGGAGGCCCCGGCGCGGCGGGCTGGTTCGGCAGGCACGCTGGGCCCGTCAGCCGAAAATGGCCGGCAGGGCGCCGCCATGCACCCCGGCCAGCTCCGCCAGCGTGATCGTGAAGGAGTCCTCGACCTCCAGGAGGTGGCCGCCGACCGTACCGATGGTCCCGGCCGGCACCGCGTGCGCCGCGCAGATCCCGGCAAACTCCGCCTCAGCCCCGGGACGGACCGCCACGATGGCCCGGGCCGCCGATTCGCTGAACAGGAACGTAAATGGGTCCCCGGGCAGCCTGACCCGGCAGCCGCGCCCGCCGCGCAGGCACGATTCGGCGAGCGCGACCGCGAGGCCGCCGTCAGACAGGTCGTGCGCGGCGCTGGCCACCCCGGCCGCGGCCGCATCGGCGAGAACCCTCGCCAGGGCCCGTTCGGCGTCAAAATCGACCCGTGGGGGCTGGCCCCCGATGTGTTCGTGCACAACGTGCGCCCAGGCCGATCCGCCGAACTCCGGTCCGGTGCGGCCGAGCAGGACGATGCGGGCCCCCTCGCCGGTGAAGCCGATGGACAGCCGGCGGCGCACGTCCGCGTGCACCCCCAGCACCCCGATCACCGGGGTGGGCTGAATGGCGTCCTCGCCGGTCTGGTTGTAGAAGCTGACGTTGCCGCCGGTGACGGGGACGCCGAGCACGGCGCAGCCATCCGCGAGCCCCCTGACCGCCTCGGCGAACTGCCACATCACGGCCGGGTCCTCGGGTGACCCGAAGTTCATGCAGTTCGTCACGGCGAGCGGCCGGGCACCGGTCACGGCCACGTTGCGGTACGCCTCGCAGAGCGCCAGCTGTGCTCCCGCGTAGGGGTCGAGCAGCGCGTAGCGGCCGTTACCGTCGGTGGCCAGCGCTACCCCCAGCCCGGTCTCCTCGTCGATCCGGAGCAGGCCGCCGTCCTCGGGCATGGCCAGGACCGTGTCGCCGCGCACGTAGCGGTCGTATTGCTCGGTGACCCACGTCTTGTCCGCCAGCCCTGGCGAGCCGAGCAGGGCCAGCAGTGCGGCCCGCAGCCCGCTGGCCCCGGACGGCCGGGGCAGCGCCGCCGGGTCGTCGGCGGCCAGCTGGTCCTGCCAGCCGGGCCGGGCCAGCGGGCGGGAGTACACCGGGCCCTCGTCCGCGGCGGTGCCGGGCGGGATGTCGACCACCGTTTCGCCGTGCCAGGTCATCTCGAGCCGGCCGGTACCGGTTACCTCCCCGACGACCGTGGCCTGAACGCCCCACTTGGCGCAGACCGCGAAGAACGCCGGTACCTTGTCCGGCTCGACGACGGCCATCATGCGTTCCTGTGACTCGCTCATCAGGATTTCCGGTGGCCCCAGGGACGGGTCGCGCAGTGGCACCGCGTCGAGCCGGACCCGCATGCCGCCTGTCCCGGCCGCGGCCAGTTCGGTGGTGGCGCACGCGACGCCGGCCGCACCGAGGTCCTGAATGCCCGTCACCAGGCCGTCGTGGTAGAGCTCGAGACAGCACTCGATCAGGAGCTTCTCCAGGAACGGGTCGCCGACCTGCACACTGGGACGCTTGGCCGAGTGGCCGCCGTCGCCGAACGTCGCGCTAGCCAGCACCGACGCGCCGCCGATGCCGTCGGGCCCGGTCCGTGAGCCGAGCAGGATGACCTTGTTGCCGGGCCCGTCGGCGGTGGCGAGCTTGAGGTCACCGTGCCGCATGACCCCCACGCAGAGCGCGTTGACCAGTGGGTTTCCCGCGTAGCAGGCGTCGAAGGCCAGCTCCCCGCCGATGTTGGGCAGGCCCAGGCAGTTGCCGTACCAGGAGATACCGCTGACCACGCCGGACAGCACCCGCCGGGTGTCACCCGCGCCGGCCGGCCCGAACCGCAGCGCATCCATCACCGCGACCGGCCGCGCTCCCATGGCCAGGATGTCGCGGACGATGCCGCCGACCCCGGTCGCCGCGCCCTGATGCGGCTCGACGTAGGAGGGATGGTTGTGTGACTCGATCTTGAAAGTGACCGCGTAGCCGCCGCCGATGTCGACGACGCCGGCGTTGGCCCCGATGCCGGCCAGCAGCGCGTCGCTGGGCGGCGCCTTCTCGGCGAACTGCCGCAGGTGCACCTTGGACGACTTGTAGGAGCAGTGCTCGCTCCACATCACCGAGTACAGCGCGAGTTCCGCGTCGGTGGGGCGGCGGCCGAGCACCTGCCGGATGCGCTGGTACTCCGGACTGGTCAGGCCGAGCTCAGCGTACGGCTGCGGCTGATCCGGCGTGGCCCCGGCGTGGGTCACGCTGTCGGTGGCCGTCATCACGCCCCCACCAGGACGGAGACGATCGAGGAGAAGAAGCCGAGCCCGTCGGTGCCCGGCCCGGTGAGCTCGCTGGTCGCGTACTCGGGGTGCGGCATCAGCCCGACGACGTTGCCCGCCTCGTTCCTGACCCCGGCGATGCCGAGCGCAGAGCCGTTGGGGTTGTCCAGGTAGCGGATGACCACCTGCCCCCCTGATTCCAATGCCTCGAGGGTCCCGGCGTCCGCCACGTACGCGCCCTCACCGCTCTTCAGCGGCACGGTAATCTCCTGGCCGGCAACGTAGGCCCGGGTCCACGGCGTGCCGTCGTTCTCTATCCGGAGCCGCACGTCGCGGCTGACGAAGTGCAGGGCGGCGTTGCGGGTCAGCGCGCCGGGCAGTAGGTGCGCCTCGCACAGGATCTGGAAGCCGTTGCAGATACCGAGCACCGGCAGCCCCGCCTGCACGGCCGCCGCGAGCTCGTTCATCACCGGGGAGAACCGGGCGATGGCACCGCAGCGCAGGTAGTCGCCGTAGGAAAAACCGCCGGGCAGGATCACGGCGTCCGCCCCGCGCAGGTCACACTCGGCGTGCCAGAGGGCGACAGGCTCGCCACCGGCGCGGCGCACCGCCCGCGCCGCCTCGCCTTCGTCCAGCGAGCCCGGGAAGGTAACGACGCCAACGCGTGCGGTCACGGGGCACCGCACAAGCTATTGAGAGGCACGACCCGAGGTTACCGGGCGCGAAATGCCGCACGGACGCCTCCGGGGGCGCCGGGCCCACCGGGCCGCTCCCATCGGGACCTTCACCCGTCGCGGCCCGTTAAGGAACGCCCAGTTAAGGAACGGTGGCACGCTGAACGCAGAACCGGCGAGATGAAGCTCCACCTCCTCGCGAAGGCGGCCGGCACCGATGAAGCTGGCCGCTCCCGGCGGGAGGCGATCGCCGCTTATACCGGATTAAAACCATGCTGGCAGCATTTCTGCACTGAACGCCGGGGCTAACCAGCGGGGATGCGGTGCATTTTCCCGCATATTCCGATACCTGCTCCAATTCCGGCTGATATCTCTGCCAGCCAATTGGCCCGGTTCCGGGGGCATGTCAAGCGGCAACGTGATGAAATGATTGGCGTCCAGGGGAAATGAACGTTCCAAAAGGGGGGCCTATGGGCTCAATTTCGAGATTGCCGGGGATTATGACTGTGGCCGCAATCGCGGGCACGGGGCTTATGGCGGCACCCGCGGCGCAGGCCCAGGTGATGGCCCGGCCGGCGATGGTCAGCGTGCCGTGCGGCACGGCCGCCCTCGCCAGCGCGATCAGCGCGGCCAACAGCCGCGATGCCACCACACTGCGCCTCACCAGTGGCTGCACCTACAGCATCACTACGCCCGCGACCGGCACCGACGGACTGCCCATCATCACCGGGAATATCGCCATCGAGGCCACGGGGAACACGGTCATCAGCCGTAGCACGGCGGCACCCACGGCATTTCGCATCCTGGACGTCGCTGCCCACGGGGCGCTCAGCCTGAGTGGCGTCACCGTCCGGAACGGCAGCACCACTGGTCTTGGCGGCGCCATTCTGAACGCGGGCCGTCTGCAGATCACCAATGTCGTACTTTCGGGAAACGCGGCGGGCAACGGCGGTGCGCTGGCGAATGCCAGCGGCGCCAGCGCGAATGTCCTGGATGCCGTCATCGAGGAGAACACCACCACCGGTGTCGGGGGCGGCGGCATCATCAACTCGGGCACGCTGCGGCTGGCCGGGTCCCGCGTGTACAGCAACTCCGCACCGATCAACGGCGGGGGCCTGAACACCCAGGCATCCGGAATATCCCAGATCACGCAAAGCAGCTTCAGCCGCAACGTTTCCGGCAGCCTCGGGGGCGCGATATCCAACCTCGGCAGCACGTCGCTGACCCAGACCGTGGTGCGGCAGAACAGCGGCTACCGCGGCGGGGGAATCGCCACGGCCAACAGCAACGTCACCCTGCATGCGTCCGTGTTCTCGGGCAACACCCCGGACAACTGCAACCCGCTCAACACCATCCCGGGCTGCGTCAACTGACAGCCGGCGTGGCGGCCGCGATCAGTTCCGCAGCGCTGGCGCGGCCACTGCTAGCGGGCGGCGCGCATCCGGGCCAGCGGGGCGTCACCGGACCAGCGGATCCGCTTGCCCATGGTCACGACGGTGCCGCGCCCCGGGTGGCTGCGCAGCGTCACGTCGTCGACGCAGGCGCGCATGACCTCCAGCCCGCGGCCCGATTCGGGCAGGCTCATGACGTCCGGGGCCCGGCCCGGGCGCCGCGCCTCGCCGCGGCCCTGGGCCGGCCCGCTCGCGGGACTCGCCGGTCCCGAAGGGGTCGCAGGGCCCGCGCGGCGCCAGGGCATGCGGCCCGCGCCAGCCCGGGGCACGAGTCGCCGGGCCCGGCGGCGGCCGCCCG
>Ga0066790_10000069_pt1 | contig 27009 bp, 25 predicted proteins | sample OrgsoiDNA2013050_FD_70963 | JGI IMG/M metagenome (GOLD analysis project Ga0066790, IMG submission 70963) | Permafrost soil microbial communities from the Arctic, to analyse light accelerated degradation of dissolved organic matter (DOM) -... | ecosystem: Environmental > Terrestrial > Soil >...
GACGATTTCACCTACGCTTACCATCGCTTGTCTCAGATAAATCTTGACGGCACCCCAAACGAAGCAGTCCTTGAAAATGGCAAACACTACATTAAGCGTCATTTCGCGGATAGGCCAGCGCTTCTTAAAGAGTGCATCACTGCCGAAGATCCTGCGATTAAAATCTACGCGAGGGAGCGAATGAAAAACGATGGAGTACATACGTTTTATGGCTTTTTCCCAAATGCTTCGGGAAGAGTCCGGGCCAACTCCTCATACCGCATTCCTGCACAGGAGTTTGACAGGCTGATACTTGCCAAGCTGCGTGAGCACATGTGTACCCCGCAAACAGCAAGCGACTTTCAAAACTTTACCGCCGTTGAAAGTGAGGTTGTCAAAGAAGCCAGCGCCACTCTCAGAGATATTGAGCGGGACATGACCGCTATTAAGTCACTCATCGAGCGAATACTGGCACAAATCCGCTCTGGTAAGTTGACCGATCCAGATTTAGCCGAAGCAGCGAATGAGAGCTATACCAAAGCAAAAGCGGAGTTGCAGCGCTTGGAAGAAAGAAAAACACAGACAACCGTTATCGCTCAAGAGGACGAGGAGCGCAGGACATACCACGCGCTCATGCAGGAAGTTGGGGAAGCGTGGGAAGAAATTGTTCTACCAGAAGAACACCCACGCCTTGTCCATCTGTTTATCAAAACAGTTACCTTAGCAATTGTTTCCCCGCTGTTTTTCAAGGCGACTATCCAGTGGCACGACCCAACGTGGGAGGCGGACTCCGGGTTATTCTACAAGGGGACGTATGCGCGGCTTTCCTGGACGCAAGAAGAAGCAGACATTCTCGTGCAGCATTACCCATCGGCCACCCGCCAAGAACTTATGAAGTTATTGCCGCGCCGTTCGGGTAAAGCGATGAAAGACTATGTGGGAGAGCATCATCTCCCCCTCACCCGCCAAGGCAAGAAAGAGGACGGCGTACCTTATTACGTTTCCCTTGAGGACTGGAACGTGATGGAACAGTTTGGTATCTCAGAAGAGACGTTACTGTGTTGGGATAATGTCAAATTGATAGCGTGGGCTTGCGGTCGATCGCTTTCTTATCAGCCCCTTGCAGCTCCACATCCCACAAAAATGCGCCCTTATACTTATTTATGCGTACCCGGTCGGTGAGCCAGTCTTTGTAGCGGCGCAGCCAGGGAATAAGCGTCGCCAGGTCGCTCTTGCCCCGTTTGGCGTTGGAGACTTTGTTGATGCAGAATTGCACCATCTCACTGCCAGCCGCGAACCACACGCCCTCGAAGTTGCTCTGTTCCTGTGACGCAACGGACACGGGCTGGCCGGGCTGCGTGGCGCTCGGTCCGATGGGGCGGCGGTGGAAGCGCAGCACCGTCTCAATATCGTCGGGATCGGTCTCGATCTGGTCGATAATAGAGGGATCGATCTGGCGCACCTTGACGCTTCCGTCTATCTTATTGACATAAAAGCGAATGAACTGCTCTCCATAGAGCGACAGTTCGGTGCAGAGCGAGTAGATGCGCGTCTCCATGTGGTTGTCTGGATCGTTCCAGAAGTCCATCAGTACCTGCTGAACGGCTGGCTGGTTGGCGGAGATGGTGACGCCTTTGCCCAGCACAAAGCTGGTGGTGATCTCGATAATGGCGAAGGCGAGCGGGTTGGCATTGTAGGCTTCGTAGCAGAGATTGTGCAGTTCCAGGTAGGTCGAGGGAATTGGGTCTTTCTGGAACCAGTTATCCGAGAGCCGACGCCAGTAGAAGTCCTCCTCGTCGCCCGCTGCCAGGCGTCCCCAGTACCAGTCCTCCTGGGTAGGACTCGAAGACAGGGCGGCAGGATCGACCTGCTCCTGCATACGCTGAACGTGAGCATCGTGCGGCGGCGCGGCAGAGCGGACGAACCTCCGCAGAAAAGGTGGTAGTGCCATGATGGTTACTCCTGTGAAGCTTGTGAAGAAGAAACGAGGAAATTGAGAAGAGGCTGCGACCACAAGGCGTGGCCTGAAGTAAGTATAGGGACGGGCAAGTGCAGAGTCAAGCTTATTACTGCCTTGCCGGTTGCTTGCTTAAATTAAATGAGCAGGGAGACCATAGCGGTTTCCCTGATGCTTGCTCGTCAGCCACAGCGGGCCGACCTCAAAAAAAGGATGTACGATCTGGTGGACCAGTTATAGGCTTCGATGATCTGTCGCTGTTCGTAGTGATGGACGAAGAAAACGGCAAAGCGTCTGTCGTCTTCGTTGATGGTTTCACGCATCGCTCCTTTGGGATAAGTCACGACCAGCCCCTCTTCCCTCTCCTCAAACTCAAAACCCAGACGGAGCATGGCTTCCTGCTCCCTTTGCGGAGGGGGAGTAATCGGGCTTCTGGTTAAGCGCTCACTCACGGCGCTGCTTCCTCTCCTGCTGCTCTCTGAGGGACGGTCTCTGCAAGAATGAAGAGACCCACACACCCACGGTCTCGACTCGCCATCTCCCGCAACTCCAGCCCGTCTGGCAGCAGCACGCGGAAGCGGCTTTCCATGCTGCGAGCAAAGAGTTCCTGGCGCGTTGTCCCAGAGGGATAGTTGAGAAGGATATCCGTCGTTTCTTTTGCTCTAACGACCTCACAACCTGCCTCCCTGAGAAGAGCCTCTGCCGCCTCTAGGAGATTCTTGAGGCGCAGAGACTTCGCCTCCTCTTTCTCCCCAAACGGACTGCCGATAAGAAAACGCTCTGGCTCCATCCTCTTACCTCCTCTACTGCACGACTTCTGTATAGATGGCAACCATCAGCGAGGTGGCCTCCTCCTCGGGCATGGCCGCTCGTAGCTCCTGGTGGTAGGCGTCCAGCGCCTGAAAGCGGGCACGAATGATCTCATGACTGCCGGACTGGGAAAATAACATGAGGTGTTTCAATGCCTCGCATTCTGCCTGGATGTTGGCTCGTGTCCTGGCGACATCGCTTACGTTTTGTCCCTGTTCCATTTTTGTGCTACCTTTCTTGAATAAGAATTTATTCTCGAATTTTCATTTGATACCCTACTTGCTACAACCTACTGTATAGCTTTTCTGGATTCTTCCACTTCTCGTTGCTAAAATGGAGAATGAATGGTTCTAGAAAACGCTCTTTTTAGTACTATAACCGCCTGTAAAAGATAAAAAAATATCATACTACCATCAAATACTTGCGTCTTCAGAATGGGCAAAAGCATATCATAGACTTGTCAAATACTTGCGGAATCTATGCGTACCAGGTCACAGTAGGGAAAACGCTCGTCAAGCACTTGCATATCCACAAGTGGAGTGTTATGCTTGAAACAACATATTACGCGCCAAAGGGGTGCAGGAACGAGCTGTGATGGAAGAGAAGAAGCCAAATATCATCCTCAAACGCGAACGTGAATTACGAGGCTGGTCACAACAGACAGTAGCAGAACGCGTTCAAACAACCGAACAGGTGGTGTGCCGCTGGGAAAGTGGACGACACAAACCCAATCGCTATTTTCAAACACAGCTCTGTCAGCTCTTTGGCAAAAGCGCTGAAGAGCTAGGGTTTATGGACAAAGTAGTATTCTCAAAAGGAGAAAGGGAAAAAGGAACCCCGGTGTTGGGACGACGAGGACGCCCATTGGATCTGCGTATTTCACCAACAGATGAGCAGAATAGTACATTCTCTACAGAGGATACAAGAGAGGCTGTCGGTGAACTAGAGGAAGCTTTATCTGTGAATCTATCTGATCCCATCAACCGCCGCACATTGTTCGCACAACTTTTAGGGATATCTCCTACGCTTTTCGCATTGGATGGATATTCCATCAGCAGTTTTGCTAATGCGGTTTCCGTTTTGGCAGAAGCATCCTCTCCCTCTATTGATGAGAAAACTCTGATAACATTCGAGAATGTCACAGAAAATTGTTGGCTACTCCTCAGATACGATGGACTACTGACCGTAGAACAACTTTTACCGATCTACTTACAAAGCTTTGCTTTTTTTGCACAAAAACCTTCTCGATATCAGGAACGCGTTGCCAGTATTGTCGCACAAGGCTACATGTTACAAGGGTTAGTTTCGGTTCTCAATTCAGATTCGGCTGGTGGCGAGAAGTGTTGTAAGCAGGCTGTTTTCTTTGCTCGCTTAGCAAAAGATCGGAATCTGGAAGCGGCGGCACTGAAACATTTGGCAACGAAGTTTCTTGACAATGGACATCCTCTCTGGACATTGCAGACGTTTCAGGAGGTATTGCCCTTTGTAAAAGACATTTCACCGCTCTTACGTGGTCGCACATACCTTGGACTCGCTTTAGCATATGCACGCATTCATCAAAAAAACGATGCCCTGTACTACCTGGATTTGGCACACGACTCTTTTCCTAAAAACCCAGAGAGCGATGAAAGCTTTTCTTTTGCTGATTGCCATACATCATCACTTCACCACTATGGCGGACTCATTCATATAGAGTTTGCCCAATTTGAGAGAGCTCATGATATGTTTGTGCAAGTAGAGGAACTGCCAACGAGAAGTACGATACCAGAGCGTACGCGCATTGAGATTATGAATTGTCAGGCGGAAACCTCTCTTGCCCTCAGAGACGTACGATCAAGTTGTGATCTCATAGAGAAAAGCATCACAGGAGCTCTGAAGTTGAAAAGTGACAAACGGTATCATGATGCGCTTGCTCTCTATAAACAAGCCAGATTGTTATGGCCTCAAGACCGTCATATGAAGGATTTAGCGGATCTGTTCACACGCTGAGAGGTTTCTTGGGGAGGAAAAAAAATCAGTACCAATGAATGATACTACCGCAATTCTCATGCGCCTCATGGAAGAAAATTGGCTCCATGCCAGACAGTCAGAGGAAAAACGCGCCACCCTCGCCATTGCGATTCTTGTCATTACTTCCACGAGTCAAATAACGCTTGTCTTCACCGGCTTCAGTATAAGAGTGCTTCCCCTGACCCTCTTCTTATCCTTGCTAGGCATCTATGCTTTAGTTTTTTGCCTGAAGTTATATGAACGTCAGATATTTCATACCTCCAGGGCCAGAAAGTTACGTGCTCGACTCAATGACCTTTACCCAGAGGCAGAAGCGGAGCAACTCTTGAAAGCTGCAGAAGCGGAGCACAGCGCAAGGCATCCCTTTGCACATGTGCGCCTTCATCACATCTGGTTGTGCTTGCACGCCCTGATCGTTGTAATTGGCCTCGTGGAAACAGTCCTTTGTTTTATATCTATCCAGTAAACACTCTCTGTACTGATAAGAATACAGATGAGTACCGAAGAATCAAGTCCCAGCGGAAATGATTCTTGAAGAGTTACACCAACTCTTGGATCACCCGCCAATCCCCTCCAACGCCTCGACCAGCGCAAACACGGAGGGGTAGCGCCGTCCCGCGTCAAGATCCAGGGCGCGCAGGAGAACCTGTTCCAGCGCTGGTGAGACAGCGTGATGCAGGTGATGGGGCGCAATGAGCTCAAGGCCATCGCCCTCACCCAACGGGATGAGATGAGGCACACCGAAGCGTGCCTTCTCCCCATATTTATCGTGTGAGGCCTGTATGCGATAGATGGCCGCGCTCGGCGCGTAATGCGTGAGCAGCAGGTAGAGGATAGCACCAAGCGCATAGACATCCGAGCGCTCATCGTACGTACCGGACAGCAGCTCCGGCGCGATAAAGGCATTATATCCTGGCAATCCGTTTATAGGAAAAATATCCTGGCAGAGCGCGGCGATGTCGGCGGACTGCCAGAAATCCAGTGGCGGCGGCCACGAGGGCAGCAGGACCGGTGCCCATGACGCGTCTTCTGTGTCGCTTACCAGGATGGTTGTCGGATCAAGGTAGCCCGGCAACATGTGCAGACGATGCAGACGCGCTACGATGCGGCAGAGCTGCGCGCCCCAGTTGAGCGCGGTCTCTATACTCAGCCACGCGGGCCATTCCTTCCGACTCAGCAGCAGTTCGTCGAGCGTCAGGACGCCAGCCTGCAAAGCCTTCTTCTGATCGTACAGTTGCTTTACAAGATAGTGGCGCTCGCCCTCGACCCACACCCGATCGCCATCCACCGGCAGGCGCGCTGAGCCGGAGGTGACGGGGGAGACGAACTCTTCGAATGCCGCCGCCTCGATCTGCGCCCGCACTGGCTGCGGCAACCCATCGAGGACCAGCTCGCGAATAGCCACTAGAGGCTCCGCTCGCTCCCCATTGCCTGACTCCTTCTCGCTCCTCTGCTGAGCAGGAAGACGCCGCCCGAGATAAAGATTGAGTCGAGGTCGCTTGTAAAGAAGTTGTACAATACGATAGCGACCCTCAAGGATAACCTTACCTTCTTCTACTACTGCCCCAGTTTCTGCCATTCCAGCCTCCACCGCAAATTATTGACATAAAATAGAGATATGCTACACCATCTTCATACTCTTTCTACTCTACTACTTTAGGTAACGAACAAGCTGTTCATGGTTAACAATACGCGCAGAGCCACTTTCACGGTGTGATTGACATTTACTGGAAAATACCGTAGGATTAGGAAAAGTTATCCAGGTTGGAGTATCCATCAGCTCTCGTTTCCGTCCTTTTGCACCGGCATAGATGCTGGCATTTCTCTATATTTACACGACAAAAGGAGATTACGTTATGGCTACTCGTTCTGAGCGTAGGAACCGTCGTTGGCTCCGCTGGCTCCTCATTATCCCCTTCATTGCTGTGCTCTTCCCTCCGTTCTACAATTTCAGAGCACCAGAGTTCATAGGCATCCCTTTCTTCTACTGGTACCAGCTGCTGTGGATCATTATCACGGCTATCATTACAGCGGTAGTCTATTTCGCTGGCGCGTAAATGATAGGGAGCGCACGCGTAGAGTACGTAACGATGCGTACCTCTACTTGTATGTGACACATCACCTTTAATGGGAAGGGAGAATTCCTCGATGCACCTGGACGCTATCATCGTCTTTACCTTCTTTTTCCTTCTCGTCACTGTGCTTGGCTTTGTGGCGGCGCGCTGGCGACGTGGAAACCTCGATCTCATCCATGAATGGGGACTGGCGGGCCGTCGCTTTGGGACGGTTGTGACCTGGTTCCTGCTGGGCGGCGATCTGTATACCGCCTATACCTTTATCGCGGTCCCTGGCTCCATGTATGTCGCGGGCGCGGTCAGTGGCTTCTTCGCCGTCCCTTACACAATCCTTGTCTATCCACTCATCTTCGTCCTTATGCCGCGCTTCTGGACGGTGTGTAAGCAGCACGGCTACGTGACTACCGCCGATTTCGTGAAGGATCGCTTCGGCAGCAGCTCGCTTGCTCTGGCCGTGGCCTTTACGGGCATCCTGGCGACGATGCCCTATATCGCCTTGCAGATGTTCGGCATCCAGATCTCGATCGCGGCGCTGGGCATTCCGCTGACGGTGCCGATCCTCGGCCTGAACGTCGATGTTCCGCTGATTATCGCCTTCATCGTGCTCGCGGCCTATACCTACACCAGCGGCCTGCGCGCTCCGGCGATGATCGCGCTGGTGAAGGATCTGATGATCTTCATCGTACTGATAGCGGCGCTTGTCTATATTCCCGCGAAGCTGGGCGGCTTCGGCCCCATCTTTAACGCGGCCCACCAGAAATCGCTGACGGTGAAGACCTTCTTTGATCTGATCGGACCCAATCAAAGTCTCAACTATGTGACGCTGGCCCTCGGGTCCGCACTGGCACTGTTCCTGTATCCACACTCTATCACGGGCGTTTTGAGTAGCAATAGTCAGCGTGTGGTGAAGCGCAACACGGCCCTCCTGCCCATCTATTCGCTTATGCTGGGCCTGCTGGCGCTGCTCGGCTACATGGCGATCGCGGCAAAGGTGAAGCCCCTGCCCGGCTTCGGTCAGAACGGAGCAGTGCCCGCGCTTATCAACGCGAGCTTCCCAAGCTGGTTCGCGGGCTTTGCTTTCGCCGCCATCTCCATCGGCGCGCTGGTTCCGGCTGCCGTGATGTCGATCGCCGCCGCCAATACGTTCACGCGCAACATCTATAAAGAGTATCTGCGCCGCGACGCCAGTGACCGCGAGGAGTCGCAGGTGGCGAAGATTACATCGTTCGTGGTGAAGTTCGGTGCCCTGCTCTTTATCGTCTTGATCAATCCGCAGCAGGTAATTTTCTTTCAGCTGCTCGGCGGCATCTGGATACTGCAAACGCTGCCCGCCGTTTACCTGGGCCTCTACACCCGCTGGTTCAATCGCTGGGCCTTGCTCGTGGGCTGGGCCGCGGCGATGATCACGGGCACGACGCTCTTTATCGTGGCAGGCAACAAGCCGTCGTATCCTATCCTCGGCGTCCCGCTCTACACGGCGATCTCGGCGCTGATCCTGAATCTGCTCCTGGCGATCGTCCTGACTCCCATCTTCGAGGCGCTCGGAGCGCGGCGCGGTCGCGATATCACATCGCCCGCCGATTACGACGAGGAGCGCGCACCCGACGAGCCTTTAGAGGTCGGGCGCGAAGCTCTGGGCTGATTAACAACGTATCCTGGATACACGGAATAGCTTTTACAATGCAGGGCACTCTCAAGTAGTGTCCTGCATTGTTGTATATACACAGCACAAGGTGCCTATCAAGCGCCTTGCTCTGCCACTCAGCTAGCAATCAACCAATTCAGGACTCTGATTGAGGATCTGGCTCCGTGGCGAAATAAACTCCTCGTACTCCGTTCGGCTTAGACCTTCTTGACGGAAGAGGGCGACGCGATGACAATTCTGGAATGCCAGCTTCACCCCGAAATGGCTCTCCAATGCTCCACGCATGGCATCGCTTGCCAATACCCTGAGCAATTGCCCACGCGCCTGCTCGCTGGGAGGCGGCACCTGATTATCGACGAAACTGGCATCACTGTGGGCGAGCCTGCCCGCTAACCCCTCGATAAGCTTCCAGGCATAAGGCAATGAGTCCTTGATGCAAGCCAGGAAGTCGCTTTGTCGCATCTCTCCTGCCTGGGCCTGCTCCAATAATGTTGAAGGAACTGTAAGAGACATGGTTTTTCCCTTTCTGTTATACGCATTTCATGCTATCTGTACAATACATGATTCGCTAATGATACTGTGTATCATTGCAGAGGTACTATGCCATATGACAGCAAGAAAAACAAGGGGTTTAGGGGGCAATATTGAGATACAGTCTCATTTTTAAGAAAACTCTTCCAGCCAGTGTGAGTACAGAAAAGGCAAGAGCATTGCTGAGGCTCTAATTGGCTCCCTGATCTATAAGGGAACCGGTCGAGCAGAAAAGGCAAGATCAAGGCCCCACTTCAATCCCTGGTGATTTTTGTGAAATCCTACTCCAATAGCTGAGAATGACACAGGTGATATGATAAGTATAGTTGCATTTTGCCAGAACAATGACACAAGGAAAAAGCCAGCACATGGATTTTGACGACGACTTTTTAGAAGAAACGCCGGAGATCGGCAGCGATGAGCTGCTCTCGGATGACAATCTGCGCCTGCCCGAGAGCGCCAGTAATCTTGTACGCCTGCACGCTATACGCTCGTGGCTGGTGCGCCGCCGGGATGAAACGAGCGTGGAGATCGGCGAGGCTGCCCTCGCGCTACAGCAGATGATGCAAGAGGAGCCTCGGGAGCCACGCCCGCGCCGCCGCGAGCGCCTGGACCAGGCAGTACGCGCCCAACGCGAGCAACAGGAGATGTTGGACGCCCAACAGCGTCTGCACGCCTATGAAGAGGCGGAGACGCTGCTGGAAGATTGCATCGCGCATACGACCAGCGGCGAGCGCGTCCTGGTCGAGTACTATCTGACGCTGGAAGAGTTAGTCGAGCACGCGGCCAACGATGCTGGACGTTCCTCGTGGCTACAGGCGATCGAAGATGTCCAGCACCGCGTCGAACATGTTGGAGCACCTAACGAGGAGTAGCCGGTCCTATTTTGTGGTCAGGGGCACGCTTGTCTTGCTATCGAAGCGCAATACCATACCAGAGATCGGCGCGCTCTGCTGCAAAGGGAAATCCAGATAGCCCACCTGCGTCACCTTAGGCAAGCTGAGGGGCGAGACCGTGATGAGCGTTGGCGCAATCGCTTTCCCATCGGGGAGTAGCAGGCGCGCGTTCGGCTTAAAATTTACACTGATCGGTTCCTGTCCAGCATTGCGCGTCTGGACATACACGCGCAGCGTATAAGGGCTCGCCTGGCCCTGCAGATCGCTGAAATTGCTCGCCTGCTGCACCTGATTGATAGTGATATCCACCCCTTCGACGTTGACGACACGATTGAGCGTAATAGAACCGACGGAACCGGTCATCTGCGGCGTCGGCGTGACGAGATCGCTGCTGGTACCAGCGGCTGAATTGGCGCGTGGCAGGTGGCTATAGAGCATAAATAAGATGACCACCGCGACTATCGCTACAACGAGCACGATCAGCGTTGTACGCGTGCCGTTGGAGTCTGTTGCGTGCTCGCTATCAAACTGTGACATAGTATAAATTTACTCCTGATCTTTCTATGTGTTCCTGAATATATTATAGAGCGTAGATGCCACTGACCGATTGCTCTGGCATTTCGTTCAAAAAGGAAGCAGAGAGAGTCAGCCCTATGACATCAGTATCTCTCGTACCTTCGAGGCGAGTTCGTCCAGGTCGAAGGGCTTTTGGAGGAAGAAGAAGCCTTTGTCCAACACAAAGTTCTGGCTGATCTGGTTGGCCTGATAGCCACTGACGAAGAGGAATTTCGTCGCATCGCTCATATTATGGATCTTGTCGTACAACTCTTTTCCCATCATCTTGGGCGTCATCAGGTCGGAGATGACGAGCGCGATGGAGTTTCCGTGCTCCTCGAACTGCTGTAGCCCCTCTAAGCCATCCGAAGCGGACATCACGGTATAGCCATAATCGCCCAGCGCCTCTTCCATCAGGCAACGCAGGTCAGGATCGTCCTCGACGACTAGAATCGTTTCGTCTCCACCCGCTACAGGCTGTGAGCTTCTGGACTCGACGGGCAGCGTCTCGGGAATGAATACACCATCGGTACAGGGCAAATAGAGACTGAAGGTGGTCCCTTTACTCACTTCGCTCTCTACGTCGATGAAGCCATTGTGCTGACCGATGATGCCATGCACCATCGATAGGCCAAGACCTGTTCCTTTCCCCAGCTCTTTTGTAGTGAAAAATGGCTCGAAGATGCGCTCGCGCACCTGCTCATTCATGCCCACGCCGGAATCTTGAACTGAGAGCTGAACGCATGCTTCCAGCTTGCTCTGGCCTCCACTCAATGTGTACGCTTCGTCGGCGCTGACATTGCGCGTTCTGATGGTCAATCTGCCTCCCCCGGGCATCGCGTCGCGCGCATTGATACACAGGTTCATCAAGACCTGCTCGATCTGGGAATAGTCGACCTGGACAGTCTTTAGCTCGGGGTCGGGCACGAACTCGATCTCGATGTGCTCGGAAAGCACCTTGCTGATGAAGTCGAGCAGGTTGTTGACGACGACGTTTAAGTTGACGGCGCTAGGCTCAAGCACCTGACGGCGCGAGAAGGCAAGGAGCTGCTGCGTCATTCTGGCCGCGCGCGTGGCGATCTCCTGGATGTGGTGCAGGTTGGAGTAGAGCGGATGGCTCTGGGTGACGCGTCCCAGCCCGCGACTGGCATAGCCCAGGATGCCACCGAGCATGTTGTTGAAATCGTGGGCTATGCCGCTGACCAGCAGGCCGACGCTCTCCAGCTTTTGCGCCTGCTGGAGCTGCTCCGTCAGCCGTCTGCGCTCGGTATTATCGAAGAGGTAGCCTTTGACCTCGATAAGCCTGCCGTCATCATCGAACGAACCAACCACGTTCTCTACGACGTAGAGCGGCACACCATTGCTGCGCTGCATCTCCATCTCGTGATATTCAAAGCGTTTTTCGCGCTCGAGCAGTTTCAGAAAGGCATCAAAGTGTTGAGGCTGGGGATAGAGCGCGCGCACATTGATCTGCACGGCCTCTTCGACTGACGCAAAGCCGAAGATACGCGCAAAGGCGCTGTTACAGGTCAGCAATCGTCCTTGTGGAGTAAACGCGAAGATGCCGGTCAGGCCCTGCTCAAATATCTCGCGATAGCGTTCTTCGGAGGCGCGCAGCTGCTGAATCGCCTCTTCATATTGTTTGCGCAGGCGCGCCTTCTCCAGGCTGTCGCGCACCGCGTAGGGGAGACGGTCGAGGTGCTTCTTCAAGACATAATTACTCAAACCGGCGCGCAATCCCTCGACGGCGATCTCTTCGCTGCCGGTTCCGGTAAACATGACGACGGGCACGTCAGGGAAACGAACTTTCATGAGATCAAAGATTTGTAGCCCATCCGTCCAGTTCAGTTGGTAATCGGTCAGTATAATATCGAAAATTCCACGCTTCGTAGCCGCTTCAAGTTCTCCTGGCTGACCCACTGTCACGAATTCGGCAGAGTCGAATTCTCTGCGTAACTTACGCACAATCAACTCGCGATCAGCGGGATTATCGTCGATAATGAGGAATCTCACAGTTCACTCCAACATTTTTGAGTACCAGCCTGCATTGCGCTCATTCAGCATGCATGCTCCACAGGTTCATTTAGGTATACTTTTTCACACACCCTTTGGTTTCAGATGTACCAATATAGACTCTTCTAACTTCACAGATATAACATTTAAATTAAGAGCAATAACAACGGACATAGCAATCAGGTATGCAGCGGGAGCTTCACATAAAAACAGGTTCTCTCGCCTACTACAGATTCGATCCATATTTGCCCGCCCATAAGCTCGGTCGCTTTCTTGACGATCGCCAGCCCAATGCCCGTTCCGGGGTATTCTTCATCGCTGTGCAGGCGCTGGAAGATGTTGAATATCTTATCATAATGCTTTGCCGCGATGCCAATGCCATTGTCGGTGATATAGATGATAGCGTTGTCGACCTCTTTGTGCCACGCTACCTCTATGCGCACCGGCACGTCGGCCCTACGATAGGTCAGGGCGTTGTCGATGAGATTGGTAAATATCTGGGTGAGCAACGTGGCATCGCCCTCTACGCTGGGCAGGCCAGCGGCAATGGTGATGATCGCCTGCAATGCAGCAATGCGCTCGCCGAGATTATTGACGACCTGGGATAGTAGAACGTCAAGCGCGACAGACCTGAGGCGGATCGAGCGATGTTCGATGCGCGTGTAGTTCAATAGCTCGTTAATCAGGCGGTCCATCTGCAAACTGGAGCGCACGATGATATCGACATAGCGACGCCCTTCGTCGTCTAGCGCTTCGTGATACTCCTGGGCCACGATCTGGCCGAAGCTACTTATGGCACGGATTGGTGCGCGCAGGTCGTGGGCGAGTGCGTAGGCAAACGCCTCTATCTCCTGGTTCTTCCGCTCCAGGTCATGGCGCTGCTGTTCGACGATGCGGCGCATGGCGGAGCGCTCGATCGCGTTATGGATGGCGCGGAACAGGTTGCCGGGCGTCATTTCATCCTTGACCAGGTAGTCCTGGGCACCACGCTTCATTGCCTCTAACGCGACCGCTTCGTCTCCTACACTGGTGAGCATGATTACAGGCAAAGTGACCAGGCCAGACTCGTCGGCCAGTTCGGACAGGAACTCAAGGCCATCGATGTCCGGCAGAGTGGAATCAAGCAGGATACAATCGGGCTGCACCGTTCTGCACAGCACCAGACCACGCTCGCCGCTCTCCTCTTCGAAAAAGGCATAGCGGTAGTCCGTATCCTGCAGAAGGTAGCGGCGAAAGACTTCGCGCTCCTGCGGACTATCCTCGATTATACAGATTTTCGGGTCCTTTTGTATCATAGTTATGTTTCTAAGCTATGGGGCAGAACGGCAATGCCAAACCAGTAGTGATTGAGTAACTCTATCGCCTGTAGCAGCTTCTCAAGCGTCATTGGCTTGAGCATATAACTGTTTGCTCCCTGCTTAAATGAGATTTCGATATCTTTCGGATCAGACGATGTTGTCCAGACAATGACCGGGATCATCTTCAGTTGCGCATCATGTTTGATCGTATGTAATACCTCAAGTCCATCGGTCGCGGTCAATTTGAGATCAAGCAGGATAATCGCCGGTCTCGGCGCGTTTACAGCATCTTGATAGACGCCACGTTGATAGAGAAAATCCAATGCGTCATCACCATCGCGACAGCGATAGACGGGCAATTTGATAGATAGCTTCTTCAACGCCCACTGAAGAATCTCGAAATCCTCATCACTATCCTCCACAATCAGCAAAGGATATAGTATGTTACTTACCATAATGCCTGGTCTTTCTCTAGCGTGAAGGTGTGTGATGGGCGGCAGCGACAAGCACATTCGGCCCTGTTGGTGCGCGCCCTTTCCACTCCGCTTTTCACCTCAATTATAACATACCAGGCCACCCCTCGCCGTATAGCTCAGGACTGTTGCAACGTATTGGGGAGCGAGCGATGCCACACGAATCGTTGCCCACCACGGTTTCCCATCGGGGTAGGGACCAGCTTCTAGCGCGTCCGGATGTATCATTCTCCTCTCCGCTCACCAATGAGGAGTTTCACCACAGAGGGAACGGCGTCCTCTGTTTCGTTGCGGTTTTTCGCGTGCAACGAAGAGGAACATGATACATCCGGACGCGCCGAGGCTGGTCCCTACGGCGATCACAAGAAGAAGACGGTGTGGCGGAATGGTCAGGCGGTCGCCCTGGAGGCCTATTCTCACCACTCGCGCTACTCCCTCATCCATTCTTCAGTTGATGTTTATTGGAATAGCCTTGGCGCTACCTACACATGGCTCTCAGGATTGAGGTAGGAAGTTTTGGGAACCAAACGAGCCGCCGAGCACGTCTTTAGACGCGGCCCCCATCCAGCGATCCAGGACGGTGGCATAGACTGAGCGGAAGTCGGTAGTATATTTCATGTTGCCAGCGTTGTCCAGATTGCTCAGACTTGGTGGCTCCCCGAAGATGCCTTTATTGACCGGGTTGCCCAGCACGAACATGGGGGCTGCGGTGCCGTGATCGGTCCCCTGACTGCCGTTCTCTTCGACGCGTCGCCCGAACTCGGACCACGTCATAATTACGACGTTATCGGCCTTGCCGTGCTGAACAAGATCGTTGTAAAAGGCCGAAACGCCATCGGCCAGTGTCTGCATCAGCTGGTCATGCACGGTCTGCTCGTTGGCGTGCGTGTCAAAGCCGCCCAGCGTGACGTAGCCGACGCGCAGGCCAAGTCCGGCGACGATAGATTCCGCCAGAACCTTCAAGCCATCCCCAAAGGCTCCTGTGGGATATGTGACCGCCGCTTGATACGCCGTATCAGCCGCGTGCAACTGCGTACTGCCGTCCTGGGCATTGAGGGCGGTCGTATCCAGCAGCGCGGCATAGGGCGCGGTATGCGGATACGAATTATAGAGCTTCATCAATGCAGAGAGGCGCACGTTGCCGCCATCTCTATCCAGCGGATCGGGTGCGATGCGATAGCTGGGTACGTTGATTAACGTGGGCACCTGCGCGTTGATGGAGGTGAGGGCCGGTGCCGTTTGCACGCCTATATCCAGTGACTTGAAGGGATGCCCATCCTTATCGACCATGCCGGAGACGAGTTTGCCCAGCCAGCCTTGGCTTCCGTTTCCGTTTAGATCGAGCGTCTGCCAGATGTCCATGGCCTGAAAGTGCGACAGGCTCTGGTTGGGGTATCCGACGCCCTCGACGACCGCGAGATGTCCTTCGTCCCAGATCTTTTTGAGTGGCGCGAGGTTGGGATGAAAGCCCAGGCGACTATCCAGCGTCAAAACCTTGTTCTCCGGTATCGCCAACGTGGGGCGCATCTTGTTGTAGAGCGCGTCGGTGTACGGTACAACGGTATTGAGGCCATCGTTGCCACCGGCCAGTTGTATCACGATCAGCGTGTGGTCGCTTGCGGCCTGCGAGAAGTGCGCGCCCTCCTGTGAGAGTGCCTTTGCGGAGGCCACGCCCCGGCTGAAGATGGCTGGCATCACCATACCCGCCGAGACCACCAGCATCCCATCTTTAATCATTGCTCTGCGCGAAAGTTTCATAATAGTGTAACCTCTTTATTAATTGAGTTGATACTCTGGCGTCGCCATTAACAGGTACAATGTGCCACGTACACGATTGATTGGATAACTCTTTCCATTGGTAAGCGTGATACGCTGAACTACCATGCCGCTCTCCTGCTGATTGAAGTAAGCGACCAGCTGGGCATGGCGATCGGTGCTGATCTGACCGTCGAGCAGGAACGAGGCAAAGTAGTCGACAAAGTGCTCGGGCGTGTCGATATGGTTCGCGTTCACGATACCCTGCAGATCGATGAGCGCGTAGGTCGGGTTGCGCGGGTTGCGGTTCGAGAGCAACAGATCGATATAGTTGAGGCGCGTCATCCACGTGCCGCTGTTGAGCCAGAGCGCGCTGACCTTGTCTCCGGGCCAACCCGCGACGTTGGGTGGATCGAACAGGGTCTGCCCCATGAGCGTCGTCATAACCGGCAGCGCTTTTCCGTTGCCCTGGACATTGAGCGCGCGATAGGCTCCTGCGACAAACTCGGTGGGCGATTTCAGGCGACTGCGATACGCCTTCGTCGAAGAGAATTGGGGTGAGAGCAGCAAGGTGCGCATTACCGCGCCCATGTTATGTCCACTCTTCACGTAGGTATCCACCAGGGGAGTGAGTTCCTCGTTGCTGGGATTCTCATACGTAAAGAAGGTAAAGAGCTTGCGGCAGATGAACCAGGGCGTCGCCGGATGGTTGACCAGGATGTTGATAACGTCTTTGTAGTCCAGGTTGCCCGTATGCCCCAGGAAGGTTTTCGTCAAATCATTGTGATCAAATGGCAGGTAGTGCGACTGCGTCGTCTGACCGACCACATGCCAGCCGGTCAGTGCGGCGGCTCCCTGGTAGACATCCTGCTGCGTGTAGTGGCCGAGACCGAGGGTGAAGAGTTCCATCATCTCGCGCGCGTAGTTCTCGTTGGGCGCTGTTTTTCTACTCCTCGTCAGGTCCAGGTACACGAGCATGGCGGGATCGGCGGTGATGCCCAACATAATATTGTCGAAGGTATCGAAGGCGTGTGCGCGCAGAAAGTTATTTTGCGTAATCATGCGCCCATACGCATTTTTTCCACCCACTTTATGATAGCTGCTGGTCAGGACGCCGTGCCAAAACAGGGTCATCTTTTCTAATAAGGGGCGCTGCGTCCAGGCCATACGCAAGAGCCACCACTGCTGCTGATTCTGCGGCTTGTTCAGGTCGAGGTTGAGCGCTTTCAAGCGGCTTTCCATAGCATCGTCGGGAACCTGCTGATAGTTGAGCAGTCGATCCACGACACCACTAAAGCCAAGGGACGCGTAGCTGCTGATCTCTTGCGGTGTTGCGCCGAAGCCAGCGCGCCGCAGCAGGTGGCCGATCTGCACATTCGTCGCGCTTGAGGCCAGCGGATTCCAGGTGCCGTGCTGCATCTCCGATGTAAACGCCATTCCACCCGCGGTGAGCACAGCGGCTCCGGCCACGCCCGCCGCCGCGACGCCAAACAGCTTGCGGCGCGACATGTTGCGTTGCGCTCCACCACCTGGAGGCGCGCTCGCTCCGCCCGCTCCTCTTACACGTTTGTCCGTGATATCGTCGTCGTACCACGGCTCGGTTGGCTGATTATACATATCCTTGTTCAAAGGCTCCCTCCGCTAAAACTGCTATGGCAACACATCTATCTTTATCGTCGTTATTGTAAACATGTCTACTTATTTGTCATTGTCTTGAGTGTAACAGATAAAGTTCAAGAAATTCTCAAGAGGGTCTTAGCTTCTGGTCAGGATTTCGCAAGGTGAGGGTTGAAATTAAGCGCGGTTCACAATTCCTTTACACCGTCCGCATAGTATAGTGCATATCATTGTATCGTATTGCATTTCATGATGTAGGGGCGCGGTTCACAAGCCCGTTGCGCCCCATCCGTCACGCACATCGGCCTGTGGAGCGCGACGAATTGTGGCGCAAACGGGCTTGTGAACCGCGCCCCTACATCAGTGGTTGGTTGGTGGATTTCTTTTGCAAAACGATGACGCTCACCCGTTAAAATATGCTGAACCTTGCCTATCACTCCCTGATGATGTAGAGTAGGTTCTGGCATATTGGAGGAGTGAAGTATTGACGAAAACTTTTGAGCTGAATAAAAAGGATACGACCAATAGGGCGCAGAGCAGCTATCTTCCGGCCATTTTCCTGCTTCTGGCGATGGTGGGGGCGTTCCTCTTGTTGGACGCGGTGCTGCCCCTGCACGGTCTCTGGTTTCACACGGCGCTGCTCGTCCCGCTGAGCCGCGCGTTCTTGCTGCCGACCGATCTCCTCTTCCACGGCTGGGCGCTCTCTCCGACGCTGCTCACCAGCCATAACACGCCCGCGCCCGCGATAGGATTGAGTTGGCAGGAGACAGCATTTCTGCTGGTCGCCTGTCTGCTGCTACTGCTCTGCTACCTGCTGGCCCTGCGCGTGCTTCCTGGACGAAGCGGGCGGCGCTATCTGATCGGCTCTACGCTCCTGCTGGGCGCGCTCTGCGTGCTGATTCCGGTCGTGACCTCGCAGGATCTCTTCTCTTATATCATCTATGCACGCATGGCGGTTCTCTATCACCTCAACCCGCTTAGCACGAGTCCGCAGAGCATCGCCAGCGATCCGCTCTACGCGCACCTCTACTGGACGAATCAGCCCTCGGCGTATGGTCCGATGTGGACGATGATTACCTATATTCTGCAATGGATAACGGACCTCTTCCACACGAACAACGTGGCGGCGATGGTTCTGGCGTTGCGTCTGCTCGGTCTATGCGCGCACCTCATCTCCACGCTGCTGGTCTGGTCTATCGCCGGACAGCTGCAGGAGCTACGTGGAATCATCGCGCCAAAGATACGCATACGGGCGGCGCTGGCCTTTGCCTGGAATCCGCTGCTGCTCTTCGAGGCGTGCGTCAACGCGCACAACGATATAATCCTGCTCCCCTTTCTGCTGCTCGCCATCTGGCTATTTGTACGCCAGGCGCGCAACCCGACGCCGCGTATCTACCAGACCTGCGCAGGGGCCGCGCTTCTACTCGCGGCGGCGACCTGCATCAAGGTCAACCTGGCCCTGCTATTTCCAGCGTTTCTGCTGTACCTGTGGAGTCAGCCGGACAGGCCACTGCGCCGCATACAGTACATAAGCCTGCTGACGTTACTTTATATAGCATGCATTGTCGCGCTCTACGCCCTGTTCTGGCAAAATGGCGCTATCCTGAGCATCGTCCAGATCAATCCTGGCACCTATCGCGACATCAATACAGTCAGCGAGTTCCTGAGCCACTTCTACAATAGCGTGGCAGCACTGTCCGGAGCACCTCTCGCCGCCGATATCGGTTCGCCCGCCGAGTCGTTTACACGCGGAGTCAGCCTGCTCATCTTCGCTGGCCTCTACGGCCTGTGCTGCTGGCGAGCATTGAGTTCTCGCGCGCGACTACAGACGCCCATCGGCCTGATCCGCTGGATGGCGCTCGTCTGGCTGCTCTACTGCGCCATCGGCACACCCTGGTTCTGGCCCTGGTATACCGCTATCTTCTTCGCCCTCTTCGCCCTGCTTGAATCGACTGAAACGGAAACGTGGCAATGCGGCTTTTTACGCCTTCCACTGGCCGCTCGCCTGCTCTCATTCAGCCTGCTCAGCCTCTACTGCTTCTACACCTGGGCACCTTACGCCAGTATGCTGCCGGGTCTACCAGGATTTCGCTGGGCCTACCTGCGCGGATTGTGGGCCTGGCTCCTGCCGCTGCTATTTGCTGCACGATGGCCAATCTACCCAGGCAAGACGAGGAATGAGGGTAATGAGTTTGATGTCGGAAAGGGTAGGGAATGCGATAAATCCGGACGCGCTGAAGCTGGTCCCTACGATAATATATAGAGCACACAAGATTAAAAATCACCATTGCGCTATATAGTCGTAGGGACCAGCTTATGATCTTTGACTTTTTAATGCAGCCATCATCGGCTCGGTACTTACCGGATTAATTTGTCAAAGATCATCAGCGCGTCCGGATTTATCATGTTCCTTTTTGCACCAGGAACGTGTTAGTTGTATGATCAAATGTAAGAAATTCTCGCTATTTTTAACGATTTCAAGAGGAAAGTAGAGCTTTCACATGACGACAAACCAACAGATACGCCTTACCGAGCTTGCCAGTTGCGCGGGCTGCGCCGCCAAGACGGGAGCCGCTATTCTGGCGGAGGTGCTGCGCCCGCTGCGCCACCGTAACGTGCCGGAGCAGCTAATCGTCGGACTCGGCGCTATCGACGATGCGGCGGTCTACAAGATTAACGATCAGCAGGCGGTGATCAGCACCGCCGATTTCTTCCCGCCTGTTGTAGACGACCCCTACACATTTGGCGCGATCGCGGCGGCCAACGCGATGAGCGATGTCTACGCGATGGGCGGACAGGTGCTCATGGCAATCAATCTGGTGGCGTGGCCTGAAAAACTGGATTCCGCCATTCTGAGTGAGATTTTGCGCGGCGGCATGGAGATCGTCGAGCAAGCGGGCAGCGCGATCGCGGGCGGCCATACCGTGACCGATGACGAGCCGAAGTATGGCCTCGCCGTTACCGGCATTGTCCATCCCGAACACATCCTCACGAAGGGCGGCGCGCAGCCCGGCGATCTGCTCATCCTGAGCAAGCCGCTGGGTACGGGCCTGCTGACAACGGCGCAGAAACGCGGCAAGGTGAGCGAGGAGGATATGGCCGCCGCTGTGCAGTCGATGACGCGCCTCAACCGTCGCGCCAGTGAGCTGCTTGTGCAGGCAGGGCCGGGCGTACACGCGGTGACTGATATCACGGGCTTCGGCATCCTCGGACACGCGTGGGAGATGGCGGCTCAGAGTCTGACGGGCATGCGCTTTGACTTTAGCGCGTTGCCACTACTGCCACACGCTCGCCAGTACGCCGAGGCCAGGTGCATTCCGGGTGGCACGGCGCGCAACGAGAGCTATCTTCGCCCCCATGTGCGCCTCGACGAAAAGCTCGACGCCGCTGCCCAGGCCATCCTTTTCGACCCCCAGACATCGGGCGGGCTCTTTGCCGCCATCGATCCCTCTCTATGGCCGACACTCTCGCAGCAGAACCCGGATGTGCATTTCTGGCACATTGGTGAGGTGTTGGAGCTCGTACACGATGCGGAACAGGTCATATTGGAGGTTCGCTGACCCGTTTTTGATTTATTCGTAGAGGCCTGGTTCGCCCAGGCCCGTGAGCGTCATCCTTGAATCAAGCGATGCACAATATCGAGCAGGTCGCGTACATGAAAAGGCTTGACAATTACTTGCTGCACACCCAGGCTCTGCGCGTCGGGACCATTGATTCCGGCGGTGATCACGACGATAGCCGGAAGCGGATACGCCTTTCTCCACTGCTTGTGCAGGCGTTCGAGAAAAATATTGCCGCCCATACCGGGCATGGCCATATCCAGCAGAATAACAGATGGGTAGCGTCCCTCGCGCGAGGCGTTATTCATCCAGTCCAGCGCCTCCTGCCCCTCAGCGGCCTCAGCTGGCTCGTACCCATCTAGCTCAAGCGCCCAGGATACCATATCTCGAATGGCAGGATTATCGTCTACCACGAGAACAACCGGTTGACGCCCCTCGTCATACTGTTGTGGTTGATCCATACGCATACCCCTATTTTTCCGCTTCGTGCGGATACTCAATCGGTCTTCCCGGTCTCATTGCGTTCCTGTAAATCCCCTGGCAGGTTATTAACGCGCCACAAATTAAAACGATGCCAGTAAAAAGTTGCGCAGCACTTCTAAAAATGTCTCTGGCTGCTCCAGATTTGAGAGATGACCGGCACGCGGTATCACTGCAAATCCCGCGCCTGGAATTTTCGCCGCGTACGCCTGCGCTACTGTTGGGGGCGTCAATTTGTCAGATTCGCCGACCACGACCAGCGTGGGAACGGTAATCTGCGCTAGAAGATCGTTCGCATCGGCGCGCTGAGCCATGCCACGCGCGGCTGCGGCGATGCCACTCCCTGTGGCTGCCTCGGCCATGCGCCTGACCAGCGCCTCCACTTCGAGGTGATGTTGGCGCGTGTAGTCAGAGATGAGGTTTGGCACCTGTAGATCGGCGACGGCACCGGGGCCTTCGGTCTCCGCCAGTTGCGCGATCTTTGCGCGATTGGCCCGCGCCTCCTCGCTATCGGCGTCGGGCTTTGTATCGGCAAGGATCAATCCGCCGACGCGCTCGGGATACTTGCGTTGGAACGCGAAGGCGACGTAGCCGCCCATCGAGAGGCCGCAGAGGATCGCCTGCTGCATGCCGAGGGCATCCATTAACGCCGCTACGTCGTCGGCCAGCAGCTCCATCGACGAGGATGTTGTGCTGCTCTCGCTCTCGCCGAAGCCGCGCCAGTCCAGGGCGATCAGGCGAAAGCGCTGCTCGTTAAGCAGGGCCGTTATCTGGCCCTGCCACATGCTGCGATTAAGGGGAAACGCGTGGAGAAAGATGATCGGCTGGCCTATGCCATGATCATCGTAAGCGATATCAGCGTCATTAATGCGTATCTTCAATACTGTCTACTCCCTTACATCCTGCTCCCTTACAGCTTGCTCATTCATCTCTCTAACGGCGTCGTCGGCCTGCTCGTGGGCGTGATACGAACTGCGCACGAACGGTCCCGACTCGACGTGGCGGAAGCCCATCTTCCTGCCCTCGGCCTTGAGCGCGGCGAACTCTTCGAGGGGGACGTAGCGCTGAATCGGCAGGTGCTGGAACGATGGACGTAGATACTGCCCGATCGTGAGAATATCAATATCGTGCTCGCGCATATCGTGCATGACTTCGAGTATCTCATCCCAGGTCTCGCCGAGGCCCAGCATGAAGCCCGATTTGGTGGGGGCGGAGGGATTCATCTCTTTGGCCCACTTCAACACCTGCAGGGAGCGCTTATACACGGCCTGCGGGCGCACCTGTTTGTACAACCTGGGCACGGTCTCGACGTTGTGGTTGAAGACGTTGGGCTTCGCGTCGATGACTACGCGTAGGGCTTCGTACACGCCCTTGAAGTCAGGCGTCAAAACCTCTACTTTACATTCCGGATTCAGGCGGCGTATCCAGCGAATGGTGGCGGCAAAAACAGCGGCACCGCCATCCTTGAGCTCATCGCGGTTGACCGAAGTAACGACGGTATGGCGCAGGCCCATCTGCTGCACAGCCTCAGCAACGCGCTTCGGCTCCTCCCAGTCCAGGCCGAGCGGACGCCCGGTCTCTACGGCGCAGAAGCCACAGCTGCGCGTGCAGACGCGGCCCAGGATCATAAACGTGGCGGTTTTGTGTCCCCAGCACTCGCCGATATTGGGGCAGCGCGCCTCCTCACAGACGGTATGCAGAGATTGACCGCGCATCAATTGCTTGAGGTTGCGGTAGTTCTCGCTACTGGGAGCGCGTACTTTCAACCATTCGGGACGGCGTTCCGGAATGATAGTAGTCATAATGGTTTCCCTTTAGTTAGTAGACATCTATTCCTCGTCCGTAGCTCTGCAAGCGCGTGCGTACAGCTTGTAAGAAGCCCGCCGCACCGGCACCATCCATGATACGATGATCGAAAGAGAGGCACAGGTACATCATCGAGCGTACAGCGATTGCATCGTCCTCGATCACAACGGGTCGTTTCACCACGGCGTCCATGCTCAGGATGCCAGCGTGCGGCTGGTTGATGATCGGTACAGATATAATTGTACCAAAAACGCCGGGATTATTCACTACAAACGTGCTGTTCTGCATATCCTGTATGGTCAATTTATTGCTACGCGCACGCTGCGCCAATGCATTCACCTGGCGCGCAAGGCCCGCGAGCGTGAACTGATCGGCGTCGTAGAGCGTCGGGACCAGCAGGCCCGCGTCGGTAGAAACGGCGATGCCCAGGTTGATGCGCTTCTTGACAATGATCTTGTTGTCAGCAGTCCACGATGAGTTCATCAAGGGAAACCTGCGCAGACCCTCGCAGACCGCCTTCATGACGAAGGGGACAAAGCTGATGCCGTAGCCATTGTGCCGCTTGAATTCGTCCTTGTTCTTCTCCAGCCATTTCGCGATATTCGTCATATCGACCTCGACCACCGTGGTTGCATGCGGAGAGGTGTGCTTGCTGCGTACCATGTGCTCGGCGATGGCGAGGCGCATGCGGCTGGGCGTGACAAGCTCTTCGTCGGCACCCGCGACGGTCTCGGATGGCACAGGCGGCGTAGACGTGGGCGCTGTTGGAACAGCGGCGGGGGCCATTGGAGCGGCAACGGGAGCAGTCGCCTGTACAGCGGGCGCGGACTGCTGCTGCTCGATATAGGCGAGGATGTCTTCTTTGCGCACGCGACCACCGGCTCCGGTACCTTCGATCGCGTTCAGGTCAAGGCCATGTTCGTGGGCAAGCCGTTTCGCGAGGGGAGAGATGCGCTGCCGCTCCTCCTCGTCAGCGCGTAGCGTCTGCGCCCGGCGTCCGTTCGGCTCGCTGGTAGCCACGCTGACGGGACTCTCCTTGAGAACGGGGGTCGCGGCCTGCGCGGGACTCTTCACCGGGGCGGCATCGGGTCCGGGCGCGGCCTGGGGAGGTGGCGCGGACGAGACATCCGAACTCTCCTCGATCAGCGCGATATCGACGCCGACCGCCACCGTTTCATCTGCGCCCACCAGGATTTTGCTCAGGCGGCCCGCAACTGGCGAGGGCAGTTCGGCGTTGATCTTGTCCGTAATGATCTCCGCCAGCGATTCGTCCTTCTCTACATAATCGCCTTCCTGCTTGAGCCAGGCACCCACGGTCCCTTCGGCGACGGACTCACCCAGCCGGGGCATTGTTACTGGCGTTGCCATGTTCGCACTCCTTATAAATTCCTCAGTAGGGATGGGGCTTGCCCCAATCCGCGTGCCTACAATGCGGCTCCTGGGCCGGATGGAGGCAAGCCCCATCCCTACTAGTATGCGGCGAGTTTTCTCGCGGCGCTGACAATCTTTTCGGCATCCGGCAGGTACGCGGCCTCCAGTGGTGCCGCGTAGGGGAACGGCGCATCGGGCGCGGCGACGCGGGTGATGGGTCCATCTAGATATTCGAAAAGGTCCTGCGCCAGGATAGCCGCGAGTTCGGCCCCGATTCCGCCTGTGAGCGTATCTTCATGCACGATCAGCACCTTGTTAGTGCGCTTGACCGATTCTAGAATCGCCTCGGAATCGAGGGGCGCGATGCTGCGCAGGTCGAGTACCTCGATCTCCAGATCGTCCTCCTCTTCGAGCCGTTGCGCGGCACGCAGGCACTGATGAACCATAGCGCCATAGGTCAGCATGGTCATATCCTCGCCCTCGCGGCGCACAATCGCCTTGCCCAGGGGCACGAGATAGTCCTCGGTCGGCAGCTCCTCGCGCAGTTCGGGCAAGCGATAGAGCAGCTTATGTTCCAGGTAGAGCACCGGATTATTGTCGCGAATGGCGGACTTGAGCAATCCCTTTGCGTCATAAGGAGTCGAAGGGGCCACCACCTTAATGCCTGGCGTATGGAAGAACCAGGCTTCCGGGCTGCTGGAATGAAACGGACCGCCCTTCGTGCCGCCGCCGGATGGTCCACGGATCACGATCGGCACGGGCATCCCCACGCGCCAGTACATCTTCGCCGACATATTGATAATCTGATCGAAACCGCAGGTGATAAAGTCGATGAACTGCATCTCCGCGATGGGGCGCATACCCATCAGCGCGGCACCCACGGCGGAACCGATAATCGCGGCCTCGGCCATCGGCGTATCGATCACGCGATCCGGCCCGAACTCTTCCAGCAGGCCCGCGCTGACCTTGAAGGCTCCTCCATAGTTCGCCACATCTTCGCCCAGGAGGAAGACCGCCTCGTCGCGCCGCATCTCTTCGCGAATAGCATCGCTAATCGCTTCCAGGTAGGTTACTTTTTTTCCGCTCATCTTCGTCCAACGGCCTCCTCAGCCCGGCTCATGACGTTAAAAGGTTGGCCCGTGCGGCTATCGAGCGCGTTGACGTAACGGGGATTCTCCGCCCCAGGCTCGCCAAGAATCGCGATAGGTCCATCGGGTGCAAAGACGTAATCGGCCACCGTCGAGGGATCGGGCGCGGGACTGTTCTCAGCGTAACGCACGGCATCCTCGACAACCTCGCGTACACGCGCCTCAATCTCGCTCTTTTGCGCGTCGGTCAGGATCTGCTCCTGCACCAGGTAGTCCTCGAAGCGTGAGATAGGATCTTTGCGCAACCACTCCTCGCGCAGTTCAGGCGGCACATAATCGCCCTTATCGGCCTCGGAATGTCCGCGCACGCGGAACGTCCTGCACTCGATAAGCGAGGGTCCCCGTCCGTCGCGCGCGTGCTCGATCGCCTGCTGAACCGCCGTAAAGACCGCCAGCACATCGTTGCCATCCACGCTCACGCCCGGCATCGCATAGGCACCGGCCCGCTCGGCGAGGGAATGCACGGCAAACTGCTTCTCATTGGGAGTCGAGTAGGCGTAGGCATTATTCTCGATCAAAAAGACCAGTGGTAGCTTCTGCACGGAGGCGAGGTTGACCGCCTCGTGAAACGCGCCCGTGCTCGTCGCGCCATCGCCACAGGAGGCCAGCACAACGCTCGGGTGCTTGCGTATCTTTGCCGCCAGGGCCACGCCGCAGGCCACGGGAAGCGACTCGCCGAGCATACTAATCATCGGCACAACGCCGTGGTGCATATCGCCGATATGCATCTGTCCATCGCGCCCCAGGGTCGGAGAGTTGCCGCGCGCCAACCATTGACACAGCACGGCACGAGGTTCGACACCGCGTACCAGGTGCATCCCCAGATCTCGGTGCTGCGGAACAATGCAGTCCCCATCGCGCAGCGTCATTGCCGCCCCGACGGTCGTCGCCTCGTGCCCCTGCGCCGTATAGACACCGCCTGAGACGCGCCCCTGTCGAAAGAGCGTGCGCACGCGGTCCTCTATAGCGCGGGTGAGGCGCATAAAATAGTAGATCTGTAGCAGGTCAGCCCGCCCCAGTTCCATACAAA
>Ga0066790_10000070_pt1 | contig 26781 bp, 18 predicted proteins | sample OrgsoiDNA2013050_FD_70963 | JGI IMG/M metagenome (GOLD analysis project Ga0066790, IMG submission 70963) | Permafrost soil microbial communities from the Arctic, to analyse light accelerated degradation of dissolved organic matter (DOM) -... | ecosystem: Environmental > Terrestrial > Soil >...
GCCGCGGCCTGGGCCGCCACCGGGAACCGGGCCGGCCTGGCTCACGGCCGCCCGGCCCGGTTCCAGGCCGCCGCGAACGCTGTCGTGTCGGCGGCGTCGACGACGGTCATCGGGAACGGGTCGGGCAGTGCCGGGAGCGCGCTGCCCACCCGGACCGTCACCCCGCGCTCGTACCGGCTGGCCGCCGCCGCGACCCGGTCCAGGTGCGCCACCTGCGCCGCGCCGGTCACCACGGTCAGCGAGCCGCTGGCCCGCGCACCGGGCAGCCGGCTGAGCGCGTCGGCCAGGCCGCCGGATCCCGCCTCGACCAGCGCGAGCAGGTCGAGGATGGCCTCGACGTCGGGCCGGCCGCCGCGGCCGGCGAACAAGGTTCCCGACGGGGTCACCAGCGACACCGGGAACCCCTGCCGGGCCGCCGCCGTGGCCACCGAGGCGGCGATGTCCACCGCGGTCTCGAAGTCGTCATCGTGGTAAGACCGCGCGCAGGTGTCCAGCACCACCGTGGTGCGCGGCTCGCTGGAATCGACGAGCTGGCGGACCATCAGCGTGCCGACCCGGGCCGACGTGCGCCAGTGCACGTGCCGCAGCTCGTCGCCGAGCACGTACTCCCGGAGCGCGTGGAACGTCGTGGTTCCGCTAGGCGCGGCATCGGTGGTCAGCCCGTCCAGGCTCGCCGCGTGGCCCGAGGCGAGCAGCGCGAGCGGCACCGGCCGCGGCGCGACGATCAGCAGGAGCTGCCCGCCATAATCACTGGTGCGCTGGAAGAACCCGAACGGGTCGCCGCGGGTGAGCGTCAGCGGACCGACCGGGATCTGGCCCCGCCGCAGCGTTGGCAGCTCGTAGGAGGTCGTCCGGGTGGCCCCGGCGGCCAGCCGGGGCAGGGCGACCGGGACGGCGCGGGTACCGCAGCGGTCGGTGGCGGTCACCGGGCGGGCGGCGCGCCGGCCGGCATTGGTCACCTGCACCACGCCGATGGCGGCGTCACCCCGGACGATCCGGGTCGGCGCAATTTCCCGGCGGACGCGCAGCCGGCTGCACGGCAGCAGGAACGCCGCGCCGGCCAGCAACGCGGCGGCCGCGGTGACCGCGAGCGCGCATAGTTGCGGATAACCCAGCGCCCAGCCGACCGCGTAGAGCGCGACGGCCGCGCCCGCGGTGCCGGCCCCGCGCGAGGTCAGCACTCAGACCCCCGCGCGAGCCTGTGGCTGCGGCACCGGAACGGCCGCCAGCGCCTCCTCGATGGACTGGACCGCCGTCCGGCCGCGCAGCTCGGCCTCCGGGGTGAGGATCAGGCGGTGCGCGAGAACGTGCACCGCGAGCGCCTTCACGTCGTCGGGGACCAGGTAGCCGCGGCCCGCGGCCGCGGCGCGGGCGCGGGCGGCGCGGACCAGCGCGATGCTCGCGCGCGGGCTGGCGCCAAGCCGGACCCCGGATGCCGTGCGCGTGGAGGCGACGAGCGCGACGATGTAGTCGTGCAGGGCCGGCGCCACGTTCACGCTGTCGGCGACCGCGATCAGCTGCGCCACGTCGGCGGCGCAGACGACGCGCGGCAGTGCGTCGAACGATGGCGCGGCGTCCATGCCGGCCAGGATGGAGACCTCGGCGCGATGGTCGGGATAGCCGATCGACAGCCGCATCAGAAACCGGTCCAGCTGTGCCTCCGGCAGGGGGTAGGTGCCAGTGAGGTCGATCGGGTTCTGCGTCGCTATCACCAGGAAGGGCCGGGGCACCGGATGCGCTTGCCCGTCCACGGTCACCTGCCGCTCCTGCATCACTTCCAGCAGCGCCGACTGCGTCTTCGGCGAGGCGCGGTTGATCTCGTCGCCGTGCAGCACGTTGGCGAAGACCGGGCCGGGATGGAACTCGAACCGCGCGGCGCCCTGGTGATAGACCGTGACCCCGGTCACGTCGGAGGGCAGCAGGTCGGGGGTGAACTGGATGCGCTGCAGCCGGCCGTCGATCGAGGCGGCGATGGACCTGGCGAGCATCGTCTTGCCCACGCCGGGGACATCCTCCAGCAGCAGGTGCCCCTCGGCGAGCAGGCAGATCAGGGCGAGTTCGACGATCTCGCGCTTGCCCCGGATGACCCGCTCCACGTTGTCGGCGAGCGCGACGAAGCGCCCGGCGAAGTCGCGGACGTCGTCGACGCGAAACTGGCCCTGGTCCATGCGTTCTGCCGTCCTGTCGAGGGAGTTACTGGCCCCGTGTTACTGGCCCCGTGTTACTCGCACTGCCACAGGGGCGGATCGGAGAAGGAGTCGTAGTGCTGCGCGGCGGACTGCGGGGTGTTGATGTACAGGTCGCTGATGTAGCCCGTGACCCCGTTGTAGATGGCCCTGTCCCACAGGTCCCCGGTCAGCGAGCTGTCGTCCGGATCGGTGACCGTCGAGCCCGTGGTCTGGCACAGCACCGTCACCTGCGGCCCGTAGGTGCCCGTGGTCACGGGGATCACGGCCACGCTGGCGGCCGACCCGCTCGGCGCCGAGCGGACGTTCAGCGGCAGGGCGGTGTTGCGGTAGATGTTGTAGGCGCGGGACGGCGGGTTCAGCGCCTGGCTGCCCGACGCGGGCGGCTGACTGGCTCCCGCGGGGTTGACCGCGGCGACCGAGTACGAGTAGGTCGAGCCGTTGACCAGGCCGGTAACCTGGTCGGTCGTCGCGAGAAGGCCAGTGGCGCTACCGCTGACTGAACCACTCCACGTAACGTCGTAGTTCACCGTCCCGCCCCCGTCCGAGGCCGGCGCCGCCCAGGCCAGTGACATGGCGTGGTTGGCCGTGGCGGTGACCCGAAGCGACTGCGGCGGCGACGGCGCGACGCACGGGCGCATCGGGGCCGTCTGCGGCGAGGCGACGGTGCCGCCCGAGTACCGGGCGGCGACCGCGAAGGAGTACTGCTGCGTGCAGGACAGCCCGGTGACGGTGAACGCGAACGGCTGGCCGCTGGCCGGAACGGACAACGGCGTCACCGTGGCGCCGGCCGGCACCCCGGTGAGGGTGTAGCCGGTGGGCGTTCCGCCGCCGGACGGCGTGAAGCTGACCTGGATCGACCCGGCCGCGGACGTGGCGGTCGGCGCGCCCGGCGCCTGCGGGGGGACGGGCGTGGCGGTCGGCGACGGGGACGCCGGCGGGGACGGCGACCCGGTCGGGGACGCGGGCGCGGTCGGTCCCGACCGGCCCGGCGCGGGCGAGTGGCCCGGCAGGCCGGGGCTCCCGCCGCCCTGCGTCGGCACCGGCAGGCTCGGGCCGTTCCCCTGACTGCGTCCCGGTGCCTGGCTGCGGCCCGGCGCCGGGGTGGTGCCCGGCAGGCCGGGGTGATACTTGCCGATGTCGCGGACGCCGCCCGCCGCGTTCACCGCGACGGCGCGCGGGCCGTCGGGGTCGTTGGCCCACAGCATGCCATCGTTAACGGAGACATCCAGCGGGCCGCGGCGGCCGGTCACGGTGACCGGCGACATCAGCCGGCCAGTCGCCACGTCGTAGACGATCAGGCTGCCGCTGGTCTCATCCGGGATGTAGACCCGCTGGCCGAGGACCTGGGGGGCCTCCAGGGTGTCGCGCACCGCCACCCCGAGGGTCACCGCGGTGGGGTGACCGCTGACGGTGTTGACGACGACAAGCTGATTGCGGTCCGGCACCATGAGCGGCATCTCGCGCCCGCTCGTGGTGGGCGGCACGAGCGGAGCGGGGGGACGGGCGGCGCTGACGTCCGACGGCAGGCTCACGGTCAGGATCGAGCTGGACGGGCGGATGACGGTCATCTTCGCCGCGGTGACGTCGGTGACCACCGGCCGGCTGCCGTCGAGGGTGAGCCCCATCAGGTCACCGGGCCGGCCGACGCTGATCCGCGCGCCGGGCGTGCCGTTACGCAGGGGTACCAGCGTGCCCCGGCCGGGCAGCACCGCCCACAGGGTGCCCTGCGGCGAGATCCCGGCCGGCCCGATCCGGGCGCCGAGCCGCACCGGGGCGCCCACGACCGACAGCGTCGCCGGGTCGATCCGCTGCACGACGCCCGCCGCCGGCTCGACGATGTAGGCGAGCCCGTCCCCGGCGACGATCTCGATACCGCGGCTGCCGTAGGAGGCGGTCTGGGTAACCGTCAGCTGCGCCGGGTCGATCCGGCTCACCGCGCCGGTCCGCTGGTCCTCGACGAGGATGGTCGACCCGCTCTGCACGATTCTCAGCTGGCCACCGCGAGCGCTGGCCAGCCGGACGGTCGCATCGGCCTTGCCGGACGGCCCCTCGGCGTGCGTGACCGAGCCGAGCACGGAGTTCGCCAGCCACGCGCCGACATCCTGGATCCGCGGCACCGCCTGGGACAGCCCGGCTCCGGCGGCCACCGACGCGACGGCCAGCGCCACGATCACGAGCACCGCCAGCAGGCCTGCCAGCCGCCCGCGCGGCCACCACCGGCCCCGTCGCGTGCTGGCTGGTCGCGTGCTGGCTGGTCCCGTGCTAGCTGGTCCGGCGCCACCGTCGGCCAGCCCGGCGGGAACGCGCTGCGGAACAGCCCCGGCTGTGCCGTAGCCGGTCCGAGCAGCGGTCACCGAAGCCTCCCGATCGCGCGCGAACCTGCCTCGCGCCCGGTCCTTGCCCAGGCGCCGCCCAGGCGCGGGCACTCCACTATCGCGATACGGCGCGGTCCTGTCAGGTCCCGTTTTTACGGCTCAGCGCCCGAGCCGCCCGCCATCTGGCCGAGCTCAATGGCCCGGCGGGTCAGGTCGGCCTTGTTGCCGGGCCCCAGCTTGCTTCTGATCCGCTTGATGTAGGTGTCAATCGTCGCCGGGCTGATTCCCATCCGGCTGGCGGCCTGCGCCTGAGTGAAGCCCTGGGCGATCAGCGACAGCGCCTCCCGCTCTCGCGGGGCCAGGCTGACCTGCTCACCGGCGACCTCGGGCACGCCGTCCTTGGTGTGGATCAGGTCGGCAAGCTGCGACGACACGTAGAAGCCCTGCGCCGCGACGGTGCGCACGGCCTCGACGAACGCCTCGCCGGCTGAGCTCTTGACGAGATAGCCGCTCGCGCCTGCCCTGATGGCGGCCAGCACGTCGTCCCGCCGGGCGGAGGCGGACACCATCAGCACGGCATGGCGCGCTGCCACGTCGGCGATCTCTGGCCCCGGCAGTCGGCCGCGGCCCAGGTAGAGGTCAAGGATGACGACGTCGGCGCCCGCGTGCCCGGCCTGCAGGGCGGCGAGCGAGTCGGCCGTCTGCACAACCTCCAGACCGGGCTCGGCGGCGAAGATAACCTGCATGCCGTATCGCGCGACGGGGTGATCGTCGACGATCGCGATCCGGATACTGCCCGGCTGATCGGGCACCGGCGGTCCCCTCTGTCGTCTCCGGCGGCCCGCAGTTCCTGGCGGTGAGCATGCGTGCCGGCGTAAACCCTGCTGGCCTAACAAGGAGCGCATCCCGGGCGTGGTCGCATTCTCACACCTGCCCGCGCCCGCAGGCATGTCCTGCGTTTGCATGACAAGACGCTGGCCGCCGGGCGCCGACCGGGCGAACGCTGGCCGCGCAGCTGGCGGCTCGGCGGCCGCCGGGGGAATCGCCGCCGACGGAGCAGGCTCGGCCGGGCCGCCCGGCACCGGCGCGGGGGTCCTGCCCAGCGGCACGGTCAGCTCTACGTGGGTGCCCGCGTTCGGCTCGCTGGTGACCATCACCCGGCCCTCTACCTGCCGGATTCGCGCGATAACCGATTCGCGCAAGCCCAGCCCGCTGGTGGCCCGGATCGGGGCGAACCCCCGGCCGCGATCCAGCACCGTCACCGTGACCAGGTCCGGCGAGCAGACCGCGCGGAGCACGGCGCGGGTCGTTCCCGCATGCTTACGCACGTTGGTGAGCAACTCGGTAACGGCCCCGGCCAGCGCGCCGACCACCTCCGCCGGCAGCGTCTGCGTACCGAGCCCGGCGGTATTCATCTCAATCCGCATCCCGGCACCGGTCTGCCTGGCCACGACGCCATCGAGCGCGGCGGTCAGGCCGGTCACGGGCCGGTCCAGCTCGCTGTGCACAAGCTCGCGCAGCCACACCGCCTCGGCGGCCACATGGTCGCGCATGCGGGTGTCACTGATCCAGTCCTCGCGGCCCATGAACTCAAGTGTCTGCAGGACATGATCGTGCAGGTCCCGGGAGAGCATCGTCCGCTCTCGCTCTCGTTGCGCCATGGTGAGCTGCACGACGTGCAGCTCGCGCTGGTGTCGCGAGCATTCCCGCTCGCGGGCCAGCTCGGCCTCCCTGGCCGCCGCGGCGTCGCGGGCCTGGTCCAGCTCGGCGCTGAGCTTCCTGAACCTGGCCGCCACGAACCAGCTGGCGACCGCCCAGGCCCAGTACGTGATGACGTTGGTGAGCAAGTCGACCGTGGTGCGCGGACCGAAGCGCACGAGCGTCGCGCCCAGGTAGCCTGCCGCGGCGAGGGTGGGAATGAGCAGCACGGCCGGAAACCGCCGGTAGACCAGGCCGATCACCGACATCGACGCGACGGTGTACGGATACAGGAAGTTGTCGGTATCGGGGATAGCGGTGTGCTTGAGCATGGCCATGATGGCGAACAGCGCCGCCATCCCGAGGCCTACGTCCAGTGTCGCCAGGAGCCGGCGGCCCAGGCCATCCCGGCGGCGAAGCCCTCGGATGAGGATGATGTTCTCGGCGATCAGCAGGCCGAGCAGGGCCGCTGCCAGCAAGGGCTCGGTGAGCTGCCGCCAGGTGAGGCCGAGCGAGACAGCCGCCTGGCACAAGGTGGCGGTCCGGGCAAAGATCAGCAGCCGCAGCAGCAGCCGCTCGTGCCGGGCCGCCGCCGATACCTGCTGCGGATCACTCAACGTCGGCCTCCTGGACGGGGACAGTGCCGCTAAACAGTGCCGCCCCCCGGTGGCGTGAGTTTTCTGATGGTAGCGAACCTCCGCAGAGGTTTTGGTGCTATTACGCCTAATTCATCCTGCTAACGCCCGAGCCAGAACGGGCTGCGGATCTGGACGCACGGGCACGACCGAGACATCATGGCAGCGTGGAGCATCTCAGTACCGTCGCGCTGGAAGCCGGCCTCGATAACGTCCGGGATTCGCCACGGGACTGCGGCACGGTCGAGCTGATCGTGCGCCGGCCCGCCGTCGACGAGCGTGAGGTACTCGCCGAAGGCACCCTCGACGCGCAGGCTGGCCTCGTCGGCGACAGCTGGCCGCAGCGATCCAGCAGCCGCACCGCGGATGGGTCGCCGCATCCGGGCATGCAGCTGAACATCATGAACTCCCGCGCCGCCCTGCTCGTCGCCCAGGACCCGGCCCGGCGCAAGCTGGCCGGCGATCAGCTCTACGTCGACCTCGATCTCAGCACCGCTAACCTGCAGGCCGGCACCCGGCTGGCCCTGGGCTCGGCGGTTGTCGAGGTTACCGACCAGCCGCACCGGGGCTGCGCCAAGTTCGCCGCCCGGTTCGGCCTCGACGCCCTGCGCTTTGTCAACTCTCCCGTGGGCCGCGGACTGCGGCTCCGCGGCCTGAACGCCAGGGTCGTCGTGCCCGGAACCGTCCGCCGCGGGGACGTGATCCGCAAGCTGCCCGCGGACGAGCTTGTCACGGTCGGCGCAGGAGACAGGCGGCCGGTACGCGCTCCGGCTAACCCGGCCTGAGCCATCCCTGGCCCGGCATAAGCGCTCCTGGCCGCGGCGCCGCGAGCGGATCGCCGACCAGCTCATCGCGCCCCGCCGCGACCGCTGGGCGGCGCGTACCGCCGGGTCGGCGGCATCGACGCGCGCCGGCTGGTACAAGTCGGGCTCGAGGAAGATGTGCTCCGCGATCGGGACCGCGGCCCGGATCCGGCGCTCGGCCGCGTCGATGCCCGCGGCGATGCGGGCCGCCGAATCGCTGCCGGCGACGGCGATCTTCGCCGCGACGAGCAGGGTGTCCGGCCCGACGTGCAGGGTGCGCAGGTGAATGACCCGGCCAACCTCAGGGCCGGCCAGGATGGCTGCGACGATCTTGCGCTCCGCGTCCACGCTGGCCGACTCGCCGATCAGCAGGCTCTTCATCTCGACCGCGAGGACCGCCGCCACGCAGCCGAGCAGGACGCCGATCGCGATCGAGCCGGCGCCGTCCCATCGGCCGTCACCGGTGGCCGTCGCCAGCGCCACCCCGACCAGGGCGAAGATCAGCCCGGTCAGCGCGGCCACGTCCTCCAGCAGGACCGCGGGAAGCTCAGGAGCCTTAGCCCGCCGGATGAAGCTCAGCCAGCTGGCCCCGCCCCTGGACTGATTGGACTCGTTGACCGCCGTGCGCAGCGAGAAGCTCTCCAGGGCGATAGCGATGAACAGAACCGCGAACGCCACGGCCGGCGAGGACACCTGCTCGGGCTGTCTGATCCGCTCGATGCCCTCGTAGAGGGAGAACAGCGCGCCGACGGTGAACAGGACAACGGCGACGACGAACGCATAGAAGTACCGCTCGGCCCCGAAGCCGAACTGATGCTCCTCGGTCTCCTCCTGCAGGGCACGGCGACGGCCGAGCAGTAGCAGCGCCTGGTTGCCCGAGTCGGCCACCGAATGCGCGGACTCGGCCAGCAGCGACGCCGACCCGGTGAGGAAGAAAGCCGCGAACTTCGTCGCGGCGATACCCAGGTTCGCCGCGAGCGCGGCGATGACCGCCCGCTTCCCGCCGCCGTGCCCGGCAGCCGGCTGCGTCCGCTCAGCGCTGATCCGCGCTCACTCCTGCCGGTTTCCCGCGGCCGGATCGCGGGCCTCGTCGATCAGCAGCACGGGGATATCGTCGCGGACCGGATAGGCCAGGCCGCAGTCGGCCCCGGTGCAGACCAGCTCGCTGGCGGCCGCATCGGCCCGCAACGGCGCATGGCATTTCGGGCAGGCCAGGATGTCGAGCAGCCACTCATCGATCTGCACTAAATCTCCCGTGTGGGTGTCCCTGCGCCGCGGTCGGCTCGCTGGCTAGTCACCGTGCACGATACGCAGTACCTCGTCACGTACGTCCGCCAGGGTGCCGGAATCGGCCGCCTCCACGTTCAGCCGCAGCAGCGGCTCAGTGTTGGACGGCCGCACGTTAAACCACCAGTCCGGACCGGAGACCGTGAGCCCGTCTAGATCATCAGTGCGCAGGCCCGGGCGCCCGGCGAAGGCCGCCCTGATCTTCCCGGCGGTGGCCGCCTGATCACTGACCTCGCTGTTGATCTCGCCGGATGCCTCGTAGCGGGCGTACTGCGTCAGCAGCTGCGACAGGGGGACGTCGGTCGAGCCGACCGCCGCGAGCACGTGCATGGCCGCGAGCATCCCCGAATCGGCGAACCAGAAGTCGCGGAAGTAGAAATGGCCCGAGTGCTCGCCGCCGAAGATGGCACCCGACTCCGCCATCTTCGCCTTGATAAACGAGTGGCCCACGCGGGTCCGGACCGGGATGCCGCCGTGCTCGGTAACGATTTCAGGCACGGCGCGGGATGTGATCAGGTTATGGATGATCGTGGCCCCAGGCTCGCGCGCCAGCTCCCTGACGGCGATCAGCGCGGTGATCGCGGACGGCGACACGATCTCGCCGCGCTCGTCGACCACGAAGCAGCGGTCGGCATCGCCATCGAAGGCCAGCCCGAGGTCCGCGCCGCATTTCGTGACGAGTTGCTGCAGATCCGCCATGTTCCGCGGGTCAATGGGGTTCGCCTCGTGGTTGGGGAAGTTCCCGTCCAGCTCGAAGTAGAGCGGTTCCAGCTCGATCGGCAGTCCAGCGAAGACCCGTGGGACGGTATACCCGGCCATTCCATTCCCGGCGTCGACGGCGACCTTGAGCGGCCGGATACCGGACAGGTCCACCAGGGTCCGCAGGTGCTCCGCGTACCCGGACAGCAGGTCGCGCTCCGTGATGTGACCGGGAGCGCCCTGAAAGGCGGGCACTCCGGCCGCGACCATCTCCCGCAGCTCGACCAGCCCGGTCTCGGCGCCGACCGGGCGGGCACCCGCGCGGCAGAGCTTGATCCCGTTGTACCTGGCCGGGTTGTGGCTGGCGGTCACCATCGCGGCCGGGATATCCAGGCTGCCGCTGGCGTAGTAGAGCAAGTCGGTCGAGCCGAGCCCGGCAGAGATCACGTCCGCGCCCTGAGCCGCCGCGCCACGCCCGAACGCCGCGGCGAGCAGCGGCGACGACGCCCGCATGTCGTGCGCGGTGACCACGGCCGGGGCTCCGGTCAGCCGGACGAACGCGGCGCCTATGGCCTCGGCGACGTCCTCGTCGAACTCGTCCGGAACCACGCCGCGGATGTCATAGGCCTTGAAGATTTTCGCGTAATCGGCCACTTGGCCTGCCTCTCGCGCCGCCGTAGTCGCGGCCGCTGCCGCGCTGTACCGGCACAGAGCCTACCGGCCGGCTACCGCCGCGGCGGTTCGTCCGCGCCTGTGTCCTAGCCGCGCCGGCCGGGGTCGGGCGGCGCGGACCTCAGTACCCGCAGATGGCCGCGGCGGCCGATTTCGACACCCTGGCCGACTGGCTCGGCCGGCTTGCGCGGCGTGGTCGCCTCGCGCACGGCGTTGGCGAGCGCCTCAAGATCGTCGGTCTCCTCCGCCTCGACCGGGCCCGGCAGCCGGACCACGTCCCAGCCTCGCGGCACGGTCAGCCGGTCCGCGTGGCTGGCGCACAGGTCATAGCAGTGCGGTTCCACATAGGCGGCGAGCGGGCCGAGCACGGCCGTGGAGTCGCGGTAGACGTAGGTCAGCGTGTAGAGCGCCACCTGCTTGCAGGCTGGCCGCGAGCAGCGGCGAGTACTCAACTGAGGACCCGGGATCCGGCGGCCGACGCGGGGCGGTCCAGCACGGGACCGTCCAGCACGGGGCGGTCCGCCGCCGGCCCGTCCGCGCCGGGCCAGCGGACGTCTGTGCGGCCGGGCTCGCGTACGTCGCTCACAACGGCTGACGGTATCGACCGGCAGGCAGTAATGCCACCACCCGGGGCACTCTGCACGATCGTGTCTCCGAGAGCTACAAAAGTCTGTGGGATACGCTCGGTTACCGTGTATGACGGCAAAGACCAGGACCGGCCCGCTCCGGCGATCCGGCGACGCGACCGGCACGGCCGTGGCCTGCGCGGACTGCTGGTTCCGATGGAAGTTCCGCTCTACCGCAGCCGCAGTGAGCGCTTCGATGACCTGGTGCTGCTGGCCGTCTCCCAACTGGAGCCCAGGTGGGAGGCCGAGTTGTCCGGCGTGGAGTTCGCCGTCGAGGAGATCCCGCCCGCCGACCTGGCCAGCGACGACCCCGAGCCGGTACCGCTGGCGCGCCTGGACCAGGGATCTGCGGATGCTGGCAGCTTGGAGCAGCCGGCCCGGCCCGCGCGCATCGTGCTCTACCGTCGGCCGCTGATAGCTCGCGCCGACGGTGACGAGGAGCTCGGCGAGCTCGTGCTCGACGTCGTGGTCGAGGAATTCGCGCGCCTGCTCGGCCTGGATCCGCAGGTCGTCGATCCCGGCTACCCAGGCGAGGACTGACTAGCTCCCGGTTCCGACCGCGGCCAGCGAGTCCCGCGTCGCTGGCAGCGGGACCCAGGTCAGGGCGCTGGTCAGCGGCAGAATCGAGCGGACGACACCGCCGGAGGTGATGACCCGGCCGACGTAGACGGGTCCCGAGCCGGCCGTGGGCGTCACTTCAACCGAGAAGTCGGAGGCCTTGCCGTTGCGCGGCGGCTTGATCCGCGCCACGACGGTATGACCGGCGGCCACGTTCACGATCGTGGCCGCCTGACCGGAAAAAGAGATCTTGGACGTCGCGGCCACGATCCGGACGGTAGCGGCCTTGCCGGGCGCGGAAATGACCAGATCCGCAGAGCCGGCCGCGCCGGCCGGGTTACCGGCGGCGACGCCCTGCTCGCTGACCGGCGGCGCGGCGGCACTGATGGCCCCGGGCGACCCGGCGGCCCCGCCCGGCACCATGATCGCGGCCGTCATCGGGACGGTGGAGGAGATCTTGATCGCGGCCGCCACGCTCGACAGGGACGGCAACCGGACGGCCACGACGGAGTCGCCGGCCAGGTCAATCCCGTTCCCCCCCGTGGGCTGGTAGGAGCCCTTGGCCGTGACGGCGGTGACCTTGATCTGGGCGTTTCCACTGCCGGGGACGACGATGTAGAGATCCCGCGAGCCAGCTGCGCCTGGCAGGCCGGGGATGACCAGGCTCGTCGACGGTCGCTGCGCGGCCGGCAGCCAGCCCCCCGCGTCGGCGGCGCTCTTCGTCTCCCGGACCGCTACGGCCACCCGGCCGACACTGGTGCTCACGTGCAGCGCCACGACCCGCGAGCTGCGCAGGAGGTTGCCCAGCGACTGAACGACCATGCCATGCGGCGGAACGGCAATTCCCGTATCGGAGCTGCCCAGCAGTGGGCCGCTGTCGGTCAGTGCGCTGACCTGCACGTCGGCGGACTGGCCGTCGGTATTCATCAGGTACAACTCGATGCGGGCCGCCGAGGCCACGCCTGGCCCGACAAACCAGAAGTCGGTGCCGGGCGCCGGGCACTGCCCGGTGACCAGCCCGCCCGGGCTGGTTTGCTCAACCTCGAGCCCCTGCGCCATCGCGCCCGAGGCCTGGACCATGACGCCGCCCCGGCTGGGCGCCGTGGTCACCCCGCCGCTGGAGCTCCCGCCGCTGGAGCCGCCGCCACCTGGCGGTGTCTTCACCCCCGCTGCCTTCACCCGTGGCGCCGGAGCGGCGGAAATGGCCGACCAGCTGAGCACGTTAGGCGTCGTCACCGTCCGCACCGCGGCACCGGGGGCGGCGCTGCCGACCGCCGATAGCCGCGTGACCACGGCACTGCCCTGGCCGGCCGCTTCCGGCGCTGCCGCAGACACCACGCTGGCCGCGGTGGCCCCGGTTGAGCCCGGCGAAGGACAAGCCCGGATCGCCGATGACACGGCGGCCTGGGACGCCTGGCCCAGCTGCGTACTGCTTCCGAGCGTCGCGGGATGGCCGGCGGTCCCGGCCCCGTATACGGCGGCCAGGCCGGCCACGACCGCCCCGACCGACAACAGCCGACCGCGGGCGCCCCCTGGCAGGCGGCTCACCAGGCATCCCTCTCATCTCGTTGATCGTGTTCGGGCGCGGGCCACCGTCGGCGCGATCGCTCGTCTGGGTCGGGCGGAGTCGCGCCGTCATGCAGCTCCGCCGACGGCAGCGGCTCAAGCGAGTCGCCTGCCCATCCTGGCTGCTGGCCCTCCTGGCGCCAGTCCTGCCCGTCCGCCGACGCGGGCCCGCCAGCGGCGGCGCCGTGCCAGGCGGCCGACCCGCCCTCAGCCGGCCGTTGCGACGGCGGCTCCGCGGCGGACCGGGGCTGGTCGGGCACGGGCCAGGAGCCCGCTTGCTCGTTGGCCGACCATGACGTCGGCTGCTCATGGGCGGGCCATGAGCTGGGCTGCTCGTTGGCCGGCCACGACGATGGCGGCTCCTGGCGGGGCGGCCGCGACGATGGCGGCTCGCTGTCGGGCCACGACGGCTGGGACTGCGGCTGCTGCGGCCAGCCGCCTGAGGTGGCCGGCGCACCGGATCCGCCGGACGGCCGCTGCTGCGTCTCCTGCCACCTGGATTCCTGGCCGCCGGGATCGCGCCTGACCTGACCTGGACGGCCGGGATCGCGGCGGATCGGTTCTTGGCCGACGGCCTCGGGCTGCGGCCGCCGCGGCCGGACAGCCTCCTGCCAGCTGGCGGAGGCGCCGTACGGCGCCTCCGCCTGGCCAGCGCCCGGCCAGCTGCCGCCCGGTGTCGTCGGCCGTGCCTCCGGCCGGCCCCGGGACCTGCCGCCGCCGACGTCGGCCGGCGCGCGGGCCGGGTCCGGCGCGTAGGGCCGCGAACTGGGCGGCAGGCCCGCCGATCCCATCCGGTCCGAGGGCCGCTGGGCGGGCTCTGACGGCTCGGCGGGGTCGAATGACCCGCGCGGGGCGGCTGGAAGGCTGGAATCATCCGGATACGGCCAGGCGCCCGTCGGCGACCGAGCGGTGGTCGGCCGATCGGATGCCGCGCGATCCGCTGCAGTGCCCAGAACCACGGGGCCCTGAACCACGGGGCCATCAAATGAGCGGTCGCCAAACCCAGAGCCGTCGTACCCGGCGCTGTCGTACGCAGCGCCGCCGTACCCAGAGCCGCCGGGCACCGCGCTGTCGTACGCACCGCTCTCGTACGCAGTGTCACCGGGCACGGGGGCGCCGTACGCAGCGCCGCCGCGCACCGGGCGATTCGATGCCCCGTCGTCGGATGCCTCGTCGCCAAATGCCGGGTCGCCATATGCCGGGTCGTCGACGGCACGGCCGTCGAAAGCCGCGCGGCCGGCCGCGGTGGGATCTGGCCGGCCAACCGGCCGTGCCGACCCGCCGACGAACCGGCTAGCGGCCTGGCCGGCAGGCCACGCCGCCCGCGACCCGGCCGGCCGCCCCGCGGCCAGGCCGGCGCCCGCCCCGGCAGCACCCGTGCTGACAGAAGCCGTCCCGGCAGAAGCCGCGCCGACAGGAACCGGGCCGATCGATTCGGGGACGTCAGAGACCGTGCCATCCGGTGCGCGGCGCGATCCCTGGCCCGCAGCGGGCCGGACGCGCTGTGACCCCGGCAGCGCTGGCTCGTCCCGGCCAGGACGTCGCCCTCGGCGGCCAAGTCCGCGGCCACGGGACCGGCTCCGCCCGCCGGGCCGGTCGCCATCACCGGCCGGCAGCGCGGCGCCGCGACCCGCCGCCGGCGCGCCAGTCCCGCCCGCCGCGGTCCCGTCCGCGGGAGCAGCGTCCGCCGACGTACCGTCCGCCGCACCGCCTGCCGCGGGCTCGCTGCCAGATACAGCCTGGGGCTCTGCGACCGCCCGGACCCCGGGCAGGGCCAGCGCTGCCACCACGAGGGCGGCGAGCAGCTCCACTGCGACGCCCACCTCGTGGCCCAGCTGGCTGCGGGCGATGTCGAGCGTGCCGCCGCCGCTGGGCAGCCGGAACGCCTGCGCCCAGCTGCCCGCGGGCGAGGGCACGGCCTGCAGTTGGCGGCCGTCGAGCGTCGCGTGCCAGCCGCCGGCGGGCTCGGCCACCGTCAGGGTCCCGCCGGCCGCCGGGGCCGCCGCGCCGGACACGCTGACCTGACCGGACGGCAGCGGTACCACCGCCCCGTTCGGCTCGACCACACTGACGCGGGACGGCAGGCTCTCGAGCCGCCACAGGTCAAACGAGGGCGTCATGCTGACCGGGCGCAGCCCGTTGATGCCATCCAGGGTGCGCGCCAGGTCCTGATTGACGGGGGCACGCATGAGCACGAAGCCGATGTCGAACCGGGAGAGGACCATGCCCTGGTCGACGGCCTGGCCGCCGGCCGGGGCCACGAGGGATGCCACCGCCGTGCCCAGGGCGCGCTCGGCGGCCGGGACCGTGGTCAGATCGCCATCCCCGAGCGACGGGCCGTTCCCCCGCAGCAGCAGGTAAGAGACGCGCTGGCCGGTCGGGGTCAGGACCAGCGTGCGGGGCTGACCGCCGTTCGCCGTCGAGACCGAGACCAGCGCGGGCACGATCTGGCCGGTGGCCGGGCCGATCGGGCCGCTGACGCCATGCAGCAGCCAGAACCCGGCCGCCAGGACCGGCGCCGAGCACGCCGTGAGGGCCAGCAGGACGATCCCCAGGCCGCGCGCGCTGGTCACCCGGCGCAGGCCGCTGCGGCCGCCGGACAGCAGGCGGCCGAGCGAGTCACCGCCCGCGGCCGCCGCCAGGAGCAGGCCGGCCGCCGCGATGGCCAGCGCGAGGCCGGGCCACACGGCGACCGCCGGGCCGCCGGCCGCCGGCCGGATCGATACCCGGCCTACGAGGACCGCGACCAGCAGGCCCAGCACGGCCACGGTCCAGCCCGCCAGGACCAGGACCCGGCGACGAGAGGCCAGCAGGGCGACGAGCGCGGCGACGGCCAGGCCCGCGGTCACCCAGAACGGGGGCAGGCCAGGGCCGCCCGGGTTGAGCAGCATCAGGGCGCGGGTGGGCAGCTGCGGGCTGGCCAGGCCGGGCTGCTGGGCGCCCGCCTCCAGTAGCAGCGCCGATGGGTGCGTGGCCAGCTGGAAGGTCCACGGAATCAGCAGGGCCGGCGGCACGATCGCGACGATGGTGAGATTGCGCAGGACAGCCGGACGGGCCGTGCGCAGTGCCAGCGCGGCCACGATGACGGCGATCAGCGCGATCGGCCACAGCAGCGGCACGAACGCCGTGCCAAACGCGAGCGCGAGCCCGGTGGCCCAGGCCGCCCGGCGGGCGATCCGGGGCGGCTGGCTGAACATGCGGCCGGCCAGCAGGCCGATCAGCGGGATCAGCGTGAAGGCGGCGGCCGTGCCCAGTCGGCCGGCCGAGATGGCCCCGGTCGCGACCGGGATCAGCGCGTAGGTGGCCGACGCCCAGACCCGGACGGGCACCGAGGTGGTCACCCGGCGGAGGGCGAGGAAGGCGGTCATGCCCGCGATCGGGACGCTGCCCAGCAGGATCACGTCCACGGCCAGCCACGCCTTGCCGATCAGCACTGTGGCCAGGATCGCCACGACCGCCAGGTAGGGCGGCGCGGCGCTCGGCGAGCCGATGCCGATCGGGTGGAACCCCTGCAGGTACTCACGCCACAGGCCCGAGGCACCGTCGGTAGCCGGGAGCAGCGCGCCGCCGCCCAGGATGCCCGCGCCGAGCAGCGACCGCTCGGCGACGGCGGTCACGATGATCAGGCCAAGGAACAGCAGGACGCCAGGGCTCGTCAGGATGCGCTGCACGAGCCCGTTGTCGACCAGCAGGAAGTCATCGTCGGTCGGATCCTCGGTGGCGTGATGCGAACCCGCCGTGTCCTGCTGCGCCGAGCCCGACATGGCCGCGGCGAACTCCGCGACCCGCCGGAACGAGCGGCCAGGCGGGAGATCGGCTCGCAGCCGCCCGTACGCGGCCCGGCGGCCCCGAGCCCGCATGCGGCGCACGCGTAGCAGCCGCAGCGGGTGGCAGAGCACCGAGGCGACCGCGGCCATCTCGTCCAGCGCAGCCGTCACGCGCTTGGCGACCAAGAAGAAGAGCGCACGCAGGAACGACACCGCCACGTTGCCGACCATGGACCTGAGCATCGGTCCGGCCGGCAGGTTCCCGGCCAGGGTCAGCAGCGCGTTCCGCCGGTCCAGCAGCCGCGACCGCCGACCCACCGACACGGCCCGCCGTCGCCGGGCCATGGCCTGCGCGTGGTAGACCACCGCGTCGGTAACGACGCGGACCCGGTAGCCCGCCGAGTGGACCCGCCAGCAGAAGTCGATATCCTCCCGGAACAGGTCCATGCTCGTGTCGAAACCATGGATCAGGTCCCACACGTCGCGCCGCACCAACATGCCGGAACTGCCCACGGCCAGGGTGTCCCGGTCCCCGTCGTGCTGGCCCTGATCTACCTCGCGCGGCTCGATCCCGGTGATCCTGCGGCCCACCGTGTCGATCGTCAGGCCGGCCTCGAGGATCACGTCCCGGTCCGACCAGTCCATCACCTTGGGCCCGAGGACGGCGGCCTTTGGCGTCTCGGCAGCACCGCGCAGCAACTGCTCGAGCGAGTCGGGCGCCGGCTCGCAGTCGTCGTGCAGCAGCCAGATCCACTCGACGCGCTCGTCGCGATCACGGGAGGAGCGGTTGGGCACGTTGGCGTTAGCCGCCTTATGCTGGAGCGCCTTGGCTACCGCGGCGCCGTAGCCCGTCGTCCGGTCCATGCCGAAGACCACACTCTGGCCGAGCTTGGCGGCCAGCACCGCGCCGCTGCGATCCCGGCTGCCAGTGTCCACGGCCACGACCCGCTGCACGGGCCGGGTCTGCTCCAGCAATGCATCGATGACATGCGGCAGCCAGGCGGCGCCGTCGTGAGCGACGATGACCGCCGTCACCACATGCTGCGGATACGTATCGTTCGGCGACAAGGGGGTCCGCTAGCTGCTTCCAGGTTTCGCTGGCAAGCCCGCCGGGTGCAGGCGCGGTCTTGCCCGGGCAGGGGTATTCGTGAACAATACGCGAACCAGGCCGACGCCGATGGGCAGACGCAATGCTTGCCAGGCCACCGCGCTCGCCAGGCCACCGCGCTCGCCAGACCACGGGGCTGGCTGCCGCGCTGGCCGGGCGGCTGGCTCCGGCTGGACTTCCCCCGACAGTCCCGTTCTTACTAGACTGCCTCCCGCTTAAGCCGACGCCGCTCGCGCTCCGACAGCCCGCCCCAGATGCCGAACCGCTCGTCGTGCTCCAAGGCGTATTCCAGGCACTCGGCACGGACGTCGCAGCTGCGGCACACCCGCTTCGCCTCTCTGGTGGAGCCGCCCTTCTCCGGGAAGAACGCCTCCGGGTCGGTCTGCGCGCACAGCGCGCGGTCCTGCCAGCCGACCTCCTCGGCATCATCGGCGCCGATGTCAAACCCCTCGTGCACCAGCGAGACGATGATGTCTGCCACAGCGCACCTCCTGCCCGATCAATAACCCCGTTGTCCCGCAGCCGTGCCTCGGCGCGCGAATTACACAACTGAAATTACACGCGCGTGTCTTGGCTCCCGTCAAGCGGGATACGTGATAATGGCCACCCTGTTGCGCCGGGATGAGGGGAAAGTCCGGCCGAGATTTTCCGCGCGCGGCGCTGCCGGGGCGCCCGGTTCCGCCGCCCGAGAACGCAGACTCCCGGCATGTCCGGAGGGGGATGCCGGCCGGCGCCGCGGGTTCCGCAGGCCAGTACCGCGGGCGGGAGCGACCAGCCCCGGAATGCCTTGAGCCGGGGCTCGCGACGCAGGGCTGCCCCGGGGTTGCGAGACTTCCTGGATGCGCATCACCGTTCTGGCCGGCGGCGTAGGTGCCGCCCGCTTCCTGCGCGGTCTCAAGGCCGCGGCTCCGGACGCCGAGATCACGGTCATCGGCAACACCGGCGACGACATCATCCTGTTCGGCCTGCACGTCAGCCCGGACCTCGACACCGTCATGTACACCCTGGGCGGCGGCATCAGCGAGGAGCGCGGGTGGGGGCGGGCCGACGAGACCTTCACCGTCCTGCCCGAACTGGCCGCCTACGGGGCCGGGCCGGACTGGTTCAGCCTCGGCGACCGTGATATCGCCACGCACATCACCCGGACGGCGATGCTGAGCGCGGGCACCACGCTGTCGGAGGCGACCCAACGTCTTTGTGAACGCTGGCAGCCCGGCATCATCCTGCTCCCGATGTCAGACGACCGGATCGAGACTCATGTGGTCATCGACGAGGGCACCGGCCCCCGCGCCGTGCACTTCCAGGAATGGTGGGTCCGGCTGCGCGCTGCCGTGCCGGCGCAGCAGATCCTGGCGACCGGAGCCGCGCAGGCCACTGCGGCGCCGGGGGTACTGGCGGCGATTGAGGCCGCCGACTGCGTCCTGTTCCCGCCCTCCAACCCGGTCGTCAGTATCGGCACGATCCTGGCGGTGCCGCAGATCGCCGACGCCGTCCGCGGCAAAACCGTGGTCGGAGTGTCCCCGATCATCGGCGACGCGCCGGTGCACGGCATGGCCGATGCCTGCCTGACCGCAATCGGCGTGCCGACGACGGCGGCCGCCGTCGCCGCCCACTACGGGGCGGGCCTGATCGACGGCTGGCTGGTCGACGAGCGCGACAAGGCGGCGGTCGACGCACCCGAGCTCGGCGGCATCGCGGTGCGGGCGATCCCGCTCTACATGACTAACCTGGCGACTTCCGCCGAGATAGCTCGCGCGGCGCTTGAGCTCGCCGGAGAACTTGCCAGCCTGGGACCCGCCCAATGAGCGGCCAGCCCGGGGCCAGCCAGCCCGGGGCCAGCCAGCCCGGGGCCGGCCAGCCCGGGGCCAGCCAGCTGAGCGTCCTGCCGGTGACCGGGCTGCCCGAGATCGGGGCCGGCGCGGACCTGGCGGCGCTCATCACCGACGCCGCGCCGGACCTGCGCGACGGCGACATCCTGGTGGTCACCTCGAAGATCGTCAGTAAGGCGGAGGGCCGGGTCGTGACGGGTGACCGGGAGGCCGCGATCGACGCCGAGGCCGTCCGGACGGTCGCCCGGCGCGGTCAGACCAGGATCGTGACGACCCGCCACGGTCTCGTGCTCGCGGCGGCCGGGGTCGACACCTCCAACACGGCACCCGGCACGGTGGTCCTGCTGCCGGCGGATCCCGACGCCTCGGCCAGGAGGCTCCGGCAGGCCATCGCGACGCGCCGCGGGATCAGCGTCGGCGTGATCATCAGCGACACGCTGGGCCGGGCATGGCGGACCGGGCAGACCGACACCGCGATCGGCGCGGCCGGGCTGATGCCGCTGCGCGACCACCGCGGCCAGACCGACACCTTCGGAAACCCGCTCGAGGTGACCGTGGCGGCCGTGGCCGATGAGATCGCCGCCGCGGCCGACCTGGTGAAGGGCAAGACCAGCCAGATCCCCGTCGCGATCGCGCGCGGGCTGCCGGAGCTCGTGATCACCGCGGACGGCCCGGGCGCGGCCGCGCTGGTCCGGCCCGCGGCCGAGGACATGTTCCGGCTGGGCGCCGCCGACGTGCTGACGGAGCGCCGGACCGTGCGGGAGTTCACCGCCGAGCCAGTGGACCCCGCGGCGGTGCGCCGGGCCATCGCCGCCGCACTGACCGCCCCGGCGCCGCATCACAGTACCCCGTGGCGGTTCGCCGTCCTGGAGTCCGCGGCGGCCCGGACCGCGCTGCTGGACGAGATGCTCGCGGCCTGGCAGGCGGACCTGAGCGGCGACGGCTTCACCCCCGAGCAGATTGCTCGCAGAGTCCGGCGCGGCGTGCCGCTGCGCCGGGCGCCCCTCATCATCGTGCCGTGCCTGGTGACCGACGCCGCGCACGCCTATCCCGACGAGCGCCGTAACGGGGCCGAGCGGTCGATGTTCGTCGTCGCGATGGGCGCCGCCGTGCAGAACCTGCTGGTGGCGCTGGCGATCGACGGGCTCGGCTCCTGCTGGGTATCCAGCACGCTGTTCTGCCAGCCGGTCGCCGCTGCCGCGCTGGGCCTGCCGCCCGGCTGGGAGCCCATGGGCGCTGTCGGCGTCGGCCACCCGGCCGCGCCTGCGCCACCGCGGCCCGACCGCGACCCGGACGGCTTCCTGCTGACGCTCTGACCGTGCTGGCTAAAGGGACGGTGCCGGCTAAAGGGACGGTGCCGGCTAAAGGGACCTGATGATCTTCTGCAGCAGGCTAGCCGAGTCGGCGGGCGTCTCGGCCTCGGCGCTGAGGCGGTTCATGACCTCCATGTAGTTATCTACCTCGTCGCGCCGGTCCAGGTAGAGCGCGCTCGTGAGCTGCTCGATATACACGATGTCCGGGAGGTCGGGCTCGGCGAACCGCAGGATCGTGAACGAGCCGCCGGCAGCGGGGTGGCCGCCACGGCTGAACGGCATGACCTGGAGGGTTACGCGAGGATACTCGGTCACCGCCACGAGGTGCCGCAACTGGGCCCGCATCACGTCGCGACCGCCCACCGGCCGCCGCAGCGCGGACTCGTCGATCACAGCCCAGATTCTCGGGGATTCGTCAGTGGTGAGCAGCTCCTGGCGCTGCATCCGCAGGCTGACCCGGCGCTCGATCTCGCTGGTGGACGCCGCGCGGTGGCCGAGCATGGTGACGCCCCTGGCGTAGCCATCGGTCTGGAACAGGCCTGGAACGAACTGCAGCTCATAGGTCCTGATCAGGGAGGTTGCCTGCTCAAGACCCACGTAGGACTCGAACCAGTCCGGCATGATGTCGTCGTACTTGGCCCACCAGCCCTGGTCGTTAGCCTGCCGGGCCAGGGCGAGCATCCGCTGCCGCTCTTGCTCGTCACTGACGCCGTAGAGACTGAGCAGGTCCGCTACGTCCCGCTCCTTGAAGCCCACCCGGCCGTGCTCGACGCGGCTGATCTTGGATCGGGAGGCCCGGATCTCATACCCCGCCTGCTCCGGTGTCAGGCCCTTGGCCTCCCGGAGGCGGCGCAACTGGATTCCCAGGAGCATCCGCAAGACTGTGGGGCCGCCGCGCGGCTGCCCTGCTGCTCCACCGGCAGTCCACTGACCACCTGGCTGAATCACGCTCATGTTCGCTCCCGGAGCGACTGGTGGTGACCCCACGGCCCCACATCCCCCCCAATGGCACATGTCACGTTGCGCCCTGCCTGCATCACGCTGGCCACGTCACGCGCTTGGGCCACGCCGATCTGCGCCACTGGACACACCTTTCGGCTAGCCGGCCGAGCGTGGCCGGCTAATCGCCGGTGCACCGTGCACAATACCATCCACTGCGCCAATCGGCCGCCGCCTGACTTACCGGATGAAGGACAAAAAGTCCCCACATCCCGCGTACATCCCGCGTACGTCCGCCACGCACCTCACCACACCTCACCACACCTCCGCGCACCGCCGGGCACTCACAGTCACTGAGCGAGATCATCGAACTCGCCGCTGCGGACCCCGGCGACGAACGCCGCAACCTCCGCGCGCGTGTAAACGAGCGCGGGACCTGAGGGATGACGTGAATTTCGGACGGCGACATCCCCGCCCGGCAGCGCGGCTATCTCCACGCAATTGCCGCTGGGATTGCTGGCCTGGCTCTTGCGCCACCGCGTCACGCCCAGTTGGTCGGCCGGGGCACCGTTAGCGAACTGCATTTTCTCTCCCTGGACTGGTACTGTTGCGCACGAAGCAAATGCACGTGCACTTGCACGGCACGGACGAGCGGTGCGCGTAGCAGGATAACAGGGCAGGTGCACGTGCAGGTGCGCTTGCAGCGGGCTCGTGCATGAGGCAGGATTCGACGTGGCCGAAAGTACCCAGTAACGATGGGGCTTCCCATAACCGTGACGACAGCAAACCCGGTTCATCAGGTACCCAACTCGGCGTCAGGCCCAGTGGGCTGGCGCTGGCTGCATCGTGCCGCCGAGATGGCCGCCATCGCGGCCGGGAGCGGGCCGCTGCTGTCCAGCGCGGCCTCGCTGGGCTGGACGTGGCTCCCCCGGGTCGCGATGCGGACACCGGGCATCGAGCCGGGCTCAATCTCGGCCGCCCGGAAGTTCGCGACCATGACCATGCAGCGGTGGGGCGTCGCCGACCGCGAGGCGGACGTGGCGGTCGTCGTGTCCGAGCTGCTCTCCAACGCCGTCCGGCATGGCCTGCCGCTGGCGCTCGATCCCCCGGAGCGGCCGATCCGGCTCGGCCTGCTGCACTGGGGCACGAGCATCATGTGCGCGGTCGCCGACCCAAGTGAGCAGGCGCCGGTGCCCCGGGAGCCTTGCTGGCTTGAGGAGAGCGGCCGAGGGCTGCATGTCATCGCCTCGCTCAGCGACCAGTGGGGCTCCTGTCCGGCACCCGGCCAGCCGGGCAAGGTGGTCTGGGCGACTTTCAGGACCCCGCACTAAGGCACGCCGTACCGACCCCGAGCTCTTCACTATGCCCGGAGCGTTTTTACGGCGCCAGGCCCCAGGCCCGTTATGCCTCGACGAGCCGCAGCGGCGTTCTGGGCCCCCGGACCGCCGCGCAGACCCCGTCGCTGACCGCAGCGGCAGCGATCCGTTCTGGCGTTGGGTTTGTATAGCCGGTCGTCCGCTGCCGCAGCGGGCGGCCCGTCGGTGCGACCAGCGCCCGCAGTTCGCTGATCGTCTTGTACGAGCCATTCTCCGAGCCGGCCATCCGGCTGATGGTCTCCTCCATGAGCGTGCCGCCCAGGTCGTTCACGCCACCGCGCAGCACGTCACGGCACGCGTCCTCGCCCAGCTTCACCCAGGAGCACTGGATATTGCTGATCGCGCCGTGCAGCAGCAGGCGGGAGACGGCGTGCACGGCCCGGTTCTCCCGCCGGGTCGGCCCTGGCCGGGCCAGCCCGGCCAGGTAGATCGGCGAGCTCGCGTGCACGAAGGGCAGCAGCACGAACTCGGTGAACCCGCCGGTTCGCTCCTGGATGCCGCGGATCACCCGCAGGTGGCCGACCCAGTGCGCCGGGGTGTCCACGTGCCCGTACATCATCGTCGAGGACGTCTTGATGCCCAGCTCGTGCGCCGTGGTGATCACCTCGATCCACGCCGCGGCCGGCAGCTTGCCCTTGGTGAGCACCCAGCGCACCTCATCATCGAGGATCTCCGCCGCGGTTCCGGGCAGCGAGTCCAGGCCCGCCTCGCGGGCCCGCACCAGCCATTCGCGGACCGGCAGGCCGGTGCGCGACGACCCGTTCATGACCTCCATGGGCGAGAACGCGTGCACGTGCAGCTCCGGGCAGCGCCGCTTGACCTCGGCGGCGAGATCGAAGTACGCGGTTCCGGGGAGATCGGGGTGGATGCCGCCCTGCATGCAGACCTCGGTGGCACCGGCCTCCCACGCCTCCTGCGCCCGGTCCGCCACCTGCGACAGCGACAGCGTGTAGGCATCGGCGTCCGTGCGGCGCTGCGCGAACGCGCAGAACCGGCAGCCGGTGTAACAGACGTTGGTGAAGTTGATGTTGCGGGTGACCACGAAGGTGACGTCGTCGCCGACCGTGTCCCGGCGCAGGCCGTCCGCCAGGCCGGCCAGCGCCTCCAGTTCCGGCCCGTCGGCGTCCAGCAGGGCCAGCGCTTGTGCGTCGGTGATCCCGGCGGGGTCGCGCTCGGCGCTGCGCAGCGCCGCGGCCACCTCGGACCGGAGCCTGGCCGGCGCACCGGCTTCGGCGCCGGCGGCGCCAGCGCCAGCCGCGGCCGCAGCCGCAGCCGCAGCGGGAGCGATCCGGCCGCGCACCTCATCCCAGTCGCCATAGACCTCGGCGAAGTCGTCCCGCCGGTCCTTGGTCCGCCCGGTCGTGTCGATCGTGACATGCAGGTCGGTCCGGCCCGCCGCACTCCACCCATCATTGGCCCAGCCGCCGTCCGGCTCCTGCCAGGGCAGCCCCCGGGGCATCGCGTCCGGCGCGGCCAGCCCGGTCGCCGGATCGGCCAGCGCGGCTACGTGAGCGGTCAGCCGGGGATCGAGCCACGGCTCGCGCAGGTAACCCGGATAGATCGTCAGCCGCTCCCGCAGCTCGAAGCCGCCGGTCTTCGTGCGCGCGGTGAGGTCGTCGATCTGCGGCCAGGGCCGCTCGGGGTTGACGTGGTCGGGCGTGAGCGGGGACACCCCGCCCCAGTCATCGATGCCGGCGTCGAGGATCAGCTGGTACTCCTCGCCGATCAGGTTCGGCGGCGCCTGGATCCTGGCCGACGGCCCGAGCACCAGCCGGGTGACCGCGATGGTGGCGGCCAGGTCATCCAGCTCCGCGTCCGGAGCGGCACGCATCCGCGTGTCCGGCTTGGCGCGGAAGTTCTGCACGATCACTTCCTGCACGCCGCCGTACTCCCGGGCCACCTGGCGGATCGCGAAGATCGAGTCGGCGCGCTCGGCCAGCGTCTCGCCGATGCCGATCAGGATGCCGGTAGTGAACGGGACGCTGCTGCGGCCGGCGTCTTCCAGCACCCGCAACCGGACCTTCGGGTCCTTGTCCGGGCTGCCGAAGTGCGGACCGCCCTGCTCCGTGAACAGGCGCTCCGCCGTCGTCTCCAGCATCATGCCCATGGACGGGGCGACCGGCTTGAGCCGTTGGAAGTCCTGCCAGCTCAGCACGCCCGGGTTGAGGTGCGGCAGCAGCCCGGTCTCCTCCAGCACCCGGATGGCCATCGCCCGGACGTAAGACAGCGTGTCGTCGTAGCCGTGGGCGTCCAGCCACTCACGGGCCTGGTGCCAGCGGTCCTCGGGCCGGTCGCCGAGGGTGAATAGCGCTTCCTTGCAGCCGAGGGCGGCGCCGTCCCGGGCGATCGCGAGAATCTCGTCGGGCGACAAGTAAGGGCTGTCCAGCCGGCCGGGCACGGTCACGAACGTGCAGTAGCCGCAGCGGTCCCGGCACAGCCTCGTCACCGGGATGAACACCTTGCGGGAGTAGGTGATGATGCCGGGCCGGCCCGCCGCCGCCAGGCCCGCGTCCCGGACCCGGCCGGCGTGCGTGAGCAGGTCGCTCAGCGCCGCGCCGCGGGCCTGCAGCAGTATCGCCGCCTCGTCGCGGTCCAGCGTCTTGCCGTCCCTGGCGCGGGCCAGGACCCGGCGCATGGCGCTGTCGGTGGGAGCCGCCGACCGGGAACCAGGAACGGCCGGGCTGACGAGGTTGGCGGAACCGGGACCAGAACCGGGGCCGGGGGTGCGGGGGGTTGGCGCATCGACGCTCATCCCTTAAGCCTAGGTGGCGGCCCTCGCCGCCCTGCGAGCCGCCCGCGCCAGCTCAGATCGCGCGGTAGTCCCGGACGGCCATCCGGTGGCCGCGCCGGGGTGGCCGGATGCCGCTCAGCTCGACGAACCTGGCCGCCCGGTAGCGGTGCCCAGGGTACGGCGCGAGGAGCTCCAGCATCCGGGCGTCGTCGACGATCTGCCCGGCCAGCGCCCAGCCCACCGCGCCGGGCAGGTTGTAATCGCCCACGCTCACGGCGTCCGCGTCACCGCAGGCCCGCTGCCTGATCTCGGCCGAGGTCCACGGGCCGATGCCGGGCAGCGATCGCAGCCTGACATCGGCCTGCGCCGCGGGCAACGTCAGGATCTGCTCCAGCCGTCCGGCGACCCGCGCGGCGCCGGCGATGGTCGCGGCCCGCACGCCCTCCACCCCGGCCCGGTGCCATTCCCAGGACGGGATAACCGCCCAGGTGGCCGCGGGCGGGCAGACCCGCAGGCCAGCCGGCGCCGGGCCCGGCGCGGGCAGGCCGAACCGGCGCAGCAGCAGCCGCCAGGCGCGGAACGCTTCCAGGCCCACCACCTTCTGCTCCAGGATGGCCGGGACCAGCGCCTCGAGGACCCGGCCAGACCGGCCGATCCGGGCCCCTGGATG
>Ga0066790_10000073_pt1 | contig 26723 bp, 22 predicted proteins | sample OrgsoiDNA2013050_FD_70963 | JGI IMG/M metagenome (GOLD analysis project Ga0066790, IMG submission 70963) | Permafrost soil microbial communities from the Arctic, to analyse light accelerated degradation of dissolved organic matter (DOM) -... | ecosystem: Environmental > Terrestrial > Soil >...
GCGGCGGCGGACCCACCAGAAGCAGCCCCAGGCCAGCAGGATGGCGACGGTCAGGAAGATGCCGAACTCCAGAAGCTGGAAGGTCCAGTACCGGTTGGCGGGCTGGTAGAGGACCACCTGCTTGAGGTTCTTCTGAGCGATCGCGGTGGCACACGCATTGAAGCCCTGCTGAGACTGGCAGGCCTGCGGGATCGTACCCAGCACCGTCGAGCCGGAAGATGTAGTGACCTGGTTGGAGATGATCCAGGCACCAGGAACGTTGGGTGACCCGGCGGATACGGTCTGGAGCTGGCCGCCGCCGGCCGGTCCTGGGCCGGAGCCGACGCCCTGGATGTTGGCGGCGGTGAGCGCGGTCGTGTCCCGGACCGGCGCGATCAGGTGCGGCCGGACTACCAGGGGAAAGACGATCTGGACCGCGACGATGACGGCCAGCGTGACGCCCATGGCCAGGACGGTACGCCGGATCATCAGCCCCACCAGCACGCCGAGCGTGAACGCGAACGCCGCGTAGCCGATGGGGGCGATCCCCCGGGTGCCGAAGTCCAGCGGGAAGAAGCGGCTCTGGAAGCCCCCCGTGCCCGAGAACCCGGCCGCGTCGTCGATGGGGCTGGCCCACCAGCCCAGGATGAGGCTGAGTAGCCCGGCGGCGGCCATGCTGGCCAGGCCGAGGACGCCGAGCTTGACCGCCAGCCAGCGCTCCCGGGTGACGCTCTGGTTCCAGACCAGCCGGAACGAGCCGGACTCCAGCTCGCGGGCCAGCAGCGGCGCCCCCCAGAACAGGCCGATCACCGCGGGCAGCAGGATGATCAGCAGCGCCCCGAGCAGGTAGACCGTGTGGTACGGCGGGTCGGCGGCCAGCTGGTTGAGGAAGTTGCCGGCGTCCTGGCCGCAGTTGCTGCGGCAGGTCGCGAAGCTGCTGTCCCGGTACAGGGTGACCAGGTGCGGGCCGGTGACCAGGAGCAGGAGGCCGAAGGCGGCGACGAGGGCCGACACGGCGACGGCCTGTGTGCGGAACTGACGCCAGGTCAGCCAGATCATCGCTGTACCTCCAGGGTGGAACGGGTGCTGCGGTGGCCGTTGGCGGCCTGGCTCATGTAGGCCAGCACCACGTCTTCGAGACTGAGCTGCTCGACGGTCCAGGCGGGGTCGAGCACGGGCTGGGAGGTTCGCACGATCAGCGTGCTCTGCCGGTCGGTGTGGCTGGCCTGGATGACCTCCTGGTCACCTGGCAGCGAACCCGGATCGCGGCGGGGGCCGATGAGCCGGTGATGGCTGGCCAGCAGCGCGTCGACGTCGTCCGCGATCTGCACCCGTGAGGCCGCGAGGACGATGAGGTAGTCGCAGACCCGTTCCAGGTCGGCCACCAGGTGCGACGAAAGGATGACACTGACCCCCTGCTCGGCCACGGCCTCCATCAGGTCCTGGAGGAATTCGCGGCGGGCCAGCGGATCGAGGCTCGCGACCGGCTCGTCCAGGATGAGCAGTTGCGGGCGTTTGGCGATGGCCAGGGTGAGGGCGAGCTGGGCGCGCTGTCCCCCGGACAGCTTGCCTGCCCGCTGCGCGGGATCGAGGTCGAGCCGGTCGATCCGGCGCCGCGCGTAGGTCGCGTCCCAGCCCGGGTTGAGGTGCGCTCCCATCCGCAGGTGGTCGGCGACGCTCAGACCCGCGTACACCGGGGTGTCCTGCGCGACGAAGCCAACCTTGGCCAGCTGGGCCGGGCCGCTGGCGGGTTCGCCATCCAGGACGGTGATCGTGCCCGCGGACGGGGCGAGCAGGCCGACGGCCAGGTGCAGCAGGGTCGTCTTACCGGCCCCGTTCGGGCCGACCAGCCCGGCCACCCGTCCCGCGGGGATCTGGAGCGTGCAGTCGCTGAGCGCCCACCGCTGCCGGTAGCGCTTGCCCAGCCCACTGGCGTGCAGGGCGGTCATGCTATGTCCTCCTTGGTAGCGGAACGAAAGGTGCTCAGGAGGAGGGCCTCGATGCTCTCCTCGTCCATCCCGGCCCGGCGCGCCTTGTCCAGCCAGCGGCGTAGCTCCCGGCGCAGCGGCTCATGCGCGGCCAGGGACGCCCCGCCCAGGGTCCCGGTCACGAATGTCCCGCGCCCGGGCCGGGCGGCGACCAGCCCCTGATACTCCAGCTCGCGGTAGGCCTTGAGCACCGTGTTCGGGTTGATCGCCAGGCCCGCGGCCACGTCCTTGACCGTGGGGAGCTGCTCCCCGTGGCGGAGCAGGCCCAGCCGCAGCGCATGCCGCACCTGATGGATCAGCTGCATGTACGGCGCGACACCGGAACGGGAGTCCAGGTGAAACTCGATCACGTAGAAGCCTCTATTCATCTAGGTTCCTAGCACATTAGAGTCCTCCGGCAATGTCCTGTCAAGAAGAAAGCGGACCGGCTGCTGCGCTGCCGGTAGGTCCGCACCGGCCCTCCTGGGCGAAGCGGGCCACCGCACCCGTGGCAGCGGCCCCGGGGGCGACTAGGATTCCGGTTCATTGGAGCCGAACGACCCGAACCGGAGCAGGCCGCTACGAACATGCCCAGGAGGCTCGTGAGCGCGGCGGTCGCCGTGGCCGTGCTCACCGCGGCGCTCGTCGCCGGGACCGGGGTCCGGCAGGCCACGCACACGTTCCGCGCGCCCGCGCTGCTCACGGAGGGCATCGCGGCCAGCCCCTGCGCCCCGCAGGACGTGATCATCGTCCCGGCGCACCGCGACGTCCGCTACGACGACGGCACGAGCGTGCTGCTCACCAGCGCCAGGCCAGCCGCCGCCGGGTCCGGCCGGGGCGGGCCCGCGAACGCCTGCGCATCCGCCGGGGCAGCCGCGGGCCGGGAGTGGCTCGCGGCCGGGCCCATTCCGGGAATGAATCCGGCGACGCGGTCCATGGCGCAGCGTGCGCTGCTGGACCTGCACCTGTCCACCCGGCCGAACGGCGCGGTCGTGGCGGGCTGGTACCCCGGCTGGGATTACGCCTGGCCGCGCGATTCGAGCTGGGCAGCGGTGGCCCTCGCGGTCACCGGCCACGACGCGGACGCCGCCCGGGTGCTGACGTTCCTGCAGCAGGAGCAGAGCCCGGACGGCACGTGGGCGGCCCGGTACGAGCCCGGTGGCGGTGGCCCGATCCGCGACGGCCGCCCAGCCGAACTGGACGCCGTGGGGTGGGTCCCGTGGGCGGTCTGGTCCTGGTGGGCCAGTCACCCGGCGGGCCGTCAGGGCCCGGCGCGTCATGAGCTGAGTGCGCTCTGGCCGATGGTCAGCGCGGCGGCCGGCGCGGCCCAGCGGTCGCTCAGCCCGGGTGGCCTGCCCGCCGCCGCCATCGACTACTGGGAGGACGGCTCGCAGGTGACGCTGGGCACGGCCGCGCCCCTGCTCACGGGTCTGCGGGCCGCTTCGGACATCGCGAGTGCCCTCGGCCGGGCGCAGGCGGCCCAGCGCTGGGCGGACGACGCCGCACGGCTGGCCAGGGCGATCCAGGCTTCGTTCGGCTGTTATGGATTCAACCGGCTGCCTGATGACTCCTCCGGCCCGGATGCGTCGGTCACCTTTCTGGGGCCGCCGTTCGGGCCGGGCGGCGCGGCCCTGGACCGCGCGGAGGGTGCCGCCGAGCGGGGCCTGACGCTGCCCGGCGGCGGTGTGCTGCCGGGCGCGGACTGGCCGGGCAACACCACGATGGCGTGGACCGCGGAGACCGCCTTCTTCGCCCTGTTCGACGTCTCCACCGGTGCAAACGGCCGGGCGGCCACCCTGCTGTCCTGGCTGGCCGCGCACCGGACGGCGCTGGGAGCCCTGCCCGAGCAGGTCACCGCCGCGGGCCAGCCCGCGTCGGTGGCGCCGTTGGCCTGGACCGACGCCGCGGTACTGCTGGCCCTGTCCGCGCAGGCGCATCCGCTGCCGGTGACCCCGGTGCCGCCGGGCGGCCAGCCCACCACCGCGGGCGGCTGCCTCCTGCCGCCGCTGAGCGTGACCGGCCGCTGAGCAGTGCCGGGTCCTCGGCGACGAAGACCGGCTCGCCACCCATCTCGATGACGAGGGCCTCCGCTACGGCGGCGGGCCGCCGTCGATCTGGGCGCGGGTGGTGCGCCGCCGTCCGTTGACCAGTGCGGGCGGCTGACGGGAACGGCGATTAGTAGCCGCGGTGGTGGCGGCGGTACCACCCACCGTCGCTGGGGCTGGGGCTGACCGTCGGGCTGGTGGGGGCCGGTGAGGCGCTGGCCGCGGAGGCGGGCGCCGCGCCGGCCGCGGTGCCGCTGCTGTCCCAGGTGACGGAGAAGCTGTCACCGTTGGTGAGCGCTGAGGGGGTGGCTTCGGTGACTCCGCCGGCGGAGACCATGGTCAGCCCGGCCGGGCTGACGGTACCCAGCGCCGCGTTGTCGACCAGCGCATTGGCGAAGTTCACGATGCCGAAGCTGGACAGCGGCAGCACACTGGCCGTGTCGCTCGGCGCCTCGGCGATGATCTCCGCGGAGCCAAGCTGAGCGGTCGCCGACGTCTGGTTCGTGGTCTGGGTCCAGCCCTGCGTCTGGTCGCTGAGGGTGAGCGTGAACGCGCCGCCCCCGTTCGCGACGACGGAGGCGCTCATCGCATCGCCCGCGGCGACGGGACTGTTGAAGAACACCGGCGCATTGGGGAACATCTCGAACCAGCCCTGGTAGCTGGGCTTGCCCTTGGTGCAGTCTGCCTCCGTGCCGGTCTGCTCCACCGTCTGCGTGCCGTCACCGTCGAGGCCGACCCAGAAGCTGGAGAACGTCTGCTGCGCGGCGCATGTCACGGCGGGCTCAGTCCAGGAGGAGGACACACTGGTGAACGTGCCGGGTGTGCCGGACGCGGCGTAGCCGGCCCAGTTCTGGCTGGTCGTGGCGGTCGCGTTCGCGGGGGTGGCGCCGACCTGGCCGCCTGCGGAGCCGCCCCAGCCATCCCAGCCACCCCAGCCGCCGGAGCCGGGGGCGCCTGATGAGCCGGAGCTGTTTGCGGAGCCGGAGCCCGTCGCGGAGCCAGCCCCACTGACGGAGGTGCCGTTGGCGCTCTGGCCACCGAGCGAGCCTGGTTGGGCGGCGGCTCCCGCGGGACCGGCTACCATCGGGCCGCCGGGACCGCCGTTGAGCCCAGCGGCGGACGAAACCGCACCCGTTTCCGCGGCGCCCCGGACCGTACGCGCAGGGCCTGACGGCCGGGCCAGGACGGCGACCGCCGCGAAAGCGATACAGCTAGCCGCCGCCAGCAGCCATGCATAGTTCCTGGCCTGCCGGGTGCTGGCCTGCCGCCGCCGGGCGGCAACCGTGCCGCCCCCTCGGATCGCCTGGTGCTTCACGGCCTCGAAAGCTCCCTTCTCCGCTGGCCTTCTCGCCCGTATACCCCACGGTTATCGTGCGCCGGTGACCCGGTTACCGGCCAGCAACGCGGGGCTCCGTTAGGCATTCTTAAGATCTGCGGCGAAACCCCGCGTGATGTTTAGTTACACGCGCTTAACGTCGCCGGGTTAGGGTTCCGGCATGCTGATTTCGCCGCATGAGCAGGAACGGCTGCTGATCCACGTGGCCGGCGGCCTGGCTCGGGAGCGGCGCGCCCGGGGACTGCTGCTCAACTACCCCGAGGCGGTCGCGATCATCACGTCGTTTCTGCTGGAAGGGGCGCGCGACGGGCTGAGCGTCGCGGAGCTCATGCAGTCCGGGCGTTCGGTGCTCGGCCGGGCCGACGTCATGGAGGGCGTGCCGGAGATGCTGACGGAAGTTCAGGTCGAGGCGACCTTCCCGGACGGCACGAAGCTGGTCACGGTGCACGGGCCGATCACGTGATCCCCGGCGAGATCATCCCCGGCGACGGGCCGGTGGTCCTCAACCCCGGACGGCCGGCGATCACGCTGGTCGTCGCCAATACCGGTGATCGTCCCGTCCAGGTGGGCTCGCACTACCACTTCGCGCAGGCCAACCCGGCGCTGGCCTTCGACCGGGACGCCGCGTGGGGGCACCGGCTCAACATCGCCGCCGGGACCGCGGTCCGCTTCGAGCCGGGCATCGAGCGCGAGGTCAGCCTGGTGCCGCTGACGGGGGCGCGGGTGGTACCGGGCCTTCGGCTGGGCGGGCGCCGGCTGGACGGAGCGGAGGAGTCCGATGACTGAGCTCAGCCGGTCCCGGTACGCACTGCTGTACGGGCCGACCGCGGGCGACCGGGTCCGGCTCGCCGACACCGACCTGTTCATCGAGGTCGAGCAGGACCTCTGCGCAGGCGGGGACGAGGCGGTATTCGGCGGCGGGAAGGTCATCCGCGAATCGATGGGCCAGTCCCGCGCGACCCGTGCCGATGGGGCGCCCGACCTGGTGATCACCGGCGCCGTGGTGCTTGATCACTGGGGCATCATCAAGGCCGACGTCGGTATCAGGGACGGCCGGATCATTGCGCTCGGCAAGGCCGGTAACCCCGACATCATGGACGGCGTGCACCCGGACCTGGTCATCGGGCCGTCCACCGAGATCATGGCCGGCAACGGGCTGATCCTCACGGCGGGCGGCATCGACTGCCACGTGCACCTCATCTGCCCGCAGCTCATGCCCGAGGCGATTGGCTCCGGCGTCACCACGGTCATCGGCGGCGGAACGGGCCCGGCCGAGGGCACCAAGGCCACGACGGTCACGCCGGGCGCGTGGAACCTGGCCCGGATGCTGGAGGCCACCGATGGCTGGCCGCTCAACGTGGTGCTGCTCGGCAAGGGCAACACGGTGTCGGAGGAAGCGCTGTGGGAGCAGTTGCGGGCCGGGGCGTCCGGCTTCAAGCTGCACGAGGACTGGGGCTCCACCCCGGCCGCGATCGACGCCTGCCTGCGGGTCTGCCAGGAGGCCGGGGTGCAGGCGGCGCTGCACACGGACACGCTGAACGAAGCCGGATTCGTGGAGGACACGCTGGCGGCCATCGCCGGGCGGCCTATCCACGCCTACCACACCGAGGGCGCGGGCGGCGGGCACGCCCCGGACATCATCACCGTGGCGGCCCAGCCGAACATCCTGCCGTCCTCAACCAACCCGACCCGGCCGCACACGGTCAACACGGTGGACGAGCACCTCGACATGCTGATGGTGTGCCACCACCTCAACCCGGCCGTGCCGGAGGATCTGTCTTTCGCCGAGAGCCGGATCCGGCCGTCAACGATCGCCGCCGAGGACATCCTGCACGACATGGGGGCCATCTCCATGATCGGCTCGGACTCCCAGGCCATGGGGCGTGTCGGCGAGGTCATCATCCGGACCTGGCAGACCGCGCACGTGATGAAGCGGCGGCGCGGACCCGCACCCGGCGACGGCGGTTCCGACAATGCGCGGGCCCGGCGGTACGTGGCCAAGTACACGATCTGCCCGGCCATCGCGCACGGCCTGGACGACCAGATCGGGTCGGTTGAGGTGGGGAAGCTCGCTGACCTGGTGCTGTGGCAACCGGCGTTCTTCGGCGTCCGGCCGCACGCCGTGCTCAAGGGCGGCTTTGTCGCGTGGGCGGCCATGGGCGACGCGAACGCCTCGATCCCCACGCCGCAGCCGATGCTCCCCCGGCCGATGTGGGGCGCGGCCCCGGCGGCGGCGGGGGCGACGTCGGTGTCGTTCGTTTCGGAACTGGCCCTGGAGAACGGCCTCGCCGAACGGCTGGGGCTCGTCCGCGACCTCGTCCCGGTGGCTGACGTCTCCGGCCGGGGCAAGTCCGACATGATCAACAACGACGCACTGCCCGATATCCGGGTCGAGCCGGACACGTTCACGGTGCGGATCGATGGTGAAGCCATCGAGGAGGCCCCCGCGGTGGAGCTCCCCATGGCCCAGCGCTACTTCCTGTTCTGATGGCACTACTCCCGGTCCCGGTCGGCCCCCCGACGCCGGTCCCCGCCAGTGCCCCGGCCAGGGATGCAGGCCGCGAGAAAGGTCCCGACGTTGGTAAGGGCCCCGACACGGGGAAAGGGCCCGACACGGGGAAGAGGCCCGACACGGGGAAGAGGCCCGACACGGGGAAGAGGCCCGACACGGGGAAGAGGCCCGACACCGGCAAACGCCCTGACTTTGGACCGGGACCTGACACCGGGACGCGACCCGACACGGGGAAGAGCCCCGAGACAGGAAAGAGTCCCGAGACAGGAAAGGGCCCTGATACCGGGCAACGGCCGGACACGGGGAAAGGCCCCGACACAGGGAAACGGCCCGACACGGGGAAGAGCCCGCGCACGGACCGGGACCCAGGCGACCGGCTGGGCCTGGCGGGCGCGGCGGTACTAATGCTGGCGGACGCCCGGTTCCCCGCAGGAGGACACGCGCACTCGGGAGGACTAGAGGGCGCGGTCAACGACGGTGCCGTCTACGACGTCCGCTCGCTGAACCTGTTCCTGCAAGGGCGGCTCGGCACGGCCGGAGTCGTCGCGGCGGCCCTCGCTGCCGCCGCGTGCGCCCAGCCAGACGCGGACCGGCTGGCGTGGCTTGATGCGGAGGCGGACGCGCGGACGCCCTCGCCCGCCCAGCGAGACGCCTCACGCCGTCAGGGACGGGCGCTGCTACGCGCCGCCCGCGCGGCGTGGCCGGCCTCGTGGCTGGCGGACCTGCCGCGCGCGGGCCACCCGCCGCACCACGCGATCGTGCTGGGCGCGACGGCCGCGGCGGCGGGGTGCACCCCTGGTGAGGCGGCCTTGGTCGCGGCGTACCTCACGGTGACCGGCCCGGCCAGCGCGGCCGTCCGGCTCCTGGCCCTAGACCCGATCGAGGTCAGCGCGGTGATCGCCCGCCTGTCCGGGCACATCGAAGAAGCCGGGGCCCGGGGCGCGGCAACCGCGCAGGACGCCGAGGACGAACTGCCTTATCCCTCGGCACCCGCGCTTGACCTGTACGCCGAAGCCCACGCCCGAGCGGAGGTGCGTCTCTTTGCATCCTGATCATGACCATCCGTCTGTGCATCCTGACCATGGCCACCCGCACAGCCACGGAGGGGGAGCCGACGTCCCGGCGCGCCGCCCGGGTGGTTCCGGAGCCGGCACCGTCCGGGCGCTGCGGATCGGCATCGGCGGGCCGGTCGGCAGCGGGAAGACCGCACTCGTCGCCGCGCTGTGCCGCGCCCTTGGCGAGCGCGTGCGCCTCGCGGTCGTCACGAACGACATTTACACGACGGAAGATGCCGACTTCCTTCGTCGCGCCGGGGTCCTGGACCCGAGCCGCATCCAGGCCGTCCAGACCGGGTGCTGCCCGCACACCGCCATCCGCGACGACATCGCCGCCAACCTGGACGCCGTGGAAGATCTCGAAGCGCAGTTCGGGCCGCTGGATCTGATCCTGCTCGAGAGCGGCGGCGACAACCTGACCGCGACGTTCAGCCGGGGCCTGGCCGACCTGCAGATCTTCGTGCTCGACGTCTCCGGCGGGGACAAGGTCCCGCGTAAGGGTGGTCCGGGAGTGACCGCGTCCGACCTGCTCGTGATCAACAAGACGGACCTGGCCCCGATGGTCGGCGCCAGCCTTGAGGTGATGGACCGGGACGCGGCGTCGGTACGCCAGGGACGACCGGTGATCTTCAGTTCGCTGCGTGACGATCCGCAGGCCGGGGCGGTCACCGAATGGGTCCTCGCCGCCCTGGCCGACCGGACCGTCACAGCCGCTGGGCTTGCGCCCGGCTCGTGAAGGCGTCAGCCGCGCTTGTCGCCGAGTGTGATGCCGACGGCAGGACCAGGCTCCCCGTCCAGCGATCCCAGGCTCCGCTGATCCTGCGCCGGACGGCCGAGGCCGTGTACCTCGTCGGCGGCGCGGCCGGCCCCCTGGGCGGGGATGTACTCGAACTGCGGATCGAGGTGCGGGAAGGGGCGACGCTCCGGCTGCGGACGGCCGCGGCGGCGGTCGCACTCCCCGGCCGGGACGGCCGGGAGTCCCTCCTGTCCGTCACCGTGACCGTGGCCGCGGAGGCGCGACTGGAGTACCTGCCCGAACCAACGATCGCGGCCAATGGTGCCCGGCACCGGACCGACATACGGGTGGACCTCGCCGCCGGGGCCGCCCTGGTGCTGCGCGACGAGTTGATCCTGGGCCGTCACGGTGAGCGCGGCGGAGCCTGCCGTACCCGGCTGCGCGCCAATCTGGCCGGCCGCCCACTGCTCCGCCACGAGCTGGACGTGAGCGGGACCGATGAGGTGAGCCTCGGCCCGGCCGTGCTGGCGGGGCACCGCACGGCCGGGTCGCTGCTCTGCGTTGATCCGGAATGGGCTGATCCGGAGCGGGCTGATCCGGAGCGAGCCGGATCTGAGAACGGACCTGGCCGGGCCGGGCCGGATGGGGCTGCTCCAGCCTGGGCGGCACGACTGGCCGGGGAGCTTCCGTCCGGGTACGGACCGGGCGTCGCGGTCATGCCGCTGGCTGGCCCCGCAGTCCTGGTCACCGCGCTGGCAGGTGACGCGCTGACCTTGCGCCGGCGACTATGCCTCCCGGTCCCCGTCCCGGCTCCGGCCCAGGTCCGCATCGAAGCCGTGGGCTAGTGGGAGATCGTGCCGAACGTCACGTCGGACGACCAGATGGTCTGCCAGGCGATGCCCGTCCGCGAGCTAGCCGCCGAAACCATGTGGTTACTGCCCTCATAAATACCGACGTGGTACACATAGCTATTGGGGCTTGAATTATCGTGGAAGAACACGAGATCCCCGCCCCACGCCCGGCTGCGGCTCTCACGGTGGAAATACCGGAACTGCGCGTCGGCGGTGCGGGGGATCGACTTGCCGTAGTGGCGGTAGACATACTGCGTCAGGCCGCTGCAGTCGAAGCCTGAGCTGGGCGAACTTCCGCCATAGCGGTACGGGACGCGCCCGATGAACGTTTCCACGTAGGCGGAGGTCTTTTGGTTGAACGATTCTGTCTTGGCATTGGCAGCCGAGTTAGCCATTCCTGGGACCACGGCCAGAAGTACTACCATCGATCCGGCGATGGTGCCTACCTTATGTCGGATTGTCACGGTTACTCCTTCTCTAGGCGTCGGAGCAGCATGACCATACGACGGTCGGCAAATCTGGCAAATCGGCAAATTTATGCCTATTTTGCCGATCACTGTTAGGTAAATCACTATTTAAAAAGGGCATTTGAAACACGAGATTTCAACGGTCACCGTATTTCACATAGGTAACACGGGCATCACGGACGGGTGTCGAGACGGTGCCGCCGAGTGTCCGTAAATAAGCGGGCGCGCAGGCGTTTAGGCAGGTCATGTCGTTGTTGCGGCTGAGGGCCAGCGGCCCGGCCGACCGGGACACGTCAGCGAAAGGTCACGCGGCGGTGAGGAGGTGCCGGCGGACGGTCACCCGGCTTGATGGAGAGAGGCCACTTGATGGACAGAGGCCAGCGGACGGCCGCCACGGGTGAGAAACGGACCAGCGGACGGCCGCCACGGGTGCCGGAACGGGGCAGTAGAGGACTACCCAGTCGCGGGAGACGGGCCCAGCAGAGGGCCTACCCGACGGCCGGAACGGGCCAGCGGGTGGCCATCTCGCTGGTGAGGGCGGGCCAGGCGACCGGGTCGTGGCCCGGAACCAGGCGGTAGCCCCGCTCAGCGGCGAGACGCTTGAGCTTGCGGATCTGGACCGCGGTCTCCTCGGGCTCCACGTCGATGAAGCCGCCGACCGCGAGCTCGCCGTCGATGTTCTGGGTGAGATCGGCGGCGTCGAAGGCGAAGATGATCCCCCCGCCGCCGGCCGAGGGATCCAGGTCAACCACGAAGCTCTGGTGGCCAGGGGTGTGACCGGCGGTCAGCACGGCCGTTACGCCGGGGGCGATCTCGGCGTCGCCGTCGGCCTGCCGCCAGTCGATCCGCGGATCGTCGTAGTCGACGCGGAAGATCCCGTGCTGTTCGGGCGCCGGGGTGCCGCTCAGCCCGTAGGACAGCTCGGTGCGCTGGACGTGCACGGGGATCCGGCCGGCGAACAGCTTCAGGCCGCCCGCGTGGTCGTTGTGAAGATGGCTGACCGCCACCGCATGGATGTCGTCCAGGCCGATCCCGGCCCCGGCGAGCGCCTCTTCGAGTGGCTCGCCGGGTCCGGGCAGGACCGGCTGGATGAGCGGATCGCCGTGGTAGCGGCGGCGCAGGGCCGGATCGGTGATCAGGGCGGTGTTGAAGCCCGTGTCGAGGAGGAGCCAGCCGCCGTCGCACAGCAGCAGCACCCCCGGCACCGGCTCGCGGAGCATTTCGGTGCAGGACGCGCCGTGGATCGACACGCTCAGCGGCAGGTCCTCCCAGCCCAGCGTCAGCGGGACGATCCGGCGTACTCCGCCCATCCGCGTTCTCCTTCCCTCCGGCCGGCCGCCCCGGCGGCCATGCCTTCCCGGCTAGTTTCCCCGGTCAGCCCTCCAGCCAGCGGGCCGGTCTCCGGCCAGCCCTGCGGTCAGCCTGCGTACAGGGCCGCCAGGCTGAGCGAATTCGGGTTGGTGACCACATGCGCCGCCGCGACGCCCTTCAGCCACGGCTGCGCCACCATGAAGTCGTTCTGATTCACCAGGTTGTACCAGCAGCCGGTCTGCGCGGCCAGCGTTCCGAGCTGGGAGAAGGTAGGCGTGCTGCCCGTCTGGCCGCCCACCAGGATCAGTTTGCTCATCTGCGGGGTGGAACAGTGCAGGTAATTCAGGCCGCCGTTCGGATCCCAGCTGATGTGCGCCCACATGTAGGGCGGCGCGGCGTCCGGCCAGCCGCCGTCCAGCAGCACATCCGGCGCGCCCTTGGCGCTCGGCGACGGCGGGGCCCAGCCGTAGATCTGGGCGGTGGTGTACGACTGCACCTGGACCGTGAGGCCGACCGGGCTCAGCTCCGCGGACAGCAGGTTGGCCACGAGCTGGTTGTCCGGCGCCGACGAGTCGTACCCGACGGTCAGCGTCCGCTGGCTGGGTGGCAGCGACTTCACCAGGCTGGCCAGGGCCGAACCGCTGTCCGGGATCTTCTGCACCGCTGACCCGGCCGGCATCATGTGCGCGGGGTAGGCCTGGCTGGCGATGGTGGCCCGCCCGGTGAAGACCTCCTTATAGATCTCGTTGACGTTGATCGCATCGAGCAGGGCCATCCGGTGAGCCGCGGTGGTCAGGAAGCTCACGGACGGGTTGACGTAGGCGAAGTCGGAGTTGAGCGTCGGCAGCGAGTAGTGGTCCACCGAGGTGCTGGTCAGATACGACTTCACCGCCGACTCGGGCAGGTCGTGCATGATCACGGCGATGGCGCCCTTGTTGAACTGAAGCTGCTGGGACGACGAGTCGTCGATCACCGGCAGGTTGACGGTCTTGAAGTAGGGCGCCGGGCCCCAGTAGCCGCCGAACGCCTTGAGCTGGTAGACGGATCCGATCCGGGCTTCGGAAAGCTCGTACGGCCCGGTGCCCAGGTCGTGGGTCCGCAGATAGGTCTGGTCGTGGTCGCTGCCCGCGTGCGCGGCGAGCCCGGTGGGGCTCATCATCCGTGGGCCGTAGGGGGCGGCAAGGTAGGCGAGGAAGTTGGGGTTCGGTGCCTTCAGCGTGATCGCCACCTGGGCTGGCCCCTGGGTCTGCACCGAGGCGACGCCCTGCACCATGTAGGCCGGTCCCTGGCCCACGGCGGCGCGACGCTGGAAGGACGGCTCGATGGCGGCCGAGGTGAACGTGCTGCCGTCGTGGAACTTCACGCCCTGGCGCAGCTTGAACGTGAAGACGGTGTTGTTCTTGGCGACCGTCCAGCTCGTGGCCAGGTCCGGGATGATCTCCGGCTTCGCGGTGCCGCCCTTGTACTGCAGCAGCCCCTGATAGATGTTGTCCTGCAGGACGATGCCCTGGCCCGCGTAGTAGATGTCGGGGTCGGTCGCCCCGGTCCCCGGATCCTGCAGGAAACTCAGGTTCAGCGTGCGGCCCGCCGGTTTGCTGGAGGCCGTGGCGGATCCGCCCGAGGACGACCCGCACCCGGCCAGCGCGAGGACGGCGGCGACCGCCGCGGCCGCATACGCGGGGGCGGCGCGCCGGAGGATATGGCTCATTGGACTGCTCCTGTCACGGATGTCACGGGGGTAAGGGACGCGAACGCGTCGAGGATTTCCTGAGTGCTCCGTCGCGCACCGGCCTGCAGGTACTCCATGGCGTCGAGGGACGCGAAGTGCCGCGCCTCGCTCGACCCGCCGACGCAGTCCTCCACCACACGGACGTAGAAGTCCCGCTGGTGCGCGTCGGCGAAGGTGTAGTGCACGCAGACATCGGTCAGGCCGCCGATGAGGACCAGGGTGGACACGTTCAGGCCGCGCAGCAGCAACTCGAACTCGGTGCCGATGAACCCGGAGTAGCGCCGCTTGACGAGGTGATACTCGCCTTCGGCCGGGCGGAGGGTAGGCCACAGTTCGGTGGCCGGCTCGCCTTCCACGCAGTGCACATCCTCGGCCCCGTCCAGTTCCCGGCCAAAGTCCACACCGGAGCGCCGGTGCACTTCCTGGAAGAAGATGACCGGGATCTGCGCCGCTCGCGCGGCGGACAGCAACTGCTCGGCCCGGGCGATCCGCTCGGCCGCGCCGTCCATGTGCGGGATGCCGGACTCCTTGCCGGGCAGCGCCGAGCCGCCCTGGATGTCGACGACGATCAGGGCGACCTGGCCGACGAAGAGCGGCTGCTCAGGCACGGTTTCCTCGCCGCCCACGGCTGTTTCCGGGTGCGCCGCCGTTGGCCGGAGCGCTGGTTCTCCCCAGCGCCCTGGGGTCGGCGTAGTCGGGCTGGGTCAGGCCCATGCGGCGCATGGCGGTGCCGGTCAGCGCCTCCATGACGCAGCGGTTGGCGAACATGGCCGTGATGTTGTTGCCGGAGTCGTAGGGCGGGCTGACCTCTACCACGTCCATTCCGACGGCGCCGATTTCCGCGGCGAGCCGGCGTACGGCCCGCAGCAGTTCCCCGGTGCTCAGGCCGCCGGGCTCCGGTGTCCCGGTGCCCGGGGTGAAGGCCGGGTCCGCGCAGTCGACGTCCATCGAGATGTAGAGGTGATCGGCGGTGTCGAGCGCCTCTTCCAGGGCCCGGGCCAGGACGGTGTCAAAGCCATCGGCGTAGATCTCGGCCATGAAGTGGGTGCGCATCTTCTGCTCTTCCATCCAGCCGAGGACCTGCTCGTCCGGCCAGTAGCCGCGCAGCCCGACCTGGACGAAGTTCCGGCCGGGCACCGCACCGCTCTCGATCAGCCGGCGCATCGGCGTGCCGTGGCCGGCGAGGGCACCGCGCATGTCCGGGGCGGTGTCAGCGTGCGCGTCGAAGTGGACGATCCCGATCGTGCCGTAGCCGTACAGGTCGGCCACCGCGGTCGCCGCGGGCCAGGTGATGCCGTGGTCGCCGCCGAGGATGATGGGGATCGCGCCCCCCTCGAGAATCTCCGCGACGAACGTGCGGATGTTGGCGTACGTGCCCTCGGTGTTGCCGATCAGCACGTCGGCGTCGCCGTAATCGGCCACCTTGAGCTCGGCGAACGGGTCGACGCGGACGCCCAGGTGCGGCCGGGCGTCATGGCCGAGGTAGTCGCAGCCCCGGATGGCGCGCGGGCCCAGATGGGTGCCGGTCCGCCCGGTGGCGGTACCTTCCCACGGCGCCCCGCCGATGGCGACGTCTATCTGCCCGGCCCGCAGGTCGGCCGGGGTCAGGCAGAGCGGGAGCTTGGCGAAAGTCTGGATGCCGCTCCAGGACATGTCGGTGGAACGGCTGACCGTGATCGGGCCAGCGGGCCTTACGGACGGTGGCGCGGCGGAGCCGCGATCTCGCGATCCGCGAGGGGCCTTTAGGTCCCTCCGGTCGCGTGATTCAACGGCGGGCACCGCCGCGGGCTGGCGGGGGGTTCCGGGGGGTCGTCCCCCCGGGCTGGCACAGTCAGGCATTGATCCTCGGATCCGCAACGGCCTGCAAGATGTCCACGATCGCGTTGACCGCGACGTATCCGACGCCGAGCAGGAGGGTCACGCCGGATATGGCGGGGAAGTCGGCGGCAGGGATGCTCTGCGCCATGTACTGGCCGATGCCGGGCCAGCCGAATATCTCCTCGATCACGACCACGCCCGAGAACATCAGGCCGACCTGCAGGCCGGTCATGGACAAGGCCGGCCCGATGCTGTTGCGCAGGACGTGGCCGAGCACGACCTTCCGTTCGGGCAGTCCCTTGGCCCGGGCGGTCCGCACGTAGTCGGCGCGCATCTGGCCGGTCAGGCTCGAACGGAGCACCCGCCCGATGGACACCGCCGGCACCGCGGCGACGGCGAGCGCCGGCATCAGCAGGTGGCGGAACGCGTCGAAAGTAACGGCGGGGCGCCCGTGCAGCAGGCCGTCGATGGTCAGGAAGCCGGTCGGCCCGGTTGGCGCGTCCGCGATGCCGGTCCGGCCGGCGGCGGGCAGCCAGCCAAGCTTGGAATAGAAGATCAGGATGCCGACGATGGCCAGCAGGAACGCGGGTGCCGAGGCCCCGGCGATCAGCAGCAGCCGGAACGCACCTGATCCGGGCCAGCGCAGCGTGCTGGCCAGCGCCAGGATCGCGGCCAGAACGATCGCGAAGATCAGCGCGTATACGCTCAGCTCGGCGGTCGCCGGCAGGAACGAGCCGAGGTCGGTACTGACCGGCCGGCGCGTCCGGTAGGACATGCCCAGGTTGCCGTGCAGCAGACCGTTCACGTAGCTGAAGTACTGGGCCAGAAACGGGCGGTCCAGCCCGAGGCGGTGACGTTCGGCGATAATCGCGCTCGGTGAGGCGGAGGCCCCGAGCATGGCGTGCACCGGATCGACCGGGGAGATCTTCTGCAGGAGGAACATCACCGCGGTGAGGGCCAGCACGATGACGACGGCGGCCGCTATCCGTTTGCCGATGAGCTGGATCATGCGCTCCTCCTCGCCTTTCCGCCCGCGGCCGTTACTGGTCGCCCAGCAGGTTGCGCACACCGTCGCCGGCGACGTTGCCGATCAGCGCCATCACCAGCACCGCCAGGCCCGGCACCACCGGAATCCACCACTGCTGCAGCAGGTAGGTCAGGTTGTGCGCGGTGTCGGCGCCGAGCTCCGGAGCCGGCTGGGGCTGGCCGAGGCCCAGGAAGGACAGCGCCGCCAGCGTCAGCACGAGGTTGCCCACGTCAAGGCTCGCCGTGATGACGGCCGCCGGGATGGCCCCCGGCAGCAGGTGCCGCAGCGCGATCCGCAGCCGCCCGGCCCCGGCCAGCCGGGCCGCCTCCACGTGCGGCCGGGCGGCCAGCGTCCGGATCTCACCGCGCACAATCCGGGCGTAGAACGGCCACCAGACGATGGCGACGGCGATCAGCGTGTGGAAGAAGCCGGCCCCGAGCGCGGCGACCACCGCGATGGCGACGACCGGGGCGGGCAGCGCCAGAAAGCCGTCGGTGATCCGCATCAGGATCGTGTCCACGAACCCGCCCAGCGTGCCGGCCACCAGGCCGATGACACCGCCGATCAGCAGGCCCGACGCGATGACGGCCAGGGCCGCGAACCAGCTCGACCGCCAGCCGAACAGCACCCGGCTGAGGATGTCGCGGCCGATGCTGTCCGTTCCGAGCAGGAATCCGCCCGAGCCGGGCGGCTGCATGGGCAGGCCCGCCGGCTGGAGCGGGCTGTGCGGGGCCAGCACCGGGGCCAGCAGGGCGATGAGCGTGGCCAGCACGAGCAGGCCGGCCGCGGCGACGTCCAGCCGGCTGGCGCGGCGCAGCAGGGCCGGCCGGGACCACCGCTGCGGAGGTGTGGTCGTCGTGAAGGCGGAAGGGGAGGCGGGCGGGGGGCTGGCTACGGCCATGGCGCCGCCTCCGTATGGACGCAGGCGATGGTGCGGTCCCGCTGGCCGCGCACCCTGGTCAGCCGGGGCAGGAACTCCGGGTCGGCGCAGGCGGCCTCCGCCACGGGGCAGCGCGGGTGGAACGCGCAGCCGGGCGGCGGATCGAGCGGGCTGGCAGCCTCACCGGGCAGCGCCGACGGGGTGATGCCCAGGTCGGGCACCGCCTGCACCAGCGCCCGGGTGTAGGGATGCCGCGGATGCGCGACGACTTCCTCAGCCGGCCCGAGCTCCACGACGCGGCCCAGGTACATCACGGCGATGCGGTCGGCGACGACCCGCGCCACGGACAGGTCGTGCGTGACGAACAGCACCGCCATGCCGAGCTCGCGGCGCAGCCGCGTCACCAGGTTGAGGACGACCGCCGCCAGCGAGACGTCGAGGGCGCTGGTCGGCTCGTCGCAGAGCAGGACCTCGGGCGGGATGACCGTCGCGCGGGCCAGCGCGACCCGCTGACGCTGCCCGCCGGACAGCTGAGCGGCGCGCGCACCCGCCACGTGCCCGGGCAGGCCGACGTGCGCGAGGGCCTCCTCGACGCGTCCCCGGCACGCGGCCCCGCCGACGCCCGCCCCCTTCAGCCGTTCACCGATCAGCGCGCCGACGGTCAGCCACGGGGTCAGCGACGCGCCGGCGTCCTGGAACACCATCTGCGGGCGGGTCCCGGGCCCGAGGGTGATCTGGCCCCGGTCCGGCCGCTCCAGCCCGGCGATGACGCGCAGCAGCGTCGACTTCCCCGATCCGCTCTCCCCCACGATCGCCACGGATTCGCCCTCCGTGACGTGCAGGCTCACGTCGCGCAGAGCCTGCAGGCCGGCCCGGCGGCGCCCGGCCCTGACGCGGAACGTCTTCACGGCGCCGTTCACTCGCGCCGCGGCGACGATTTCGGCTTCCGTTCCGGTTTCGGGGGGCGGCGCGGCGAGCCCGGCTGCGGGGGGCGGGGCGGCGGTCTCCGGCGGCGCGGCGTTGAGCTCGGCCGCGACCTCGCGGGGCGGCCGGATGCAGGCGCTGAGGTGGGCCGGCGCGACCTCGGCCGGGTCCGGTGGGCGCTCCAGGCAGTCGGCGAACGCCAGCGGGCAGCGCGGTTCGAACGGGCAGCCGGGCGGCGGGCTGGCCGGATCCGGCACCTCGCCGGGCAGCGTGGCCAGCGGCCGGTCCCGCCGCGACGACAGCGACAGGCGGGACCGGGTGAGCGCGATGCTGTAGGGGTGAGCGGCCTCGCGGAGCACGGTCGCGGTCGGGCCCAGCTCGGCGAGACGGCCCCCGTACATGACCGCGATACGGTCGGCCACCTGCGCCGCGACCCCCAGGTCGTGGGTGATCATCAGGAAGCTGCAGCCGATCTCGTCCCGCAGGCTGCGCAGCAGCGCGAGCACCTGAGCCTGGACCATCACGTCGAGCGCGGTGGTGGGCTCGTCGGCGACGACCAGCGCCGGGTGGCCGGCGATCGCCATCGCGATCATGACCCGCTGCCGTAGACCTCCGGACAGCTCGTGCGGGTAACTGGCCATCCGGCGGCCGGCGTCCGGCACGCCGACCGCGCGAAGCAGGCGGACCGCTTCGTCCTCCGAACCCGCCGCCTCGATGACCTGCCGGCCGACCCGCATGGTCGGATTCAGGGACGTCATCGGGTCCTGGAACACCGCGCCCAGGTGCGACCGGCGGACCGACCGGCGCAGCTCGGCCGAGCCGTTCAGCATGTCCTGGCCCTGCACGGTGACGGCGCCGCTCGTCACCGGCGCGGGATCGGTGGGCAGCAGGCCCAGCAGCGACATGCCGAGCACGCTCTTGCCCGACCCGGACTCGCCGACCAATCCGAGGATCTCGCCGCGCCTAACCTCCAGGCTGACGCCGCGGACCGCCTGGATACCGAGCGCGCCGCGGCGGAACGTGATCGACAGGTTCTCGACCCGGGCCACCGAGTCGAGCGTGCCGGAGTCTTGCGCCACGGCGTCGAGCGTGGTCACCGCGCGCTCCGGACGACCACGCCGGGCGCGCCGGGCGCGCTGGTCACCCTGGGCATGCTGGGCGCCCTGGGCCCGCCGCGCACGCAAGGCCTGCCGCCGCGGCCGGCCCCGGTCATACGGTGGCCCGCCGTGGGAGGTGACCAGCCCGGACGAGGCAGCCGAGCGTGTCGCAGATGACCCGGGTCGCGATCAGCGAGGTGATGTCGGCGTTGTCGTAGGGCGGCGAGCACTCGACCACCTCGATCCCCGCCAGCGGCCGGGCCGCGATGAGCTGGATGAACTTGAGGACCTCGCGCGGCAGGAACCCGCCCGGCTCGGGCCACCCGGTACCGGGGACGAACGCCGCGTCGAGGCAGTCCACGTCGAAGCTGAGCCAGACCGCCTCGGCGCCGTCCCAGGCGACCTCCAGGGCCCGCGCCGCAGCGTCGGCGATCCCCATCTCCACGCAGTCGGTGACCGTCATGATCGTCGTCCGGCGCTCACGGCCGATCTTGACGCCGGGCCGGGGGGCCTGCCAGCCGCCGATGCCGATCTGCACCAGGTTCTCCGGAGGCACGTTCGGCAGGTTGGTGGCGTGGAACCAGGGGGTGGTGTGCATCCGCTCGTCGAGGTCGGTCTCCTGCGTGTCGACGTGCCGGTCGAAGTGGATGATGCCGAGCTTCCCGGACAGGTTCTCGGCGACGCCACGGGTGGTCGGGTAGCCGATGGAGTGATCGCCGCCGAGCACGACCGGGAAGGCCCCGGCGGAGTAGACGTGACTGACGGCCTTGGTGATCTGGTCGAACGTCTTCTCGATGTTGGCCGGGATCGTGAAGATGTCCCCCAGGTCGGCCATGGTCACCGATTCGCGCAGGTCGACGCCGAGCTCGAAGCTGTACGGGCCGTACAGCGCGGAGATCCGGCGGATGCCCTGCGGGCCGAACCGGGTGCCGGGCCGGTAGGTGGTGCCGCCGTCGAACGGCGCGCCGAAGATCGCGATGTCGTAGTCCCCGCAGGTGCGGACGTCTTCGACGTAGGGCGCCTTGAGGAACGTGTTGATGCCGGCGAAGTGCGGCAGTTCGCCGCGGGAGAAGGTAGGGATGCGCTTGTCGACGATCGAGTCGGCGCCGGGCAGGCCCAGCTCCAGCCCGCGGGCCACCTCGGCTTCCCACTTGGTGGTCGGCAGGTGCTCCTCGGCCGCGACCGCATAGCGCGCCTCCGGGCCGTACCGGTCGTGCATGCCGTCGGCGGAGAAGTCCGGGGGGAGATGACGATATGGATCCATCGTGCGCAGCCTCCAGGCGACCCCAGCCCGTCCGTAGATGGGCCTTAACTGGTCTCCCGGGCTTTTGTCCCGCCGTGGAACGGACGCCGCGCCGGCTATCCGCCTCGCCTCTCGGTCCAGGCCCGTCCCGTCTGCGGCGTCACCACCGCGCCGGTCCAGCGGAACCCTAGGCGCGCCTCACCATCAGTGAGTCGATCCCATGCAAATGCGCCGATGTCACGTCACGTGGTCACGTTTGTGTCAGGTACGTAAACAGGCACAGGTCGTTGTAAACAACGTTTAACGGACGTACCGCGAGCCGGCCTGCCTCCCCCCAGCCCTGGATGCCGGCGCCGTCGGGATAGCGCCCCTGGCCTGGTCCTCAGCGCCCCATCGGCGATCCTCCGCGGGACAGGAAAGCGGCTGGTAGATGATGGTGGGATGGACCTACCGGTGAACCCGCCGATCGCGCCGATGCTGGCCAAGGCCGTCGGCGAGATACCCGACGGGCCATTCAGTTTCGAGCCCAAGTGGGATGGCTTCCGCGCGGTCGTGTTCCGCGACGGGGACGAGGTCGAGATCGGCAGCCGGAACGAGCGGCCGATGACCCGTTACTTCCCGGAACTGGTGGCCGCCATCAAGGCCGAGCTCCCGGAGCGGGTGGTCGTCGACGGTGAGATCGTGATCCCGGACAGCACGGGGCAGCGGCTGGACTTCGAGGCGCTGCTGCAGCGCATCCACCCGGCCGAGTCCCGGATCAACCTGCTGGCCGAGCAGACCCCGGCGCACTTCGTCGCCTTCGACCTGCTCGCCCTGGGGGACGAGGACCTGACCGGCCAGCCGTTCGCCGCGCGCCGCGCCGTGCTCGAGAGCGCGCTGGCCGGGGCGGGCGCCGCGGTGCACCTGACCCCGGCCACCACGGACCGGCCGACCGCCACGGACTGGTTCCGCCAGTTCGAGGGGGCTGGCCTCGATGGCCTGGTGGCCAAGCCGCAGGACGGCCCCTACGTCCAGGACAAGCGGGTCATGTTCAAGATCAAGCACGAGCGCACCGCGGACTGCGTGGTGGCCGGCTACCGCGTCCACAAGAGCGGGCCGGATGCCGTGGGGTCGCTGCTGCTCGGCCTTTACCCCGCCGAGGGCAATCTGGCCAGCGTCGGCGTGGTCGGCTCGTTCACGATGGCCCGGCGCCGGGAGCTGATGGAAGAACTGCAGCCGCTGGTCACGAGCTTCGAGGACCATCCGTGGAACTGGGCCCGGCAGGAAGAGGGCAACCGGACGCCACGCAAGGCGGAGACCAGCCGGTGGAACGCGGGCAAGGACCTGTCCTTCGTCCCGATGCGGCCGGAACGGGTGGTCGAGGTCCGCTATGACCACATGGAGGGCCCCCGGTTCCGGCACACCACCCAGTTCGTGCGGTGGCGCCCGGACCGGGACCCCACGTCGTGTACCTACGCCCAGCTGGAGGAGCCGGTCAACTTCAACCTGGGCGACATCCTGGCCGCCAAGGCCCCTTAGCGCCCCGGCCGGGCCGGCGGGGCGGGGCGCTTCCATGATCGGCGTCAGTTCTCCGCAGCATTTGCGGAAAACTGACGCCCATAACGGGCTCCGGGGACAGAGGGGGCGGACACGCGCCCAGGCGGGGGCCCTAGCCGACGTCAACCCAGTCGAGCGTGCGCTGGACGGCCTTCTTCCAGCCGGCGTACCCCTCTTCGCGCTGCTCCGCGTTCCAGGTGGGCTGCCAGCGCTTGGATTCGTTCCAGTTGGCCCGCAGCTCCTCGGGGCCTGACCAGAAACCAGTGGCCAGCCCGGCCGCGTACGCCGCGCCGAGCGCGGTCGTCTCCGCGACGACCGGGCGGCTGACCGGCACGCCCAGGATGTCCGCCTGCAGTTGCATGCAGAGGTCGTTAGCGGTCACGCCGCCGTCGACCTTGAGCACGTCGAGGTGCACGCCCGAGTCCCGCTCCATCGCCTCGACCACGTCACGGCTCTGGTAGCAGATCGACTCCAGGGTCGCGCGGGCCAGGTGGGCGCTGGTGTTGAAGCGGGACAACCCAACGACGGCGCCGCGCGCGTCCGAGCGCCAGTACGGCGCGAACAGGCCGGAGAACGCGGGCACGAAATAGATGCCGCCAGAATCGGTGACCCGGCGGGCGAGGTCCTCGCTCTCCGCGGCGCCGCTGATGATGCCGAGCTGGTCGCGCAGCCACTGCACGGCCGCGCCGGTGACCGCGATCGATCCTTCCAGGGCGAAGACCGGATCCTGGTCGCCGAACTGGTAGGCAACGGTGGTCAGCAGCCCGCTCTTGGACCGGACCAGCTCGGTGCCCGTGTTGAGCAGCAGGAAGTTGCCGGTGCCGTAGGTGTTCTTGGCCTCGCCGACCGAGAAGCACACCTGCCCCACGGTGGCGGCCTGCTGGTCGCCCAGGTCACCCGTGAGCGGGATCTCGCCGCGCACCGGGCCGTTCCGCAGGGTCAGGCCGTACGGCTCCGGCGACGAGGACGGCCTGATCTCCGGCAGCATGGCGCGCGGCACGCCGAAGAACGACAGCAGTTCGTCGTCCCAGGCCATCGTCTCCAGGTTCATCAGCATCGTGCGGCTCGCGTTGGTGACGTCGGTGACGTGCACGCCGCCATCGGTGCCCCCGGTCAGGTTCCACAGCACCCACGTGTCCGCGGTGCCGAAGATGGCATCGCCCCGCTCGGCGTCGGCGCGCAGACCGTCGACGGTGTCGAGCATCCACTTGAGCTTGCCGCCGGAGAAGTACGTCGCGGGCGGCAGCCCGGCCTTCTGCCGGATGACCTCGCCCGCCCCGGAACGCTCCAGTTCGGTGGCGATCCGGTCGGTCCGGGTGTCCTGCCAGACGATCGCGTTCCCGTACGGGCGGCCGGTGCGCCGGTTCCACACCAGGGTGGTCTCGCGCTGGTTGGTGATCCCGAGCGCGGCCAGGTCGGAGGCGCCCAGGTTGCGGGTGTTCAGCGCGGTCTGGATGACCGCGGAGGTCCGTTCCCAGATCTCGACCGGATTGTGTTCCACCCAGCCGGACCGGGGCAGGATCTGCGTGTGCTCGAGCTGGTGCTTAGCGATCTCGTTGCCGCCGTGATCAAAGATCATGCACCGCGTGCTGGTCGTACCCTGATCCACTGCTGCGACGAAGTCGGCCATCGTTGGTCTCCTGTCTCCCGGGTAGGCGTTCCGTCCAGGCAATGCTGTCGTGGGCGCCGAGGCCGCCCGCGATGACCTGGGCCACCAACCCGTTCCCACACAAGATCAGGATCATCGTGCTGCGAACCCGGCACTCATTTCGCCGGGCAGGCCCAGGGCCCCCAGTCTGCCAATCACGCCAGCTCCCTTCGGCTCGCTCGTACCGGCAGCGGCCCCGGTGCCGGTGAACGGTGCCGGCGCAGCAATAATCCGCGTTCCGCGCGCGGCCCGGTGTGTACCGGCGTGCACGGCTCGGTGAGCGGATTTCCTCAGCGGGGCCCGAATGCGTGAGGTTGACGATGTACATACACTGTAGGCAGGGCCAGTGCGGCATGTCCATCTCAAAAGTACGCTTTTGGGGAATTAGGAAGGAAGCGCCTGATGGCCAATAACGGCAGGCTCGACGCCCGTGACCGCGAGGCCGTCCTCGATCGGCTGGCCGGCACGGCGTTTGACGTCCTGGTCGTCGGGGGCGGCGTGACCGGTGCAGGCGCCGCGCTGGACGCCGCGTCACGTGGGCTCCGGGTCGCACTGGTGGAGGCGCGCGACCTTGCCTCCGGTACCTCCAGCCGGTCGAGCAAGCTCATCCACGGTGGCCTCCGCTACCTGGAGCACTTCGACTTCAAGCTCGTCTGGGAAGCGCTCAGGGAGCGTGACCTGCTCGTCTCCAAGCTGGCGCCGCACCTGGTCAAGCCGGTCTCGTTCCTCTACCCGCTGCACCGCAAGGTGGTCGAGCGCCCGTACGTCGGGGCCGGCCTCGTGCTCTACGACGCCCTCGAGGGCACCAAGCGGCCAGTCCCCCACCACAAGCACCTGACCGTGCGCGGGGCCCTGCGGCTCGCGCCCGCCCTGAAGCCGTCCGGTCTGGCCGGCGCATTGCTGTACTACGACGCCCAGGCGGACGACGCGCGGTTCACGCTCACCGTCGCGCGGACCGCCGCCGCGCACGGTGCCCTGATCGCCACCCAGGTCAGCGCGCGTGAACTGCTGCGCAGCCCGGACGGGGCCCGGGTGACGGGCGCGCGCGTGCACGACGAGGAGTCCGGGCGCGACATCGACGTCTCGGCCAAGACAGTCGTCGTATGCGCCGGGGTGTGGACCGATCTGGTGCACGAGCTCAGCGGCGTCCAGGCCGGCTACAAGGTGCGGATGTCGAAGGGCGTGCACATCGTGGTGCCGTACGAGGCGATCCGCTCCGACACCGGGATCATCCTGCGGACCGAGAAGAGTGTCCTGTTCATCATCCCGTGGGGGCAGCGCTGGATCGTCGGGACCACCGACACCGACTGGACCGGCGACCGGGCCGAGCCCGCCGCGACCGGCGAGGACATCGACTACATCCTTGAGCACGCCAACCGCATCCTGGCCCGGCCGCTGACCCGTTCGGATGTCATCGGCGTCTACGCGGGGCTGCGGCCCCTGATCGCGGCCGACGACAGCACACCCACCACCAAGCTGTCCCGCGAGCATGTGGTCGATACCCCGGTGCCCGGCCTGACCAGCATCGCCGGCGGCAAGTTCACGACGTACCGGGTGATGGCGCGGGACGTGGTGGATGCCGCGGTGGCCGACTTCGGCCGCTGGGTGCCGGCCTCGGTCACTGATCAGTTGCCGCTGCTCGGCGCGGACGGCCTCGCCGCCGCGGCGGCCGAAGCGGAGCGGCTCGCCGAGGACTACGGGCTGCCGCGAGGAGCGGTCGAGCATCTCCTGGACCGGTACGGGACGCTCACTGAGGAGGTCCTCGAGCTGACCAGGGACGATCCCGCGCTGGCCCGGCCGGTGGCTGGCGGCCATCCCTACCTGGGGGCGGAGGTGGCCTACGCGGTCACCCATGAGGGTGCCCTGCACGTCGACGATGTCCTGGTCAGGCGCGTTCGCCTGTTCATCGAGACGGGGGCGTGCGGAGCCGAGGCCGTGGGCCCGGTGACCGGCATCATGGGCGACCTGCTCGGCTGGGACAGCCGCCAGCGCGCCGCGGAGACCGAACGCTACCTGGAACTCCTCCAGGCCGACACGCGGGCGCTCAGCGAACTGACCGCCGTATCCGGTGCCGCGCGCGAGACGGCCGGGTAACCACCAGCCCTCGGCACGGCGAATTTCTGCCCATTAAAATAGGGACCGCCCGGCCAGAGAGGAGGGCGGGGTCATGGGATCTGACACGTCCAGCCGGTCGCGGCGGCTACTGACCTTCCGCCTCGACGGCGATCTCCGGCAGCGCCTGAAGACCAGGCTGACGGGTGAAGGCCGGACAATGTCCGAGGTGGTCATCCTCGGCCTCCAGCTGTACGTCCAGCGGAGCACCTGGCTGTCCAGCCCGGGCACGCCCGACCTGGATCAGGCGCCTGGCGTGACATCCGAGGCTCCCGTGACGGAAGATATGCGTGGGGCCGGTGAGGTTCCTGCGACGGTTGATGCGGCGGTCGTGGCTGAGGTCCTGGCGCAGGCTGAGGCGCGGGCGCAGGCTGAGGTCCCGGCGCAGGCTGAGGTCCCGGCGCAGGCTGAGGTCCCGGCGCAGGCTGAGGTCCCGGCGCAGGCTGAGGT
>Ga0066790_10000074_pt1 | contig 26707 bp, 27 predicted proteins | sample OrgsoiDNA2013050_FD_70963 | JGI IMG/M metagenome (GOLD analysis project Ga0066790, IMG submission 70963) | Permafrost soil microbial communities from the Arctic, to analyse light accelerated degradation of dissolved organic matter (DOM) -... | ecosystem: Environmental > Terrestrial > Soil >...
GAGCCGCCCGCTCCGGCCGCTGAGGCACCCGCGACGGCCCCCGAGGCGTCCGCGGCTCCGGCCGTCGAGCCCGAGGCGAGCCCGGAGCCGCCGGCTGCTGTCGAGCCCGAGGCGAGCCCGGAGGCGCCGGCCCTCGCCGAGCCCACGACGGGAACCACCACGGAGGAATCACGATGACTGAAGTCAGCGCTCCGGAAGTGAAGGCCCTGCGCGACCGCACCGGCGCCGGGATGCTGGCCTGCCGCGATGCGCTCATCGAGGCGAACGGGGACCTCGAGCAGGCGGTCGAGCTGCTGCGGACCCGCGGCGAGGCCCAGGCGGCGAAGCGGGCCGGTGAGGAGGCCCGCGAGGGTGCCGTCCAGAGCTACATCCACTCCGGCAACAAGATCGGAGTTCTGGTCGAGGTCAACTGCCAGACCGACTTCGTGGCCCGCAACGAGAAGTTCACCGGGTTCGCGAAGGACCTCGCGCTGCACATCGCGGCGGCGGCTCCACTGGCCGTGAGCGAGCAGGACCTGCCCGCCGAGGACCGCGAGCGCGAGCAGCGAATCGCCACCGAGCAGGCCGCCGACAAGCCGGAGAACGTCCGCGAGCGGATCGTCTCGGGCAAGCTCGACAAATGGCTCGACGAGGTCGTGCTGCTGCGCCAGAAGCATGTCAACGAGGAGAAGCACGGCGGCAAGACGATCGAAGATCTACGCGCCGAGCTGGCGGCGGAGTTCCGCGAGAACGTGGTCATCCGCCGTTTCGCCCGCTTCGCCGTTGGCGGCTGAGCGGTGAGCGCCGGTACTTCGCTGCCTGCCCCGGCCTACTCGCGCATATTGCTCAAGCTCTCGGGCGAGGCGCTGATGGGGGCCCGCGACTACGGCACCGACCCCGACCGGGTCCGCAGCATCGCCTGCGAGGTAGCCGCGGTGCACAGCCGCGGGGTTGAGATCGCGATTGTGGTCGGCGGCGGCAACATCTATCGTGGCCTGGCCGCGGCGGCGCGAGGGATGGACCGCGCCACCGGCGACTACATGGGGATGCTGGCCACCGTGCTCAACGCGCTGGCGCTCCAGGACGCGCTCGAGAAGGAGGGAGTGGCGACCCGTGTGCAGTCGGCGATCACCATCTCCGAGGTGGCCGAGCCGTACATCAGACGCCGGGCCATGCGTCACCTGGAGAAGGGGCGGATTGTGATCTTCGCCGCCGGGACCGGCAACCCGTTCTTCACCACCGACACGGCGGCCGCCCTGCGCGCGGCCGAGCTGCACGCCGAGATGATCCTGATGGCCAAGAACGGGGTCGAGGGTGTCTACACCGCCGACCCGGCGACCCACCCGGATGCCGAGTTCATCCCCGAGATCACGCACAAGGATGCGCTCACGCGAGGCCTGCAGGTCATGGACTCCACGGCGTTCGCCCTGTGCATGGACAACAACCTCCCGATCGTCGTGTTCAACATGGCGGACGACCGGAACATCGACAAGATAGTGTCCGGTGAACGCGTAGGAACCCTGGTACGGACATGATCGACGAGCTGCTCGAAGACGCAAGGGATCGGATGGCCAAGTCGGTCGAGTCGATCCGGCACGAGTTCGGGTCCGTCCGGACCGGACGCGCGAGCCCAGCCCTGCTGGACCGGATCATGGTCGACTACTACGGTGCCATCACGCCGCTCAAGCAACTGGCGACGATCTCGGCCCCGGAGCCCCGGCTGCTGACCGTCCAGCCCTACGACAAGAGCTCGATCAAGGCCATCGAGCGCGCGATCATGGAGTCCGACGTCGGACTGACGCCGTCCAACGACGGCAACCTGATCCGCCTCGGCATCCCGGAGCTGACCGAGGAGCGTCGCAAGCAGCTGGTCAAGGTCGTCCGGCACATCGCCGAGGAGGGCCGCGTGGCGATCCGCAACATCCGGCGAGACGTGATGCACGACCTGCGCGAGCTCAAGGAGGCCGGCGAGAGCGGAGAGGACGAGGAGAAACGCGCCGAAGTCGGGCTGCAGAAGGTCACCGATGCCCGCATCGCAGAGCTCGACGAGCTGCTGAAGCACAAGGAAGCAGAGATACTCGAGGTGTAGCGTGGCCAGGTCGGAGGCCCGCTACGTAGCGATCATCACCGACGGCAACGGCCGCTGGGCGCAGCAGCGAGGCCTGCCTCCCCTCGCCGGCCACGAGGCCGGGGCGGACATCGTCAAGGCCCGGCTGCGCGACGCCGCGGACTTCGGGATCGAGGAGCTGACCGTGTACTCGTTCTCGACCGAGAACTGGAGCCGCTCACCGGAGGAGGTGTCCGGGCTGATGGAGATGTTCGGACGCCGCATCGAGGGGGAGACCCCCGAGCTCGACGCCGAGGGGGTGCGAATGCGATTCATCGGCCGGCGCAGCGATCCCGTCCCGCGCGAGCTGATTGAGCGCATGCAGTGGGCCGAGGAGACCACGCGGAGGAACACGAGGATCACGCTGTTCGTCGCCTTCAACTACGGCGGCCGGGCGGAGATCGTCGACGCGGCGCGAACCTTTACCGGAGACAGCGAGGAGCAGTTCCGCGCTCATCTCTACGCACCCGACATGAACGATCCGGACCTGATCATTCGCACCAGCGGGGAGCAGCGGATCTCCAACTACCTGCTCTGGCAAGCGGCCTACTCGGAATTCGTGTTCCGCGATGAGCTGTGGCCCGACTTCTCACGCGCGGCGTTCGCGCACACCCTCGACGAGTTCTCGGCTCGCCGGCGTCGTTTCGGTGGCCGCTGATGCGGAGGCTCGGATACGCGGAGGACCATTAGATGGCGGATCGGCCGCCGAGGCAGCGCCGTCCACGCTCGCGCGCGGCTCGGGCGACCCGCTCGTCGCGTCCCGGCTCCGGTGAGCGGAGCTCGCGCCACGGCCGCGAGCCGTGGGATGAGGAGGCCCGCGGTCGCTCCGAGCGTGAGCGCGCCGCAGGCCGGGGCCCCGCCCAGGGCCGGCGGCCCGCGCCGGCGAGGAAGGAGCGCAGGCAACGCTCTGACCTGATGTCGCGTGTGCTGGTCGCGGTCCCGGCCGCCGTGGTGGCGATCGTGTTCATCGACCTCGGTGGGCTCGCATTCGCGCTGTTCATGGTCGCGCTCGGCTGCACCTGCCTGCGCGAGCTGTACACGATGCTGGGGCGCTGGAGGCCGGTGCCGCTGGCCGGATTCCTGGCCCTCGCCGGGATGGTGCTCGCCGCCCGATACGGCGGCCCGCGTCAGGTCCTGCTGGTCGCCGTGGCGGCGATCCCGGTCCTGTTCCTGATGATCCTGGCCAAGGGACAGAGCAGCGGCGCGACCGTGGCCGTCGCCGGGACTCTGTTCGGCATCTACTGGATCGGGCTGGCCTTCGCCCACGCCGAGCTGCTGCGCCAGCTTCCCCACGGCAACGCGGTGCTGATCGACATCCTCGTCGGCACGTTCCTCGGCGACACGGCTGCCTACCTCGGCGGCCGGATGTTCGGCCGCCGTCCGCTCGCGCCGGCGATCTCGCCCAACAAGACCGTCGAGGGGCTGTTCTGCGGCATGCTGATCGCGGTGCTGGCCGTGTTCCTGGCCGGCCTCTACCAGACCTGGCTGAGCCAGGGCCACGCGCTCCTGCTGGGACTCGGGGTCGCCTTCCTGGGGCCGCTGGGGGATCTGTTCGAATCGCTGGTCAAGCGCGATGCGGGCACCAAGGACACCGGGACGCTGTTCGGCGCCCACGGCGGGGCGCTCGACCGGCTCGACGCGGTCATCTTCACCGTCGTCGCCGGCTACTACCTCTGGGTCGCGGTCATGCACTCCTGAGAGTGCAGCCGCGCGCACCTACAATCCCGGCCGTGCCACGCCGACTCGTGATCCTCGGCTCCACCGGCTCGATCGGCGTCCAGGCACTCGACGTCGTCTCGCGCTCCGAGGAGCTTCGCGTCGTCGCCCTGGCCGCCGGGCGGGCATGGGAGGCGCTGATCGCCCAGGCCCGCGAGCACGGCGTCAAGCGGATCGCGCTGGTGGACGCCGATGCCGCTGCGCGCGCCAGTGAGGCGTGGACCGACGGCGAGGTCCTCGCCGGCCCTGACGGGCTGGTGAGGCTGATCACCGAAGGCGATTCCGACCTCGTGCTGAACGCGATCGTCGGCTCGGCGGGGCTGGTGCCGACCGTGGCGGCGCTCGGCGAGGGGATCGACCTCGCCCTGGCCAACAAGGAGTCGCTGGTGGTCGGCGGCGAGCTGGTGACGCAGCTGGCGCAGGCCACCGGCGCCGCCATCATTCCCGTCGACTCCGAGCACTCGGCGCTGTACCAGCTGCTGAGCGCCGAGCGGCCGGGAACCGTCGACCGCCTGCTGCTGACCGCATCGGGTGGCCCCTTCCGGGGCCACACAGCGGCGGAGCTGGACGGCGTCACCATCGAACAGGCGCTGGCCCATCCGACCTGGGCGATGGGGGGCAAGATCACGATCGACTCGGCCACGCTGATGAACAAGGGGCTCGAGCTGATCGAAGCCCACCACCTGTTCGGCACGGCCTACGATCAGATCGACGTCGTCGTGCACCCGCAGTCGATCGTCCACAGCCTGATCCAGCTGTGTGACGGCGCCACGCTCGCACACCTGGGCTACCCGGACATGCGGGTGCCGATCTCCTACGCGCTCAACTACCCCGAGCGGGTCGACGTCCCGGTCGCGCCCCTCGACCTCGCGGCGCTCGGATCGCTCACCTTCGAGCCGGTCGACGAGGTCACGTTCGCCTGTCTGCGACTGGCGCGCGAAGCGGCCCGGGCGGCGGGAACGGCCCCGTGCACGCTGAACGCCGCCAACGAGATCGCGGTCCACGCCTTCCTCGCCGGACGGCTGAGGTTCCTCGACATCGCCGTGGTCATCGAGGAGACCCTGAGCCGGGTACCGGCCGCGCGGGTTCATTCCTTCGACTCGCTGGCCGACGCCGACGGCGAGGCCCGGGCGATCGCCGCTCAGCTGGTGGCTGACCGGGCGGCGGCCTAGAAAGGTCGGCCGCCGGCTGACGGCGTGGGCGATCTCGCCGACGGCCCGTCCCGCCTCCTCGGAGGTCGAGCTCCAGGCCCTCCTCGAGGCCCTTCAGACAGTTGCCCTCCAAACTCCTCAGGCGCTCGTTGAGCTGTTCGACAACCTGATCTGTCGCAAGTGCCATGGTCCACAGAATCCTTCTCTCGCGAGCTCGCGGCTCGGTGGGCGGGGGACACGCCGAACACCGGCGCACACCGGTGATCGGCCGCGGGCGAAGGCCCTTTAGTTGGTCGCTGAGCGGGCCATCGACTGGCGCGGCAGGCCCGCAGGTGGGCCATGGCACACTAGGACGCTGATGTCCTACGTTCTCGCCTTTCTCGGCTTCGCCGCTTTGATCATCCTGCACGAGGCCGGCCACTTCGCGGCCGCCAAGGCGGTCGGCATGCGGGTCGAGCGGTTCTCGCTGTTCTTCGGGCCGATGCTGTGGAAGGTGCGCCGCGGCGAGACTGAGTACGGGATCGGGCCGATCCCGCTCGGGGGCTACGTGAAGATCACCGGGATGAACCCCAACGAGGAGATCCCCGCCGAGGTGGCGGACCGCGCCTACTACCGCCAGCCGGTGTGGAAGCGAGTCGTCGTGATCAGCGCCGGACCCGGCGTCAACCTGCTGATCGCGTTCCTCCTGCTCACGGCGATCGTCTGGTCCAACGGGGTCGCGGTCACCAGCCACGGCCAGGACGTGCCGAGTCGTACGATCGCCAGCGGCTCGCTGCAGCCACCGGCGTCGGCCTACCTGAAGGCCGGCGACCAGATCGTCGCCATCGACGGCCGGACGGGACTGAGCGTGGCGCAGATCACCACGGCGATCTCCAGCCATCGCTGTGCGGGGAAGCCGACGGCGGGCTGCCAGGCGACGGCGCCGGTGCAGATCGTGGTGCGGCGCAACGGCACTCTGCACTCGTACTCGATCACGCCGCGCTACGACAAGCAGGCCGGCCGCACCCGGATCGGATTCGGGTTCGGCGTCGTGGTCACGCCCGTGGGTCCGCTGAAGGCAGCCGGTAAGAGCCTCAGCCAGATGTGGTACGTGACCCACAGGACCGTGACCACCATCGCCACGGTGTTCGAGCCCAAGGTTCGCAAGCAGCTCCACGGCGTGGTCGGAAGCTTCGAGGTCGCCCAGCAGACGTTCGCCTTCGACACCACCCAGGCGCTCTACGTGCTGGCGGTGATCTCGCTCTCGCTCGCGGTGATCAACCTGTTCCCGTTCCTGCCCCTCGACGGGGGCCACATCTTCTGGGCGCTGGCCGAGAAGGTCCGCGGCAAGCGAATCCCGTTCTCGGTCATGGAGCGTGCCAGCGTGGTCGGGTTCGTGCTCATCGTGATGCTGTTCGTGGTCGGCCTCACCAACGACATCTCGACCCTGAGCGGCACGGGATTCAACGTCCCGCACTGATCGGCCGCCGCCCGCGGCGGCCTCCGTCCCTCTGGGTGGCGCTGCGATAGCGTTCGCAGCCGATACTCACGGCAGAGAGGCGGAGCAGAGGATGGAGAGCAGCACGATCACGTCGGTGTCCGGGCGCGCCGTGGATGCGCCGACTCTGACTGAGGCGCTTCGGCGCACCGCCGCCAACAACCCCGAAATCGTCGCGGTCCGCACACCCGATGACAGCGTGTCGCTCACCTGGGCCGAGCTGCTCGACCGGGTGGACGCGGTCGCCGGCGGCCTGGCGAAGCTTGGCCTCGGCCGGGGAGACACGGTCGCGATCATGCTCTCCAACCGGCCGGAGTTCCACATCGCCGACCTGGCCGCGGTCACGGTCGGCGCCACTCCGTTCTCGATCTACGTCACCTATCCGGCCGAGGAGATCGCCTATCTGCTCTCCGACGCGGCCTCGAAGGTCGTGGTCGTCGAGCAGGCGCTGCTGCCGGTGATGCTCGAGGCGATCGAGGACGCCCCCCACGTCGAGCACGTGATCGTGGTCGACGGCGAGGCCCCCGAGGGCATCATCGCGCTGGCGGACATCGAGGGCTCGAACCCGGACTTCGACGCCGCCACCGCGGCTGCGCAGGTGGCCCCGGACGATGTGCTGACGCTGATCTACACCTCGGGCACGACGGGCCACCCCAAGGGCGTGCAGCTCTCGCACCACAACATCATGTTCACGGCCCGGGCGATCGAGGAGATCATCGAGCTCCAGGCCGGCTCGCGGGTCGTGTCGTGGCTGCCCTCGGCCCACATCGCCGAGCGCAACGCGCATCACTACATCCCCGTTATCTACGCCGGCAGCATCACCACGGTTCCCAACCCGCGCGATGTGCTCTCGCATCTGCCCCACGTCCGGCCGAACTGGTTCTTCGCCGTGCCGCGGATCTGGGAAAAGCTGAAGGCGGGCCTCGAGGCGATGCAGGCCGCCCAACCGGAGGAGCGGCGCAAGCCTGTCCAGGACGCGATCGCGGCCGCGATCGAGCGCGTTCGGCTGCGGCAGCGGGGCGAGCCGGTGCCGGACGAGCTCGAGGCCAAGGTGGCCGCCGCCGACGAGGCGATGTTCTCCAAGCTGCGGGATATGCTCGGCCTCGATCAGGTGGTAGCCGTGAACGTGGGCGCGGCCCCGACGCCCGCCGACGTGCTCGAGTTCTTCCACGCCCTCGGGATCGAGCTGGCTGAGCTGTGGGGCATGTCCGAGACCTGCGGGCTGGGGACGGTCAACCGCCCGGGCGCGGTGAAGATCGGGACGGTCGGACCACCCGCTCCCGGGGTCGAGGTCAAGCTCGCCAAGGACGGTGAGGTCCTCTGCCGCGGTGAGTTCGTGATGCTCGGATATCGCAACGACCCGGCCAAGACCGCTGACGCGATCGACTCCGACGGCTGGCTGCACACCGGCGACATCGGCGAGATCGACGCCGACGGCTACCTCAAGATCGTCGATCGCAAGAAGGAGCTGATCATCAACGCGGCGGGCAAGAACATGTCGCCCGCGAACATCGAGGCGGCGATCAAGTCGGGCAGCCCGCTGATCGGACCGGCGTGCTGCATCGGCGACACGCGCCCCTACAACACCGCCCTGATGGTGCTCGATGCCGACTTTGCGCCCCAATGGGCGGCCCAGAACGGTCTCGAGGACAAGAGCCTCGACGAGCTGGCCACGGAACCGAAGATGATCGAGTCGGTCCAGGCCGGGATCGACGCGGCCAACCGGCGGCTCGCTCGCTCCGAGCAGATCAAGAAGTTCACCATCGTGCCCGGCGACTGGGCGCCGGGAGGCGACGAACTGACGCCGACCATGAAGCTCAAGCGTAGGCCGATCTCCGCCAAGTACGCGGCCGAGATCGAGGCGATGTACTCGGGGTAGGGCTGCTGGTCACGGGCCCGGCGTGCGGCCTTCCGGCTTGGGCGCGCGGCCGGGGCTTGGGCGTGCGGCCTTCCGGCTTGGGCGCGCGGCCGGGGCTTGGGCGCGCGGCCGGGGCTTGGGCGCGCGGCCGGGCCGTGGGGCCGGACGGCGGTCGCTGATCGACGGTCGCGGGGCCGGCGTTCGGGGCTGTCGCCGGCGCGGCGGATCGATCCGTGGTCAAGCCGCCTCGTCTGGCGGTTCGATCCGGGGCTCGCGCCGCCTCGGGGCGGAAACTGCTGGCGACGGTGAGCTGGAGGCTTCGGTGTGGGGTGGGGCCCGGCCGAGGGGGCGCCGGGCGCGGGCAGGCGCGCCGACCCAGGCACCTGAGGTGATTTACCGGAATCAAGGGTGCAGAGGTGACAAACTCACTCCATCACGAACGATCGTGTGCAAGTAAGCATGTCCCACGCGCTTAACCGACCAAGATCGCGCCAGGCGATGTCGTTTGGCACGTTGAGCACCCTGATTTCCGGTGCGGAGGCGGCGAGTCGCGCATCAAGGCGCCGGGATCCGAATCCTGGCTCCCGAGGCCGCCGGCCTAGCCCAGCGGCTTCTCCCCGAAGAACGTCGCCACCGGGTTGCCATTGAAGTTCCCCACCTCGACGTAGCCCTCGGAGTGGTACAGAGCCCTGGCGTGGGGCTGCTTGGGGCCCGTGTCGAGCCGCGCGATCGTGTAGCCGAGGGCGCGGGCCCGGTCCTCGAGCTCGTACAGCAGGGCGCGCGCCACGCCCCGGCCGCGCGCTGTGGGGACGACGAACATCTTTTTGATCTCGCAGGCTCCGTCGGGCAGGCGCTTGAGGCCGCCGCAGCAGACCGGCTCGCCGTCCAGAAAGCCGACGATGAAGTCGCCGTGCGGTGGGCCGAGCTCGTCCGGGCCCGCCTTGGGCATTTCCGGCCCGTCGAGCTGCAGGCCCTCGTACACCTGCGCGATCTCGTCGCGCATGGCCTGGGCGAGCTGCGCGCCGGGAGCGGTGTTGAGCGGCGCAGAGCGGTAGTCGATCTCGATGCTCACGACCCCGCGAAGTTAACCAGCCGCTGTGCGCGCCCGCCGGCGCCACACCGAGCGCCCCGCCGGCGCCCACCGCGTCACCCGCCCAGCGCCTCGAGCCGGCGCTCGAGCTCCGCGCGCTCGACCGCGTTGGCGCCGAGCTCGATCGCCCGCCCATAGGCGAGCGCGGCGCCTGCCTCGTCGCCCGAGCGGCGCAGCAGTTCGGCGTGGGCGGCATGCAGGGGCTGGTAGCGGGCCAGCGCGGCGTCGGCCAGCAACGGCGCAAGCAGCTCGAGTCCGACGTCCGGGCCGGAGGCGAACGCGACCGCGACCGCTCGGTTGACCTCGACCACGGGGGAGGGCGTCACGCGGCCCAGGGCCCCGTAGAGCTGCGCGATCTGAGTCCAGTCGGTCTCCTCGGCGCTCGGGGACTCGACGTGCAGGGCGGCGATCGCCGCCTGCAGCTGATAGGCCCCCGGCCGCCGGAGACGGAGCGCGGCCTCGAGTGCGCGCAGGCCCTCTCGGATCCGGCCGCGGTCCCACAGGGAGCGGTCCTGGCGATCGAGGGCTACGTACCGGCCTGCGGCGTCGATCCTCGCCGACCGGCGAGCGTCGTGCAGAAGCATCAGCGCCAGCAGCCCCCACACCTCGGCTTCGTCGGGCATCAGGCGCGCCAGCAGCCGGGCCAGCCGGATCGCCTCGCCGCACAGCTCGCCCCGCACCAGCCGGTCGCCTTCGGCGGCGCCGTAGCCCTCGTTGAAGATCAGGTACAGGACCGCCAGCACGCCCCCGAGCCTGTCGGTCAGGACCTCGTCGGACGGCACCCGGTAGGGGATCCGCGCGTCCGCGATCTTGCGCTTCGCGCGGACCAGCCGCTGCGCCATCGTCGTCTCCGAGACCAGGTACGCGCGGGCGATCTCGGCCGTCGAGAGGCCACCCAGAGCTCGCAGGGTCAGCGCCACCCGGGCCGGGAGCGCCAGCGCTGGGTGACAGCAGGTGAAGATCAGCCGCAGGCGGTCGTCCTCGACCGTGCTCTCATCGGGGCCCACGGGGTGCTCCTGGGAATCGAGCCGGACCAGGTCGGCGAGCCGGCCGGCGCGGTCGGCCAGCGCGCGGTCCCGGCGGAGGCGGTCGATGGCGCGTCGTCGTGCCGCGACCGTGATCCAGGCGCCGGGGTTGGCGGGCACGCCGTCCCGGGGCCAGGTGGCGACGGCCGCCGCGAACGCGTCCTGCACCGCGTCCTCGGCGAGCTGAAAGTCCCCGACCTGCCGGATCAGGGTGGCCAGGACCGCCGGCCGTTCCTCACGGAACGCACGCTCGACGGTGGCGGACGGGTCCCCAGCCCCCGGCCGCCACTCGCCGCGCGCGCTCACGCCTGCGCTTGCGCTGCCTGCTCGGGCGCCGGCAGCGCACTCATGTCCATCACCGGCCGCACCTCGATCGAGCCGTAATGGACGTTCGGCACCCGCCCGGCATGGACCAGAGCCGTGTCGAGATCCGGCACGTCGATGATGTAGTAGCCGCCGAGGAACTCCTTGGTTTCGGCGAACGGGCCGTCGGTGATCTGCGTCTCACCGTCGCGGACCCGCACCGTGGTGGCGGCGTCGACCCCGTGCAGCGGATCGCCGGCGACCAGCGCTCCGGCCTCCTTGAGGCCCTCGGTGTACTCGTACCACCGCGGCATCTCGGCCGCCATCTCCTCCGGCGAGGGCCTTCCATCAAGGGGGGCGTAGATCAACAGCATGTACTGGGGCATGGAGCCTCCTGTCCGTGTTGGCCGCTAGACATATGCGGCTTCATCATCTACGACGCCGCAAGGCGAGCGATTTCGACACCGGCGGAAGAGATCGCCGAGATGCTCCGACCGGGGCTACATGCCGGCGGCGCGGACGATGATCGTGGTGCTGAAGCTGGTCCCGTCGAGCTGGAAGCCGTAGCAGCCCGGCGACTTCACGCGCGCGAACGACGGCCACTCCCGCGCTCCGGCCGGCTCGCCCGGTGAGGTGGCGGCCGGCGCCGAGAGCTGCAGCTCGTCGATCGGGACGCGTCCCTCGCCGAATCCCACCGCCCGGGAGCCGCCCAGCTCGCGCCCGCGGATCAGGAGCGGCCCCCGATAGGCGGCCGAGGAGACCCACGTCACCCGGCCGCCTGACCAGGCGCTGCCGAGGAAGCTGTTCGTGCTCAGGACCCCGTTGCGATTGGGCCCCATTGCCAGTACCGGGCCGCTGCCGAGCACCGGACCGCTGAAGCCGGCCAGCGTGCGACCGGCGGACACCGGACAGGGGGAGCCGCCGCCCGGCAGATGCAAGGGACGGCGAATCGAGGCGGGCAGCGAGCCCGAGCACCCGCCCGCGCACAGCTCGTAGGACGCGTATCCGGTGGCCGCGCGCAGCCCGGACGGTGGTCCGCTGGACACCGGTGGGCCGGCGGCTGACGGGGACGGCGGGGTGGCCCGGGTCGCGGTGCCGGTCGTGGTCGCGGTGGGCACCGGCGCGGACGCGGCGGTGCGGACGGCCGTCGAGGTCGGGATCCGCGCGGGGGCGCCCGATGGCGCGGACGACGTCGATGAATGGGTGCTGTCGCCGCAGCCGGCGATCGCCGCGGCGATCAGCGCCGCGCCGATCGTGGCTCGCCTCCGCGGGCGGCTCACGCCGCCGCTCCGGCGATGGATCGCCACACGAGCTCGATCGGGTGGTGGATCGGCAGCGGCGCGCCGAGCTCGCGCAGATACGCGTCCAGCTGGGCGGCGCATCCGGGGTTGCCGGCGCCGATCGCCTGGGCGCCGGTCGCGAGCAGGTTCCTCGCCTTGCGCATGCCCAGCTCGGCCGCGGCCTCGGGCTGGATCAGGTTGTAGATCCCGGCCGAGCCACAGCAGATATCGCGCTCGGTCGCGACCTCGCTCATCAGCACGATCCTGCCCCGCAGCGAATCGGACTCCGCTGATGCCCAAACTCAACGGCGCTCAATCCTCGGCCCACAGCACGTACGTCGGGCAGGCGTCGAGGCAGAAGCCGCAGTGCACGCAGTCGTCGATGATCGCCGGGTCCGGCGGGCGATGGGAGTCAAAGCCGGGCATGCGCTCAGATCCCTCCGAAAAAGACGCCGGGGTTGCACGCGCCGGCGGGATCGACCTGCAGCTGATACTCGGAGGCCAGCTCATCGGTCCGGCCCAGCACCTCGGCCAGGCGCGTGCGTGGGATCACGCCGTCCTGCACGTAGCAGGCCGGGGCGACCCGTCCCATGGCCGCGAAGGCGGCCTTGCGCGTCCTCCAGATCAGCGCTCGCTTCGCCTCGCTGCCGGCGATGCGGATGTCACGGGCGCGGGCCTGCGCGCACATGTCGCGGACCTGATCGAAGCGGGCCGAGCATTCCAGCTCGGGGCCGTCGAGCTCCACGATCAGCGCGGCGCCCGCATCGAGCCGGTAGCCGCCGGTGGCGGCCTCGGCGGCCTGGATCGACAGACGGTCCATCATCTCGATCGCCCCGGGGACGATCCCGGCGCTGACGATCGCGGTCACCGCCTCGGCCGCCTGAGCGGTGTGCTCGAAGAACGCCACCAGCGTTAGCATGTGCTCGGGCGCCGGCGTCACCCGGAGCGTGATCCGGGTGGCCACGCCGAGCGTTCCCTCGGAGCCGACGAACGCCCCCGGCAGGTCGTATCCGGGATCGTCGCGGGCGAGCCGCAGGACCTCGCCGCCGGTGAGCACCAGCTCGAGCCCGATCACGTAGTTGGTGGTGAAGCCGTACTTGTGGCAGTGAGCCCCGCCCGAGTTCTCGGCCACATTGCCACCGATCGAGCAGACGATCTGGCTCGAGGGGTCGGGCGGATAGAAATGCGTCGGGGCCACGGCTCGGGAGACGGCGAGGTTCGTCACTCCCGGTTCGACGACGACGCGCAGGTCGTCGAGCTCGACGGCCAGGATCCGCCGGCCCAGCAGTCGCGCGCTCACGGGCATCACGCCCAAGATATCTCGCCGCAGGCGGATCGATACCGCGGGCCGGTAGCGTCCTGACCGCCGGAGCCGGCCGGAGCGGGTCTGATCACCGACCCAGGGTGATCTGCTGGACGCGACTGTGGACCGTGGATCCGCCGGGGTAGGTCCAGGCCAGGCGAACCGAGCCGCTGGAGGGGAAGACGACGTGCTGGGCGAAGTAGCCGCGCGGATTCGTGATCGAGACCGTGCGGATGGTCGCGAATCGGGGCCGCCGGCCGGTGCCGAACTGGATCTGCACCTGCTCGGGCAGGTTGGGATCGTCGAGCCAGCCGAAGATGGCCGGCCGCGCGCAGCCCCAGACCTCGAGGCTGCCACCCCGCCCGGTCGTCGTCGCCGGAAGGTAGAGGGGCAGCCGGTAGGCGTCGTAGGCGGCCTTGTGCACGCCGCCGTGAAAGGTGAGGCCGCTGGCAAACCCGCCGTAGCCGTAGCTGCCGCCCAGGGGGGGCGGGTCGGTGAGCAGGTACTGGGTCAGCGTTCGCACGCGCGGATCGGACCAGGTGATGTACTCGGCCCAGTTGAGGTAGAAGGCGGCGAGCGCCGGTGACACGGACGCGGAGCGCCTGGGGGGACGGGTGATGTAGCCGAACTCGGTCAGGTAGATCGGGAACCGGGTGCCCGAGCCATAGACCCGCTGCAGGCGATCGAGCACTCGCTCCAAGTGCGGAAGCTGCGGCAGCGAGGCGTAGTCGGGGTCGCCCGAGGGCTCCGCGTTGGGCGCTGACCCCTGCAGGTAGGGGTGGTCGGCGAACCCGGCGGCCTGGAACAGCGCCGCATGCGCCGTGCGGAAGAGGCGCGACCCGGCGGCCGTCGTGGGGCATCCGAGCGCCCCGGCCGTGGCCCCGCGCAACGGCCGGTACGAGGATGAGACGCAGTACAGCTCACGCAGGAAACGCAGCGGCTTGGTGCCCGAGAACACGCCCAGGAAGCTGTTGCCACGCGGGGCCAGCTCGCCGAACAGGATCGTGTCCTGGCCATGCCCGGTGCCCTGCAGCGCCGTCCAGGCGTGATCGAGGAGGTTGCGGTACAGCCGCGGGCTGTACTCGACCCCGGCGCCCGGAAACGCCTGCGGAGCCAAGTGCGGCCCGTAGTTGGGCTCGTTCCAGATTCCCCAGTGGTCGACGCGGGGGAGCGGGTCGGCCGACCCCGGCGGCACGTAGCGGCCGTCGTAGCGGGTGGCGATCGCGCGTACGAACGCTCCGAATTCGCTCGGCGACGGGTCCCATTGCGACGTGGAGCCGGGTGCGCCCGGGCCCAGTCCCCACAGGGGGGCACCGCCGGTGAGCGTGAGATCGAGGCCGATCCCGCGAGCGGCGGCGTCGCGCACGATCGAGTCCCACCGGCTCCAGTTTGCCGGCGGATACTGCGCCGGGTCGGTGGCGTCGAAGCCCGGGGGCCGGACGGGGTAGCGGGGCCCCGGGGCGATCGCCATCCAGGGGACGAACACCCGCACCCGCTGGACGCCGAGGCGCCGCAGCTCATCGAGCGTGCCCGGCGGATCCGCAAGCAGCCTGGTGTCGTCCTGGAGGCTCGCCTCCTGCGTCTTGGACGCGAGCGCGGGAGTGGATGCCCCGGCCTGGAGAACGATCGCCGCCGCCAGGGCGGTCAGGATCGCCGCACGCCAGTTCATGCTCGGTCAAACGCGCGGGCAGCGCCGAAGTCGCGGTTCGGCCCTGGCAGGCCTCACCGCGACCTCGGGAACTGTGCCCCCTAGCGGATGCTTACGCTCTCGGTCCGGCTGTGGATCACACCGCCGGTCGGATACGCCCACTGGAGGCGAACCGAGCCGCTGGCCGGGAACTGTGTCCGGACATCGAAGTACCCGCGCGAATTGGAGATCGGGACCGTCTTGACGGTCTGGAACGAGGCGCGGGAACCGCGGCGGTACTGGATCTGGACCTGCTGCACCTTGCCGCTGTCCAGCTTGGCGAACGCGGCCGGGCGCACGTCGCCCCAGACCTCCAGGCTGCGTCCCCTGCGGGCCGATGTGACCGGCAGGAAGAGCGGCATCCGGAACGCGTCGTAGGTGTCCTTGCGACGGCCGCGGAGGTTCTCCAGCCCGCTGGGGAAGTTGCCCGCCACCGGATCCCGCAGCAGGTACTGCATGTAGGAGCGAACCCGCGGATCGCGGTAGGTCAGGTACTCGGCCCAGTTGAGGTACAGGCTGGCCTTGGCCCAGCTGGGCAGCCCGAGCTCGGGCGGGCTCGTCCGGTACCCGAACTCGGTCGAGTAGATCGGAAGCCGCGCGCCGGAGCCGTAGGTCCGCTGCAGGCGGTCGAGCACCCGCTCGAGAACTCCCATCTGGGCCAGATCGGCGTACTGGTTGGGACCCGGGTTGGGCCACGTCTGACGGTTGGGGGCGAGCCCCTGCGGATACGGGTGATCGGCGAATCCGCTGGCCTGGAAGAGGGCCGGATGAGCAGTGCGGAACGCCCGGGAGCCGGCCGCGTTGGTCGGGCAGCCGCGGGCGGCGGCCGCGGACCCGCGCAGCTGCCGGTACTTCGAGTCCACGCAGTAGAGCGCGTTGATGAAGCGCAGCGGCACCATCCCGCCGAACTGGCCCGGCTGGCCGCCGGTGGTGATGCCGCGCGGCGCGACCTCCCCGATCAGGATCGTGTCACGGCCGTGGCCGGTGCTGTGCAGCGCGCTCCAGGCGGCGTCGAGCAGGTTCCGGTACAGCATTGGTGCCAGCTCGACGCCGGAGCTGTGGATCTCCTGCGGCGCCAGATCCGGCCCATAGTTGGGCTCGTTCCAGATCGCCCAGTAGTGGACGCTGGGATAGCGCCGGCCGACGGCGGTCACGAACGAGCGGAACTCCGAGGCCGAGGGCTTCCACTGAGGGTGGGTACCGCGCGGGGCACCGGAGCCCGTCGCCCACAACGGCGCCGGCCCGGTGATCGTGAAATCGATCGCGATGCCGCGAACCGCCGCATCCTGGACGATCGCGTCGTAGGGCCTCCAGTTCTGCGCCGGATAGGAGTTCGGATTCGACGGGGAGAAGTTGTGCGGCTTGTGGCGCGAATTCGAGCTGGGAGAGATCGAGCTCCAAGGTATGAACACCCGGACCCGCGCCACGCCGAGCGAGCGCAGGGTGTCGAGCGTTCCCGCGGGGTTGTTCTTCAGGGCAATGTCGTCCTGGAAGATCGGCTCCTGCGTCGTGGAGGCGAGCGCCGGGGTGGCGTGAAAGGCGAGGACCGCCGCCGCCATCGCGAGCAGCAGTGGAATGGGAGAAAGCAGCTTGTGGGTTCGAAGCATCGTCAATCTAAACCTCGGGGTGGCCTTAAGTTGCGGCGCAGGTCCGCGCTCTACACTGGCGCCATGGCTTCTGAGCGCCAGATCCAGGTCGGGAGGGTGCCGATCGGCGGGGGTGCCCCGGTCGCGGTGCAGACCATGACCAAGACCGAGACCGCCGATCTCCCTGCGACGTTGGCGCAGATTAGCCGAGTTGCCGAGGCGGGGGCGGACATTGTCCGGGTCGCGGTGCCGCGGGAGAAGGACGCCGAGGCGCTGAAGACGATCGTCCGAGACTCTCCGATCCCGGTCATCGCCGACATCCACTTCAACCACACGCTGGCCCTCAAGGCGCTCGACGCCGGCGCTCATTGCGTGCGCCTGAACCCCGGCAACATCGGGGGTCCGGACAAGGTCGCCGAGGTCGCCGCGCGGGCCACGGAGCTCGGCACGCCGATGCGGATCGGGGTGAACTCGGGCTCGCTGCCCAAGCACCTGCACGCGCTCGAGCGCGAGAGCCCGGTCGAGGCCCTGGTCACGGCCGCGGTCGAGTTTGTCGAGCTGATGGAGAGGCTGCGATTCGAGAACTTCAAGGTCTCGATCAAGTCGACCAACGTGCCCAACACGATCGCGTCCAACCGGCTGTTGGCCGAGCGAATCCCCTATCCGCTGCACCTCGGGATCACCGAGGCCGGGACGAAATGGTCTGGATCGTTGAAGTCCTCGGTCGGGCTGGGCACGTTGCTCGCCGACGGGATCGGGGACACGATCAGGATCTCGCTCTCCACCTTCCACGCGGAGGAGGAGGTCAAGGTCGCATGGGAGATCCTCAAGGCGCTGCAGCTGCGCGAGCGCGGCCCGGTGCTGATCGCCTGCCCGACCTGTGGCCGCCTGCAGTTCGACATGGACACCGTGGTGGCGGAGATCGAGCGGCGCCTCGAGGCCTACGCGGATCCGATCGAGGTGGCGGTGCTCGGGTGCGCGGTCAACGGCATCGGGGAGGCGTCACACGCCGACTTCGGGATCACCGGGGCCCGGAACGAAGGCCTCGTCTTCAGCCGCGGCAAGCCGCTGCGCAAGGTCCCCACGGACCAGCTGGTCGACACCCTGTTCGCCGAGATCGACAAGTACGTCACCTCCAAGCGCGTCCACGTCGATGCCGCGGATGCCGACGAGGGCGCGCGGTGGCTCGAGCAGATCGAGTCCGAGAACGCCGGTGAGCTGACCCCCGAGCGTCTGGCGGCGATGGAGGCCGCCGCGGCCGACGATGAGGCGGCCGACCGCGAGCTGATCTCGGCCATCAAGCCCGCGCCGGCCCCGCTGGACGAGTCGGTCTCGCCCGTCGCCGGTCGCCGTTTCACCCGCACCTGACGGCTGCCGCCGGTCCCGGCATGGCGCCCGGCGCGATGCACGCGGCGCCGATCGCGATCCGGCGATCGCGTGATCGAGGTTCGCTAGAGTGGCGGGCTGCTTCGAGGTGGGGGGTCAGTTCGAGCGTCCGTTCGGCCGGACAACGACGAAAGGAAGCCACAGTGAACGTCCGCACGAGACTCTGTGCCGCAGTGGTGTGCCTGCTGAGCGTGGGTGCGATCGGAACCTCGGCCGCCTCCGCGAGGCTGGTCGTCGGCGTCGGCGATGAATCCCCGCAGACGTTCGCGAACCCGTCCTTCCACAGCCTCGGCGTCAAGCGCACGCGGCTGATCACCGACTACGACAGTGCGCTGTCGGCCTCCACCGCCCCGGATGCCTGGATCGGCGCCGCCCGGCGTGCGCACGAGGAGATCGTGGTCGCGTTCAACCCGGCAGCGGGCTCGGCCTGCCCGGGCCGCCCCTGCAAGCTCCCAAGCACGAGCCAGTACACGAAGGCGTTCAAGGCGTTCCACAAGCGCTATCCGTTCGTGCGCATCTTCCAGCCCTGGAACGAGGTCAACTCGCTCACGCAGCCGACCGCATATCACCCCGAGGCGGTCGTCACGTACTACTCGATCGTGAAGAGGTACTGCTCCGGCTGTACCGTCCTGGGCGCCGACCTCGAAGATCTGGCGAAGGGGCCGGGGGTACCGGCCAAGATCGACATGGTCAACTACGCCAAGTCGCTCCTGAAGGCGTTCCAGAAGGCGCACGTGAAGACCCCGCGGCTGTGGGGACTCCACAACTACGTCGACGTCAACTACTTCCACTCGACCGGAACGAGGGCGGCGCTGAAGGTGCTTCCCGGGCAGCTGTGGCTGACCGAGACGGGCGGGATCGCGCAGTTCACGCTCAGCTCGAGGAAGGTCCGGCTCAGGTACGACCTGGCGCGCCAGGCCAAGGCGACGAACTGGTTGATGCAGCTGGCCCTGGCCAACAAGCGGGTCGCGCGGGTCTACGTCTATGACCTGTTCTACGCCCCGGGCAACCGCTTCGACTCCTCGCTGCTGGGCCCGGGCCTCGTGCCGCGCAAGGCATACTACGCGCTGAGCGTGCACTGGAGGAAGTACTTCGGCTAGATCGTCGGCGGGCGGCGTGGTGTTTCGAATCGGAGCACTGACTGGAGCGTCTGCGGTGGAGGCGCATCCGTTCGGCGGCGCCCCCGCCGGCTCCGCTTCCGCGTCCTCATCCGGGCGCAGCGAGCCCTATGAGGCCGCGAACCTGCTCGACCGCCTGACCTCGCGCTCCACGCGCGAGCGGCACGACCGGCAGGTGATGCGCCGTGAGCGGCAGGTGCTGGCTCGCCGGCTCCCGCTCCCCGGCGGCGATGTGATCTCGGTCGGATGCGGCTGGAACCCGGGGCGGCACCTGTTCCCGGCTCCGGCCTTCCGCCTGCTGGGGATCGACTCCGACCCCGAGCGGGTGGCGGGCGTGCTGAGCGCCGGGCGCGCGGACGAGGCGCGGGTGGGTCACGCCGGCGCGCTGGGGCTGGCGCCGGGCTCGTTCGACGTGGTGCTCTACCGGCTGGTCCTGCACCACATCGCCTACCAGGGGCCGCTCGGCCCGTGCTTTCGCGAGGCCGCCGCCGCCCTGCGACCCGGCGGCGCGCTGGTGGCGATCGAACCCGGGCTGTGGCACCCGGTCGGTCTCAGCCTCGCGCTGGCCAACCGTGCCGGCGTCGCCACCGCGGTTCACGGCACCCCGGATGACATCCCGCTCTCACCCCGGCTGCTGAGCGCGGAGGCGCGCTCGGCTGGGCTGGTACCCGAGCTGCATGCGCTGACCTACACCTGGCGGCGGCTGCCCCCGGTGCTCCAGCTCGCACTCCAGCCCTTCGATGGGCTGGGATCGCGGCCCCGGGCCGCCGTCGGCGGGCACACGCTGATGCTGATCGCCCGCCGACCCTGACGGGTGGAGGCGCGCGGAGCCCTGAGGCCCGCTTAGAACGTGTACGCGGCTGTGAGCGGAGCCCCCGAGGCCCGCTCAGAACGCGTATGCGGCGGTGGCGGGGCCGGTGTAGGTCGCTCCGCTGGGACTGGTCCAGCTCACGCGCCAGTGGCGTCCGGACCGGTAGGTCGAACGGGCGGTCCAGTAGCCCGAGGACCCGAAGCTCGCGTGCAGCAGGGGGTGCCAGCGGTTCGCGCCGCCGTCGGCGTAGGACACCGTCACCGATCCCACGCTGTGGGACGCCCGGGCGGGCCGGACCAGCCCCCAGAGCGCCACCGAGCCGCCGTGGCGGCGGACGACCAGGGGCAGCCGGAAAGCGGCGTAGGCGGGCTTGGCGATGTGGTGCTTGAAGAGGTACAGACCCATCTGGTAGACGTAGCGGCCGAGCGCCGGCCCGGGAACCGGCGCCGCGTCGGTGAGCAGGTACTGGGAGAACGACACCACCCGCGGGTTCCCGTAGGCGAGGAACTCGGCCACCGACCGGTAGTCGGCCTGGTGGGCGAGCGACACCCCTGCGACGAGATTGGGGAAGCTCTGGACCCCGAACTCGGTGGCGTAGATCGGCAGGCGGCGAGCGACCATGCCGGCGGCGGCGGCGCGATCGAGCGCGCGGCTCAGTCGCCCGAGGCCTCCGATGGTCACGTCCTCGGGACCGGGCGGCGGGGCGGTCGGGAACACCGGGCGCATGTACGGATGCGTCGCCCAGCCGGCGGCGGGCAGGCGCGCGCAGCGGGCCGAGGGCCGGTAGCTCGCGTTCAGGCACAGCACTCCGCGCAGGAAGCGGAGCGGCGCGACCGTGATCGCGTTGCCCACCGGAGCGGTCTCACCGGCCAGCACGGGCGCGGTCACGCCCGCGGCGCGCAGACCGTCGTACCCGGCGAAGAACAGCCTGCGGTAGAGCCCGGGGGAGACCGCGCGGCCACCGCGCGCGAACTGCGGCGCCAGGAACTTGGACAGGTTGGGCTCGTTCCAGACCGAGAACGTGTACGTGTCGGCGCCGAACCGCCGGCCCACCGCGGTCATGAATGCCTTGTAGTCGGCCGGGCTGGGGTTAGTGAGGTGGTCCTTGCCGCTTGCGGTCGCCCAACGCGGCACGGGCCCGGTGACCGTGACCAGCAGTCTCATTCCGCGGGCATGGACCTCGTCGGCGAGCTGCCCGTAGGCGCCCCAGGAGTAGGCGGCCGGGTCGGTGGCCACGAAACGCGGCGCGCGGCGCGAATCAGCCCCCGGCGCCACGTTCTGCCAGAACATCGTGATCCGGATCGAGTCGACGCCCAGGGCGTGCAGCTCGCCCAGCGCCTGAATCCGACTGCCGTCACCACCGTTCAGGAGCTCGGAGGGAGCCTCGAAGGTGGTGAACTGCCCCTGCGCTGCCAGGGCGGGTGCGGCGACCAACCCCGTGCAGACGAGGACCAGGGCAAGAACCGCGATACGGACTCGGATTCGCGTCATGCTCGGGGGTACGGGACGGCGCGGACGAGATCGACGCGGGAACGAGTCTGCGCGAAGGGGTACGGGAACCGACGGCATGCTGAGCTGGCCCTTTCGTGGGACGCTTGCTGGGCAGGGCATCAGCCCTGCCCACCCCTGTCATTCAAACGCGAGCGTAGCGAGAAAGTTGCGTCTCAGCGCCGGTGCGCGGAGCCTCTAGCTGACGGCTCCGAATCGCTCTGCCACCTTCGGCCAGTTGACGACGTTCCACCACGCATCGATGTAATCGGGACGCCGGTTCTGATACTTGAGGTAGTAGGCGTGCTCCCAGACGTCGACGCCGAGCAGCGGGGTCTGTCCCGCGCTGATCGGGTTGTCCTGGTTGGCGCTGGAGACGACGGCGAGACCGGAGCCATCGTGAACGAGCCAGGACCACCCGGAGCCGAAGCGGTTCACGCCGGCGTCCTTGAGCTTGGCCTTGAAGTCACCGAAGGAGCCGAACGCCGAGTCGATCGCGGTGCGCAGAGCGCCGTCGGGCTCGCCGCCCGCTCCGGGGGCCATCGACTCCCAGAACAGCGTGTGGTTATAGTGGCCGCCGCCGTTGTTGCGCACTGGGCCCTGCTTGTCGGCCGGCAGGTGCTGAAGGTTCTTCAGCACCTGCCCGATCGCGGAGTCCGCCCACTCCGTGCCCTCGAGCGCGGCGTTGGCCTTGTCCACGTAGGCCTGGTGGTGCTTGTCGTGGTGAACGCGCATAGTCGCCTCGTCGATGTGAGGCTCCAGTGCGCTGTAGTCATAGGGCAGAGGCGGGACTGAGTAGGCCATGCGAGGGCTCCTTCGGTGGTGTCGAGGTGCGTTCTATCAGAAGCCACAAGCCTGCCCCGGATCGGACCCGGCCACACCTGCACCCGGTGCGAACGGTGGCGTGGATAGGCTTCACAGCCGCGTGACCAGACTGTCCGGATACTTCCTGCCCACCCAGCGCAACCCACCGTCAGACGCGGAGGCGTCCTCGCACAAGCTGATGGTCAGGGCGGGGCTGATCCGCCAGGTCGGGTCGGGTCTGTGGTCGTGGCTTCCCGCCGGCTGGCGCGTTCACCAGCGAATCGTGGCCATCGTCCGCGAGGAGATGGACGCGATCGGCGGCCACGAGATGCTGATGCCGGTGCTGAATCCCGCCGAGCCGTGGCGCCGCAGCGGTCGCTTCGACATCGATGAGCTGTTCACGCTCAAGGATCGGCGCGGCGCCGACATGGTCCTGGCGCTCTCGCACGAGGAGATCGTCACCGGGCACATCGCCCAATCGGTGCGCTCATACCGCGATCTGCCTCTAATCCTGTACCACTTCCAGACCAAGGAGCGGGACGAGCCTCGACCGCGCGCCGGAGTGCTCCGTACCCGCGAGTTCGTGATGAAGGACGCCTACACCTTCGATCGCGACGCCGAGGGCCTGGCAGTGGCCTACGACAAGCACGTCGCGGCCTACGATCGCATCTTCGAGCGCACTGGGCTGGAGTGGTATCGGGTCGAGGGCGACGTGGGCATGATGGGCGGCCTCGGCGCCCATGAGTACATGGCCCCCTGTGCCGCGGGCGAGAACGAGGTGGCGCTGGCGCCGGGCTACGCCGCCAACCTCGAGGTCGCCTCCGCCGATCCCCGGCCCGTCGAGCTGCCGCCGCCGCTGCCGGCGCCCGAGGAGGTCTCGACTCCCGGGATGACGACCGTGGACAAGGTGGCGCAGGAGCTGGGCGTACCCGCCGGCGCGTTGCTCAAGGCCTATCCCATCGTCGTCGACGACGGCAGCTTCCAGGTCGTGATGGTGCGGGGCGACCATCGCGTCAACGAGCTCAAGCTGCGCGGGGCGCTGCGCCGCGACTACCGGCCGGCCAAGCCCGAGGAGGCCTCCGAGCGCCTCGGGCCGCCGGGCTACATCGGCCCGGTCGGCACCGACGTCCCGATCCTGCTCGATGCGGGCGTCGCGCCGGGCGGCTACGTGACCGGGGCCAATCGCCCCGACGCCCACCTGCGCGGGGTCGAGCCCGGCCGCGACTTCCCGTTCGAGGTGGTCGACGTCCGCACCGTGCTCGGGGGTGACACGGTGAATGGAAGCCGGATCCGGATCGAGCCGGCGATCGAGGTCGGGAACATCTTCAAGCTCGGGACCCGCTACTCGGAGCCTCTCGGCGCCACCTACCTCGATCAGGAGGGCAACATGCAGCTCGTGTGGATGGGCTCCTACGGGATCGGCCCGGCGCGCATCGCGGCGGCCGGCGTCGAGCAGTTCGCTGACGAGCAGGGCATCTCGTGGCCCCGGGCTCTGGCTCCGTTCGACGTCGAGCTGGTCGTCCTCGGCCGCGAGGGCAGCGAGGAGCTGGCGTTCGCGGACGGTCTGTACGAACAGCTCCAGGTCGCGGGCCTGCGGACGCTCTACGACGATCGCGACGCCGGACCGGGCGAGAAGTTCGCCGACGCCGAGCTGATCGGCTGCCCGCTGCGGCTGACGGTGGGCAAGCGCACGCTGGCCGCGGGCGAGATCGAGGTTCAGGTGCGCCGCGGGCGCGAGTCCCGGACCGTGCCCGTGGACGGCGCTGCCGAGGCTGTCGCCGGGCTCTGGCACGAACTCCCCTGAGGCGGTGCGCAGCCGATGAGCGGACCTCAGCGTCGCCTGACCGCGCGCCGGCTGCTCGGGATCGACCGCTCGGGGCCGCCTCCGCCGGCAACCATGTCAGGGCAGCCGCTGAACCCGTGGACCCTGCCGAACGCCATCGGCTTTGCGCGTCTGGCCGGAATCCCGGTGTTCCTGGCCGTCGCCCTCTCGAGCTCGGACGGCAAGGACGCGCTGGCTGTGGTGCTGTTCGCCGTGATCGGCTGGGCCGACTACCTGGATGGGTTCACGGCGCGACTCACCGGCCAGTACAGCCGCCTCGGGGCACTGCTCGACCCGATCGTGGACCGGCTCCTGGTCATCTCCGGCATGGTGGTCTGCTTCCACTTCCAGCTGCTGCCGAGATGGGCGATCCTGGTCGTGGTCGCGCGCGAGCTGTTCATGCTCGGCCTCAGCCGCTACGGGCTCAAGCGAGGCCTGGAGCTGAAGATCAACTGGCCGGGCCGGATCGGAGTGGCGCCTACGATGGGGGCGCCGTTCTTCGCCATGTGTGGACTGCAAGTGCTGTCGCTGGTGTTGTTGTACGTGGGCATGACCCTGTCGATCACCGCGACCGTGCTCTATGTCGGCAGCGGTATCGAGCAGACGCGCGCGAAGGACCGCGCATCGCGAATACCCTCAAGCTCAGATTGACCCTCTGAGACGGCGGGGTATACTCGGCCCTTCGCGCCCAACCGGTGGAGGACTGTATGGACACATTTCCCGATCTCGGGTCCCTGACGGACCAGGAACTCAAGGACCTCATCAAACAGCTCACCGAGGAGGAGATGGAGATCTCCTACAAGCGCCGAATCCTGCACGGAAAGATCGACATTCTCCGGGCCGAGCTGGTCAATCGCCTGCGCAAGAAGCACGAGGGCGGTGAGGACGTGATCTCCGGTGCCGACGTGCAGCAGCTCACCGACATCCTGGCCGGTCGGGTCCCGGCCAGCGATCCTGAGTAGCCGACCGCGATCGCCGTGGCCCAGCACTGCCCCGAGTGCGGATTCGCCAACGCCGACGGCGCCAACTACTGTCAGCGCTGCGGAGCGTTCCTGGTCCAATCCGAGCCGACCCCGGGCGCGACGACGGCCACCTACAAGGTCGGTGAGACCGGTGAGCTCGAGCCTGTGGAGTTGGAGGACGTGGTAGCGCGCGGCGCCGCGCTCGTGATCCGGGCCGGCGGCGGCCGGGCAGGAGAGAGCTTCCCCCTCGAGCACGACCGGCTGACGGTCGGGCGCCGCCCCGACAGCGACATCTTCCTCGACGACGTGACCGTCTCGCGTGATCACGCGATCCTGGTCCGGCGCGGCAGCGACTACCACCTCGACGATTGCGGATCGCTCAACGGCACCTATGTGAACCGGCACCGAATCGAGTCCCACCGTCTGCAGGACGGCGATGAGCTGCAGATCGGCAAATACAAGCTGGCCTTCCTGAGTCGCTGATGGCTGCTCCCGACACCACGCGGCCCGAGGTCGAGATCCCGGAGTCACCGAGTCCCGATACCGAGCCTTCGCGCCAGAAGGCGGTCACGATCGGCTCCGTGTGCAAGCAGCTCGTGCAGGAGTTCCCCGACATCTCGATCTCGAAGATCCGCTACCTGGAGGATCAGAAGCTGCTGACCCCCCGCCGCACGCAGGGGGGCTATCGGCTCTACACGCAGAACGACATCCAGCGCCTGCGGACGATCTTGCGCCTGCAGCGGGATGAGTTCCTGCCGCTACGGGTGATCCGCCAGGAGCTCGCCGGCGGCAGGTCCGAGCACGAGGTCGCCGCTCCCGGCGATCCCCGGACCATGCGGCGGGCCATGGTCAGCACCCGCGACCCGGGCGCGCTGTACTCGCTCGACGACGTGGTGGAGGAGACCGGTGCCGACCCCAAGCTCGTGCGCGAGCTCGAGGAGTTCGGGGTGATCAAGGGCGAGGCCCGGAGCGGGGGGCGCTATTACGACGAGACGGAGCGCGAGATCATCCGCGCGGTCAGCGAGCTGGCCCGCTACGGCGTCGGCGGGCGCAACCTGCGCGTCTTCCGCAGCTCCGCCGACCGCGAGGCGCAGCTGCTGCAGAGCATCCTCGCCCCGGCGCTGCGCTCCCGCAACCCGGAGCGGCGCAAGGAGGCGATCGAGGCGCTGGAGAACCTGGCCTCGGTCACCTCGCACCTCAAGCACCTGCTGCTGATCCGCGATCTGCGCAAGATCGCGACGTAGACCATCCCGACGTGGCAGTTCCGGCCGACCTCCGCGCCCATATTCGCGACATCCCGGATTTTCCCAGGCCCGGGATCGTGTTCAAGGACATCACCCCGCTGCTGCTCGATGCCACCGCGCTCGACGCTGCAGTGGAGCAGCTGGCGGCCTATGGCGCGGGGCTAGGTGTCGAGCTGGTGGTCGCTCCCGAAGCGCGAGGCTTCATCCTCGGGGCAGCGATCGCCCGCCAGCTGGGGGCAGGCTTCGTTCCCGCCCGCAAGCCCGGCAAGCTTCCGCATGACACCGTGAGCGCCGAGTACGTGCTCGAGTACGGGATCGATGCGCTGGAGGTGCACGCCGATGCGCTGGCCGGAGGCGCGCGGGTGCTCGTCCACGACGATCTGCTCGCCACCGGCGGTACGGCCCGGGCGCTGTGCGATCTGGTGACCGGGCTCGGAGCCGAGGTCGTCAGGTGCGTGTTCCTGGCCGAGCTGGCCTTCCTCGGAGGTCGCGAGCGACTTGCCCCCTATG